>JAAHTH010000024.1_pt1 | contig 156787 bp, 169 predicted proteins | sample 6116091 | NCBI WGS metagenome assembly JAAHTH01 (sample SAMN13939990, study PRJNA603662) | sponge metagenome | isolation source: marine sponge | host: Mycale hentscheli | place: New Zealand | collected 2006 | reverse complement strand
TTATTTTAAATTAGTTATAAAAGATTCAAAATCAGGTATTAATCTAGAACTCTCTGGAGTGTATTTTGAATTTTCCATTAGACGTTCCATTGTATTAGGATACACCTCTGTAGTTTTTAAGGTAGAAGGATCTTTTACAAAAGCTCTAATTTGTTCGTTTTCGTAATCTACTTTTATTTTATCAAATCTACCTACTACCTGGTTTCCATCCTCGTCTTCTTCAGTTAGCATAGAATTCATTTCTATACCTCTTATTCTATCTCCTGGTTTAAACATGTTATTAATTGTATTTACATATTGTCTAAACTCTGTTACGCCTACGTCTGCGTTTCTAGAAAGGTCGCTTAGCGGAAGTATTTTAATGGATATACCAGGCGTAAACTGGCTTCTACCCATTACAAAATTAAAGTCTCCTTTTTCTCCGTAAAAAGGTAAACCTTTTGAGAAGTTCCTATGCTGTGCAGCAGTCATTACTATGTTATTTTCGTATATAAAATCCATCATCAATAAGTAATTGGTTGTTTCATTTTTTTATATCCAGTTATGTTATAGTCAACAGTCGGCGTTACGGGATCCCCATTAACGTCAACAAATTGGAACTGTTTTAAATATATATCTAAAATGGGATGCTCTAAAAGATAGGTTAATGGAAAAACTGGAGGATTACTTCCTTCATTGCTTATTCCCCATATTTTTATCCCTGTTATTCCATCGGATGAAAGATTAGATATATCGTCAAATGAAATACGATGAATAGGAGAATATGTAATCCCATGTTGTTCAGTTGAACCTATTTGCCAGTATCCTATAGAGGTACTTTCTCCTCTTTTATCAGTGCTTATAAACGTAGGTGGATAATCCATAACACCAACACTTTCAATAGGATTAGATGAATTTTTAGGAGTAGGAACAGCAGTGCTTACAAAGTCATTTCCAGATTGGTTAGTTTGATAACCATTTCCCTGCCCTTCTATGTATCCTGAAGAATTACTTTTTCTTTTTAAGGAACGGCCAGCTGTCACATCAATAGCAAAACTGGTTCCAGGTGATCCCGTGTTATCGGGTAAATTATTAGTATTAGGTGAATCATATAATATAGTATCTACTATTTGATCAGATGAATCTAATATTCTAACACCATCAGTTGAGGATCCTCCGTTTTGAAAGTCCATTGCTCCTGTTACGAAATCTGCATTTATTCCCGGTCCCGTTAAGCTCTCTGCAATTAAAAAATAAGAATATGGTTTTATTGAATTTCCCGATGATATAATGCTTTGAGTAGTAAATGAAATACCGCCTGCTTGAATTTTATAATTCGATAAGTCAATAGTTGTACTTGTTGGATTATATAAAACAATCCATTCTAAATTAGTATCTGCTCCAACTGAATCATATAAAAGTTCAGCTATAACTAACTTAAGTGATAAAGTAGAAGGGATAGGATATAGATTAATTAATTCAGAAGAAGACTTGCTTATCATACTATAAAAATATTTTAATAACTAATAGGCATTGACTTTTTCTTGCAACCTATTATAGAATAGGTTCCTCCAGGCACCACTACGTTTCCTGCTGCGTCTGTAAATTCAAATTTATTTAAGTAAATATCAAGAATAGGGCTGCCATGATTAGGCGGAACAGCTCCTTTAAAAAAGTCTACTGGAAAAATAGCTGCATCGTTAGTCGTATTGCTTATTCCCCATATCTTTATATGAGTAGCAGATACTGAAGATAAGTCTGCAAATATTACTTTATACACTGGCGAGTATGTTATTCCGTGTTGTTCAGTTGAACCTATCTGCCAATATCCTATAGAGGTACTTTCTCCTCTTTTATCAGTACTTATCCATGTTGGAATATAATCAACGTTTGCTCCACCTGAACTATAATGTTCTAGTTGTATTAATTCTGTTGCGCTTTCTATAGATACCATTTACTTAATATTTTTTTATAACGTACTAGATTTAGTATAGATTAAAAGTGTATCTATTTTAAAACTATATCTTGTACTAGGATTACTAATGACTATTTTATTTATAAAATCAGAAGGATCGTTAGTAACAGGATTAGTAAAAATACTAAAGAAATTATATAGCGGATACGTAGATTCGTCTCCGTTTGCGTTTGTTATGGTTATATTTGACTTTTTGTATTTTAAACCAACTTCTTCAAGATTTTCATCTTCTTCTTGATACATTACTTTTAAAATAATACCTCTTACATAAGATATATTAGAATCTATATCTTCAGATGGAGAAGCTATTGTTATTTTGTTATCAAAAAGAGTAAGTGAATTCCATTCTGCACCCTCTATTGATTTAGGTATTTCAAGTTGCATGCACTGTTTTCCATCTACCGGATAAGCAAAATCATCTAAGCATATTTTACCTATTGTTTTTTCACAATCACCTATTGCAAAACAGCTATCCTTTAATGTAAGCAAAGCCTTAGTTGCAACAGTTGAACATGCGCATAAGCCATTTACACAATCTCCTTTACAATTACCCATTAGTTACCTTTTTATTTTCCCCAGTTTTTTTGAGGACGTTCATCTGATTTTTTATGAGCACCTTTAGATACTTTTAAATCATGATCCGTTTTATTTATATATCTGTTTGGATCCGATACATTGCTACTTTCAAATAAAGTATCTTCAGATTGCTTCTTAGATGAAACGTTTTCTGTAACTTCTTCATTTTCCACATCTTGAAAGGAATCAGTTTGTTCATTGGAGTTAGACGCGTTTTTTATTTCGTCAGCATAGTGTTTTTTCCAAAGATGCTCATCTTCGTCTATTGAATTGTTTTTTTCCTGAACATTTTCATTAAATTGTATATAGAAATGTAAAGAGGTAAGAGACATTATAGGTAAAGTACCGCCCTGTATGAGGGCTAAAAGTCTTCTATGATCTAGCAATTCCCAATCCTCAAACCATGGAGAAACTAATTCAACCCATGATAAAAAACCAGACTCATTTAAAGATATTTCTTTGAATTCATAGAACACATTTCCAATAACTTGAATTAGTGTAACCATTATAAATAGAAACCATATACTTCCTTTGCTAATTTTAATAGATGCAGCAGATACTGATGCTAGTGCAAAAATTTCTATAGCAACTGATAAATAAATAGCCCAAGATAAAGGATTACCTATGTCATACCAACTCACGACATGACTAATAGACATTATAACTACAAGTAGTATAGGTAGTAAAAAAGAATTTCTAATTAATCTTATTTTGTTATTGGTTACCCATTTAATCATTGCTCTCTATCTTATTTTTTATTTGAGAGAGGCTGGTTTTTCCTTTATCTAAATCATCTTCATATATTAAGTATTCTAACATTACACTTTCCATAATGTCAGTTATTTCTTTTTTAGTAGCAGCTGTTTTTTCAAGTTTGTTTATTTCTACTGATAAGGAATCTATAGATTTTACTAATTTTACATTTTTTTCATCTAAATTTTTGTTTACTTTAGATATTTTTTTATTAGTACATCCCTTATTTAAAAATAGAATTATGAATAGTATAGCAAGTATTTGCCAGGCCCATTTAGAAACAATTTCTTTAATCTTCATATTAATAGTATTTGTTTTTATTTATTAGAAAAAAGACACCAGATATTCATATAATAAGTTATAAGGTATATATATAAGGATTACTATCCAGATAGATAATTGAAATAGCAGCCTTAAACATTGATATAACGATGCGTTTTTCCAATTAAATGATATTTCCACCATATAACCATAAAAATCATTATCTTTTACTCTATTGGCCTTAGTTTTTATCAACTCTATTATTCCACTTAAGATAAAAATTTCATTGTATTTAGATATTTCTCTACTTATAAAACTTAATTCTAATTTCTCTAGTTCTTTTTTTTCATCTTCGTCTAACTCATGATATGGCTTATTTACTAAGGATAGCGTCTCGGCTTTTAAGTTAATAGCTTTTACATATGAAAACCACGAATATTTCATTATTTTATTGTCTAACAATTCCTGTCCTAAAGATCTTACTTTTTTAATATAGAATAAGAATAGGTAAAATTCTTGTATAATCTTAAAGAGTCTACGTATTATATTAATTGGACTTATGCTTTTGAATAACTTTTTCATTTTGATTTTATTTTAAAGTCAGGTAAGGAGTCTGATAGTTTTCTATTTACCTCAGGATCCTTTTTAATGACAGATTTTCTTATTTCAAATCTAGCTTTTCTAAGTTTAGTCTTTACCGTGTTTTCAGGTATATCATACTTTAAAGCTATTTCTTTTACCTTTGTATTATTTACCATTTTATCAATGGCAATGTTTTTAAGAAGTTCGTCTTTTAAATTAAATATCTCATCTATAGTTCTATTGAATATTTCAGTAACTTCATTATGAGAATTTATTATATCATCTGCAGACAGTGCATCATTGTATTTACTATCTTCATATAGAGAAGATATTTCTATGTATTTAGGTATATCTTTATATTTTCTATCTAAATAATATAGCGTTTCATTTCTAGCAATAGTAAATGCCCATGTAGTAAACCTTCCCGATTCAGGGTTATATTTTTCTATATTATTAAACACTTTTACTAAGGTGAAGTGAAGAGCTTCTTCTGTGTCTAGATCGTTTTTGCAAAATTTCCAAATATGATATTTTAATTTTGGATAAACCAATTCTGCTATTTCTTCGTATTCTCTTTTTGTATGTTTCTTGTTATATATTAGTACTGATATTTCTTGTATTCTATTGTTTATTTTTTTATTGATTTCATCAAATGCAGGCATATTTTTACTTTTATTTTTTTGTTATTTTAATCTAGAGTTATATTTTTTGATCTTTTTCAAGGTGATCTATTATATCTAGACAACGTTTACATTTTTCATACTGTTCAATTTCAGGTTTTTCAAAATATTTAATAGCTTTATTGAGACCTTTTATCCAGTCATCTTTAAGTAAAGTTATTTGAGTTGTTTCAGAATTAGAATTTATTTGTAGAATATCTACTACATGTGAAGAACTATCTAAATACTCCTTTTCTATAGAATCTAGGAGCGCCGTATAAACAACATCTTTATTTTGTACTAAAAAACTTCCTAAGGTTTCATCTAATTCTGATAAAATTATTTCTTTCATTTTTTTTTGGATTTAGTAATGCTTAAATATACAAATATTATACTCAATTTACACTAAGAATTATAAAAATTTTTAGAAATTTTATTCATTTTTTTTAAATGATTAATGTCAAATACACTTTTTTTACCAGAAGCTTTAAACTCTTTAGGATTAAGTTGATTATTTAAGTCGCTTAATCTATCAAAATCAAATGATTTTTTTTCTGTTTTTACATTAAGAACTTTTTCATATAGTTCTTCTTTATACTCATCTGAAGTGTTTTCATATACCTCTCCTCCTATTTCCCAAAATTGCGGAGAATCAAATAAAGGAGAAGTATTTACACATGTCATGGCTAAGTCATCATTTCCACTTTGACATCTATATGAACCACCTTTAGATCTTCCAAAAGAAGATAACTCTAAATAGGTTTCATAACATGTGATTAATATTTTGTTTATTGAAACATAATATCTAAATTTTTCACAATATTTTAATTTATTAGTAGGTCCTAGTCTAACACCTGCTTTTATACTTTTAGATAATTCAGTGTGTTTAGTGTGAACCATTTGACCCCACCAATATTGTTCATTTAGTGCAAACCTGTTATGCAGTATTTCTCCTTTATGATTTAACTCTAAAACTATTCTTACTTTTTCAGGATTAAATATATCATATATTATTTTTTCACAAGCTATTGCAAAATCGTTAATGTTTAAAGTATTAGATTTAAATTTTCCTACTTGAACCATTGATACTGAATCAATTTCACTTTTAATATTGTTTTTATTTTTTATTAAGTCTTTTATAGGAAGGGCAACCGTTTTAAATATGTTTAAAACCGAGTAATCTTGATCTACACCGTCTGCTGTATCTATTGAAAAAACGTAATACGAAGGATCATTTTTAAAATCATCAAGGTTGTAATCTTTATATTTTTTATGAAAACTTAAAAAGTTGTTTATATAAAAATCTTCTTCTTCTAAGTTTAAATTAGTGTTTACGTATATCGATTGAAAGGTTTCTAATTTTTGAAGATCGTTAGAAGATAATAGTAATTGATCTGATGAAAAGAATTGTAGGCCATATTCTTGATTGAAATCTGTTTCAGATCCCATATTAGCTATTGTTTTTTTCTTCCATTCTTCATCTCTTCCAGGTACTTGCCACCAGTCTACTCTCATTGGACTATAGTCGTTTTCTCTATCAACTGCGTCTGACCATATGTCCCAGAATTTATTTCTACCGTTTGGCGTTGATGTTATAACAACTTTAGCATATGGATCTTCTGTAATAGTAGGTAAAATAGCTCTATAAAACTTATCGAGGTTTGATTCAGATATATGTGCAAACTCATCAATGTAGAGAAAGTTAACTGTCATACCAATACCTGATTTTTTGGTAGTTGTTCTAAGCACCAATCTGCAATCATTATCGAGTCTAATAGACGATTCGTTTATTTTTACTATTCCAGGTTTCATAAAGAAGGGTAAATTATCTAAAACTATTCTTAGTTTCTCCATTATTTCCTTGGTAGTAGTCATATTATCAGCAACCATTAATACATTCTTTTCTTTATTGAATAATAAAAACCACACTATGTATATCGCTGTTGTAACCGTTTTACCTATTTGTCTACTAGCCATTAATATGTTAAACTTATTATTATGCATATTTTTAACTAGCTGCTCTTGAAAATCTCGTAAACCTCCTGCTTCTTCAACTGCCATATCACCCTTTGGAGTTCTAATAAAAGCGAACTTTTGAGCAAAATACATTGGGTCAGACTTACATCTCTGCATTTCCTGCCACTCTTCTTTAGAATATTCAAAAGGTAGATTTGCTCTTTTTAATAAAATGTCATTTTCTTTAAATGGAGTATTTTGCATTCCACGAATATCTAACCCTTCTTGGGAAACTTTATGAATAATATTATTTACTTTTTCAGAATTCCATACATGATTATTTCCATCTCCTGAATTAAGACTAGATAATTTTAAAGACGTGAATCCTCCTCCTTTTGACAATGAGTTTTGCATAGGCTTTAAATTATTTCAGTGACGTCTATAAAATCAGAATCGGTATCGTCTTCTTCTATTTTTATGTTATTTTCTTTCATTAATTCAGTTTTATTAGACGGATTTATTAGATTATCATCTATTTCGTATTCTTGAGAGTTTTCAGGTAGACTTTCTACCATTGTTTTTGTTCCGACTGATATAAAAAATTCACCTTCTTTGTTTGAATTATTTAACGTATTATTTCCGTTTTTAGGATCATCATTATTTATATTTTTATAGGTCTCTTCTAAAAACAACATATGATTAGCTTGAGTTTGAACAAGGGTTTTTAATTTATCTTGTAATTGTCCAAATACTTCCATTAACCTAGGAGCAGTATTACCTGTTGTTATCTCCTCCATTATTTTAGTTATGGTAATTTTTAAAGTTTTTATTTGGAAAAAGATATTAGACATATTAACTGTATCCATTTCTTTCTTTAATTTTATGTAGTTATTTTCTTCTAAAATACCTAATTCTACATAATATTCAAATAATGAATCTGTTATATCTTTAGCTTTTTTATTAAATTCACGTGTCATTTCATCAAAATCATAAGGACTTTCGGGTTTAGTTTCTTCATGTAATTCTGAATCTACGTTTAATTCATTATGTTCATCGTGATTTATTCCACTTAATAGACTTTCTATCTCGCTTTTTAAAGCCTTTCTATTATCTTTATCTTTAAGCATATTTAAATTTTAATACTTTATTTTATATCCCTTTCATACTTATCTAAAGCTGGATTAGCAAAAACCTTAATTGTTTTTACTGCTTCTATGTTTTCGTAAACTATTTCATTAACATTTTTTAGAAAAGTGTCTAATGTTTCGTTTACTCCATACATTTGCTTAGATAGAGTATTTTTAAGAATATTTTCCTTATACTGATACCCTGTGTTAATTAGCTTTTTTCTTCTATTATAAGCTGCTCTGTATATACTATCTTTAGTCATTAGTTATCAAATGGCCTAGGCACTATTTTTTTAATCTGTATGTTTACTGAACCTAACGCTTGTTCAGAAATACCTTGTGAATATTCATTTCCATATCTATCTTTAAACCCTCCTTGTATAATAGGAAGCTCGTAATCTTTTATTATTATATCATTAAATTCATCTAATCCAACTAATTCTGAATTAGGATCTTCTATAACCGCTATTTCGTTAGCTTCAGATACTAAATTAACATTTACTGAATCTACTCCATTTACCTCCTCTAATATTTTTATTAAGTCACTTTTAGGTATCCTAGTTCGTCTCTTATTAGATATAAAATAATTTCCTAAATTATTATATATGTCTCTCTTTATCACTTCGGTTGCTACGTCATCAAAAACAATTGTGTTTATATTAATCACATATTTTGTAATATCTGGGTCTACTATTTTAGTATCTGTTGAAATTAGTTTTGAACCTGTCATATTTAGATATCTTAATATTTCATTTTTTCTAAATTCACTTAACTTAAACTTAGAAGGATCTACGTTAAAATAATCCTGACCCGTATTAAATAAGTTATTGATATCTGGAACTAAAAATAAATTTAACATTCTATTATCGTTTTCATCTAAAAAAACGTTTATGATAGAAAATATTTTAAGTCTAGTTAAAACAGCTATATAATGATCTATGTTAACTAGAGCGAAACTTTTAGATTGTTTAGGAGCAAGTAATCTAGTTAATTCTGAATCTTCAGGGTTAGCTCCAAATTGTGGAGAGTGTAATGTATCTATTTTAACGTATTCATTTAAATCTACTTCTTTTCCAGTTAGGGTAAAACCAGTATCTGCCCATTCAAATAAAACTTGCGAAACCTGCTCAGTTGTAATGTTTCCAGAAGCTCCACTATTTACTAAGTATTGAACCTTTATTTCTGATCCTTCAACTGGTACTTTTCCAAAAAATCCATTTCCAAAGAATACATCAACTCCTGTTGTTATTCCAGTTTTTATAATATAGCCCTTTACGCCTCTAGGTATATCTAACATTGAATTAAATCGTTTCCATTTTTCTCCATTAATATAAACTTCAACTAAATAGTTATCAACTAAAAAGTTTTGAGCTGAATTTATAGAAAAACTTTCAATCTCCACTCCTTTGGCTATAAGAGTTTGAGTTTCTACGTTTCCTTGAAGTATTTTCATAGAAGTTCCATTAGTACTTCCTTTCATTGAAAATTTTATATCGTCTTGTGATAAACTTATAACGTAATTTAACCCATTATTTATAGATTTTATTTTTGTTAAATTTGGAATTAATATAGTATCAAAGTCAGCCGTTGCTGAATTTGACGTGGTTGATAAATTTATTTGACCACTAGATGCTATCGCTCTACTTGGACTATGTCCTGCTAAAGTGGATAAAGAATAAATAGAGGATACCCGGGTAGCTTCTTCCATGCTTAATTCAGTTATCGCGTCTTCTATATAGTAGAAAATCATTTGACTAAGGTTTTCTAATACTAATAAGAGTTGTCCAAAAGGACTGGCGGCTGTGAATACCTGTAAACTTTGATTAAACTTAGTAGACAAATATCCTATCGTCTGCTTTAGCATTAATTGCACAGAATAATCTAATGATTTAAATATTTTCCAATTCGAAGCTGTTGTAGCCATTCAAGTGTATTTTTTTTTATTTATCTTTGATTTTTATTTAGTATAATATATAAAAGTTACAAAAAATGAAAGTTACAATAAAAGATTATAGTAATAAATTAGACACCTTACCAGATTTAATAGTAAAAAAAGAATTTCAATTTGCTTGGAGATACGAAATAGGTGTGTATCAACTAGCTAAATATCCTACAAAAACCTATTTATATGATCATTTAGATGAAACAGCATTTATGGCAGGAAAAGAAGTATGGATACATAAGGACGAAGTGTCTATTCAAATAGTTAATTAGTAAAAAAATTCACGATAATGGGATAAATAATAAAAAACATTACTCGTGTATAATAATATAGAAAATAAGTTTCTTTTTGATAATACTAATATAGGATTTACTTTTCAGTTTTTTTCTCCTTTATCTAGGAAAAAAATATCTTCTAAATTAAGCAACTATCTAGGAAAAAATGTAATACCACTAGCTAATAAATCAAAAATAAAATTCGTTGACGAAACAATTTATGTATCACCTGACTTTGAAGGTGGACATAAAATGAATAGAATAGATACTGATTTAATGCCCTATCATGAAGGTATTCATATCATGTTAAAATGTATGAATTTTATAAATGAAAATGGATTTACAAATAGTAGATCTAATATGAATATAAAAGTTTCATTAAATGAAATGGATTTAGGATTAAATGATAGGCTTGAAACGCTTAATAAGTTCAAGTATATTTTAAATATAAATGAAAAAAATATATTTAAGATGTGGCCAGAATCTTCTTCTGAAAAGCAAAAGATACATCAGAGTAAAGCAATTTTTGTGTACCCAAAAGAATTATATGCAAGTAGATTAACAGGATCTTTACTTGAAAAAGCAAATCCAATGGAATATAATTTTCCTAGATCTTCAAATTTTGGAACTGATTTTTCTAACATACAAGATGGATATCTGTCTGTTAAATACGCTGGGGGTAAGAATTATCAAAGAAAGAAAAAAGAATCAGTTGAATTGATTAATTATACAACTGAACATTTATATGAAACTTTAAAAAATAATTTTTCATTTAGTGTAGATGAAAAAAGAAAAATACAAAAATTACTTGAAAGATATCAGAAGATAATCGATAACACTAAAACATACGATATCTTTAAACATAATTATCCGGATATACATCTCCTAGTTGACTTAACTAGACATTCCTTTTTAATAGAATCTAATTATCCAGTTATTAGAAATAAACTATTTGAATTGATATCATGTTGCGAAATGAATAAAGCTATTATAAATTTCGACACGGCTAGAAAAAGAGTGCAAGTAAAGGATGCTAGAATTAAAAAAGGGTTTTCTCTATCCGAAATGGACTTCTTTAATTGTCATATAGAAGCGGATTTAGAAAACTGCCTATTTGAACAATGTGTTATTAGAAACTCTAACATAAAAGAAAGCAATCTACACTCTAACAATGATATAAAATATTCTAAAATATTTGATTGTAAATACGGAGGACATTTAAATGAGATAAAATCATCATCTATATACAGTAATTTAGATGATATAATAAATGCGGATCTAAAAAATTGCGTGGTTTTTGATGGTAATTTTTCTCAAGAATCTAAGATAGACGATAAAACCGAACTAATAAACAAGTCTCGTAATAATTAGCCATGTTTTTTAGAATAAATAAAAAAAATAGTAGGACTGATAAATGGCTATATATTCCAAACTTTCAAATATAAGAAGATTAACTAATTCAAGCTTAGGTTCAATTATAGAGGTATCTAATCTTAATTTCAATGACTTGTCGCTTGCTTTGCTTGAGTTTTTGAATAACGTTTCTTATAACGAAACGACTAACGCTATAGAAGGCATAGACAGTATTAATGTAAAGCAAATTAATGTAGATAATAACCTTAGCGTAAGCTTAAATGGAGTAACTACATTTAACATAGACTCTCAAGGTAGAGCCGAGGGTAATTCATTTTTAGTAGAAGTAGCAGAAGCCAAAAGGTACAGACATACTGATTTCAATAATTGGCCTAATGTAGGAATACCTGGAGAGATTATTTACACAGGTATTCAAAATCAAAGACCTGAGTTTGGAGAAGATTTCATAGGATATTTAGATGGAAAAGGATGGGTAAGTTTAACTGACAACGGAGGTGCTTTATACGCTCTTACTCTATTACAAAATACCGGTAGCCCGGGTATACCGCCGACACCATCTACAGGGTCTGGTATAGTTTGGATCGGAGACCCAGGTCTAGCGACTACATATACCCCAACTACGCAAGATTTATACTTTACAGATGAAAATGGAGAAATATTTAGACTGACATGTTGCGGAGGTGCAGGAAATGCATCATATGTAGAAACAACAAATTTCACTGCTAATGTAACTAAAACAATAACACACGGATTAGGCACAAATGGAGTAGTTGTAGATTTAATAGACACAGTCACAGGAGACCGAATAGACGGTGATATAGATAATTATACTACGGATTCAATAGATTTAACATTTACTCAAGATTTAGCCGGCGTAAGAGTAGTCGTAGTGTCAGCGGGCGGATCTTCGCCTAGCCCTTCACCTAGTGGATTTGGAATATATCACACTATTACATCTGATTTAAATATACCTGAGAATGCAATGTATATTGTATGGGGAGATATGGAAATACTCCCAGGAATTACCGTAAATAATGATGGAAGGTTAGTAATAGTAAACGGTACTTTTATCAATAACGGAACATATAATCAAGGCCCTACTGGTGAGTTTGAACTAACATCGACAAATCTTTCATATACTCTAAACCAAGGAAATACAACATTTGGTAATCATTTATTATGGACAGATGTAACTAACACATGGAACCCTGGAGATTCCGTAACTGCAATAGATTCACAAGCAGATAATGTATATGTAACTAAAGAATGGGTAAATGATAAAAAATACGTAGAGGAATACTTGTCAACCGGTGCTTTAACATGGGATACAATTACTCATAATTTAAATAATGATGATGTAATAGTCCAAATATGGGACATGGACTTTGCCGTAGGAGGTCAAGTTAACAACTATCCTACTAGAAATGCAACGTTAAACACGATTGAAGTTCAAACTAAATTTGCAACTAATTTAAAAGTTGTAATTATGTCATAAACTACAAAGGCATATTTAGATAAATAAACTAAATAAATCTTACATACATGCCACTTAAAACTACTAGAAAATACATAAATTTATCAGTAGATGAATTAATTATTGGAAACGGAGCCTTTAAGCTACCTATATCAGACGGATTACCTGGACAAGCATTGTTAACAGATGGAGCTGGAAATGTTGCATGGCAAAATACATCTGGTTCTGGAACAGTTACGTCAATAACAGCAGGAATAGGCTTAAACGGAGGAACTATAACTGGATCAGGAACAATTGATTTAGCAAACACTTTAGTGACGCCTGGATTATACACAAACGCTAACATAACAGTAGATGCACAGGGTAGAATAACACTTGCATCAAATGGATCAGCGGGCGCTGCTCAAGATTTAGCAAACGTACTATCTATAGGAAACATCACGGGAACAAATGATTTAGATATATCATTAGGAACTGAAATAATATTTAACGGAGGTTCTACTAAAATTTATAGGGACGCGGATCCTTTATTGAACATATTATATTTAGAAGCGTCAAAGGGACTTGAACTTAGTTCAACAACTGCAATGTTAAGAGTGCAGTCCACTCCTAGTGTAGAAGATACAACAGTAGGCGGACATACAATATTATTTAACATTGACGCGGGATCAGCCGGATCTTTCATTCAAGGTGATAATGGAGTCACTGGTTTTTCAGGAATACTAGATCTATCTTTATCGACCGCTCCATATGCGTTAACCGCTAATAGAAGATGGCGAATGCCAAATGAAAACGGAATAGTTATGGTAGGTCCAGCGTTTAATAGCATAGTAGCGAATCCAACATCATCTGAAGATGGATATTCGTTAGTTTGGAAAGATGGAACAGGGGAATACACACTAGTAAATACATCTTCCGGAGGAGTAACTGTAGGAAATCAAAATGAAATACCTAGAGTCAATTCAACGGGTACTGATTTTACATACGGAGGGTTATTATTTGATGGAACCCATATGGCAATTGGAACTGCCATTGGTCTGAATAACGCTTTTAAAGTAGAAGCAACAGGTAATGATGTAGTTATTCAAGGGGATTCAATAGATGGTGGAGTTATTTTTAGAGCTAGCGAAGGTCCTACTGCTGGATCAGCTATGTTAGTAGGATATAACGCTGAAATTAAATCTAGAGGTAATCATACCGGAACAGTGTTGGCGGCAGACTTAGAACTAGGATATAGCGGTAATGTAAGAACACTTCCTGACGTATATGGAATACGATTAAGAGATGTCATAGCAACAACACCTGATGTAACAATTAATAATTACAATCAATTATATTTAGGTGAAATAGGAAACTTTACAAAAGGAACGGGAGATTTCTATGGAATAAACCAAGTAGAAAACAGTGTAGTTAATAGCTTTGCTGGAGATATGAAATTTAGAAAAACTAGTGGTACACAAGGACATATATGGAGATCGGTTGATATGAATGGAACCGGTGAATGGAAGCCTACGTCAGAGGTTTTAAGTATTGGAAATACAGTAGGATCAGGAACTGCTAAATCTATTTTATACATAGGAACAATGGGAGAGCTACAGCAGGACAATACTAATTTTGTATGGGATAGTGCAAACAATAGACTAGGTATTGGAACAAATACTCCTAGTGAAGAAGTTCACATAAAAGGTAATTCAGTTATATTAAGATTAGAAACATTAAGTACTTTAGGAAAAAATTACATAGATTTTTACGATAACGCTGGGGAAAAGGGATATATTGGATATGGAAGTACGGTTAATGATAATATTATAATAGCTAATAAGGAAAATGGAGGAAAAATACAATTCCTTACTACGGACTCACTAGGGGCAACCAGTACGGGATTAGTAATAGATGAAGATGATAACATAGAAATGGCTTCCTTGTCTGGAGTAGGAAATAGAATGGTAACAGCGGACGCATCCGGCGTACTGTCTACTGAACCTATTCCTTCTAGTTCTATATCAACTATAGGAATAGAAATATGGCAGGGAAAAGAAATAGCATATCCAGGCAGTGGTCAGATATTTTTTATAAACTATACTATACCAGCTGACATAACAGTAACCACTGCTAAAATGGCATTCTCAACTAGCGGAAGCGGTATCACGTGTTGTGCAATATACAGAGGATCAGGTCCAACAGCAGTATTAGTAGGACAAAGTAATCAAGTAGCCACTCCTAGCGATGTACAGTCATACACAATGACAGCTGAAACCGGACAGAATCTATCATTTACCGGAGGCGAAGATGTAGTATTAGCAGTTTCATTGGACAGTACAGTTTCTAAGCCATATGGTATAGAATGTCCAGATACCCTTTCAGTAGCATGGTTTGAAGCAACCGAAGTAATTAGTGGAGGATCTTTTCCAGCAACGGCTACGCAACAAGACGGAACCATAGGCGAGATGCCCGCTATACAGTTTTTTGCTTAAATAGATTACATTACCATTTTGTAAATTTTGTGTTGTATAAATAAAATTATAGAATCCTCTATAAAAATACTTTAACATCATGAAAGAAGCGTATGATTAATGGGAGCATAACTAAGTTCGATTACTTGTTAAGAATGTGTGTAATTATTTTTGCAGCCATTTCTCCCTTTATATGTTTGTTTTTTTCAGGATATGAAAAATCTTTATCTTCATATTGGAATACTGATATGCAGCCTTTGTTTATTATATCTAATTTAATAACAGGATATTACTTAATAGGAATACCTAAATGGAGATTGTCTTCGTGTTTACTATTGCTCGTAACCGCGTTTTCTATTGAATACTATCCTAATGTACATAATATTGTAGCCGTAGCTTTCTTTGTAGCTTGTATATACCCATTACATATGGCTAATAATTACAGTTTTTGTAAATGGATATACATATTAGCTATTCCAATAATTCCTTTTAGCTTATTATTTGCTGAAATCGTAGCAATATGTTCAATTTGTATTTTTCATCTATTGACCCTTAATAAGCTATATAATATACAGAAAAAAAGAGTAATTAACTAAAGTCAACCTTTAAATCAAAATCATAATATTTAAACTTTATATCGAATGTATTAAATTGAGGAGTGACTGAGCTATATGATAACTTTATACCAGTTTGAGAAGTAAGTATAGGTCTATTAAATATTATAGAAGATACTGAATATCCTTCATTATTTAACATCATTAATCTAATAGGGGAAAGCGTTTGTTTCTTGTTTGAAAAATCTAAGAATTCTAATGAATTTTCTAAAAAAATAAAATAGTTTAAATACGCATCAGATATTTTCATAGTAAGAGTAATTTCCCTATTAAATAATTCTTTTAGAGGCTTTGAACTTTTATAATCTTGTTGCTTACCTAATGGTCTAGTCTGTTCAGCAGTTGTCATATTCCAGGCTGGAAAATCTATTTGTTGAACAGTAGACGACATAAAATCATCTATAGTATCATATGGAAGTATTAAACTCTGATAGTAATCCTTATACTTTTCTTTTATTGAATCAGTAAAAAAATTTTCAGGAAATAGAAAAACAAAACTATTATTTCTTACGTTTAAAATCATAATTATTTAAAGTGCCCTATGTTTATAGAGTATGTCCATTTTTTTGTATCAAACGAATTATTCATATCTATCTGAAGAGTATCAATATAGAGAGGAAAACCTCCCATTTCAGAATCATATCTTTCTAATTCAATATTATCGTCTATGATATCGAAACTGTCTTGCTCGTCTTGATCATAGTCAAGTACAGCGCCATCTAGTGCAACAGATTTTAAACCAAATATTACCCCATCAATACCGCTTCTTTTATAGATAATATCTAAATCAAACTTAACAGTGATTTTGTGTAATATTATTTCGGAATCCCCGTCTATTTGATTGCCTTTAGAATCTGTTTTAGGTGTATTATACACGTCTACTATTTCTAACACATTGTCTATTACTTCAGTGTAGCCATTATCACTTAGATCAAATCTTTCAAATATTTTTATATGTTTATTATCCATAGTTTATAAATTCTTTTATGTATTTAAAACGGTATGATTCATTTGACATTAATTCTTTAAATATATCAACTTCCATTTGTTTTATATATTCACCAACTTTAGGTCCACCTTTAATATTCATCTTATCCATTACGTCTTTACCGCTAATACTAGGCATATACTGGATAAAGGTATTTATTAGTTTTTCATCTAATCCATTTATTTTTGAAAATTTTAATATCTGATTATCGTTTACAGAAGTATTATATTGAGACTTTTTTATATCTAACGCATTATTTTCATTTAAATGAAGAAGGGATTTTAAAAACAAAATGTTTTTTATTTCCTCATTAGAATATGTTACTTTATTTAATATGTTTCTAAGTTCAATTGAATCATTTTCTTTAAGAAGAGTTGCAAGGTTTACTATGTAATCTTTTTCTTCTATATAATTAGCATTTATATTTAGATTTGGAAAAATATATTGAAAAAAATTATACTTGTCTAATAGATTCATAAAATAAACAACAGATGAAGATTTAGCGATACCTTTTAAAAATTCATCTCTAATTCTTTCAGATGATATTTCATCTAAATTAGGATCTTTTAATAAATAATTATGTATGGCTTTATCTAATTCAGATCCTGTCACGCCAGCAAAACGTATTGCTCTGAGTTTTCTTAATTTATCATCTGAGAAACGATCTTCGGGATCTCCAACGGTTTTAACTATTCCATTCTTTAAATCTTCTATTCCTCCAACTAGATCTACTATCTCTTCAGTTTCAATATCATAAAATAAAGCGTTTATTGTTAAATCTCTTCTTTTAACATCATTTTCTATAGTTGTAAAAGTTACATCATCTGGTCTTCTTCCTGTCCCAACATCTTCCCTAAACGTTGCTATTTCAAATTCTCCACTTGGAGTTATAGCTAACCATATCCCAAATTGTTCTCCTATTGGTAACATTTTATAGATAGGAGATAACATTTCATTAACTTTATTTGGAAGCGCGTCTGTTGCTAAATCGTAATCCTTTGGATTGATACCAGACACTGCATCTCGCACAGCGCCTCCTACTAAATATAATTTATATCCATTCTTTTTGAATACATCTCGTATCATTAGAATGTCTTTAGGTAACTCTATTTTATACTTCTTTCTTATTTCCATCATTATTCACTTGGCGGATGATCTTTGTCTATCCACGCATCGTTTATATTAACTCCTGTATCTTCTAATTTTGTATTTAATCCAATTTGATTTATAGTATTTCCTTTATAGAAAACAGAATCTTCGTTAAAGCTAGGAAAATATGTTTCCATGTCTATACTAAAAGTTATATTTACACGTTGATCTGTTGTATAATCAAAATCATACTTTTTTTCAAAAGCTTCAGTGTCTGGAAAAGTAAACTGAGCAGGTATTCTAACCCCTTTGTATTGAAAATAGACTACTCTGTTTTTATAAAACAAATCAATGACTCTTTCTATTATCTTAAATGTTTTATTTAGGTTATCACATAATATTTTAGCTGAAAACTTCAAACCCATTGGCATGCTATATAACCTTGCTGAAAATGCTTTATTTACTTTTTGATTATTATCATCTAAAACTTGCTGATTAAAACTTCCCCTAACGAATTTATTGGTTATGTCACTTGTTTTTATTTGAAATGAATCTAATGTTATAACTCCCCTGGGAATTATATCATAATTTCCTTCAGCTAGGACTGGAACTTTACAGCCATCAGGTACTTGTATGAAAAAGTCTTTCATAAATCCTTCGTCAGCTGCCATATTGTAGAAAAAAGGAATTTCATGTTTTTCTATTTCGCCATCTCTAACTAAGTCTATTATAATTTCTCTATTTAATATATCAAGCAGAGCAAGAACAGCATTTCTTAAAAAAATATCCTGTGTATTAGAGTTTCTTATGTTTTGGTTATCTGTATTCATATATTATTATTTATCTATTTCTCGTTATAAAAGGTACTTTAACCTGAGGTCTACAATTATCTATAAGCAATAGCATAGATTCATCTTTAATAAACTGTTGACTTAATATAAAATCATGTTGTTCCTCTTTTATCATGGTTTTAAATAATCTAATATTAGATATTTTTAAATTAGAAGTAGGTATGGTATACGGTTGATCTAATTTGAAGTTTTTTTCTTGCATTGAAGATACGTTTTCAAATATTTTACTAAAATCAGTATGATTAGTTAAATCTGATGCATCTTCTATTGTTTTGTACAAGTAAACTCCCATTTGTTTAAATTCATTAGATATTGATACAACAGCCGAATGCCATGTACCTGATTCAAAATTACTTATAGTAAAAGTACTTAAACTATCATTTACTTTTATATTAAGTATTAAATCTCCCTCGGGTTGATCTCCAAAGTACTTATTAAATTGTGCGTAAAAATATATGCCGGATTGAGATTCATTATCATAACCATTTATAAAACTAACTATTTCAGAATCTCCTGGAACATTAAACATACACGTATATGATAAATTGTCTATTCCGTTTGATCCAAATTCAGGAAGCCTATTATATACAATAGAAGTTTCTCTTAATTTTAAAACGGCTGCTGGTTTTGAATCAACGGTACTAATCATTATATTTCTTTGATTAGTAAAGCTTAAATCTTTGTACGCTTCAAGTTGTAAATATCTTCCAGATTCAGACTGCCCTACATGATCAGGTATTGTGTCAAAAGGGCCTCTAACTCTTAAATATTTTACATCTATTCCAGATACGTTTTTATCATTTGTCATTAATGAATTATTTTGCCATGTTTTAAAAATATCACTATCTTGATATGCTCTAATTACGTTATAAGACTTTTTACTATTAACTGTTCCTTCTGAATTTATTAACTCTTGAGAAGTAGATATCAAAGGAGAATCACTAGTTAAAAAATAATTATTGGTGGTTGATTCTATTCCACTTAAATCATAATAATTTTCCATTAGAGATGCAAAGTTAAAATTAAACTTTATGTTTTTTATTTTTAAGTCAGGGTGAATAGAGCCCCTGGTGATATCATATCGAGTAGATATAGTTTCATATTGCTGAGGCATTTTAGCATCCTGTATGTCTTCTTTTACTTCCTCAGCAAACAGTTCCTCTGCGCTCGTTATGATGTTATCCATAAATTGACGATTTTCGTCTTTCATTAACATGTCTATGTTTGGATTAAATTTATAAAGTTGAATTTTCCAATAGCTAGGTTCCATCATAAAACCTCTATGTAGATAGGATCCTTGAATTTCAAACATTCTATTAATTAAGGGAAAATATAAAAAGTCTCTTTTTCTAGGCTCAGCTTCATTTCCAAAAACAGATTGAAAATATCTATGATCTACATGTATTTCAAAAGGAACTTCAAAATCTATACCGAACTCTGAAAATTTAGGTTTATTGTCAGGAAAATTATTATCAGGTACAAGTATTTTTACACACTTCCTATCAACGTTTTTATAGAGAGTCCACTCCTTAAAAATATAATCTCCACTATCTGACTCCGGGACAGTTCTAAAATAAACAACTTCGTGGCCAAATATTTTATTAGTGTGAAAACTTAACTCTTTGTAGATACCAATAGCGCTGTCTACTTGATATGGTCTAAAGCTAGCTTCTCTTTCAAATATTAGAGCTGGGCATTTTTCATCAGTGCAACATACAACAGGGGTCAACACGTTAGGTAATCCAGGATCGTGCCTTTTTGCCCTTATTTTTATTTCGTCAATTTCTATTGGAGAATCTAATTCTTCAAAGGTACCGTTATCATATTCATATTTTATTTCTATGTAAACACACTGGTCTGGATCTATTTCAATGTCTTCTATGCTGTCTAAACCAGAAGGGTCAACTTCTTTTGGAGAAAATCCATACCAAAGAGACCAATCAATGTTATTAGAAGAATATCTAAAATATCTTTTTAAATATGTTAAATCAACCGATCCAGGAGAAGTAGTTTCAATATCTTCTAATATGTCAGATATTCCAGTTACACCTGTTATAGGATCAGCAATAGAAAATATTCTAAAATTTTTGCTAAAAGTTAACGTGTTTGAACCCGATTCTGGTATAATTTTTATAGTAATGTTCATTTATGCAATGTATTATGTTTATACTCTATACTGTTATTTATTTAATTCTATAATACCTAATTATGATAGAACCAATAAGGTTATTTTTTGTAAAATATATAAAAATAAACGTGCTAACTTTGAAGCCAAAAAGTATATTAGATCCAATGTGGATTACAAAAAAGGATTACATAGACTCTGAATATTTCAACTATGTATTACTAGCGGCTGAGCAAAAATATAGTCAAGCTTTAAAAGAAGGAAATAATGAATATTTTTATGAAATATTATTTCATTACCTAAATTTAAATAATTTAGTGTTAGACGGTAACATGTTTGATTTTAAAATGAACTCTTCATGGAGAAACGATAGAATTATTGAAATATCTAACGAACTATCTCTTTTTTATAAAAAAGATAATGAATCGGGTGAAACAGTAAAGCGCGCAAATGAAATATTTAGAAATCTATGCATAGATTATTTAGAAAAACAATGCGATATATTCAACATAAAAAACTTCAACATATACTATGTAAATAGCGAAATTCATTTATTAAATACTATTTATGTTTTAGTAAACGTTAATGAAACTCAGGTTTATCAAATATGGAAATTAAAAATGGATAGAAGATTTTCTAAAGGATATAAATTTTCAAAAGTGGAAACATTAGATATAGAAAACATAGAAGAAACACCTATAAAAAACGTTATTGAAGAAATAAACAACCCAGATTTAAATAAACTAGATCCAGATTTAAATCTACTGTTTTGTATATGTAAAGAACCGGAATTAAACCTGGACAGTATATCAGATTCTATAAAAAATACAATTTTATTAAATAAATTAATGGCTAATGAAAGTAGATTTGATCCTAATTTATTAGAAAATGCATTAGATATTCTAATAGATGAAAATATACTTCCTTTTAAATTATCAGAAGATTTTATTTAAATATCGTCTTCCACTGAAAGGCCTTCAGCTTCTAGTTCATTTTTAAGCAAATCGTATGCTATTTTAAAAACACTTTCACCTTCCTTAAGTCCAGATAATGGATTTGGACTTGTTTCAGATACCCATGAATAATTTCTTTTTATAGAGGAACTGTTAGCTTTATTATCGCTATCTTCTTCCCTATCCTTTTTACTAAGATAAGTGTTTACTGTTACACTTAAAGAATCCGTTTTAGTAGGTAAACCAACCCATTGATCTTTAAGATACTTAATACTAGGAATGTTTAGATACGCTTCACTTGTATCTCCATTGTTTGTGAATATTTTACTTGTTACTTTTAGTCCCATTTTATAATCCTATTTTTTCTTCGATTGCTGTCAATCGTGTTTCTAAATCTTTTATTTTTTCTTCTTTTTCTTCTATTGTTTTATTTAATTCTTTAATCGCTCCTACCGAAACGGCTAATAAAGTATCATAATGAAGACTATATTTTCCTCCTTCTAATTCATCACTTTTGTTTATTCTAATAGCTTCCGGTATAGCTTCCTCTAATTCTTGAGCTAAAAATCCACCATGAGGAATTTTTGCCTCTTGATCTTTCCAACTGTAAAAAACAGGCCGGGTTTTAAGTATTCTTTCTAGAGAATTATCTATATCTACTACGTTGTCTTTTAATCTACTATCTGAAGTTGTTACTACGTATGCACAGCCTATTGGCCCGTCAACTGCTAATTTAACTGTAGCGGATCCTGATGACCAAGGCGTATTATACGCGTAGGCTTTTCCCATAAATGCATTTCCAGACACGCCGTAATCGAAATCAGGTATAGTATTACCAAATCCTATACTAACATTTCCGCTATCCGCTATGAATAATTTATAATTTGCCTGGTTATGAGATGGAGAAGGTTTCCAAAAGTTAAGACCATTTCGTGTATCATCAGAATTATCGGTTTTAGTATATTGTATACCCCATTGTCCGTTTTCTATAGTGCTACTAGTGTCATATCCAGTTGCTCGTTGCGCACCATGTCCTTTAAACCTAATTCCTCCATTTCCATTATCAGTAGATAACATTAAATCATAATCATTCTCTGATTTTTGGTAATCAAACCCATTAACAATATCATTTCCTATCCATGTTTTTCCTTGTATAACATTCATCATAGGGTTAGTTGGAGCTCCAGTTTCACTAATATATAAGCCGTATTTCTTTAAGCCACCATTATATACACCCGCTGATTCATTATCAGTTACATCGCTAATAACCATTCTTAATCCAAAAAACTCACCAAAACCAGTGTCTGCTTCAAGAGGAAAATCTATTTCATTAGCCGAAACATCTAAACACGATACTTGGAAAATACTACCACTACCACTGGTGTTAGGGGTCATATCCATTTTAGACACACTGGCGCTCATTGCGGTAACAACATTTATAAAGTTATTGTCCTGTGCCACATAGCCTCTTATCTTAGAAGCAACCCCTGCGTAAGGGGTAAGTAAACTGCCAATTTCACTTGTGTCTACAACAATAGGGCCAGTTGAATGTAATCCAGATCTACCCGTTTGTATTCCACCGTCTCCTACTGAAATAGAATTTCCTACATACATGTCTCCTCCTACAAAGGCATCTTCAGATACTCTTAAATCGTTTGAATGTAGATTTCCTATTCTTCCTAATGGAGAAACGATTCCGCCTAAATCTATTTTATTAAGTGTTGTTCCATTTGTTGAATCTTCATTTACAGTAAACATTTTGTTACCTACTAGTGTTGATCTACTAACAATAGTGTCGGTATCAGTAATATTAATACCATCTACTTCAAATGGATTAGCTAAATCTGTAATATCATATACTACTAAGGCACTGTCTGTTCCGTCTGTTATATTTACATAAATATATTTTCCTGCAATTTGTAAGTCATATACTGCATATGAAGGATCTGATAATACTATAGTACTTATTAAGCTACATGTTTCGTCTATGCTTAGTTCTGTGTTTCTAATATACACCTTATCACCAAAACCAACATAAACCTGTTGGCCTTTTACTTTTACACATCCTCTAGAATTAGAAGGGATGAGGGCCAGAGGTCCGCTGGCTAAAGGAGTAGTGTTAGTTACAGCGATATTGCTCAAGAACCTAGTGTCGGCTATTGAATATTTTTCTAAATTAAGTTCCCAATTTGGTGCTATTTGAGTTAAAGATGCTACATATGCAACTTCATCAGATATGTCAAAATCTATATGAGCAGAATCTGCACTAGTTTTTATATTTTGAGACGAGAGAAAAGGCCTTCGAGGATTGGTTAAGTCAATAGCTATGAAATAAGAATCTATACCTGCGATTAAACCTGTAATTTGATCAGGGCCCGATATACAATATGCCGTGTTTCCTACTAATTCAACTCTTTTTAAGTCGTCTAATTCCGTAATGTCAATGTCTCCTTCAAAACTACTACCAACCATGAAGTTTGTAAATGTACTGCTTCCGCCTAGCCGAGATATATTTTTTATATCAGCCGGTCTATCGTTGTTAGGGTGATTTACCCCAAATTCAAAAACTAGAAAGGTATCTACTACTTGTGCAATACCTGGAAATGGTCCTGGAGGGGGAAGCGGTCTTTTTCTAACTATAACTCCTATATTTCCGTTAAAAGCAATATCTCTAGCGTTTGTCAATGGTGTTAACTGCATGATGTTGAAGCTGCTGGGAAAATATCCTTCGAAAGGCCCGTTCCCAGATGGATTTCCATGGACATCATATTCATTAGGCGGAGGTGCAAACTCAAAAGGAGGAATAGATATCGTAGTACTATTAAGTAAAGTAATAGGTTCATCTGGATTAGAAACGTCTAATATAATAATATTACCTGCACCGTTAACGGTTTCATTTGTTGATTGAGAAACTGCCATTACGTATTTTCCATCTGAGCATATGCCTTGAACACCACCTATTCCGGATACCGTAGGAGTATTTTCAACTTCTGTACTTTCAAACTCATTATGGGTATGTATTTTTTCTACATCGCCTCTCGTATGATAAATATTCTCTTTTATAAATGTACCGTTTAATGAATCAGAAACGTTTAAGATTCCATAATCCCCGTCCATATATGAAGGAAGTCTATTTGAACCACCGCTGTTAATTTGATCTTGTATTGATCTTACCATACCAAGAGACATGGTGTGTAAATTTAATTTAAACTCTATACCGTCTGAAGAAATATCCAGACCTGAGGTTTCTTTTAAAGGTTCTGTAGTTCCGATTCTTGTATAAAATCTAGATTGATTAGCGATTGTTTCTATATTATATAAAGGGGTTTCAAACTCAAAGAATCCCTGTTGATCTATTAAACTTAAATTAGTTTCAGATTCAGGTAAAGTTAATGAAAATTTTGCTTTATTAATAGTTCCATTAGAAGCAGGGTAATAAGTAGGAATAGCTATCTCTTTAGTATATCGTAGTTTTAAATTATTATTGAGATCACTAAGTAAAGTGTCCGGTCCGTCTTTATATAAAGAACCTAATTCTAAATGATATCTACCAAGAGGAGTAGCGGTGTGATCAACTGATAATGTTTGTATAGAATTAAATTCATCATCCGTTGATGCTGGAAAATTGTCTATAGTAGTTACTTTTTCATTCCAGTTATTAAGAAGTAAAGTATCGTTATTTGCACTATTTCCTAAGTTAATATCTGTTGTAATATCAGCTAGGTCATTTCCATGTCTAGTAAAAGTGATATATCTATGATCATCAGGGCTGGCTAACCCAAACCCTCTAACAAAAGGAGTGGTTGAACCGGTTATTATATTATTTACAATACTTGTAAAATCAGTAACCATGATCCAAGATACAGGGGATCCTTGGTATTGATATACGCTACTTGTAATTGTTTCTAAATAAAAGTCACCTATAATTAGCCCAGGAAAAATTTGAGTATTTGGATCCCCTACTCCAACAAACCATTTATTTCCGCGTTGACCATCATCTCCTTGAATACCTTGAGGGCCGGCTGAACCCAACGGGCCAGTGATACCTTGAGGTCCAGGCTGTCCTATTCCTAACTCTAAAAGTTTGTTAAAGTTAAAATTTACCTTGTCTACATAGATGTCTTGTGCATCGGATGAGAATAGTTCTTTAAGATTTATAATGACTGCCATGTTTAAATAAATTTCATTTTAATTTTTGGACTAATCAAGGTTCCGCTTTCACTACTTTTGTTAAAGCTAAATCTCAGTATTAATCTTTCATATTTATTTATCTCTAAATTTTTATTAATAAAAAACCCTTGTTCATTGCGTTGATTATCGTTTAGTGAAATAAATTTTATATTATTTGAATTATTAGGGGTTTGTAATTCAGATGTTAATTTTCTATCTTGTTTTGTATAAAAGAATAGTTCCTTAGTTTCGTATAACTTTAGTATATTTAATTTAATATACCTTTTTACATAATCTTCTATAGATTCATAAGGTCCTAAATATTGTTCTTCATTTACTAAATATTCATAAAACTTATTAGATATACCATTATCAATAAGATATCTAGATAGGATATTATTTAAATTAATAAATCCTTCTATTCCATTTGAAGTTTCTTTTGAAACAATTTCAATTGTATCTAAATTAACATTCTCTAACAGATCTAGTTCTGAGAGAAGTGTTACATCATAGTTTTCTAAATTTATTTCATTAGGTAAATTTATAAGCTTTCCTATAAATGAATCATCTTCTTCTACTCTTAGAGAACCTGCAACAGGTCTAGCGGTTGATTTGTCTGCATACCTATGATGAAATCCAAATTCCCAGTTAGAATTAAATAGAAAATACGGCCTTTTACCTATAGCGATTTCATTTATTAATTCATACCTAGGTTCAAACGACTCATTTGCTTCTAAATCTAGTATTTTAGTAGGTGATATTTTTATATGTGAAAAATTTTCAATTGTACCAAAAGATTCTACGTTAACATTGTATGAAACGTTTGCCAAGTCTAAATTCTTTATGGTTGTGTTTTTAGTAAAAATATAATTAGAATTAAAAAATAAAACATCGGTAAATACAGGTTCAAAATTTCCTTTATATCTATTTATTTCATAGTTATTATCTAAGTCTGAAACATAATAATCATATCCTATAGTGTCTATAAAAGAAAAATTAGAAGGCCTGTTACTATCCTTCAGCGCAGCAAGTCCTTGTTTTTTAGTTATAGTTTCATTATCTGGAATTTCAATATAATATTTAGGAGAAGCGTTTTGAATAGGTGTTCCCGTATTATCTAATTCCCAACTTTCATATTCTATAAAGTTATTTAATTCATTTACATATTGTTTAAATCTAGCAAAGGATAATTTTTCTATTATTTTTTCATAGTAATTTTCACCTGAAATCATTGATTTAAAGGTATACAAATCTCGGTATATAGAAGTAGGTATACCAGTTGGAACAATTCCACCAAAACTAGAGGTATCCGTTGTTAACGACATGGTTATTCCAGAAGGTAGATTTTTTACTTCTAAACCATTGTTTAACGCTCTTAAAACTCCATTATTTAAAAGTGGAGTAAATCCGCTTTGAGTATCTAAAAAGAAATCAGTTGATGTAGTATTAAATCTTGGAATAACAAAAGTGTCAGATTTAGATTTAACTATTTCATCTGAAACATCTGAAGGGTAATTGAGTATGTTTGGGTTTTTAATATTTTCAATTACATTTGATCCTCCTAAAAAAGCTCCGGCTGGACCTAAATCTATTTTAGAACTTAATTTTATGTTAGAATAATTATCAAGTATATTATTATATTTTTTATGCTTTAAAGAATATAAAAGAGTGTATGTGATATTTGAAATGTCTATTCCAGTTGATATATCAGTTTCAAAAGAAACTCTATAGTCTCCATTAACAGTATCATACAACTGAATAAAAGGGTCGATTGGGTCGGGTGAAAGAAAATTAGTAGAATTTATTTTAGATATTCCACTTGAATCCTGTATAGCTAAATCTTTCCATAAGTCACCTATATTATCATAAGATCCTAATTGTAATTCAATCAACACTAATATAAACTTAAAATCCCTATGTTCTATTAATCTATAATTTATAGGAGGTTTTGTATCATCATTTATATCTTCATTTATAGTTCTTAAAATACATGAAAACTTATAGTTTTCAAACCTAGTAGTATTAGGATTAGCTACGGGTTTTCCATCTGATCCTATGTCATTTACATTTATAACATCTTTAAAACTAACCTTAAATCCTTTTAAAAAGGTTTCAAATTGATTAACCTCGTTTTTTGAGATTATTGAATATCTAGTTTGAGTTTCACCTACCTCTTCTCCACTTAGCGATGGAGTATATGTAAAATAATTTATAAAATAGTCTTCTTCACTCAATAATCTATTTTCGTCTAATGGTGTTTCAAAATAACTATTATTTAGTTTAGCTGTTTTTTCATCATTTAAATAATCAAATTTTGACTCTAAGTAAAACCATTCGTGTGTAAAATTAGAAGGATTTTGCGTAGTATCATCGTGACTCGGTGAAAAATTATTGAATCCAAATATTAGTTCATCATTTAACCTATATGGATTATTTCTAGCATCTTTACCATTTAATAATGACCATTTAGTTATGTAAGGAATAAGTTTTGATTCTAATGAAAAATCTTTTGAATAATTTTCTTTATAATAATCATATTCCGTCTGAGTAATACCATTTAAGTATCGTTCTCTTCTATTAAATTGTTCATTATCTTCTTCAGGAACAACTTTAGACGGATCTTTCAATAAGAAGAATCCTTCAAAATCTTTTATTTCTTGATTTTGATCATTATATGGAATAACAGACGAGCCTACGTTTGAAGATAAGTCTACATTTTCGTATGAAACTACCGGGTTTCCAGATTCAACTGTATAAAATTTAGGATCAGATAAACCAATTGGTCCAAAAGTAGGACTTGATTCTGAATATGAAACTCCATTCCATATAATAGTACCTGTGCCGTATACTTGATAGACCTGTCCCTCTTTTAATAAATTAGTTTCGCTAGGTATATAGTAAAATTGATAAAGATCATTTATAGGAAAATTTAAATATTTACTTGAATAAAAATCAAAATCAAAATCTCTAATTGGTAAAAATGAAATAAATCCAAAGGAAGGTCTATGAATCAATTTTAGTATGGCTTCTCCAAACCTTATAAATGGTTTTTCTTCAAGCTCTAATACTATAGCTATCTTATCAAAATAATCTAAGTACCCAGATGAAATAGTGTCTATGTAGTTAGATATTTTTTTAATTTTAGACCAACCATTTTCTGTTCTAATTACTATTTCTCCCATGTTTGATTCTAACTTACCACGCTGATCAGCGTTCATTATTAACCTATTTCCGGCATAAGAAGATCCTCCTTCAAAATTAAAGTTAGTACCTATTAAATCATTTCCAGTAATACCTTTTATTTCTATATTACCGTAATCAAGTAAAGGAGATTCAAATCTAAAATAAAACTTAGAATCATGGTCTCCATACGAAGAGGCTCTAACAAATAGGTAATCGTCTATTTTAGTGACCCTGAATGCTCTGTTTCTAAAATTATTTAAACAACCATGTATCGCCGTTGCTATTTCATTAGGGGTCCCCGTAGCATTAAAATAAAATGTATCGTATCCTGTTATGTTATCTATATCGTTATAATAATAATAATCTCCAGGGTTAGGAACCGTTGGATACCCAATAGCTGCAATTATATCATCGTATTTTCCATTTACATCTGATTTAGTTCCGCTTGGGTGGTAAAATTTTATAATATCACCTGACTGTAATTCAGATAATATTTTTATGTATGAATTAGAATAACCCGGGTTTTTTGTAGAAAAAGCGGTGTCTTGTAAGAAATCTCTTCCTGGGCCAAAAAACTTACCTAAATTAATTTCTGTTTTAGATAATTGTATTTTCCCGGTGTCAAGTTCATTAGATAAATTATCTAGGTCTTCTTTAATAGGATTAGAGTTAAGTTTAAATGAATACAAATTTCCATCCTTGTCATTGATGTAATTCATATACATGTTGTCTTTATCTTGATAAGTAGCATCAAATTCAGACATTAACAAGTCTGTGTTTTTGTAAGGAAAAAGCACTCCATCTGTATTTTCTTGAACTACATTAACGTCTTCATATTCTTTTATATTTCTTCTTACTCTAGGGGTGTTTTGCCAAGTGGCTCTTTCATTGTATACTCTATCTATATCTGTTGATATTTTATCTAATTCTATTTTATTAATATAAAAACCTACATATCTATTAAAATCATATTGATCAGATGTTTCATCATTAAATATGAATTCAATATTCATTATATTTGGATATATTATTCCGTTCCTCTCATATCCTTGTGTTACAAACTGTTCAAAATGCTTTAATGGGGCCGATGAAGAATAGAAATCAGATAATAATTCACTTCTGCTTCCAAATGCACCTGAGCTTAATAAAATACCATTAAACTTAGTGTATGTATCATTTTCATAATCCACTGTTAATCCTGATTTTGGAAAATTTAAATCAGATACATATTTTCTTAAATAGGAACCAACTTTACTAGACTCTGTTAAATCAAATGTTTTTATTATTGTTGATTTTTTAAACATGTCAATTAAATACTCATTTTTTGCAAATGGATATTTAAGCTTAGATTCATCTATTTTATAATTTATAGGGTCGTTTACCTTTAATATTATAAAGTATTCGGGCAATTCATTTTTTAGGTATATTGGAGCAAAATAAGATAATCTTTCATCGTATTGTTTCGAGGGAAAATACCTAGCTCCACTGAAGTATTCTGAAAAATCATACTGGTCCTTATAATCATTTGACGTTTTAGTTTTAGATAATGTTTCGTTTAATGAAAAAGCAATTTCATTTGGAGTACTGCCGCTCTCGTAAAAATTATATACGTTAGCCGGATGCGTTATACCCGGATTAATAGGAAACTTCTTGTATTTATCGTCTGCTAATTCAGAAGACACTTCAATAGAATCTAACCACATTTGATCAGATTCGTTTACCGTAAGTTTTATATTAGTAGTTAATTTAGGATTAGTTCTAACTAATTGAAAACTTGTAGTGTCATTTAATATTTTACTATATTCTATATTTTTCATCTATTTCTAGAAAGAAGCACTGGAAAGACCGCTTGCTGGGATAACTGGTGCATCTAAACTGGTTACTTTTTTGTATTGACAATTAACTTTTAAATCAAAAGAAAAAGGTACATCATCTTTTATATAGATATCTATCCCTATCTTTTTAGAATATTTTATATTGGTTAATGCCCCAGTGGTTCTGTAACCTCCAACATTTCCTAACTTATCAGAGCATCTAAATTGAAATAATATTGGAATATTAATTGAATTTTCAGATCCAGTTATAACTTCTTGATAAGAAAGTCTTGGGTGATTTCCTTCTACTGAAATAGTTTCATAGTTTAGAGGAAATGGATATAAATATGCTCCACAAGTATATTTACCTATTAAATACTCGTCATCTGGAGTAAATCCTAATTTGATTGGATAGTCTTCATCATTTCTAGTAGGATTATCAACAGGTATGCTTGGTAATCTTCTAGTTACTTGGTTTAAGTAATCAGCTCCAAATGGATTAGTTCTATCTGTTTCAGATGTTTCAAAATGAAGAGCGTGAGCAAATTTATAATATACCTGATCAGATGTAGAAACAGGGGTATTAAATAAAGGTCTAAATAACTCCTCTCCTTGTGAAAGTAATGTAAAATCCCAAGAGTTACCTAAAGATTGAATTTCAGGATGATCTACGTGTATGGAAAATTCGCTTATAACACCTCCATCTTCTGGATTACCCGAACCGTCAGTTGTTCCTCTCCAAACATTTGCTTGCGCACCTCCGTTTGGATAAGGAGCAGTTAAGCCAGGTGTAAAGGGTAAATAATTTCCTCCATTATAAGGAACCGTATTAGTTCCTACTACCTGTCCATCAAATGAATAGGCACCGTTATATGTTCCAAACTCATTATATAAAGCATTTGATAAACCAAAGTCTTTGTATCTAGAATAAGTAAATTGGCTTTTTACTTGAGAAGATTGATTTCCTGGGGATTGTTTAATACTTCCTAATTCAACGCTTCCTATTTCAGTTACACTCAATGGAGGTAAATCGTATCTACGGTTAACGTGATAATCTTGATCAGGGTTTGATATAGGGTCTGAAAAAGGTGCAGCTTCGTCTATACCTCCCATTAGTAACGAAATTAATTCAAGAGGGGTAGCTGATGAGTTTTCTAAAGAAAGAATGTATTGAGAAGTTATTATCTGTCCTTCATTATAAACAGTAGTACCTCCTGTAGTATCTTTTATAAGATCTCTATAAAAACCTGCAAATAAGTCAACTGTTTGACCATTTTTTATTTCAGTACTATCTCCGTTCGGTGATATTATAGAAACTTTTATAATTCCTTTGGCTTCAGATATAGCTTGTTGTAATGATTCTAAACTAGATTGAACAGATTTTAATTGTTCAAATAGGTCTACTACATTTCCTTCGTTTGTAAAAAATCCACTTGATATATCTTTAGCTTGATGAGCAAAAAATCTTTCACCTGTTGTAAATTGAGAATTTAGGTGTAAATCTAGCCCTTTAGCATTTAATTCATCTTGAAATTCTATTCTGGATTTTTCAGCTATGAATCGCGTTGCAATTGCGCTTCCTTCTTCTTCTGATTCTATTTCTGAGGGAAACTCTATCTGAACAGATTCTGACCAATCAGATTGAGCCGCGTTTTCAGGCCAACCTGCTTCTGAAATAGATTTAACCTGTAATTCTAATATCTCTCCTTTTCTAATAGTTACTGCTAATTGATTTACGTTCACTGCGTCTGCGTCTGAAACGTTTTCATCAGCCCATTCGTAAAGTCCGGTATCTTCATTAAGGGTTCTAGTTTTAGATTTAGTCAATCGTTCTGTCCATGGAGAAAAAACTGCGAATTTTTTAGTTCCGTTGCTTTCAACAAATTCACTTTGAGTAGCATTGGGAGCTGTTCCTTTTTTACTTAAATATCTAAATCTATATTTAAATTGAACAACCTCTTGAGTGCCATATTGACTAGGCTTTGCTTCAGGTATTTGCCAAAATCCTCTAACCTGGTATTTTGAAGAAGTAACAAATTGAGGAGTTGTTGCAACAGTTAAAGTAACGTCTCTAACTAAAGTAGATATTCTATCTTGTAAAACTTTTCTATCCTCAGTTTTCTTTTTAATTTCTTTTTCTATACGTTGTTTTTCAGCCTGTGTTTTTACCTTAGTAGTAATTTCAGCTTTTAAATCTGTTATTTTCCTATCAGTTTCTTTTTGCTGAGAAAGAGCATCTTCTTTTTCTTTTATTTTAGATTTTAATTGTAATGTATTTTCAGCTTCCTTTATGTGTGAATCTATTTGAACAACTTGAAAATTACCAGAATCTAATATTGGGGAATCAGGCTGCTCAGCTAATATAGCAGGTACTTTTTTATCCTTTGCTAAATTTAATAAGATTAATCCAAAATCAGATACAAAATTATTATAGTAATCCTCTAATGTGCTTTCGCTGTCGTCATCTAATGGAATAGTTAATTCATTAGTGTAAACACCAAATCCTTTTGAATATGAATCAACCGTTAAATTTTGCTTTTTACTTATTGGTTTTGCAAAAACTATTTCTCTTTCGTTAAATCCTACATTTACTTGTAATTCTGGAACTACATATACGCTAGGTTTTATTTTAAGAATAGAAGCTCCGATTGTTATTGGATCTACACCAAATACTGATTCCAAAACAACTTCAGTATCAGTTGTATTTACGGAAATTACTTCGTATTCTGAATCTTCTTTAGTAATTAACCTATCTCCAACTGCTATGAATCTAGTTCCTTCTTCTTCTGAAAGAACGTCTGAATATTGTAAAGTATTTAAAATATATTTTCTTCTTATGACTGAAACTTCAGATCCAGTTGTAGTGTCTATAATTTCTTCTTCTAGTATTCTTAATACATCAAAATCTCCCCTATATCGATTTATTCCCACTGGTAAATCAACTATGTTGTCGTCTTCTATATAATCAATGCCTTCTGCTTCTAAGTCATTAATAACCGTGTCTAAATCTAGATTATTAACACCTTTATAATTAGTGTCAAAATAAGCTAAATCATCATCTAAAATAGAATTAACGATAATTCTTTTTACAGAGAATCTATTAATATCATTTGTTATAATAGAGCTAATATCTAAACTAACAAACAAAAGAGGGTTTAAAAATGATTCAAAGAACCAATTGTTTTTAACTCTAAAGTCAGTAGGTACATTAAAAGTTGTTTGATCTATGCTTTCTAATTCGTTAATTAGACTTGAAACTTTTTGTAGCTCAAATTTTCTTACATCTCCGTTTTCTGATTTTATCCCTATTACATCATCATTATTATTAATAAGAGTATTAAAATTATTGTTAATGTCTTCTATCTTACCCTTCATGTATCCAAATGAAGGAACACTTATAGTGTATTGAGAGCCATCGTCTTTCGTTTGGCTCACATCTACATTATCAGATTTAGATATTAATATATTATTTAAACTATATAAAAAAGAATTCATGTTATCTATATCAACAGATAACCTTTTTAATACGTCTTGTAATGAATTTTGTGTTTTAGGTGGCATCTTTCTATCTTATTTTATCTACTTTAAATTGCAATAACGCGTCATCTATACATGTTATTTTTAAAATAGGTTTATCATCTGGTTCAAAATCAATATCCGTTAGGTTTATTATATTTTTACCAAATGGGCCTAATCCTATTTTATTAGTTGCATCAGTATAAATCTTAACACTATAAATATTTACATCAAGTGAATCTTCAAATAGAAGCTCTAATGACTGACCTTTTGACCAGGAATTATCAGTATCATCTATAAAAAGTTCAAGGTCTTTAGAAAGAGATATTCCTAATCCACCATTTTCATGCTTAATGTAATTTGTATATTTTCCTAACTTTATGTTGTTATTTGTAAATACGTTTGTTATAGAATTGTTTTCTATATTATATTCCTGGTTTGAATTAATTATTTTAAGTCTATTTGGAATACTTTTATCTAGAGTTATTCCAGGTCCAGCTTTAATAACATCAAGATTATATGAAACTTCTATGGAAGTGTTACCATTTATGATGTCATTTACTCTGTTGTTAACGCTTTCTATCATTCCAACAACAGCGTTAGTGTTATCAAATAAAGCTTGATTAGCTGTTAACGAAGTTTCTAAGTTAGAAACCCTTATCCCTAGTTCATTTAAATCTTCTTGATTTAATAATAAATCTTTTAAATTGTCAACCTCAGTTTGTAAATTATTCAATTCAAGTAATTTATCATTGTACATTACTTGTAATTGTTTAAACTGAGTAAGTACATCTAGGAAAAGATCCATGGAAAATGTAGAATAGTCATTTATTGATTTTTCTACTAATACATTTTCAACCGACGTATCTAATTTTAAATTAGGTTTATGAGAAAACGCGTTTCCGTTTGTTCCATTCAACGGATCCGGCATATATTTAGTTATAGGGGGAATTATAAACTCTAAACCTTCTTGTTCTACTTTATCTAAAAATAAAACTCCATATAGGTTTGTTTTAGGATCTATAGGATTTCCTTCTGAATCTAAATTATTAGGATCAAATACATCGTAATATATCAACACTGCGTTGTATTCGAAATTTTTATTATTTACATAATCGTTTAATTGTGTAAATGCTTTTATTTCTTGGTTTTCAGCTGCTAATTTATAGTTTTGTAAATTAAAATCTATACATATACCATCTAGCGTATTTCTAACGTATTCAACTGAAGTTGATCCAAATTGTTTTTTAATTAGCTGATCTTCAGATACGTCATACTCTCCAGTTGAATTATAGTCATCTGTAAAGTAAGAATTATTAGTAAGTTCAGTGTACCAATTACCTGGCAATAATGAAGCTGGATTTGTTGGGTCATCTGTTATTTCAGCGTTTACACTTCCATCGTCTCTATCATAAAAAGCCTTTAAGCTTAATCCAAACGGGTTTATTTCATCAAAATGTCTACCCTTTAAATATTCAATATCTAAAGGATCAGGTGGATTATTAGTTATAGTTTGATTTGGATAATAATTTTCGTCTTTTACTGATTTAAATAATACATAAGGTGTAGTACCAACGTTCGTAGGTACGTGTAAAAATATTTCAGTGTAAGCATTGTCAGCGGATCTGATAGAATTAACAACATCAATATCGGCAACATATTGTACCATTCGTTTATAAGTTGAAGTAGGATCATCTGGTTCTACAAATCTTTTTTCAGTACCTAAAGTATTTAAATTCTTTTGAAGATTGTTTGCGTCTTTAAATCTAATTGAACCTAATTCTTTAGCCCACTTAAAGAATACTCTTTCAGCTACTGTTAATTTATTTTCATAATTATATTCATCTTGACTTACAAGAAGAGCCTCTAAGTTGAGGGCGTAATTTTGAAAACTTTCTGCTAAATTTATATTATTATCGGGGTTAAGTCCCTCTATTATTGGGCTTTCACCAGGCGCTAGGAATTGTATTTTATTATCAGTAGCTAACGTATCAGGAGTACCTATCTCAGGTAACCTTATTAAGGCAAACTTAGAATACCTAACTCCATTAGGGTTATTAGTTAAATTTAACTGTATGTCCTCAATTGAACTTTGAAAGTTATATAAGATACCTTTCTTATTCTGTATGGGTTTTATTAAAGGTGTAACTGCCATTTACATTAGTTTCTTTTTTTTATGATAAAATCATATTAGTATTAGATTTAACCATTATTCTATCAGTAGAAGCTGCGTCTAAAATATAAATCATATTTGCAATGGATCCATATTCAGTAATACTTCCTGGAGTGATTCCCAAAGCTGACACACCATCATGTAAAGTAATAGGTAAACCTGTATTTAAATTTGTACCGGCTTCAATGTAGAAAGGTAATAAGGCTACGTTTATATCATTTATAATACTAGATGTAGCAGGTTGTCCTTCTTCTTTTATATTAACTAAATATATACTAAACACTGTGTCTTGAGCAGGCGGGTTTGAAGCATCAAAATCTAATTTTATTTTAATGTCTAATATGGCTCCAACAATACCTCCACCTGTATAAACAGAAGAATCTGCATCAAGTGTTACAAAAATATTTTGTCTAGAGGTGTTAGATAAAGTAATAGTTGTTTCAGCGGTTCCAGCATTATCAGAAAGAACAGCTAATACAGATTCCTTAGATTCAGAAACAGCTGATCTAACATCCAAAGGTGCGTTCAATGTAATTGTTCCATTACTAGTTAATGAATTTGTTATTATAACAGTATTAGAACTTATAGAATCCGCTTGAAAAGTGTCATCAACAGTTAATATATCTACATTTAGAATTGATTGATTACTTCCGTTTTTAGTTAAACTAGATATAACTTGAGAAGGAGATCCTGTTTGATAAACAAAACCTGTATCTTCCATTATAACAGAATCAGTTCTTACAAAACTAATAGGTGTATCAGTACCTATTGATAAAGAATTAGTATCTATTTCTAGATTATTTATTAACGCTTCTATAGAATCCTTTAAAAGAAGAGTGTTAGCGTTACTTATTAATCTTAAATCTACTACGAAATCTGTTTCTAAAATTTCCTGCGTAGGTATATCTATTGGTGTAAATGCCATTGTTGTTAATTATTTTAATTATTTATAAAGAATAAACTAAGAACTTAATACATTTATTTTTCTATGGTTTAGTCTTGTTTCAATACTTTTTATATAGTTTATTTTATTGTTCACCGTAATAAAGTTTTCTATTTCTTGAAAATATACTCCTCCTGCTGAATCTTTTACCTCAACAGATAGATCATATTTCCCTAAATCAATAAACTTCCATACAAAAAACGGTACTCCTTTTACCCTAACGATTTCATCCTTTGTAAAAGAATCTTTAAGTGTCCATGTGTATTCCTGTTTTGCGTCTAAGTTATCTACTACAAAGAAAACTGGAGCATGTTGTGGAACTTTAAACCTTTCGTTGAATAGTTTAATATTATTTATGTTAAGTGCGTTTTCATCTATAGTAGAAGGAAGATAACCTGTTTGATTATCGTTTTCAAATCTCCAATAATCTTCGTCTTGCCAAAAATAAGGGTCTTGAACTGCACCTGTTATAATGTCACTTGTTTTAGCGAATAAAAATAGTGTGTCTTCTTCAAACATTGGAAAATTAGCTTTTAAATAATCTACTAATCTTTGAGAATACACATTCCTAGGATGAAAGAAAGTATAATCACTACTAGATTGACCTATATCAGGACTAACCGGACTATGCCAATTAACGTAAGAAAGTATGTGATACATTTCCTTACTTAAATAGTTAGCTTGAGCGTGTACTTTTCCTCCTATTATTTCATAATTAAACTTGTTTATTCCGTTGTGAGAAGATTCTGCGTTTAAAGAATTAACAAGTTCTTCTAATGTTGAAAAGTTAGGTAGATAATAAGTAGAATATAGAGACATTTGTATAGCATCACCTGGGGTAGGGTCTACTAGATAAAATCCTGCTAGAAAATCTCCTTGATATACTAAATCTGTAAATCTCATGTAATAAAGATCCTTTAATGTTTTTTGTTCAAAGTCACTTATTTTAAATGGTATGCTATTTTTTCCTAGTCCCCAGTATTTCTTTGCCTCTAAATCATTTAAAGGGTCGCCGTATGAAATGTAAGATTCTGTTTCTTTGTCATAGAATTCAACGTCATACATGTCTTTTCCAGACCCATATCTATGTTGAAAAAACGTTTCAAATTCTAGTAAATTTTTATATACATCAAAATTACTTGAGTTATTATCTAATACATTAACTTTAGGGAAATATAGAGGTGATGACCCAAAGTCTTTTATTTGAACATTGTCTAAGTTATCTAATCTTAAATTAAATTTATCTTCTAATCTAGAGAAAGCTATTATTTCTGGCTTTTTAGCCTGATCAACTACTATTTGTTTAGAATAAGTACTTGTGTTTCCATTAAAAGTATGAATATCAATAGAAACAGTATATTCTCCTACATATGGTAAAAAATGAGGAAGCCTTTTTAGATCCTTAGCAAGTCCTCTGTATTCAAAATTATAAGGATTAGGAGTTGGTTTAGTTATTTTCCAAGTTACTTCATATACGTTTCTTAAATCTATATTTTCAAAAGTCCAATATAGAGGAGTATTTGAAAGATCTAGCCATGTTATTCCATTAAACGTTTGGCATGTAAATTTATCTATATCCATTTCAAGGATAATAGGAGCCCCTACTTTTTGATCAGGGTCATCTCCCGTATCCCAATTTAATATAGCAGATGTATCTGGGTATTTTTGATTTTTTACAGATGTATAATATTCTTTTATATAATCGCATATTGAATCTATATCATTAGGGCTATATTTTTGAAAAGAAGAGTATGGATTAGGAGAATTTTGATTAATTCTATTTACTCCCATGTCTATCCCATTAGGATAGCTTTGAGCATATAAGGGATCTAATGAAGCTATAGTTAATCTCTCGTCTTTATTAGGCGAGTGACTAATACCTACTCTTTCGTTTAAATCGTAATCAAGTATATCAGTTCTATCTGGCCAATATTTTATAGTAAACTTTTGAAAATAAATGAATTCACCTATAATGTCTTTTATTTTAACATTGATTGGTATTATTTCATTTTTTAATTTTTTATCTAATTGATTTAGTTTATAAAATATTTCGTCTACTGTGAAATCTGTTGTTTCTACAACTTTAGGTAATCCATCATCGTCGAAATCATCAGTTGCTTTTGTAAATTCATAAGTAAGAGCCAGAAATTCGGTTTTAACAAATTGCTTGCCAGATTTTAAATTTTTGTTTAAATTAACTAGGTTTACATTATCTATTTTACCATCATCGAGTATATCAGTTAAATCTACTAAAAATAACTTGTTAAAATATGGAGAAGACTCATTTACGTTTTTCCAATACTCTTTTACGTGAAGAGTATCTCTGTAACCTAGCATATTAACAAAGTTCACTAACCCTTTATATGTACCAATGTAAGGGTATATTTCACTATGATTAACTAATAAACTTTTTCTAGTTGAATTAATTTTTTTCCAATCTGGATATACTTCCTTTATATCATATGTAGCAAGTATATTTGCGTCCTGTCTATTAAATTTAATTCCAAAATTCTCTAACCATACTCTAAATCTTTCGTCTTCATCCTCACCTTCTCCATAAAATAAAATTTTAGCTATTATCTCACTGGTTCCAGTATTGCTGTCTTCTAAGTATAGAGTTAAGCTTCTTACATATTCTGTTTCTGATTCTGGATTAAATCCTACATTTAATTGAAGAGGTACGCTTAAATCAATAGCTGCGCCTGATCCATTAGGTAATATATCTTCATAAGAAATAGTTATTAAATCTTTTTTATTGATTACATATTCACCTATATTAAACTCTTTTTCTACATCATATAGAAAAAATGGAGAATCGGCGCTAGAATCCCATTTAGCAACTATAGATTGGCCTCCGATTAAGGTTGGAAATTTATACTCAGATCCAATTTTTTCAAGTATAAAAAAGTTTTCATTATCGTACAGGGCAATAGATAATTGTTCGAAATATACATTGGCTTCTAGTATACCCGTGTCAGGGTTTTCCTGAAGATTTATTATTTCACCATCTCTATCAAAAAAATGAAGATTATCTATTTGCATAATTAGGTTTCAGTGTTTAAATTATTTATTCAAAATTAATTTAAATTAAATAGTGTATACTGAACTGTCTCCACCTGTACTTAATGATATGGTTTCGATAGTTTCTCCATCATCTAATCCAGTTTTTTTATGAATTTTTTTCCATTCTTTTGCATATCCGTTCTTGCACATTTGAGTAAAATAAGCAAAAGCATTAGGTGGACTTGATTTAGTTGGATCAAAATTTCTCCAGTATTTAATACAATCCACTAATGCTGATTGTATACAATCTTCTCTATCTCTTGGATCTTTAAAATAGAGTCTTTCTACTGCTCTATTTGCTAACATTACAAAACATTCTATTGTAAATGGTAATAATTCATCCTGATCTTTAGATGCTATTACGGATGCTGTGAATTCTTTATTGTTTATGTAGTTTTTATCACCTTTTTTTCTACGAGTTCTTTTGGTTTGGGGCATTTCATTATTCGTTATTTTTTAAAATATTATGAATCTTAACAATAGGTAAATAAGAATCTACCATATCCATATAAGGGGACTTAATATTTTTTCCATTAAAAATAACGCCTTCGTCGAGGTTTAATAATTTATATAAATCAGATTTTTTTGCTTTTTCAATAATAGGATCATCTTTAAATTTATTATATACATCAATTTTTGAGGCATTACCTTTGCAGCCTATGGCATTTTTTAATTCACTTGGACTAAACACAAATATTTTTTGTATGGAATCCGTTAATGTAAGTAATTTTTCTTTTATTATACCTGTTGCCTGTGATATGTCTACTAAACTGTTGCCTGATGATCCAAAGGAGATCCCTTCTATAGCTATTATGTTATCTGTTCTTGTGGTTTGTTTTTTAATTTGTTGTATTATAAAGTCAGTTAGTTTGATGTAATTTTCTAGTTTATTTCTTTCATTAATATGATATTGACTTTCTTTAGCTGGTCTTTCTCCTAAGTGATGTAGATGTAAATTTGGATATTCTAAGGATATATCTTCCATTCTTTTTATATCTTTTTTACTTATTTTACCATTTGCTATTCCTATCCATTTAAATTTATTAAAATCTTCGGATATACATATTCCTGGATAAAGGATAGAAAAGTCAATGCCTATAATGTTCATTCATACTGGATAATTTTAATAAAAATATTATATTATAAAATAGAAAATAGTTTCGTTGCTATAAATACTAGAAAAGTTTTAAAAAAATAAAACCTTGTCCTCACGTTTAGTAGAATAGGGTTAGTGGGTGGGTACTTCTATAGTACTTTAATCCTTACTTTTATTATTATACTTTAGTAGTTACTTAAGTAGCACGCGGAAAGGGTTTAAAAAAACCATTTGTGAACGTAATTGCGTAAATCGATAAAATTACTGTTTAACCCGCTAGAATTATTACTACTTTTTTTCAATACCCATTTAACTATTCCTAAATCTGTTGCTCTTATTAAATCTTTTCCTTCTTTATTTTTAAATTTTATAAATTCTGAATCTTCATTTTCATCTTGTTCAAGTTGTATCTTAGCCCCACTATCTAAAGTTGGCATTTTTGATATTAGAACCCTTGATGGTTCTTTTAATAGTTTTATTTTTTCTAAATAATGAGGACCCATTTTATAATCTAAGTTTGGGTAATCTCCTAATATTTTATTGAACCAGTCTTTTACACTTATTGATTTATAAACAAATCTTTCTCTATTACCGGTACCGTCCCAATAAAGAGGATATATTACGTTATTATCTCCTATTTTCAAAGTTTTAATTTCGTTAGCGGGCTTTTCTTGTTCTGGAGTATCTATAAATTCCCAATCTTCAGCATCTTGCTCATACTGTGTTATCCATGCCTCCCATACGCTACCGTCTTCTCCTATCCCAGTTATTTTTCCATTAATATAGCTACCATTAATATCACTTCGTTCACCATCCTCTATATCGTAAAGATCCCATGCTACCCTAATATTTTGTCCCTTTTTGTTTTTTATGATTTCAAAATATTCCATGAATAAAACAATGCTATTTTGTTTATTTATACGTAAAAAATAGTATTATATTTTTATAACAACAAATACATATATTATGAAAGCTTTATTAACATTAACATTGATATTTATTTTTTCTTTTTCTTACTCTCAAAACATGATTGTAAAATCAGAAACCCTAGACAGTTTAGTATGGAAAAAAATTAATGAATATAGAGTTTCTAAAAATATTGCTCCCTTTAATGAGTTTGAGTATTCAGATATTAGGGATTATAGTTATAGTGTAACCGCTAGTAACTCTAAATTAGAAATGATAGAGCATTCTGGAAACAACTTTCATATTTACAATATAGAATGTATTTATTCCTGGGTGAAAACCTACCCTGATGGTTTTTTAGATGTAATTAAAGATAAAGATTGGGAATATTTAGCAGAAGATATAGTAAACTCTTGGATAGCATCTCCTCCTCATGAAATAGGAATATCGTCTGATCAATTTACCAAAGCAACGGTTACCACGATACTAACTATTGATTCAAACACTGATAATTATAGACTTGATGCATCTTACCATGGAAAATATTAATCAAAAAAAAAGAGAGACTTTAAAGTCTCTCTTTTATACTATCTATTATTCGATGATATTAAGTTGTGGGCGATGCAAATTTAAGTCTATATGCAAATATTTTACCAGATACATATCCTTGTTCTGTAGTCTTATCTCCTCCAGAAGACCTTGATCCAGCTGGTGTTTTAAAAGTCTTACCTGGATCGTTTGCTTTATTCCAAGTGTACTTAGCGTGCTTTCCGCCTCCTGGTTCGTCTGTTGAAATCTTCCATTTAATGTTCATTGTTCCAGGTAACCTGTCTCCTAAAACAGCTTTAAGAGCTAATGCTAATTGATTACCTCTGTTATATGCTAGTTTAGCATTTTTACTTGCATAATCAGTTCCATCTCCTGGGTCAGAGTCACCTTCTGTTGTTTTTCCTTCTTTTTTATAAAGTTCCATTGTTTGTTCAGCGCTATCCCAAACCGGACTTGCTGAAGAAATCAATGTCATGCTATCTATATAATCATTCTCGTCTGTTAATAATTTTAATATCTTTTGAGCTTCTTGCTTTACTAGCGGATGATTACCGTCTATTTTTGCTCCGCTTGTGTCTTTATCCCATACACTATTATTATATGCTATTTGCATGTTTCCTTCTCCACCAGCTTTGGCTCCAACCGTTTTGGTATCTCCTCCTTTTTTTGCTATATTAATAGCATCAATTGTTGTGTTAGATCTACTGTATAGATATACCGATTTCGTATTATTCACTCTAGATGAGTCCGTCAATGATACATATTTTCCTTTTGAGTCTCGTTTGTCATCTTTATTTACTAATCCTGTTTTAGGTAAAACGTAGTAGTCTTGATGTCCTTTTGCGAAATTACTAAGATTCCAACCGTTCATGTACTTAAGTACATATGAGTAATTAGAACCACTTGTCGATGTCATCTTTTTAACAGGACCCGTTTGGCTGCTAATCCTTCCAAGCGTATTCAAATAACCACTAGTTTCATCTATAGCTACTTCTATTGGGTTTGATATTTTGACAAGCGATAGACCTCTTGCTTTTGTTTTTAACAAGTAATCTTGAAAACCCTCCCATAAAGTAGTTTCGTTTGATATAGTCCACCATTTTTTTCCAGGCGCATTTTCTTTAAACCAATCCTTAAATGCTTTTTTATCTCGTCCTGGTGCAAATGGACTTGATCTCCAAACTCCTTCTAATAATGCATCAACTACATCGCCTTTATCGATTGGACCATATATACTTGATAGAACACCTGACTTTTTAAGATCACCTTGTAATTTTTGTACCTGCTGTAGGTTTTTTATATCTTGACGTACCTCTTTAGGAGAATAGTCTTCTAGTTTAACAGAATTTTGATTTGCAGGAGCTGTACCGGGCACTAGCTTAGCTTCTAATATAGATTCGCTACCTAAATAATTTAGATTGCTATTTTCCAATAACCTCTTAAATCGTGTAAAGTTTGATATGTGTGACATATTTAGATTTTATTTTTATTTATTTATAAAAAAGGTTTGCTTTTATAAAAAAACTAAACCTATAAAAAGTTATCTAGTTTAATATAATATGAATATAGCAAAACAAAACATTTCTACATTTACAACATTTGAGGATCCAAACTTTAAATTCAATAAAGAACTACATAGATATACTTATCATGATGAAACAACAGGCGATGTTTTACAAACATTTAAATCTGTATCAGGGTTTGCTGATAATTTCAAAGAAGCCTTTAATGGTAAATTAGTAGCAGAGAACCTTTCAAAAAGTAATCCTCTTTATGGAAAACCCGTAGATGAAATATTACAAATATGGAAAGAAAAAGGTAGAGCAGCAGCAGCATTAGGAACAGAGGTTCATGAGTGGATAGAAAAATTCTATAAAACAATAACCGATGACAATATATTTGCTACATTAGACCACGAAAGATTCCTAAAAGAACCTGCTGAATTAGAAAATAAAGATGTGGCTATTAGGGTAGAAAAATTTAAAGAGTTCTACATAGAAAGATTAACATCTTTAAAATCAGTTTTTCAAGAAGTAAAGGTTTTTTCAAGAAAATGGGGCTATGCAGGAACAATAGACGGTGTTTTTTCAGTAGATGGAAATAGATTAATAATATGTGATTACAAAACCAACAAAGAATTTACAACAGATTCAGATTGGAAAGGCAGTAGAAAAAGACTATTTGAACCCTTTGAAGATGTGTTTGATAATAAACATAATAATTATTCTATACAAGTTAGTCTATATAGATTAATAATAGAAGAGGAATGTGGCATAGAAATGGGTGATCCCTTTCTTTTATGGATCCCTCCAAAAGGCCCTTGTAAAGCATTTAAAGCAAAAGACTATAGAAATAAAATAAGAGCATACTTAAATGATAAAAATTTAGTGATATAATAAAAACTAAAACTTATATCATTGTATAATATAAAATAAAAAAATAAACAATATATTATGAATCCTAGAAAAATTAAATTTGGATCCGATTCAAGAAATTTATTACAATTAGGCGTAGATCAATTAGCTGAATCTGTAAAAGTTACACTTGGACCTAAAGGTAGAAACGTTGTTCTTGGAAGACAACAACAATTTGCAATTACAAAAGATGGTGTATCTGTCGCTAGAGAGGTTTTTCTAGAAAACGATATTGAAAACTTAGGAGCACAAATGGTAAAACAAGTTGCTCAAAATGTAGCATATGAAGCGGGTGATGGTACAACTACCGCAACCGTTCTTTCTCAAGCTATTATAAGAGGAGGAATCAAAATGATAGAAGCTGGCTTTAACCCAATGGATATCAAAAGAGGTATGGATACTCTTTCAGAAACAATCAAACATAATCTCATTGCCATGAGTAGAGAAGTTTCTGATGTTGAAACAATTAGAAACGTAGCAACTATTTCTGCAAACGGAGATGACGTTATAGGAGGTATAATAGCTGATGCAATTGAAAAAGTTGGATTTGACGGAGTTATCACAGCTGAAGATAGTAAAACCTTTGATACATATGTCGATATAGTTGAAGGAATGCAGGTTGATTCTGGATATATGTCCCCTTATTTTATTAATACTCCTGAAAAAGAAGAGGTTAATCAAGAAAACCCTTTAATATTAGTTTACGAAGGAACTATAAAAAGCATGAAGCAACTTCTTCCTTTCCTAGAACATTCAAATATTAATAAAAGACCTTTATTAGTATTGGCAGATAATTTAGAAGGCGATGCTATACAAACACTAGTATTAAATAAAATGAAAGGTGTTTTAGACGTAGCAGCTGTTAGAAACCCAGGGTATGGAACAAACAAAACTGAAACTCTTAAAGATATAGCTATTTTAACCGGAGCTGTCTACATGTCAGAAAAAGAAGGTTATGATTTAACTGACGTTAATCCACAAGCAATGACTGAAGTTCTTGGAAATTGTGAAAAGGTAAAAATTACAAATGATAAAACAATTATCATTAATGGGTCAGGAAATAAAAAAGACATTGAGTCTAGAGTAGAATTGATTAACAAATCAATATCTAATAAAGATAATGAATCCGAAAGACTTTTATTAAAAGAAAGACTTGCTAAATTAGATGGAGGTGTAGCTATTCTAAAAATTGGAGCTTATTCTGAAACTGAGTTAAACGAAAAAAAGGATAGGTTAGATGATGCATTAAGTGCAACTAGAGCAGCCATTGAAGAAGGAATAGTTCCTGGAGGAGGAATGGCCTTGGTTAGAGTATGTTCAGCTATTGATTTAAACACTTTTAAATTTACAGGTGATGAAAAAATAGGAGCAGAAATTTTATTAAAAGCCTGTTCTCAACCGTTTAGAACTATAATTGAAAATGCAGGTTTAAATCCAGAGGTTATAATTAACAACTTACCTCAAGACAATGAAAACATGGGATACAATGCTAGAACAGATGAGTATGTAAATATGGTAGAATCAGGAATTATAGATCCACTCAAAGTTACTAGATGTGCACTTGATCAGTCTGTATCTATATCAAGCTTAATGCTTACTACTGAATGTATATTGTCAGAGCAAATTACAGACGCTAAGTAAAATTATAACATATGCTGGTTTGGTGGATGGGATACACGGCCTTTGGACGCAGAGGTTACTCTTAACAATATATAGCTCAAACGTAAAGGCTATTAAATATAGAGAAAAGCGGTTCGAACCCGTAAACCAGTTACAATTAAAAGACCCTTTATGGGTCTTTTTTTTTGTTTCAAATAAATAATAAAAAATCGAGTATTTTTAAATGTCTTGTGAAAACAAAAAAGTAAGTTTAGACGAATTAGCAATCGATATATCTAAAGATATTGAATTAGATAAAAAAGAAATAGGTTTTGATATATCTAACCTAGAATCAGTTGATTCTTTAAACGATATAATAAATGAACTTACTTCTCAAGGTTTATGTAAGGCTCCTTCCAACCCTGTTTTTTCAATGGAGCAATTAAGCCAGGTTGGGTGTGATAAAGAACCATCTAATGAACTACCAGAAATAGATATAAACCTAGGAGACATAAACACGGAAGCCTCTAAAAAAGAACATAGTTGTCAAGATGCATTAAACAAAGCAAATGACATACTAAAAATAGAACAAGAAGAATACTCTGAGTTAAATATAATACTTGAAAAACTTTTAGAATATCAAGATAATTATAAAGTGCTTAATGAATATTACGTTGAAAGAGCTACAGAATCAGCAAGGCTATTGAATTTATTTCAACCCATAGTAAAGGAAATACGTAGATTAGAAGACCTTTATACGGAAACATTAACAGAAAGAACACAGGTATTACTTAATACATATGATACAGTGTATGGAACCAGCGAATATAATGCTTTAATTGATACATATAATCAATTAACTCAGGATTTAAATGATATATCGCTAGAAAAAACCAATTTTCAAAATGATTTAAGTTTAAAAAACAGTGAAGAAGACATTTTTTCAGATGCAACACTTGTATCTACTTTATCGTCTGCTTTTTCATCAGGTATTGATTATTCCACTTCGTTTTACTACGCTGTGCAAAATGCTTTAGATTCAGTTGGTTTTAGTCAAATAAAAAACTCTATAGAAGAATACTCTACATGTTTAGGAGTTGAATCTAATCTATCATATAATGTAAATACATACGTTGAAACTCCAGTTATAGAATTTTCAATAGATTTCGTAGGCCTGAACTTTATAAAATCTCAAAAGGATTTATATAACGATCAAACTGGAGAAAGAACAACCGTAGACATTGATTTTAAAATTAAAAACAACCCAAGACTATTAAAAAATGATTTTTTTAATAGCACAACCGGACTTGATATAACCAATGCAGATTTTGAGACTACTTTTTCAGGTGTATTATATGACGAATATTATAATAAATTAAACAATCCCATTGAAAATTTATTTTCTTTAAACGAAAGAGGGTTAACTAGTTCAGAGTCTTTAGTAGACAGAAACCTTAAAGATAAGACATTTAATAAAAAAAGAGAAGGCTCCACTGATTATTACATAGAGGATCAACAAAAGCTAGAAACTTTTTATAAAGATTTTGAAATTAATTTAGATAATAAAAAAAGGTTAATAAGAAAAGATAAAATAGATCCAGCTTTCTCATTAGTTTCTTTAAATTTAAAACAATTAGCTAGAACAGATATTAAATTATTATTAGCTATAGGAGGAGTAAATACGAGTATCTTAGAAGAAAATAGCAATTTAAATTCTATAATAGAATCCATAAATGATGCTCAAAATGATTTTATAACTAAAATAACTAATCTCGAATCCGAAATTGCTAGGATAAAATCAAGAATGAAAGAGATTAAACCCACACCGGACAGGGTTAAAAATTTATTAATGGAATTCGATAGCAATTGTTTTTCTAAAAAAGAACTTGAAAATTCTGATAATGAATTAGAGGAAAAAGTTGATAAGATAAAAGGAGATGATCCATTTGGAATAAAGTCATTATCTGAAACTGATCCAACAATGCCAACTTTACTAGATCTTAAATACTGGTTAGAATTTTCTAAAGTTTTAAACAAAGTTGCTCTTTTACCTCTTCCTAAAAACCCAACCTCTTTAAGATACTGGCCTGTTGGTTTGTTTTTTCCTACACCCGCCGGTACTCTTATTAAAATACCTCTTCCAATAATATGGATCCCTTTAATAGTGATACCTAGTCCAACTGGAGTAATAGTAGTATTTTTAACAATAAATGGTCTTTTCATAAGCCCAATTATGTTTACGATAAACGCAACTGGTACAAAACAACATTTACTTACCTTAAGAGGACCTAGTAAGCAATTTGGTTACACTGAAGATCCGGTTAGTAATCTGCTTAAAATACCTTTAAATATAGCTGCTGCTAAAGATGCGTCTTTGAATCAAGGAGGCCTTTCTAAATTATCAGAAAAAGAAAAAGAAGAGTACGAAATAGAACTAGAAGCTTTAGAAAAAAAATTAAGTAAAGCAAAACCTGAGTCATACAGATATAAACGCATACAGACCAAAATATCCGATTTAAAAGAATCAGTTTCAGGAAAATCTGAAAAAGAAAAAACCACAAGCGCGGTTGATAAAAAAGAATCAGCTGAAGACGCAATAAACAAAGCTAAGGATTCTGTAAAAGATAGAATGAATCAATTAGGCGAGCCTGAATTTTCTAATAGTTTAAGCATACAATCTGATATAGAACAAACAAGAATTCAAAAACGTAAAGAAATAGATGATGTATATAAGTCAAACTTACCAGCTAAAGAAAAAAGAAAAAAATTAAGAAAACTAAGAAAAGATTTAAAAAAAGAAGGAGTTTCTAAAAAATCAAAAGAAGATGCAATAAGAAAAGATACAATGGCTTTTTTCGATAAGATAAAATTACCTTCTATAAAAATACCTGCTGATTCTACTAAACTTAATCCTCCTCCTACGCCATTGGAGCAGCTTAAGGAATTAACAGAAGAAAGCGTAAGCGATTATAAAAACGACCCAACATCTGAAAAAAATAGAATAATAAAAGACATGATGAAAAGGGAGCTCCCTAATATATCTGAAATAATTGAAATTAATGATATACCTGTGAATGTAAACAATAAAATAATTATAAGCGATAATTTTTCTAAAATAAAAGATAAATTAAATCAAATAAGGCAAGCGATAACTGACACGTTAAAAGGCAATATCAGCATAAACAAAGAACAAGTAGAGGCTAGTATAGAAAATCTAAAAAAAGACCTTGAATTAGAAGAAAATAGAACCAAAAAAAGAAATTTAAAATCTAGTCTTAGAAAGGAAGAATCTAAATTAAGGAATTATAATAAATCCGAAGAATTTAAAAAAGATAATTCTTTAAACGATTCTAAAAGAAAAGAAATATCAGATGTAAAATTTAGCTTTAACGCTTTTAAAAAGTTAGAAGAAATGTTACCTACTAAAATAGACTTTTCACCAAAACAGCAAGATCTATTACCTATAATTCAAGCTGACACTATATTAAAAAATTATATTGATTCTTTAAGCGCATCTGATATTAAATCTATTTTTGGAGGAGTTGATGAAATAACAGTTTCATCTATACAAGACGTGTACTTTAACATATTAAATTCAGAACTTTCTACAGATTTAGTAATGAAAAATAAACCCGACGCAAAAAAAATTCTTAAGTCATCATCTGGGGTTCTTTCATCTATATCTATTCCTTCTAAATCAGTTAATTTACTTAAACCTTTTACTATGTCTAAAAAAACTTCTATAGATTTAAATATGTTACTTGGCCCTTTAAAAAGTAAAATACAAGATGATATGAAAAATCTAGATGGCTGCTTACCTGTTGATATAAATAGTAATTTTAGTAACCTTAATCCAACCGATATAAAAGTATATTTAGAAAACAAAATATTATTTAAAATAAATGACTTGATTAACATAGTAACACCTATATACGCTATAATTGATCTTTTAAAGTCTACTAAAGGAATAACACTATCAGAATCTCAAATTTCATCTTTTCTATTACCTCCTTTTGGACCTTTGGATTTTGCTTTATTTACTGCTCAGTCTTTATATAAAATAAATTCACCTAGCTCAGCTAATCTACCCTCATTTGACATAGGTTCTTTAGAAAAAGCAAGAGGCCTTATAGATAAAGTAGTATCCCCTATAATGGATAATCCTATCAGTTATATAATACCGGCTAGTGCGGCTAGCGTAGGCTTGGCTAGTGCCCAAAGAATGCTTCATCCTATAATGAGAGCCGACGATATTCCGCCATGGGAAAGACTATCTAGTAAAAACTTTTTATTTGTATTATTCTTAGATGAATTCATTTCAGAAGCAGCTGAAAAAGTAGGATTTTTTAGGTCATTTATTTAAAACTAAAAGCAATCTTTTCAATATAATATTTAAAAATACAAGTTATGCAGGAAAGTAACAAAAACTATGGTCAACCATTGGAAGATTTCGATTGGGATTCTTTAACCAATGAAAAATACAATAATAAAGTAAAGCTATCTGATCAAGACCGTAGAGATAATACCAAGATATTATGCAAAGAGCCATACGCTCAGGAATTGTATGATATGTATAAAAAATATGAACATGAAAACTCAATAGATCTTCACGTAAGTAAAGATTTAGAAATAGGCCAACTATATAAAGTTCAAGCTAAAAGTATATGTTTAGACACAGGTGTTATTAAAGCTGAAGAAGAGAGCTCAGGTGTTGAAATAAGTATTCCATTAAAAGAATATGGAGGTGATATAGAAGAGCTTAAGAAAGGAAATGGACTCAATTTCAAAGTTATACTATATAAAGCAAATAGAGACTGTGAATATGTCGCATCTGAAAAGAAAAGCAGATCTATAAATTATAGAGATGAACTTATTACACATTTAGATGAAAACACTTGGTTCGATGTTACTATACGAAAGCTAATAAAAGGAGGATATATTGCAACTTATAAAAACGAAATAGACTGTTTTATACCTGGTTCACAGGCTGGTGCAAATGTTATAAAAGATTTTTCTATCTTATTAAACAAGACTATTTCGGTAATGGTTGATAATTATGATAAATCAAATAACCTGTTTATAGTTTCTTACAAAAAATATATTAAGCATAGTCTTCCTGAGAAGGTATCAGATTTAAGATTTGGTAAAATATATACCGGTAAATTAACTAATAAACCATATCCTTTCGGAGTATTTGTTGAATTAGAAAACTATTATACTGGTCTTGTTCACAGTTCAGATTTTGAAAATTACGATGAAGCTTCTAGAAGTTTAAAAGCAGGAGACGACATTGAAGTCTATGTTAAAGGTGTTACATATAAGAAAAATCAGTATAGAATAGTGTTATCCTTAACTAAAGACTCTATACCTAAAGAACTTATAGAATGGGATAATTTAAAAGAAGACTTGGAGGGAAATAAGTTTGATTTTACAGAACATGAAACAAAAAGAAATACAATATTGATGTATTATAATGGAGAATCTGTAGAATTACAATTAGGTAAACAATATAGAAATCTTAACCTATCTGATTTTTCTAAAGTGTTAATACATAATGTAGATCCATTAAATAAAAGAATGAATTATTCATTAACTAATTGATAAAAAACATATCCACTTGTTTCAATCAACTGTAATCTTGAATAAATAAACTAGTAATGGGCAACCCCTAAAAGGCTTGCCCATTTTTAAACTAATAGATCTTTTAAAATGGTCTATATTAAAAATAATTTTACTTATGTATTTAAAAAATTCTGACACCGAAAAAAGATATTCAATATTTCCCATTAAAAATCAAGACTTATGGGACGCCTATAAAGCCGCTGAAAAACAAACATGGGTAGCTGAAGAAGTTAATTTAGCTCAAGATGATTACAATTCATTAAGCGATGACGAAAAATTTTACTTAAAAAACATACTTGCTTTTTTTACCATATCTGATGGACTAGTTATTGATAACTTATGTGACAACGTAATAGATAATGTAGAAATAGCTGAAGCAAAATACTATTACAATCATCAAATGTTTATGGAGCAGGTTCATGCAAATGGATATGCATTATTGATAGACACATACATAGAAGATCCTCAAGAAAAGAGTAATTTATTTAATTCAATGTTAACTAATGATGCTGTTAGGGATAAAGCTGAATGGGCAGAAAATTGGTTGGATAACGGTACATTCGTAGAAAAACTAATTGCATTTGCATGCGTTGAAGGTATTGCTTTTTCATCCGTTTTTGCTGGAGTATTTTGGTTTAGAAGTAGAAATAAAATGCCAGGTTTAGCCGAAATGAATGAACTAATTTTAAGAGATGAATCTTTTCATTATGAATTTGCTTTACAAATGTTTAAAAACTACGTTAAAGAAGAATATAAACCTTCTAAAGAAAGAATTAGAGAAGTCATACTTTCTTGTTTTCAAACTGAAAAAACATTTGTTGAAAAAAGTTTACCCGATGGGCTTCAAGGTATGACTAAACAAATGATGATAGAATACGTAGAATTTGTAACAGATATCGTATTGAATGATTTTATAGGAAAAACAGAATTTGGTACAAAAAACCCATTGGATTTTATGAAAAAAATAGGTTTATCTTCAAAAAACAATTTCTTTGAAAGAAGAACGGGAGGAGGCTATACTAGAGTAGATATACCTACTAGTAATCTAGGTATATTTGATGACGCTGATTTTTAGTATTAAGCACTAATTAATAAAAAAATAGAAATATGAAAATAATTAAAAGAGACGGTAGTAAGCAATCTTTTATGCCTAATAAGATTTTAAGTAGAATAAAAACTCAATCAGTAGGCCTTAATATAAAAGCTGAAAAATTATTTCAAAAAGTTATTCCTCATATAAAAGATGGAATGACAGCGACTGACATAGATGAAATAGTCGCTTTTCAAACAGCTGATCTTCAAATAGAACATCCCGATTATGCCATATTAGGAGGTAGGATACTTATATCTAGACAGGGTAAATTATTAGAAGTAGAAGAAAAAAAGGTTGATGATAAATTCGATTCTTTCGCTGCTTCTACATTCCTAACTAAATATTCAGATAAAAATGAAAGTGGAGCACCTATAGAAATACCTTCTATGATGCATAATAGAGTGGCTAATCATTTATATCCAGAATCTTTTAAAGATAGAAGAAAATTACTAAATGAGTTATACGAAAAGAAAATTAATTTTGCTACTCCTATTCTAAGTAACTCAGGAGTAAAAGGAAGAAACGGATTGATAAGCTGTAATCTTACTACTCTTATGGATGATAGTATTGAAGGTATTAATGCTACCCTTGATAAAATTGCACACGGTTCAAAGGAAGGGTCTGGAATAGGGCTATGCATAGATAGGTTACGTAGTTCTAAAAGCATGGTGAGTAGTTTCAAAGGCAAAGCCGGAGGCGTAGTTAGATTAGCAGATATGGTTCAGGCAAAAATGAGGTTTTTTAAGCAAGGTAATAGGTCAGGTAGTTGTGCTTTATACTTATCTACATGGCATAAAGATATTTTACCTTTCTTAGAATTAAGATTACCTATTGGCGAAGAATTAAATAGAGCAAGAGACTTATTTACCGCTGTTACCATAGATGACGTGTTTATGGAAGCACTTACTGCTAATAAAAAATATCATTTATTTTGCCCTAATGATATTAAAAAAGCAGGGTTAAAACCCTTTTATGAAATTCACGGTGAAGAATTTAAACAGGAGTATAATAAAGCTATAGAGTTAGGTTTAGGAGAACCCATTGAACCTAAAAAAATATGGGATGCTATAATTAGATCACAGGTTGAAAGTGGCACGCCCTATACATTTTTTAAAGACAATGCCAATAGAAGAAATATGCAAAGCAATATCGGTATTGTGAATCAATCTAATTTATGCGCAGAAATAATGCAAGCAAGTTTACCTGAGTATACACCTCAGTGTACCTTAGCCTCTGTAAATCTTGCCGAGCATGATACCTTAAGAAGCATAGCAAAGTCCACTAAGGTTCTTGTAAGGTCTCTTAATAAAGTAATAGACAATAATAAATGGTCAGATGAATGGAGCAAAAAAGCTGGAGAAGACCAGAGAGCGATCGCGGTAGGCGTAGCTGGACTTGCTGATTTCTTTGCTAAGAAAAAGATTTCCTTTGAAAGCGAAGACGCTAAGAAATGGAATCATGATATATTTGAAACAATGTACAAAGCAGCTGTTGAAGAGAGTATGACTATAGCTATAGAAGATAATAATACATATCCCGCTTGGGAAGGAAGTCCTTATAGTAAAGGTGAAACTTACATAGAAGGATGGTCTCCTTTAAACGAAGGGGAACCTATACCCATGAAAAACTCGTTATTATTAGGGTTAATGCCAACTGCGTCTAGTGCTATTTTATTAGGAGCATTTGAATGTTTTGAACCCATAACATCTAATGTATTTACTAGAATGGTAGGAGACGGAGAGTTTATAGTTGTAAATAAATATCTAGTAAAAGAACTAGATGAATTAGGAATCTGGAATGAAGATGTTAGAAATAAAATTATAGCTAACGAAGGAAGTGTTCAAGATATAAATGAAATACCTGAAGATATTAGATATAGATATAAAACAGTTTGGGAAATTCCACAAAAAGTCTTATTAGAGTTAGCTATTATAAGAAATAAATTCATAGATCAATCTCAAAGTATGAATGTTTATCACAAAGATGCTAAATACAGTAAAATATCAAGTGCATTGGTCTTTGCTTGGAAAAATGGACTTAAGACAGGTTCTTATTACACTAGAACTGAATCCAAACTTTCTAAAAATAAAAAATTATCAGCTTCTGAAAATATAATATCTCAAACTCCAAAACGCCCTGAAAATTCAATGTTTACTTGCGCAGGAGGTGGATGTGATGCATAAAGAAAATGTCCTATGTATTATCATAGGACTTTAGGACCGATTATTGTTATCGGATTAGAAAGCAGGTTGTTCGCTACGCCTGCTTTCGCTTTAAGGAAATGTTTGTTTAATTAAAGATACAAAATAATCTAAAGAATATTAGCTAACAAACCACCATATACGGCAATAAATGCGATTATCTTTATAATTCCTTTATTTTTATTTCTATTCTATGAGGAGCTTTTTCGTCTCCTCCAAAATATGGATACAATAAATATCTGTTAAAGTCTTCATCGCACGGTCTATCTAAAGTTTTAATAACTCCATTTACTCTTAACTCATAATTGTTTTTACTTATAGATAAGTGCATTTGGTTTATTTCATTTATATTGACGTTTGTGATTTTTTCAAAATCAAAAACTCCATCCACTCGTCTATACCATAGAATTTCAAGGCTGTCATTTAGCCATCTCCACCCAAACCTTATTGAGTTTTCAGAGTGGTTTTTACCACAATCACTTACTCCCCATAATTTATTAACATCGTATTGATTCAAAGGGTCCTTTGTTTTGTATTTAGCTGATTCATCAAAAATAACTTCAATATTGAAACTATTTGATTTTGATGTTTTATATTTCCAAACAGATCGATGTTTACATTTTTTGATTACATATTTTCTAAAACCATTTTCATCAATTTTATTACATGAAATTATAGATAAAAGTATCAAAAGTATTTTTTTCATAATAGTAGATTTTGATTATTTATTAGAACAATTCATCACTTATAGTTATAATGTTTAGATCATCTCCGTCTTCTATTAGTTTAACTGAAAACCCCCATAGTAATCCTATATTATCTACGACTACATCAACATCGTTTGCATTTAATCGCTTATCTTTTATGCTAGTATAATTTAATGTAAGTGTTCTATCTCCATTAACATCTACGTCGTATACTTGTATATCAGGTATATAAGAAGATCTATTATAATTTTCAGATAAGCTCTTTCTAACGTTTTTATAACCTTGTTTATTATGAATCGAACCTATTTCGTAAAATCTTCTATCTTCATCGTCTTTTACTTCGAATAGTTTCATATCTCTAATTACCTTTGGTGAAAGATATTGAAGAATAAAAGTTTCGTCTTTAAAGTTCTCAACTATGTATTTAAAAGTACTGACCCAATCTTTTTTTCCTGCTATTTCTGGGAACCATTCCTTGTCTTCTTCGGTAGGATCTAATGCCATTCTTTTTAAATCCATGAATATATTAAATCCTAAAGTATACGGATTTATTCCAGAGTAATAATTAGAATCAAATCCAGGTTGATATATTACGTTTGAATGATTGTGTAAAAATTCAATCATGAACCCTTCATCTAAGTATCCTTCACTGTACATTTTATTAATTATTTCAAAGTGAGAAAAGGTTGCGCAACCTTCATTAATTACTTTAGTTTGACCTTGTGGATAGAAATATTGAGCCGTTTGTCTTACTATTCTTACTAATTCTCGTTGCCATGTCTTTAATTTAGGAGAATTTTTTTCAATAAAGTATAATATATTTTCCTCGGGTTGCGTAGGAAATCGTTTAACCTTATTTTTTTTAGAAGATTTATTTTCATTAGGCAGGGTTCTCCATATTTCATTTACTAATACTCTATCATCTTCAACTTTTTTCTTTAACCTTTCTCTTTCTTCCCTAGCTGATATTCTATTAGGCTTAGTATATTTGTCTACTCCATATCTCTGTATCATATGGCAGGCATCTAATATTTTTTCAACTTCTTCATATCCATATTTTTCTTCACATTCGCTTACGTAGTTTCTTGCAAATAACATGTAATCAACTATTGCATCAGCTTGTGTCCATTGTTTGAATAAGTAATTGTTTTTGAAAAAATGGTTATGTCCATATGCAGCATGGGCTAATACAAGTAACATTAAACATGTAGTATTATCCTCCATATTATAGGATATGCATGGGTCTGAATTTATAACTAATTCATAAGCTAATCCCATTCTACCTTTTTTATATTTACTTTTGTTTATTACAAAATCTTTTCCAAATTTCCAATGATTATACGAAATAGGTAAACCTACTAAAGAATATGCATCTAACATTTGCTCAGATGTAACTATTTCGAATTGATTTGTATATGTATCCAATCCTAAATAATCTTTAGCTATTCTAGATATAATTTTATCTGCTTCTAAAATAGTATCTTCATTCCAGTCTGACCTGGAAAACATTTCTTTTAATTTATTCTTTGTCATACACTTGTTCTTTTCTTAAAAAAATCTTTAAATACTTCCCATATTTCACTATTGGTTTGTATCTTACCTGTTTTTATATTGTTTTCAGTTTGAGATATAGAATCATACTGTTCCCATAATTCACTATATCTTTCTCTAGCAACTTCTATATAAACCATATATTGAATCTTACTTAAAAGTTTATTTTTTAATATGTCACCGCAGTCTACAGCGTCTTGCGTATTCCATACGTCTCCATCAGAAGCCTGTGCAGCATATATGTTCCAGTCTGAAGAATACCTATCGTCTATTATTTTATTCATTAGTTCTAAAGACGGCAGTACTATTGTTCCTCCACTTTCTCTAGAATTAAAAAATTCATTTTCATCAACTTCTTTAGCTTGGGTATGATGCCTTATAAACACTAGTTCAATTCTTTCATATTGCTTAGTTAAAAAAAGATATAATAAAGTAAAAAACCTTTTAGCAATATCTTTTTCCTTTTCCCCCATGGATCCTGATACGTCCATTATGCAAAACATAGCAGCTGAAGTGACTGGCACAGGATATTGCTCATAATTATTATATTGTAAATCTATATCTTCCATAAAATTTATGGAATTTTTCATATTGATAAACTTTTTTAATTCTGTATTTAGCTCTTCTATTTCATTTTTTTCTAGATTAACGTCTTTTAGCTTATCTTTTATTTCTTGTATTTTTTTATCGTAAAAAATACCGCTTGCCATTTTTCTACTCATTGAGTTTTTATACGACTTGACTACATTTAACCTATTTGGAGAACCTGCGTTTGTAAAACCTGCTCTTCTTTGTTTAAAATCAACTACACTATTTAAGTGCTTTTTTACCATATCAGGTAATTCTAAATCATCAAAGAAATATTCTAAAAATTCTTCTCTACTTATTGTTATTGTAAAATCATCTTCTGTAATAGTTGGGTCATTTGAACCTTTTTGTCCGCCTTCTCCTTCTCCCTGTAAAGGTTTTCTAATAGTATCTCCTGGGGTATATTCCTTATTTCCTGGATGCACGTGCTTTTTATCACCCGTTTTACCGTCGTAGCTAAACTGCGGCTCATTTATTCCCTTTATAGGAATCTTTACACCTTTTTTAGAAGAAGTTAAATCTTTAACATTATTATTTTTAATAATATTAGGCATGGCCTTTTTTATTTTATGACCAATCCTCTTTAGTAATTTCTGTCTATTAGGTGAAGATTTACCCTTTGGGTTATTTCTTTTATCTACGATATTTGTACCCATAGTAGTAGTTTTTTAATTACTTTTTCTAACTCTTAAATACCAATCTGTCAATAGTTTTATTTGTTTGTTAGTATATCCTCTTTCTCTCATTCTTTGTATAAACTCTGAATGTTTCTTTTCCTCATCCTTAGATGTTTTAGTAGAAAAAGAAATAACTGGAATTAAATCTTCTGTCTTAGAGAATATTCGCTTTTCAATTACGTTCTTAATTTTTTCATAAGATTCCCATTTAGGAGCCTTTCCATTTTTAGCTTTATGCCTTAAATAAAATTGAACCAAATCATTTCTAAAATCTTTAGGATTAGCAATGCCAGCTGGTTTTTCTATTTTTTCTAATTCTTGATTCAGCGCCATCCTATCAAATTGTTGTCCAGTTTCTGGATCTCTATAATCATTATCTTGACACCAATGGTCAGCATAAGTGATATATCTTTCAAATAAGTTTTGACCATATTCTTGATAAGAATCTACATAAGCTTTTTGAATTTCATCTCCTATAAACTCAGCGTATTTTCCTGATATAGTTGATTTTAATATACTTAAATAGTAATCTTCTAAATCAGAAGGTAATTGTTGTTTAATTATTTCCTGTTCCAATACGTAAAACAAGTGAACTGGGTTTGCTGCAATTTCATCATTGTCATGATTAAACACCTTAGACAATACTTTAAATGCAAACCTTGTTGATATCCCATCCATTCCCTCTGTAATTCCTGCAAAATCCTTATATTCTTGTAAAGATTTTGCTTTAGGATCTACTTCCTTTAAATTTTCTCCATTATAAACTCTAAGTTTAGAAAAAAGAGTTGAATTCTCAGGATCCATTAATCTAGTCATTATACAAAATTGTGCTAATAATTCTAATGTTTTTGGAGCGCAAGGAGCCTCGGATAAAGAAGAATGATTCAATAGTTTTTCGTATATTTTTACTTCATCATCTACTCTTAAGCAGTATGGTACTCTTACAATATAAACTCTATCTAGGAATGCCTCATTCTTTCTATCATTTGAGAATGTTTCCCATTCGGATTCATTTGAGTGAGCCAATATAATTCCCTGAAAAGGAATAGCCGGTAGGTTCTCTGTACCGTTAAAGTTTCCTTCTTGCGTTGCAGTTAATAGCGGATGCAATACTTTAATAGGTGCTTTAAACATCTCAACAAATTCCATTAAACCTTGATTAGACTTACATAATGCACCGGAATAACTATAAGCATCTGCATCGTCTTGTGAGTATTCGGCTAATTTTCTAATATCTACTTTACCTACTAACGCTGATATGTCTTGATTATTTTCATCACCCGGTTCTGTTTTAGATATACCTAATTGAGAAGCTATGGATAATTTTACTTTCCTAACGCTAAACTTAGATATATCTCCATTAAAATCTTTTAATCTTTTAGTAGCCCAAGGAGATGCACATGATGGAATATATCTTCCAGATATTCCATATTCTGCTTCTAACTCTTTTTTATGAGAACTAAATAAACCGAGTGGATTTTCCAATACTGGAGATATTTCGCCATCTGCAACTAATACATATATATGGTTGTCCTCCATTAATTGTTTTAGTCTCTCTGCTAGGGATGATTTACCTCCTCCAACAGGTCCTAATAAATATAATACTTGTTTTTTTTCCTCTAATCCCTGTGCTGCATGTTTAAAAAATGAAACTATTTGTTCAATAGTGTCTTCCATTCCATAAAAATCACTAAATGAAGGATATTGTTTAATACTTTTATTAGAATGAATTCTACTTAACCTAGGATCGTCTTTAGTGTTTACTAATTTTGGCTCTCCTATTGCGTCTAACATTCTTTCAGCTGGAGTTGAATACATACCTTTTTCTTCTTTACATAAGTTAAGGTACTCTGTAATTTTAATATCCTTTGAACTAGACGAATAATTGTTTTTGATTTTCTTTAAAAGACTCATATTAATGCTTTTTTTTTAATTTGAATATACTTTTTATTTTATTTATCCTTAAAGTACATAAACTAAAAAGAATAAACACTATATTTAGATAAATAAATTAAATAAATCTACATATTGTGGCAAAAAAATACGTAAAAGATTTTAATAGTTTCATATTAAACGAACAGGACATGGGAATGGGAATGGGCTTAGAAGGAGAAGGTCAACAGGCTGCCGCTGCACCTAAGCAAAAATTTTATTCCTTTATATTTTTAGATGATGGTAAGAAAATATCTTCAACCGGACCTCTTGAAAAAAGATATAATTTATATAAAATAAAAGAGTCAGAATTAGATTCATGGATAGATAAAAACATATCTTCTAAGAAAGAAAAATTATCTGATTCATCTAACGCGGAAGTAACAAAGGTAAAAACCGACGTTAAAAACGCAATTATAGGTGAAAGATTTTCTATATCCAACCTAGATAGAAATTTCTTAAAAAAGTTCAAAGCTGATGTAAAAGCGGGTTTAATAGACGGAACAGATTCAGTTCAACATTATAAAGATAAAAATAATAAAGATGCTTATAACTCCCTTGAAACGATAACCGTTGAATTTGATAAAAACAATATACCGGTGACCACTGAATTAGAGGTAACTTTTATTGAAACTGAAAAATAAATAATAATCTTGAAAAATTTAATTTCATATACTCAATACTTATTGGAGCATTCTCACAATCAAGAATTAAATAATTTAATTAAAACTCTATCCGACTTTTGTTTATCTAGTGTAATCGATGCTAATAAAACACAAGGTGAATATGTAATTTTACAAGAACTGGAAATAGCTGAACCGGGAATAGACGTTGATATAAGATTCCTTCTTAGAAAAGAAGATGATATATCATTAGAAGATGATTCTCATTTTTCAAAAATGAATTGGCAATCTGTAAAATTAAATAAAAACGGCTATGTTATAAATGGAAATACTTTTATGACAGACGGGAATATACCTGAAATAGAAATAATAATTGCATTAGATTCTAATAAAGTAGACAGTGAACTTAATAAAAAAATGTATTTAAATCTTAATAATACTATTTCTCATGAATTAAATCACTTAAAACAAACGGGTTGGAATATGGATTTTCAAAATATAGAACCTTCTACAATGGAACACCGTAAAAAAAATGGTAAAAAACATTCTTATTTTTTATTACCTGAAGAAATAGAATCAATGGTTTACGGAATGAATAAGCAATCTGAAAAACAAGGGGTTCCTATCGATACTTTATTTGATGCTTATCTAGAGCCTTTTGTAGAATCTGAATTTATGACCCATTCAGAAATGATGGAAATAATTAGAAAATGGATATCTCATACTTTAAAAATGTATCCTAATGCATCTATAACTAATAAATATAGCAATATTATAGATAATATTTAAAACCTTAATAGTACTTGTTTGTAAAAGATAAAAAAAACAAATTACTATGAATAATCAATTTGAAGAACTTAGAAAAACTATTTTTGATGTAAAAGAGAATCTCTTTTCTGAAATAGATGAATTAATCGCAACTTGCGAAGAAGACGCTGACAAATTCTATGAAAAAGGAAACAAAAGCGCAGGCACTAGAATTAGAAAAAGTGCTCAATTAATCAGAAAGCAAATTCACCACCCATCAATTAGAAAACAAATGGTTAAGATAGAAGAGGCTGCTAAAACATTAAGGTCAGCTATTTCTGAAACTAAATAACATACATTAAGTATAATATACAAATAAAATAACTAAAAAAAATACATTACAAATGAACGACTTTTTTAATTTACCAGATGAAACATTATCATCAAACAATCAAAATCAATCTTACGAAAAAAAGGTTGATACAAACATTTATGATCCGAACCCAGACCTAAGCAATGGTGTTTATAAATCTGTTATTAGATTTATACCTAATCTAAGAGACAAATCTGAATCTAAGTACACTAAGTATAGTGCAAAGATTTGGAATCCAGTTGCTAGAAAATCTGTTGTAGTAGATTGTCCATCAAATGAAAATAAACCTTCAGTTTTATGGACATTGAGTACTATTTTAGGTAGGATATACAAAGAAGAGCCTACAATCGTTAAAGAGATCAATGAAAATTTCTCTAGATGGTATACTCATCATTCTTATGTGTATGTTTCCAAAGATCCAACTATTCCTGAATTACAAGGAAGTATTAAGGTTTTTAAATATAGAGCTCAGATAAATGAATTACTAGAACAACAAATGAATCCAGAAGAAGATGGCTTACTAGAAAATACTACTAAAGTAAACCCTTTCCATATGTTAGAAGGAAAAGATTTTCTATGTGTAGTTGGTAAGAAAACAAAACAGTGGAGAGATTGGACTAAGTGTAAATTCATGGATGAAATAACTCCATTTAGATTTTCTATTAAGGACACTGAGGTAGTAATGAAGAACGAAGAAGGAGCAATTAAGCTTGTAACTGAATTCTTTGATAAAACTGCCCCTTCCATGGATGAATATAAGCATAAACCTTGGACTGATGAAACGTATTCCCAAGTAGCTGAAGCGTTAAAAGCAGCTATTCCTTACAAGCAAGTTTTAGATATGCTAATAAGCGAAACTAGAGATGAAAAAATGAAGGAGCTATTAAAAAATGGTTCAGATACTACCTTTAACCAGGAAGTTTCTTTAGGAGGAACTACTGAAACAACTGCTTCAGTTTTAACAACTGAAAGTACAGCAGACTCAAGTTCAGCCACTACTTCTTCTAATAGCGATTCTTCTGATCTTGGAAAAGATGAATACGAAGATATATTCAGTAACCTATAATAAAAAAGTCAAATAAATATGACAACAGAAACACAAACAAAAGTAGATGACGCTTCTAAAGAGGCTGCTTCTCAAGAAAAAGATCCTAATCAAGTAGTTTTATTAGGTAGTATTTCATATAATAATGAAACAGAATATATGGAATGGTTATCTAAAATGGACGTAAGTCAGGCTATTTTCGTATTAGTTGCTAGTGCAAACTATGCTCAAGCGAAAGGGCTGCTAAACTTAGCTGAATCTGAATTAATTTCTTCAGCGATACGATCTATTAAAAATGGATCTACGGAAGCTTCAGTAGATATTACTGAAGAGGATAAAAAATAATTTATAATAGCTATTGTAATATGATTTACCTAATAGACGGAAATGCTTACTTAAACGTAGCTGTCAACGTAGTAAAAAGAATGTTATTTACTGACAAAACTGCAGGTAAAGAATATTACATGAAAGATATATTCAATGAAGATAGGTATATCCTGAAGGAAAATTCAAGGATTAAATTTAGAGATTTTTCACTAAATTACTTATCTTCATTGATTTCTCCTATACATAGTGATGTTACGGAGGTTCATATCGTCTTTGACTCTAAAAGTTGGAGAAAGGAGTATGTTAATTCCTTATTGAAGACTGTGAAATTACCTTCTGGTGATTTTAAATATAAAGATAGAAAAAAAGACGAAATGATATATCTATTTTTTGAGTATTTTCAAACAGAAATTCAAAAGCACTTAGAAAAAGATTCAGGTATAGTCTTTCACAGATTACATGGCATGGAAGGAGATGACATAATAGCTCATCTATGTGAAAATTCTAATAAAAACATAGCTATCTACACAGTAGACAAAGACATGTTTCAATTAGTAGATAATTCAAATAGATTCGTTTTTTTAGTTATGCCTAAAATGATGTCAAAAAGCAAAAAAATATTCTACGCTAAAGAAGAGAAAAGCAATAGTGAAGATTTTTTTAGCTTAACAGAAACTGATGTATCCAAGGGAGTAGAAGGAATTATTTCTAAGTTTGAAAAAAGAGGATATGTTAAAAATGTTATAGATCCTATTAATGAAATTCTAACTAAAATTTTCGCAGGTGATAAATCTGATAATATTCCTAGAATATACAAGATGACACCTTCAAAGGTCGTTAAGATGGTAGCTTACCTTATAGAAAAATATGATATAGGAATTCTAGATATGATCGATGATTATAAAAACAATCTTCATTTCATAGACGAATGTGCTAAGAAAGTTATTGAAATAGCTAAAATAAAAGATAACGATGTAATATCATCTTTAAACGAAGCGATATGCCTAAATATTAAATTAATGAGGCTATCCACTAAAATGATACCTTCTAAAATAAAAACTGAAGACTATCATAAAATACATGAAAATAAAGTGTATAAAAAATTTAACTATAATAAATTAGTAGAAATAAAAAATAATTCAGTACTTATATGAAACCGTTATACGAAAGAATTTTAATTAAACCAATAGAAAAAGAAACTCAGACTAAGTCTGGTATCTTATTACCCGGAAAAGCAGTAAAAAGACCTAACATTGGAACAGTTGTTGCTTGTGGAGAAGGAACTCCTCATAATCCTATGAAAGTAGAGCCAGGCGATATAGTTCTATGTAATAGATACGCAGGCATCGATATTAATTACAAAGATGCTCCTCATTACGTTATTATGTCTAATGAAATAATTGCAGTGTTAGATAACGTAGATGAAGTTAAGCTAGATGAATATGAGTAATATGAAGTTTGACTTTAATGACATTCTAATATGTCCGTCTATACAAACGTCTATTTCTTCTAGAAAAGATATTAGCATATATTACCAAGATGGAAACCTACCTATTATAACGGCTCCAATGGATACTGTTATATCAAGACAAAACGAACATGCATTTAGCTCTAATGGAATTATAGCATGTTTACCTAGAGGTGAAAAGACAGAATTTTCAGGAATAGAATCTTATTCATTGCATGATATAACTAAAATGTTTAATTCTGGTGAACTTAAGAAGCACTCAAAGTGTTTAATAGATATAGCCAATGGTCATATCAATGATTTAGAAAGTATCACTAGAAGCATTAAAAACAAATATGGTGATGATATTTTTTTAATGGTGGGCAATGTAGCTCATCCTAAAACTTATACTTTATTATCAAATGCTGGAGCAGATTCAATTAGAGTAGGTATAGGTAACGGCGCGGGCTGTTTAACAACTCAACAAACTGGCATAGGTTATCCAATGGCTTCTCTTATTCAAGAGTGTTATCAAGAATCCATGGCTCTAGATAGTCCTGCTAAAATAGTAGCGGACGGTGGAATAAAAACGTATTCTGACATAATAAAAGCCCTTGCTTTAGGAGCTGACTTTGTTATGCTAGGATCTGTTTTAAATAAAGCGCTAGAAAGCTGTGCACCATGTTTGTATGAATCTAAAACATCATATTCAACTGGTTTAAATGAATTAACTCACGAAGAAGCATTGGAAATGTTCAATAATGGACAACCTATATTTAAAAACTTCAGAGGTATGTCAACTAAAGAAGTTCAAAAAAAATGGGGAAAACAAAACATAAAAACCTCAGAAGGTATATCTGAAATTAGACAGGTTGAATACACCCTCTCAGGTTGGACCGAAAACTTTAAACATTATTTAAGATCAGCTATGAGTTATACTGATTCTATGGATTTAAGTAAATTTATAGGAGCAGTTGATATTAATATGATAACTGATAATGCTTACAATAGGTTCAAAAAATAATCATAATAAAATGAGCAATGCACCTAAAAATTACATAACATGGGTTTTTACAGACCATTACTTTAAAAATGGTAGGGGTATAGGAAAATTTATAGGCACGCTGTATGGTATATTTCAAGTAATATATGTTCCTCCTATAGTATTAGAGGAGTATTATACTGGATGGATGCCCATATGGCCAGTAATAGGAACGTTTATAGCAGTATTTGGTTTTCTAATAGGAATTACCTTGCAACCTTATGGTATTTATAGAAAACTTAAAAGAATGAATTGGTGGGATAGAATAAACAATGAGTTAAAATAATAAAATGAAAATGGCAGACATGAACAGCTTACCGCTTCCTTTAAATAGAACATTATTCTTTGCAAAGGATGTTAATTTAGAGTCAATAGAGACTTTATCTAGGAATATACTTAGAATAAATGAGGATGACGAACATCTTGAAAAACTATATAAAGTCTATGATATAGACTATGTTAGACGCCCTATCAAAGTAATGATTGATAGCTATGGTGGATATGTATATCAATGCATGGGATTACTTGGAATAATGGAAAAATCAGTTACTCCAGTGCATACTTATGCTACAGGTGCCGCTATGTCATGTGGTTTTATGATACTTATATCTGGACACAAAAGGTTTGCCTACAAGCATGCTACGCCTATGTACCATCAAGTATCGACTGGTTTCTGGGGAAAAACACAGGATATGGAAGAAAGCTATAAAGAAACCAAAAGACTTCAACAAAAATTTGAAAACATAACGTTAGACTTAACAAAGATATCTAAGACCAAATTAAAAGATATCCTTAAAACAAAACAGGATTGGTACATGGATTCTAAAGAAGCCTTATCGTTTGGAGTAATAGACGAAATAATAGATTAATATGAACAAGGAATTATACACAATGTTAGAAACAATGGCTTTAGCTGAAGTTGCAAAAGCCAAAATGAGTTTACATATTTTAGGAGAAAAAGCAGTTGGTATCGGAGATCATTCAACTACTGATTTTTATAGTAACGCAGATGAAGCTCTTACTAAATTAGCTGAAGCCGAGGATAAACTTGAATGTTTACAAAAAAATTATACACAAGAAGTTAAACTTTAATAAAAACTTTAGTATAATATTTTATAAATAAGAAAAACGTTCTTTAATTTATTGGTGAAAGGTGTCAGATATCGACGGATTGATGACATTGATATGTGCCCGAATAATAAGTGAAGCGAAGCTTATAAAGGAATGTATTAGATCGATGGATCACAACAAAAGCCCTATACCAAGGGCCTACTCTAATGAGAATGTTGAACTGGGATAACTCCTAGAATACAGGTGCATGATACTAGAATCTAAAAAGATTCGCAAATCGTTTATAGGTAATACAAAAATCCTATTTAATGACTGAATAACCATCACGTTTGCGTGGTAAGGTGTTTCTCAGACCGTAGTGGTCCTAGCAATGTTTTGAATGAGTACAAATTTAAAATGAGCTAGTTTTCGACAGAAGATACAGAAAGCAACGATAATTTGTAGTAAACGATTATGTTAGAGGTAATCTTTAATCCTCTCATATCATCTTTCACTTTTTATATTTAAACCCAATATTATAAAGTATTGGGTTTTTTTATGTCTGCACGTTAGGTTTTTAAAATAAATAATATTAAATGGGGGATTAGCTCAGCTGGCTAGAGCGCTTGCCTTGCACGCAGGAGGTCATCGGTTCGACTCCGATATCCTCCACTTTTAATTTTTGGCCCATTCGTCTAGTGGTTAGGACGCTAGGTTTTCATCCTAGAAACAGGAGTTCGATTCTCCTATGGGCTACGAAGGATTGGTAGTTCAGTTGGTTAGGATATACGCCTATTACATAGAGGGTCTCTAATTCGAGCCCTTCCCCCGACAACTTATTTTTTATCGGTAACAAAAAAAGGGAATGTTAAACATTCCCTTTAATTTTTTAAAATTTATAGTTTTTAGAAACTTGGAGTAAATCCAGTTGAATCTGAACTTAGTCCTCCTCCAACTCTAGTAATAGTAATTCTATTAATGAATTTATGAATTCCTCTTGGGAAGTCTACACTAATATCAACTATCGCAGTGTTTGCTTCAATTACTTCGTTTGTATTATTCTCAGTATCAAATTGTACTGTATAACCTTGAAGACCTCTAGCATTTACAACTGAGTCCATATAGTTTTCCAATATTCCTTTAACTCTTAATCTTGTGATTTCGTCATTAAAGTCAAATAAGAAATTAACTAATATCTGTTCAATGTCTCTTTCAATAGTAGATAAGTTATCTCTAATGTGAGCATTATTAAGAGCAGATTTAACTCTCTGGTATGCAGTATTATTACTAAATACTGTAATTCCAAATCCTCTTCTTTTAACTATTAAGTTATGACCAACTGGTTCTAAGAAATCTCTATCGTCATTACTTAAATCGTACTCTAATCCAACTACTTCTGGATCAGTGATGATAGCTCTTTTACCAGCTGTGATTAAGAAAGGTGTTCCATTTTTAAATTTTCTAACGTATGCATTAGATACATATGCAGCAGGTGGAACTGATTTAGTTTTACCACCTTCTCTAATAAGCATGTTAGGCATTACGAAATATTCATAAGATGACATTGGAACTCCGTTAATATCTTCATCTGCGAATTTAAAGGTAAAACTTGGGTTCAAGCTTAAATTACCTCCTTTAGAAATATATTCTGTTGATACTAATTTATTAATAGTATTAACAAAACTAGGGTCAACTGATTTTTCAAATTGTTCAAATGAAGGGTCATTTAATATTGCCATAACTTTACCATTCATAGCAGCTATTTTTCCAAGATGATACTTAGATGATTGAGATAAATCTCCTTCATAGGAATCTACAATATATCTATAGTCTATAGTTTCTCTATCTGAAAGGGCTGCTGGAATCGCTGTGTAATCAAATAAGTAATCTAATATTTCTTTTTGTCTAGCTGATGTAGAATTTGGCAATAATCCGTTTCTTATTTTAAAACCTTTCATACATTGACCTTTTAAAGATCCTACGAAATTTTCAATTCCTTTATATACAGATATTGTATTTCCTGTAGTATCTAATCCATCTACTTCATCTATAGTTGGTACCATAGTGGTAACAACATATTCTAACCTATATGGACTTAATTCCTCACTAGAAGTAATAGATATAATCTTAAGTAACCTAGGTCTAGAATCTCCAACTACTCTAGCTTTAATATACTGATTAACCTTTAGAAATTCATCTATTTCTGCTTTTTCTACAACATTAGCTGTATTTATTCCTAATACCAATTTATTAGGCTGTTGTATTTGATAATCCGTAAAATAATCAGTATCTGTTAAATCAAATATTTTTTTGAAATCATCACCTGAATCCAAAGAATATTTGATATAATCATCAACATTATTGTATGTGTTAACATTTATCCTATTTAATAAGCTTGAATCTTGATAAGTATAAATTTTAATGTAAGAATAATCATTTCCTCCAAGGTCTTGTACAAAACCATCTTCAATTTTAGTGTAATACGTATTAGTAGCATCCTTCGACTCATCTCCTGTTCTTAAAAATCCATTGGTATACGCTTTATATACTTTGCTATTTTCAAAAGCTATTAAGTAATCATCTGCAGCTGTCCATTTTACTAAGTCAGATGCACCTACACCTGTGAAGTCATTTTCTGCAAGTGTTAAGTCTATTTTGTAAATAAGCTCCTTATCTCCAGGTTTGCTATAACTTAAAGTATCAATTAAAGGTGTGCTGTCAGCAGCTGCTCCTGATGGTTCAAATCCTCCATCATCTATGGAATATACATCATCAGAATCTAATTCATCATAACCGTGACCAATGGTATCTACTCTATGTGTTTCCATGTTTATATCGCTAAAAGAATCATCTTCTAAATCTATTAAGTCTAATTTATCTGCATCTAATGCACATAATAAACCTGTTGTAGCAAACAATCTATTAACTAAAGAATCAACTGATGCAATTGTTCCACTCTGATCTTTAAATTCAGGTATTAAACAGCCAGTTACTCTTGCTATTGCTCTTACTTCTTGTAAAGCTAAAAATGATGGTATTTCACTAGCAATTAGTCCGCTTTCGTTAAAAAATTGACTAAATAATGCGTCTTTCGATAGTCTAATATTATTAGACCAATCTCCTTCTACTATTATTACCTCTACAAAATAATCTGAAATAAAATCATCTTTACTAACAAAATTTGGAAAATCTACTGATTCTCCAAAGCTAGCATACCATTCTTTAGCAGTTACATCAAAACCGGTAACGGTTGCTTTTCTAACCCATACTGTCATGTTAGTGTTTCCAGTGTTTGCAAAGCTTAACACTTTGTTTGAAGCAATCGATGCATTACCGAATGAACTTGGGTTTAAGATATAATCATCTCCAAGTGCTATGTTTTTTGATTTATTTAAACTGTCATCGTCTGCAAACCATAATTTTCTTCTGTTAAAGAATTCAACTAGAGGATATTGATACGGTGCAGAATCTTCATTATTAGAAGAAGATTCAGTATTATATGTTGTAAAGTAAGCTTTATCTAAGTTAGCCACAACATCGGTATCTGTATCTAAAGGTAATACGTTCATTGCAAAAACAGGTCCTTCTCTTAGCGCAACTTCAATTGTTCTATGAAAGTAACTTCCTTGTTTTTCTAATTGCGTATCTCTATCTCCATATACTGCATTCAATGTACGTACATCGTTTATTAATACCACTGTATTAAAGGGACCTTTTCTGCTAGATCCTATAATTAATCTTCCTGTAGTAAGTGGTAAAGCTAGACCTTGACTTTGGTCTATCTCAACTGTATACACACCAGATGATTTAAAGTTGTTTAAGTTTAATACTTTTTCGGCCATTTCTGATACTATATTTTTAATTATTTATCCGATATTATAACTGATAAAATTAAAAATGTAAAAAAATAAACCTTTTGCAAATATTTAGTAAAAGATTATACAGTTTTAAAAAAATAAATAGGATGGCAAACTCAGATAACAAATGTTCAGACTTAGAAGTTAAAGATCATTATTCAAACGTTAAGGATACGTTTGGTATGATTTATAACAAACAAAAGGATTTACAAAAAAGATTAGGGTTAAATTATGAAAATTTAACTTTAAAGGAAATAGCTGAATCTTGGATGATTAATAAACATGCAATGAGTGACGAACTCAATGAAATGTTTGATGCTTTAGGAGGCATAAATGATGGTATAGGCCCAGCTGCTTGGAAATATTGGAAAAAAGAACATTCTAAAGCAAGTGAAATGACTATTAAAGATTTAAGCAAAGACGATAAATTAGAGTTATTTTACGAATGGATAGATGGACTTCACTTTTATATGAATTTCGCAATTGCGATAGGAATGACAAGTGATGATATAGTAAATTTATACATGGCTAAAAACGCAGAAAATCATGACCGACAAGATAGAGGTTACTAAAAAAAATAAAAGATATGAAAATAGTAGATGATAACAATGATTCAGGAAAAGCAATAGGTCCAACTGATAATCCATCAATCAATGCTCACTTAAAAGATGCTGAATGGCTTGCTTGCGAAAAATGCGGCTGCAAAACATTCGTAGAAGCAATGCAAATCAAAAAAATATCTAAGTTCTTAACAGGATCTGAAAGAGATAGTATAGCTCCCATGCCAGTTATAGCTTGTGCATCATGTGGACATGTTAATGCTGAAATGCAGCCTAACATATAAAATAACCCTTTTAAAATAAAGTTTAATGATACTAGGAAGTGAATATAATGAAAAACTACAATCTTTACTTATTTCATATATAAATGAAAATGGAAAATCGTCATTTATAAAGAAAAAACTACATAGGTCAGAACTATTTAATTGGACTATTTCTAAAAACCCAACAGTTGATAAAAACTGGGACGGAAGATATATTAAAAGAACTCCTTCATCTGGAAAATGGCTAACTAAGGAGCGTATATTTGAACTAATACAAACTAAATTTTCAAAAGAGGATTTAAACTTAATGTACGAGTCTGATTTTACCCCAAGTAAAGTTTATTTAGATATTGAAATAGAACTTATAAGCGACGATTTCCCAGAGGCAGACAAAGCAGCTATGCCAGTTAATTTAATTACTTTTTGTAATAGCAACAACGATTGTTATGTATTAAGCACAATGAAAGACCCTGAAACAGGCGAATCGATATCTAAAACAGATGAAGAAAGTATAAACGAAGACGTTCATAAATATTTTAAAAACGTAAAGAATACTAAGGAAAGTGATAGAAAGATATTAGATCAAAAATTTAATATAAATTATATACATTTCAAAACTGAAAAGGAAATGATGGAATGTTTTTTTCACAAAATACTTCCAAAAATACCTGTTATTACGGGATGGAATGTAATTAATTTTGACTGGGTCTACTTAATGAATAGATGTAAAAATATAGGAGTAGATGCATTTTTAAAATTACCATGTGATAGAATAGTCTCTAGACACAATAAAGTACCTATACATACTGCTGTTCTTGATTATATGGAAATGGTTATGCAAATGAAACCTTTTAAAGTAATAGAAAACTATAAATTAGATTATTTTGCAAATTTATCTTTAGGCGTAACTAAGCTTAAAAATAATCATAAATCAATGAGAGAAGCTCAGAAATACGTTTCTGAATTTACAATGTATAATATAATAGATGTCTTGATAGTTAAAATGTTAGACGATAAACATGAATTATTAGATGTTGCCCTTAGTTTATCTAAAGTAGCAAGGGTAGAAATTAATAAAGTATTTAACCCTGTTCACATAACAGAAACTTTAATATGTAGAGAATTCTTAGCTAATGGGATGAGAATGGCAAAAGATGGAAAACCTGAAAATGCAAATAAATCCGGTACTTATGCAGGTGCATTTGTAATGCCTCCTATCCCTGGACATTATGATTATGTAGCATGTTACGATTTTGCTTCAATGTACCCTAATGTTCAGATGCAATTTAATATATCGCCTGATTCCTTTTTAGGCAAGGGCAGTATTAAGAAAACTGGAACTGAAATACCTACTAAAAATGATACTTTATTTTCAGGAGAAAAAGATTCAGTAACTAGAGTCATATTGAATAGGTTATATAATAAAAGAGTTGAAACAAAGAAAAAAATGAAAAATCTATGATAACTTTTACACATAGTTTGAATATAGAAGATTATTACGATGTAAATAATATGAATTGTTCCTACGATGGTATTATTATAAAATATCAAATTGTATAGTTATGATAGGTTTTATAAAAAAAATATTTAATAAAAAAAATAAACATAAGATGGACACTGAAAGATTAATAAGTTTAAAAGAAAATTTTACTGGTCAAAAATTTCAATGGATAAAAACACCAAAAAAAGAATTACTAGGAAAAGTTGTAAAATGTAGGGATATAGAACCTAAAGGTAGGGGCTATATGGCTCGTTTTAATGACGGGTCAGCTATTTCAACAGATTTATTAAATAGAAATTTAATGATGATAACGGATGGAATGGAACCTTTATCTAAATCAGAAGTGCTCTCTATAAATGGACCTCAGAACGTGCCTTCTAATCAGGATAATGTTGGCCCGACTGGAAGTGGACCTATTCAAATGCCAGATAACTTAAAACAGTTTCAAACTCCAAAAACCGAAAAGAGGGTTAATCCTACTCAAAATGCCGCTTCTTCTCAGGTTACGGAAAAATCATTTACTCCTAAAGAGGATGCTTCTAATATGTTTAGTATGTTTAATGCAGAAGAGACAACTTTAAATATTTCAGTTAATTTAAAGTTACCTAATAAGAAACTTCTTAAGATGATGTATGAAAATGCAGATAATAAAGAAACATTCTTATCAGATTTATCTCAGTATGTTTATTCAAAGATAAATAACAATACAGTTAAAGAATCGTTAGTTAAGACATTTGTTCCTGCTCCAAAGAAAAGAGCAATTATAAAGGAAAAATCTCCATCTACAACCGTAACTGTAACTGAAATAAAAGAAAACAATGGATAATAACAAAGAACAACATATAAAGCAATTATTGTATTCAAATGATGATAATTTAGAAATAAATTGGATAGAAAAAAACAAAGAAGGTTTTCTAAGAGGAAATGATTCTAAAGAAGCCATATCTATTCTTTTATTTGATTTAACAGATGGTATGAAAATAAACAATATCTATTTATTAAATCAGGCAGATTATACGAATGGAAAAGAATGTTCATCTTGTTTAATAGAAGATGTTAATTATAAAATAGACGATAGCGAGTACGATACATTTTTAAGATGTATTCATAAAGATTTAGCTATTAAAAAACCCAATGTAGATTCTTGTTATTACTTAGGAAAGGTAAATCATAATATACCATTTAAGAAGACATATAATGCATACGCATTTTGTTTGAATGATTATATAAAGTCTCCTAAGGGGTTTAAATTAGATATACCAGAAGGTGAAATAAATGGAAAAAATTACTCTTTAAAGAAAATGAAATTTTCAAGGGTAATAAAGGGTGAATGTGACGATTCTCTAGTTTTGTCAAGTTGCATGTTGCTATTATCTTACCTTTCATAATTCTAATAGGTTTTAATATTAAAAAACCTAAAACCGTAGCACCTTTTTTAGTACAAAAATAAAAACATATTAAACATGAGTAGAAGTACAGCAGATACATTAGCAGCGTTCAGCAAATTCAACGACAAATTAGCTAAAGAAACAAAAGGAAGAGTAAAATTAAGAGGATTCTCTGATATAGATGAATTTATTCATACAGGGAATTATCTACTAAACGCCCAGATGTCTGGAAGTTTAAGAGGAGGTTACCCAAACGCTAGAAGCTTAGGTGTTTCCGGTGACTCTGGAACAGGGAAAACCTTTTTAGCAATGAATGCTGTTCACAACGCTCAAAAACAAGGTTACGTAGCTTTTTATATAGATTCAGAGGGAGCCCTAGATTCTAAAGATTTTGAAAACTTTGGAATAGATATGAGCCTTCTAAATTATAAAAGAATGGCAAAAATATCAGAGGTTAAATTTTATATAAACGATATTATAAAAACAGCTGAAGCTAACCCTGGTTTAAAAATGATATTAATAGTAGATTCTTTGACTCACTTAAACACTGATAAAGAAGTAAATGATATTAATAAAGGAAGCAACGCCCAGGATATGGGATTAAGAGCAAAAGAATTAAGGGCTCTTTTCAAATCATTTACTTTAGACCTATCTAATTTAAAAATACCTTTGATTTTTACTGCTCACAATTATGCTGGCCAAGATCAATACGCTGGTAAAACTATGTCAGGTGGAGGAGGTCCTTTATATGCTGCTTCAGTTGTAATGATGCTAGCAAAAGGACATCTTAAAGATGATGAAGAAGATGAAAAAAAGAAAACTGGAGTTATAGTTAGATGCAATACTGATAAGAATCGTTTAGCTAAACCTGAAAGAATAGAATTCCATATAGGTTTTCATAAAGGAATGAACCCGTATGTTGGATTACAGGATTATATTAGTTGGGATGCATGTGGTGTAGGCAGAGGAAGTGTTATAACTGAGAAAGAATTTAGTAAACTTTCAGAATCAGATCAATCACAATGTAGACCGTTTAAAGAAAACGATAAAGACGTATACTTTCAACCTAAAAAATCGGCTAGGAACTATATAAACAAATGGACAGGCGATAAGATACCATGGAGAGAAATCTTTACAGAAAAAGTATTTACTGACAAAGTAATAGATGAACTCGATGAAAATGTAATAAAACCTAAATTTAAATATAGCTCTATCTCAGAAGTTTTAAAAGATGAACTAGAAGAATTAGAAGATTCATTTGAAATAGAAGCAAGCGATGATTAAATTAAAAAAAGATTTACAATTAAAGTACTATTTAAGCATGCATTTGAATAGTACTTTAATAGATAAAAACGCTATTTTATTTGAAATAATATCCTATATACTTTCTAATATTGAAGGAAAAGATAAAGAGGTAACATATAAAAATTTAAAGTTTTCATCAAAGACTTTAAAATACATTTTTGGAGAAAAATTTGAATCTGAAGAAGCAAAAAATAGTATATTATTACTAATAAAAGAATTAGTAGAGGATAAGTATATAGATATTAGATCTAAAACTTTTTACATCTCTGAAAAAGGCATCTCTAAATTTTATAAAATAAACGAAAAATATAAAGCATGATAGACTTCGTAGAAAACATTGAACTTCTTGAAAAAATGGTTTGGAATTTTGTTCTAAACCCCAACGCGGACGAAGATCTATTAAAACCTTCTAATTCTGAAGAATATTTAGATAAAAAAGACCTGATAAGTAAAATCAAGGCTAAGTACTTTTCAAATGAAGACTTGCAAGTTACTTGGAAATACGCTACTCTATATTATAAAGACCATGGAAAAATACCTACTAAAAAAGAGTTAACGGTATTTCTAGGTCTTAAGAATGAAGAAATAGATCAATTAGTTTTAAACGAAATATATAATTATAACCTGTCTGAACATAATTATAGTTTCTTATATAAGTACGTAAAAGCTTTTGTTTTATTAAGAGGATTTAACATATTATTAATAGATATGTTAACTACTTTAAAAACAACTAACGTTAACCCTGAAAACATAGAACAGGTTATAGAAAGCGTTAGGAATAAAATGAACGATAAATTGTCTATTAATTTTGAAAATGGTAAATCGGGACTTAATTTTTTAAACCCAATGCATCATATTCAAATATCTAAAGAAGGCTGTCCATCTGGTTTTAAATTCTTTAATAAAACCCAAGGAGGAGGATGGAATGCAAAATCATTAATAGTTTTTCAAGGTAGGCCTAAGGTAGGTAAATCAATAGTTCTTGGAAATATAGCAACTCGTTCATTTTTAGCAGGAAATAACACAGGTGTTGTTACAGTTGAACTATCTGAAGGTAAATACATGAAAAGATTAGGTTCAAATATTCTAGGTATTGAAACTATTAAATACGATGCATTTACTAATGAAGAAGCTATGTCTCTGGTTCAAGATAAGTTAAAAAATCTTAAAGATTCTGGTAAAGAGTATGGCGAGCTATTGATAAAGGAATTTGCAACAGGTGGAGCAACTGCTATTGATATAGAAAACTACTTCATTAGACAAGAAAAAGAAATGAATAAAAAGTTTACTGTAATCGTTGTTGATTATATAAACTTAATGAGACCTATAACCGAGCAAGGAGGATTATACGAAAAAATAAAAGTAATATCTGAAGAATTAAGAGGTGTTGCTATGAGAAATAAATGGTGTATAATAACAGCTACTCAAATCAAGAGAGACGCAATAGACGATTTTGATTTAGGAATGGATTCCGTTGCTGAGTCTTTTGGTTTAATTCACACTGTTGATGCTTTATATGGACTAATGAGAGGTCCTCTAGAACAAAGAATGAAAATAAAGTTAATTGCTAATAGAGATAATGGATACGAAGAAAGTTATAAGTTTTATGACATGAAGAAAGATTACATGAGATTAGACGAATCCTTTGGAGAAAATAGCGAATACTATAGTGATGATGATTCAACTAACAACATGGAAACCGAACTAAGAGACTCTTATAAAAATATAAATTCAAATCAATCGTTAGATATTGGTTCTAATAATCACGAATCTACATCTAGCGAAATGGATGACTACTCAGATTTATTGAGTAAGATATAAAAAAGTTTTTAATAACAATATGGAAAACGATGATAACAACCTTAAAACAAAAAAAGCATTAGCTGCTGATAAAAGAGAAGATAAAATATTCAATAATAGATATAACCAAGGAGAAGGTCTTAAGGATCCAAACGAATATGAGTATAATAGAAATATACAGGTAGAATCTAGTTATTCTAAAAGTTACTTAAATGATCTATATGACTACGAAAATAATGTAGAATATAAAATTTTCTTAGACCATATTTTTAAGCTAATAGAGGATGATCATGAATTATCAGAAATGGTGTCTGAAAAAGAAGGAACCAGAAATAAGTTTAATAAAGATGAGGTTAATTTTATCTTTGAAAAAGTCAGTAATTTATTAGAAAAACATAAAGATTATGAAACTTTTTCAAATCCTATTTATGTGCTTGAAGCTATATCCAATATAACAGCAATGGATTATAAAAAAATATTTGATTTTTTAGAATATACTCATAAAGAACTCCTTTTATCTGAGCTTAATAAAAAATATAAATTTTTAGATTGGAAAATGAATAAGAATAATAAAATGTTTTAAATGATATCATTAGAAAAAGTAAACAAAATATTCTTATTAGGGGATTTACATCTAGGTATAAGAAATAACTCAATAGAATGGGCAAGTTCACAAAAGTCATACTTAATAGATCACTTTTTAAATGATATAGAAAAATATGATTTTAATGAAGAAACAGATATTTTAATCCAAGAAGGAGATTGGTTTCATAACCGTGAGCATACTAATAATAGAATATGGAGCGATTCATTAGAAATACTAAGTGCCCTATCTAGGAAATTTAAAAGAGGTGTATATATTATACTAGGAAACCATGACGTTTATTATAAAGACAATAACAGTATACATTCATTAAAAGGAATAGAAAAAATATTTCCAAATGTACATGTCTTTGAAAAAAGTGAAATATTAAAACTTAATAACATTCATAGTTTTTTAATGTTACCTTGGATTGAAGATGAAAATAAAATAACTAAGGAAGTAAAATCTTATATAGGAAAAGCTGATTATATAATATGCCATGCAGATATTAAGAATTTTAAATTAAATAAATGGGTAAAGTTACATTCAGGATTAGACACTAAACTGCTTAGTAGTTTTTCTAGGGTCTTTTCTGGTCACATTCATATACATCAAGAAGATGGAAATGTGTTATACACTGGAACACCTTTTGAATTAGATAGAGGTGATAGAGGCAACGCAAAGGGATATCATGTAATAGACTTAATAGATGATAAAGGAAAAAGTAAGATAATAGAGTCATTTGAAGAAAATACATTTTCACCCAGATTCATTAAAGTTGATGCGTTTGATTTACTAGATATGAAATTAGACAAAATTAAAGATATGTTTAATAATAACTATGTAGATATTATGATGCGCATGGATAAAGCCTCAACGTTCCCCGTTACTAAATTTATGGATTTGATAAAAGATTTTAATTATAAAAAGATAGAGTTTTTTACGTATAATCCTAACATAAAAGAAACTATAGAGATAGATGTTAAAAATGTAGAAGAAATAAAAGATTATGATGTATATGATATATTCTTGAAGTGTTTATCTGAACGGGAATATCCTGAAACATACAGCAATACGATAAAAATGTACTTTAAAAAACTAAATGATAAAGTAAAAAATAAAGAAAAAAATTATGAGTAACCTTTACAATTATAAAGCAAAACTAGATAGAGTAGTAGATGGAGACACAATAGATGCTTTAGTTGACCTTGGTTTTGATACTTGGAAAAAAGTAAGAATTAGAATGATGGGTATAAATGCACCTGAATCTAGAACAAGAGACAAAGAAGAGAAAAAAAGAGGAAAGGCAGCAACTAAATATTTAAGAGATCTTTTAAAAAGTCATAATTCTGTATTTATTTTAAAATCACACGGAGTAGGAAAATTTGGAAGATGCTTAGGCGAAATATTATTTGAAGATGCTTCATGGACATTAAGCGCAAATCAAATGATGATAAACGAAGGACATGCAATAGAATATCATGGAGGTAAAAGAAAATAAAATATGAAATTATTAAAAATAGCTTGGAGAAATATATGTTCATATGGAAATAAATTACAAGAATTTACATTTTCAGATACTCCTGAATTAATATTAGTTGAGGGTAAAAATGGAAGTGGAAAGTCTTCTATAAAAGAAGCTTTAACTATTTCCTTATATGGAAAATCTGCTGTTAGAAAAACAAAAGATATACCAAATAGAATTAATAAAAATGCGTATACTTGTATTGATTTTTTATCTTCATCTGGAAACACGGTACGTTTAGAAAGAGGTATAGATCCTAACTATACTAATTTAACTATTGATGATTCTGCTCATAATTTACCAGATAAACGCAAAGTAGATTCATTTGTAGAAGAAGAACTCATAGATTTTCCATTTTCAGTTTTTTCAAACACTATAAGTCTTTCTTTTGAAGATTTCAAATCATTTATAAAATTAACCCCTACTGACAAAAGAAAAATAATAGATAGAATATTCGGAACTGATGTATTAACTGAAATGTCTAATCACGCAAAAGAAGATTCTAAAGATAATAAATCTGATATACTTTTTATTGAATCTGATATAGAAAGTAATAAGGAAACTTTAGAAAAATCAAAGGAACAATTAGATTTATTGAAAAACAATATAACTGAAGAAAAAGAAGATGAAATTGAGTTTAAATTAAACGAAATAGATTTAAAAAACAATGAAGCATCATCTCATAAAAAAATAATGCTTTCATTAAATAGCGATATTGAATCCTTGAAAAAGGAATCTTCAGAGATGCTGTCTAAGTATAGCAAAAACAGCGCAGCTTTAAATGAAATAGCTAAAAAATTGAAAATATATGAGTCAAATAAATGTCCTCACTGTTTAAGTGAATTAACAGGAAGTAGACCTAATGAAATAAAGAATGCTATTATTGAAAAACAAAATATTTTTAAAGAAAGAGTACCTGTCTTAGAAAAAAAGATAAACGAAGTATCAGAAGCTTTAAAAAAACATCAGGGTAACTCAGATTTATACAAATCAAAGGTTTCTAAACTTAATTTAGATGTAATAAATTTACAAGAGTCTATAGAAGATTTAAAATCAAAGGACAATACTAAGCAAACCGATGCCCTATCTAATGTAATATCTAATATAGAACATAAAATATTAGTTTCTAATGAAAAACTAGTTAAAACTGTAAAAAAACAAGAAATTTTCACTGATATGCTAGATTTTTTATCAGATTCAGGCATAAAACAGCGTTTAATGGATAAGGTAATGCCTATTCTTAACTCAAAGATACTAGGAATAAGTAAAAAATTAGATTTTAAGTTTAGTTTTGAATTCGATAGTCAATTTAACCCTATTATTTCACATTTAGGCGAAGAAATAGCCCCCGATAGCTTATCTACCGGAGAGCAAAAGAAAATGAACTTAATAGTGTTACTTGCAATGCTAGAATTAATCAAAATGAAAAATCATCAGATAAATGTATTGTTTTTAGATGAAATTTTCAGTTCATTGGATAAAGATAGCATATATAAGACTATAGAAATATTAAAAGACTTTTCAAAGGAACACGGGCTAACCGTTTTTGTTATTTCACACGACCCTTTACCAGAAGAACTGTTTCATAAAAAAATAAGTATAGAAAAAACTAACTTTTTCTCTGAAATGACTATTACATCAGCTACAGAAGGTTAATTAAAACCTATAACTTATTTATTGTATAATATTTTATGAAAGTATATTCAAAAGACACGTTCGCAGAGTCATATCGACAATTATTAGCTGATTTAATGGGACCTGACGGTAAAAAAAGTGATCCTAGATCAACATCAACTAAAGAAATAATAGATGTATGTTTAGAAATAAAAAATCCAATGGATTGTCTTTATTCTAATAAAATAAGATCTTCTCAAAAGAAGTATATTGCAGCAGAATTGATATGGTATTTTTTAGGAAGAAACGATGTAGATTTTATAAGCAAATATGCTAAATTTTGGAAAACTATACAAAACAAGGATGGCACTGTAAATTCAGCTTATGGAAACTTAATATTTAAAGAAAAAAATGACCATATGTATACCGAGTATTCATGGGCTCTTAAATCCTTACAAAACGATATGAATTCTAGGCAAGCCGTTATGCACTTTAATAAACCTAGTCATCAATGGGATGGAAATAAAGATTTCGTATGTACTATGTATGCTAGTTTTTTAATAAGAAATAATAAACTTAGAATGTCTGTTAAAATGAGAAGCAATGACGTAATATTAGGAATGCCAACCGATATTGCATTTTTTACTACTTTACAACAGCAAATGCTAAACCATTTACGAAAAACATCGTATCCAGATCTTGAAATAGGAACATACTCTCACGTAGTAGATTCTATGCACATATATAAACGAGATTTTGAAAAAGCAATAGATATGCTACAACATCCTTTTGAAAACGTACAAATGCCGATATTAGATAAAGATTTGATAGATATAAACGGTTTACCGACCGATATTCTTAAAAAACTAGAGCTTTTACATGAATTTAATAATTTAAAGGATTATTATACTCCAAATGATTTTGATGGAAAAATAATCGATTGGATATGCGTAAACTTGACTGGAATAAAACAGCTAAACTATATTAAATGAAAAACAGAATTATTAGTATCTCAAAAAACATATTAGGCATGTTAGTCTTATGGTTTATTATATCCTTAATAGGATATGGTACGTATTATATAACATTCGATGAAAAAACATTTAGTTATAGGAATTTCTTAGGAGCATACGCTATATTATTACAGGTAGTTGTCCTAGTTATGGTAAGCATGAAAAGCAATGACAAATAAAGAAAAACAATATCATATAACATACTTAAAAATGGCCCTAGTATGGTCTACTTTATCTAAAAGTAAACGTAAAAAAGTAGGCGCATTAGTTGTTAAGGGAAATACTATCATATCTGATGGATATAATGGAACACCTACGGGATTTCCTAATGATTGCGAAGATGTAAATGGAAATACTCATTGGTATGTTTTACATGCCGAAGCTAACGCAATATTAAAAACAGCCAGGTCTACTCAAGATATTAGCGGATCTACATTATATGTAACTCTTTCTCCATGTAGGGATTGTTCTAAATTAATAATTCAATCTGGGATAAAAAAGGTTATATACATAGAAGAATATAGGGATCAGGATGGAATTAAAATATTAAAATCTGCCGGAATAGATGTGCTAAAAATAAGTGATTTATAAAAATGGAAGAAGTAAGACTATTAGATGTGGTATTTATAAAGGAATTTAAGTTTTTTATAAAAAAATATGATAAAAAGCAAAAAGAAGATTATCTTTTAAATGTAAACAAAATAATAAAAGATAAATTTAATACTAAGTTCTTAGTCCCTAACCCTGTACAATCTTTCTTGCTAAACTATGAAATAAAAAAACTTCTAGATAAAGCGGTTAATATAAAAAACCAAAAATACACTAGGATTATATTTTTAAATTCTACAATTACCTTTGGTGGTATACAAAATAACATAGAATTCTTAGATAAAGAATATTTAAATGTAAAATTTAACTATATAATGATAGATCCGAAGAATGATTTCGATAGAGAATTATTTAGGGATTCTAATATTAATTTTTTAGATTATTAATTACAACCTGGTCCTTCTCCGTAACAGTCCGGTCCTTCTCCATATTTAGCTATAATTTCTTCTAAATCATCCATCTTATTCTTTGGATTAGGATTGTTTCTTCTTCTTGGTGGATTTTCTGGTCCTTCTTCTGTGTCTGGAATAGTTTCAATTTCAATTTCTTCTTCCGTATCAGGTTCTGCTGTTTCTAAATCACCTATTACATCAATAGCTAAAATAGCCTCTGCTTCTTCCCTAGATACTCCCATGTAATCCATTAAATCTTTAACGGCTCCTTCTAATGACATATCATTTTTTGGATTAGGATTGTTTCTTCTTCTTGGTGGATTTTCTGGTCCTTCTTCCGTGTCTGGAATAGTTTCAGTTTCAATTTCTTCTTCTGTTTCTGGATAATCCATGTCGTACCAGTTTTCTGATATAGAGTTAAATTCTTTAAAACTATTGCATTTTCCTTCTGATATAGTTTTCTCTCTATTTTTCTGTAGTTTATCAAGTTTATCGTTTTCTTCCTTTATTGCTTTTTCTACGTTATCGTTGATATTTACTGATTTCTTAATGGATCCTTCTAAATCTTTAGATTCAGATATAAATTCATTAAAATTAGGTAGAGTAGATTCATTAGCATCTTCCCATTCACCTACTTCAACCGTGGCTACGCCTGTTAAATATGGATCTGGATATGTTGTTGGTTTTTCGCCTTCTTGTTTGTACACTAAATCATGACTCATAGCTTTATATGTAGAGTTATAATGAGGGTTCTTAAAAAGAGGGTCTCTTTTAACTACTCTTCTGTAATCTTTAAGCTTATTAGATTCTGATGTTTTTTTACCATTAGCATCTTTATCATATATCAATGAATCATTTCCACCAAATCCTGGTTTTTTAAGATCCATGTATTGATCAAAATTATAAACATCTCTTCTATGTACGTCAAATATATCCATTTTTATTAATAAGTTTTTCTATACTTCAATTGCTCCTATTCTAGATTCTCTATATGAATCACATTGGAAATTAGCAGTCAATTTATATAGGCCATCTGATTTGTATTCTAAATCCATTACAGAAAGTGGATCATACAAATAGGCTGGGCTAAAATTAAATTCTCTAAATATTTCTTGGGCTTTATTAAAGATAACCACTTTAATAGATCCAATATAATCTTTTTTAAGTCCTTGTCTTCCGTTGAGTGGATCAAATGTTAAATCTCCCCATGCTCTCATCATGTTGTATACATATGCATCATTTTCTTCATTTAAGTTGACCTCAAAATCAATTTTAACCTGCGCATCTGTTTTTTTAGGTTGACCCGCAGCAAATGTACGTCTTGCAAATTTATAGAATTGTTCTACTGTATTTACACCTGTTAGTTCAGGCAGACCTGTTATTTTAGTATCATTTTCAACGAGTAAACCATCGTTAGTCCCCTGTATAGAACTAGGTAAGTTAATGATTACTTCGAACTGATTTAAAAATATTGGTTCGTAATAATTAGTAGCTGCTGTGGAATTATCAAAATGTGGTAAGCCTGCCATAATTGTGTAAATTATTTTATTTTATTTATCTTTTTTTACTCAAGGTTTTTTTTCATTTCAATAGTGTCCTTGTCTATTTTACCATTGGATGTTAATTTATCTAACTGTGAAGTAAGTAACTCTTGAGAGGCTTCTTCATCACCTGACCATATTTTTTGTGTTTCTACAGTATCTCCAGTAAATTTTAATATTAAAGAAGGAAGTAGTAGTTCAATTAATGAGTTCTCCATTTTATTATCCACTCTATCATATCCTTGGATATTTGCTATATTAACAGGGCTAGAACCAGAACTATCTAATTTTAAATTAGCACCGTTTCCTGAAACGATTAAATTTACGTTATTCCAGTTATTTATAGTTTGATTTTCCAATGTATCTACCATGTGAGTAGATGCCTTTAGTACTATTTTAGGGCTTCCTGCGTCTAATGACGATGCTACTCCTCTAAAAACCAGTCTATTAGTACTTATGTTTACTTTAAATGAAGTTTTTTCAAAATATTTTTCAGTAGCCTGTTTTATAATAGTGTCAGTTACGTTTTTTTCTCTCCCCGATGACATTGAGGCTATTTCCAAATCGTAATCTTTAACTAACTGTTTTTTAATGAATTCTGTTAATAAGTCTAGCTTTTGCTTTAACAACACTGCTTCACTTAATATGTAGTAGGTAGAAGTAGCGCTTGCCTTTTTAAAATTTAAATCTGGGAATACGTCTATTTCATGTATATTTGTATTTACCGTATATTGTTCAAATTTAGTTGTTCCATCTACTATATTCCAAGATATGTCATGACTTAATATAACTTGAAAGATTACACCTCCGTCTTTAGCGCTGACATTTTCATACTCGTAAATTTTCATAGATAGGATATTATATTATTTAGCTAAACTATCCCTTGTTTTAGTATAGTTTTTCCAAAGTTCGTTATAGATGTCACAAGACGCTCCTAAGAAATTAATAATACCTACGTATTTTCTTTTATTCTTACCGTCCATTTTAGCTATCTTCTTTCCTAGTTTTTTTGCATCATTAGTTGTTAGCTCCTCATCTGGATCTTTTCCTACTAATTTTTTAAGTGCTCCCTTTTTCTCAAGAATAGAAAAGTCTTTAAAACTTAAAGCTCTTTTTTTCATGGTAACTGAATTATTTTTTATTTCCGTTTCCAACTACTTTCTTACTTTTAGCTTTAGCTAAAAACGCTTTAGTATATCTCTGAATAGAGTCTGTTCCTTTTCCATCAACTTTTGCTAAATCTTGTTTTACCTTAGTACCACCTTCGTCTTTCTGAGCAGTGTTACCTTTAGCAGTATATTTAGCAGCGGCAGCATTAGCAGCAGCCATGAATTGAGCATGGTTCATTACAACATTCTTCTTCATCTTAGTATATATTATTTTTAGTTATTTATCTATAAAATTACTTGTCTTTTTACAGACTTAGTTAATTATATATGTTATTTATTTAGTATTATATATGTATATCTTAAAAACTAATATCATTTTATTAGTACAAAAAAATATGAAAAAGAAAGAATTGGCATCTAAATACCAGAAATTAACAGACATAGAACATGTTTTACATAGGCCATATATGTATGTTGGGTCAACTAAAGCTCACAAAGGAGATCAACATCTTTTCGATGGAACAGATGTTGAACTTAAAGAAGTAGTTTATAATCCAGGTTTCATTAAATTATTTGACGAAATATTATCTAATTCAATAGACGAGCATAGAAGAGATAATAAATTAAATGAGATACGAATAACGTTTGATTTAGATAATAATAGTATTGCAGTATGGGATAATGGAGGAATACCGGTTAAAAAGCACCCTGAACACAAAGAATGGATACCTGAGATGATTTTTTCAAATTTAAAAGCAGGTAGTAATTTTGATGATACTAAAGATAGAAACGTAGCAGGTACAAATGGAGTAGGATCTACGTTAACTAATATATTTAGCACTAAATTTGTTATAACAACATGTGATGGCACCAATAAGTTTCAGCAGGTGTTTAAAGATAACATGAATACTAAAAGTAAACCCAAAATAACAAAGGCTTCTAGAGGATTTACCGAAATTTTATATTTTCCAGAGCTTGCAAGGTTTAACATGGGTTCTATAGATGAAAACACTCATCAAATACTGTATAAGAGGTGTTTAGACGCTGCTGCCTGTAATCAAAAATTAAAAATAAAAGTAACTACTTTAAAAGACGGAAATAGCACCACGAATGATCTAAAGTTTAAAAAGTTTGAAGATTATATTCAGCTATATGTTAAAGACGCAGAGTATTTCTATGAAGAATCTAAAAATTGGAAGATAGGTTTTGCAAAATCTAAAGATGGCTTTAATAATGTGAGTTTTGTTAATTCAGTTCACACAAAAGATGGTGGAAATCACGTAGATTATATATCAGATCAATTAATATCTTATTTACGTGAAATGATTCACAAAAAATATAAAGTTGCAGTTAAACCTAATGATATTAGGAATCATTTATATGTATTTATAGATAGCACTATCATTAACCCAGCTTTTTCATCACAAACCAAAGAAAAACTAATAACTGAAAAGAAATACTTTAAAACTTCGCATGAAGTAAGTGAAAAAATAGCAAAACAGGTTTTTAAATCAGAAATAATACAATCTGTTTTAGATTGGGTAGAAAGAAAAAAATTAGCAGAAGAAAGAGCTGAACTTAGAAAACTAAATAAAAACTTAAGTAGTTCCAAAGTATTAAAATTAATAGACGCTAAGAAAAAGGGCAATAGAAACAGCTGTATATTAGGTATATACGAAGGATTATCTGCGCTTAGTGCCGTTAGGAAATTTAGAGACTCTCAAACAATAGGGGCTTTTCCACTTAAAGGAAAATTTTTAAATGTTAGTGAATTACCTAACTCAAAAGTAATTCAAAACGATGAGGTTAAAGATTTAATGGCTGCATTAGGTTTAAAACTAGGAGAGGAACCAAATGCTCTTAGATATGGTAAAATATACATATATACCGACGCTGATCCTGATGGAGACTCCATTGCTTCTCTTTTAATAAACTTTTTTAACAAATATTGGCCAGAACTATTTGAGAAAGGAGTTATTCATAAAGTAATGACACCTATTGTAGTAGCAAAAAAAGCAAACAGGGTTTTAGAATTCTATTCAGATGAAGAGTATAAAAAATGGTCAACTAAAGAGAAATCATTAAGTAAATGGAATATAGAATACAAAAAAGGTTTAGCGTCATTGGAAGATGCTGAATATGAAGAAATAATAAAGAATCCAAAAGTTATTAAATTAGTAAATGACAAGGATTATAAAGAAAGCCTAAATACTTGGTTTGGAAAAGATTCAAGCCCTAGAAAAGTTAAAATTTTAAATATAAATTAATATGAATAAGGAAGAAAAACAAAGAGATTTTAAAGAAATAGTAGAATTACTAATATGGTCTTACAAACAAGGATATATGCACGCAGGAGCTGTCTTAAAAGATACTATTCCTGATGACAAAAAATTATCAGAAATGTTTGAGAAAGCATTAGTGGAAAAACAGCAATAATAATGGAAAAAACAGTAACTGAATATCTAGATCAAGATTATGGAAATTACGCAAAGTATGTAATTGAACATAGGGCTATTCCATCCGTTATAGATGGATTTAAACCAACCCAACGTAAGGTTATACACATAGCTTCTAAAGTATGGAAAGGATCTAATAATAAACCCTTAAAGATATTTCAATTGGGTGGAAAAGTGGCTTCTGATGCAAATTATCACCATGGAGATGCTTCTCTTTCATCCGCTATAGTTGGAATGGCACAGTCTTTTAAAAATTCAATGCCCCTGTTAGATGAAATAGGACAGTTTGGATCATTGAGATCACCCGAAGCAGGTGCTCCTAGGTATATTTCAACTAAATTAAATGAAAACTTTAAACTGTTATATAAAGACTTTGAATTACTTGATTCTAGATATGAAGAAGGAATAGAAATAGAACCAAATTTCTTTTTACCTATAATCCCAACTGTTTTATTAAATGGGGGATCAGGAATAGCTGTTGGTTTTGCTACAAATATTCTAAATAGAAACCCTGTAGATTTAATAGATTCTTGTATAAAAGAATTATCTAATAAAAGATACGAAGAACCTAAGCCATGGTATAGAGGATTTACTGGAAGTTGTAATAGAGATGAAATTAATTCTTCAACATGGATACTAAAAGGTACTTATGAGGTTAAAAATACATCTACTGTACGTATATCTGAACTTCCGCCTTCAGTTACATATGAAAAATATGATAAATATCTAATAAGTAAAGAAGACTCTAGAGAAATAACTACCTACGATGATAATTCAAAGTCTAATATTGATTATACTTTAAAATTTAAAAGGGCTGATTTAGAAAAACTCATTAAATCTAAAAGATTGGATAGATTCTTAAAAATGGAAGAGAAACAATCAGAGAATTTAACTATGTTAGATGAACATGGTAAACTTAAGATTTTCGATAATGTAAAAGATATTATTAAATATTTTGTAAATTTTAGACTAAGTTATTATGATAAGAGAAAGGCTTATTTGATAAAAACATTAAATGAACAATTAGTTGTCTTATCAAATAAAGCAGCCTTTATAAAAGCTATAATAGATGAAAGGCTTAAAATCAATAATGTCCCAAAGAAAACTATTGTACTATGGTTATCGAACGCTAACTTCGATGAAATAGATGGTTCTTATAATTATTTACTTTCTATGCCTATACATACTTTAACTAAAGAAAAGTATGAAGAACTACTATCACAAAAAGCAACTCAAGAAAAAGAACTCGACATAGTTAAGTCAACGTTACCGATTGATATGTATAAAAAAGACTTAAACGATCTTAAAAAAGTAATAATTAAAAACAAATAATAATAATATGAAAGATTTTGGAAAAATGACCATAACAGAAGCGCTTCCTCACTTAAAAGCAGTTGCTAACGCCTACAACCTAAGATTAAACAGGCTAGAAGAATTTAAGATGGCAAAAGTTATATTAGTTAATTTATACTGTAGAAACTTTTAATATAAAGTTTAGTATAATAGCAGTATGAAAGAATTATTTTTACTTAGAGGAGTTCCTGGAGCAGGAAAAACAACATTAGCAAAGTCTATTGGAGGAACTCACTTAGAATCCGATATGTATTTTATAGATTCAATCACTGGAGATTATATTTTTAACCCGAATAAGCTAAAAGATGCCCATAAGTGGTGTCAGGATTCAGTGTTATCCTTTATGATCGCAGGTGAATCTAAAATAATTGTTTCAAATACTTTTACCCAAGAGTGGGAAATGGATCCATATTATAAAATAGCAAAGGATAATGATTATATTGTATATTCTTTAATAGTTGAGAATAGACATAATGGAGTAGATACTCACAATGTACCAGAAAATGTGTTAGTTAATATGCAAGAAAGATTTGAAATAAAATTAAAATAACCCTTAATGCATGTCTAATAATATTGAATTAAATAAAGAAAAAATATTGTTAAAGAAACTATATGAATGTCAGGATTTAATGGAAGAATTATTAATAGATGGAAAAAATGATAAACATTATTTTCTTATAGAAATACTTATAAAAAGATTAGAACTTTACGTACAAGATAATTGCGATATAATGTAACATGAACAATATAACATCACTACTATACGGATTGCTTTTTTTTACACTAGGGCATGTTGCTGTTTTTATACAGATAAACGGTCAGTTTAAATGGGAATGGTTTCAAAAAAACGAAATATTATTAGCTTTTTTTGGTGTTCCAATCTCGTTTCTATACATATGGGGAACTAAACATACAGTAGAAGCAATGGGAGGAGTTTTATGGCCAACTAGGTTTATAGGTTTTGGAGTAGGAATGTTAATATATGCTATAATGGTAAACTATATATTTAATGAAACTATTACTCCTAAAGTCTTAATATCTTTCCTACTGTCGATAGCTCTTATATCTATCAATGTTTTTTGGAAGTAATTTGTTTCCATAGTTCCTTCCAACTCTTCCATTTAAAACAATTTTTTTATTTATCAGCGCTCGCCGATCTAAGTGTAGATTTTTCTTTATCGTTTAAACTAGACCATCCAGTACTAGACAATTTATCTAAAATTTTATCTATTTCTATTTGATTCTTGAATTGTTTAGGTTTAGGTCTACTGTAGCTTTTAAACTTAACAGGTTCTGGTTTTTTCTTAAGTTCATCGTGCATCATATTATTCACACCATCTATGTTTTGTATATCCTTATCCTTTACATTTTTTCTTAAAGATTCTAAGTGATTTTTAAAATACTGCCTAGACAGTTTAGGATATACAGCTGTTACTTGCTTATAATCTTTTATACCATTTGAGTCTAATAAATGCTTAGTTTTAACAATAGCCAGCCTATCTGCTACCAATTCAATATTCATTAATAGATCGACTGCTTTTTCTATATCTATATTTGAATTATATGAATCCCACATTACGTTTTTTCCATATTTAGAATATTGATACTGGTGAGACACTTCATGAAGTATTACATAAAGTGCGTTTTCAATAGGCCTTTTAAGTATCTTGTCTGCGATTACGCATTTATCAGTTTTTGATATACCAGACGCGCCATACAATGTATCAAATTCAATCGCTTTACACCCTGATTTCAATATGTAATCTTTTAAATCATCTATTACATTATGATGACTTTTAAAATTATCTTTTAAAGTTTTAATAAACTGATCTAATCCATTTACGTTTACGTTAGATTCAAAGACTGAAAATGATTCTATAAAGTTTTTCATATAAATACGCTATTATTTATTATTTATTTAAACTATTTCACATTATAGTGTATAATATTACAAATTATTGGTATAATATAAATATGAAAAATTTAGGATACTGCTGCATAAACCTTACATTAAAAGAACATAATATATCAACTAATAGGTCAATGCAAAGCCCTGTTGTTGAATATAACGTTAATAAATGGCTACATAAAAATTGTAATCAAACATATATAGCAGACGAAAGTATAATAGAAAAATGGTATGATTCAACTTTAATATATGATGAAAAAGGAAAGTCTACTAGTTCTCTTAACACCAGCTTTAGAACCTTTAAATCTATAACCAAAAGAACATTAGTAGATAAAACAGTTCAAATATCAGATTACGATGTTTCAAAAAAAGGTTACATGGAATGGCTATGCAAAAAAGCAGGTAACCTAGCTATACAGAATGTAGAAGATCTTTTAATTATTCTTAAATGGAATGTTAAAAACAACATAAGAATATTTAGAATGTCTAGTAGTCTTTTCCCATGGATGAGCGAATATGATTTCAATCAATTACCAAATTACAATCAAATAAAAAATAAACTTGTAGAAATAGGAAAATACATATTAGAAAACAATCTAAGAGTAGGCTTTCATCCAGGTCAATTCTGCGTGCTACCTAGTCCAAACGAAAAAATAGTTTATAACTCTGTAAACGAATTAGATAAGCACTCTATCATACTAGATTTAATGGGCTTACCTAAAAACTACAACTATAGTCTAAATATTCACGTAGGAGGTGCTTATGGTAATAAAAAAGAAACATTATCTAGGTTTGTAAAAAACTTTAGTAAACTTTCTGAATCTACCAAAGCGCGTCTTGTTGTAGAAAACGATGATAAAGCAAGTCAATATAGCGTAGTTGATCTACATGAAGGGCTATATAAACATATAAATATCCCTATTACATTTGATTTCTTTCATCATCTGTTTTGCACAGGTGGTTTGTCTCAAGAAAAAGCTGCTAAAATAGCTGCCTCAACATGGCCTGCTGATATACGTCCACTTGCTCACTTCAGCAGTAGTAAAAAGCTTAATGAAGATAGTTCTGTTATAGAAAGATCTCATGCAGATTACCTATACGACAATATACCTCAAATAGGTCAGCTTTTTGATATAGAAATAGAAGCAAAATCAAAAGAATTGGCGCTATTCAACTATATAAAAGATGGTAGTAATATGGAGCCTAGACCTACTTTAGAATCTAAATCATTGAATCCAACTTTAAAATTATAATAACATGAATGAAGAAAGAAAGACCATTTCTGAAATAGTTAAGATAGTGCTTGATAACCCAAATTATGCAGACGCAGGTAGGGAATTGCATAAATACGTAGGTAAAAACCTGAGTTATAGAAAAGAGATTATCATGCAGTATAGAAAACTAAATAAAAACAACGATAAAAGTGAAGTCTAAACAAAATAGGGGAGATTTTAGTTATAATAATAGAAAATTTTCTAATAAAAAGAAAAAACAATCTATATTAGAAACTAAGTCTATTGAAAAATCTAAGGAAAATATAAATCTTGGAGAATTTTCAGATAAAACTGACAAGGACATTAAAAAAATACTAGATAGTTGGTATAAACCTGAGTGGCTTCCTTCCATAGAACTCCTCGTTAGAAAAGGACAGAAATTACAAGCTGTAAAAGTATTTAAAGAAAAAGAAGATTTATCTTTATTGCGTGCTAAAGATGCTATAGAAACATATATAGAAACAGGAAATTGGCAACATTATATATTTTTAAGAAGAGGTAGACTAGATCAGGCTTTTATAAATGTAACAGGGTGTACTGTTGAAAGGTTTAAAAAAGAATATCATCTTAATAAAGAGAAAGCTGATCTCAGTTACGCTGAAGCAAATCAACCTCTTTTTACATTAAATACTGTATTATCTGTTGCTCATGAATATTTAAATGTAATTAGAAAGGATACAAAATGGTAAAAGATATTAAAAAAATTAAAAAGAAAATGATAGCGATAACTAAAAAAAATGTACCTAACCTTCTAATAAACCTAGATGATACTTTTATAACTATTGAAAAAAGAGGTACATATAACAATAAAGAGTATTTTTCATGGTCTAGTTTAGAACCATCTGAATCTACTGAGATGCTGTATTCTAGTGAATTAATAGATAATGAAGTTTTAACTAGAAGATTAGCCATGGTGTCATATACTAAGGACCTCTTACCTGAAGAGCAACATGCTATAAAATTATTTGTTGAAGAAAAATGAGAAAGCTATTGCAAAAAATATCCTGGAAGACTCATAAATGGACTACTAAAATAAATTTATTTAGTATTTATTTAGGTGGAGATAATCATAAATTTGGTTTTAAGATATTTAATATAGACAAGGGGTTTATATGGTCAGGTTCCTTATTTGAGATTACTTGGCATTTTCCAACAGTTACCCATGCCGGAGAACTAACAATTGACGTTTTATTTTTATTTAAAAAATGGAATACGTGGTGTATTGATATGGACGAAAGAGTTCTATGGGGTTCAGGGCTTAGTAGATGGGAGAGGATTAATAGATATATTCACAATAAATTAAATCAATTAAGATGAGCGAAGAAGAAATAAAACAGTTAGCAGAAGAAATTGGCTTTAGACTGCTAGCTACAAGAAAACACCCAGAACACGAATGGCTAATAAAAAGATTAGATAAGGTTATTAATAAAAACACCAAAAATACTTTACGAAGATGAGTAGAATAAACACAACAGGAATAAATCCAAAAAATGGTGAACCGGTAGAAGTAAGTTATGGATATGACGAAGTCCCTGGATTCACTCCAGGATACTTTTTTCAAGTATTTAGTAGTAATGAAGAAGATATATCAAATGATCCCTCAGGTGAAGGAATGATTGTCAATGAAGGTTTCTTAGAAGGAATTTCCAAACGGGAGCTTAGATCTATAGCTACCAGGTATTCAGTTACTTTAAATTCAGATTATTAAGCATAAAAAAAGGGAATCCGAAGATTCCCTTTAATATTATAACTTCTCGGTTAAAATTAAACTGAAGCGTTAGAAGGAGCTGCTCCACCTGTAAGTGTAGCTAAATCTCCGATAACGTCCATGTTAACATACTGAGTTTCTGGATGCCATCCAGCTTCAGTGATTGCGTAACGTGACTTCATTCCAATTTTTGGTGAGAAAGTACCTTCTGAGATAGTCTGTAAAGACTCAGCCATAATATATGGTAAGAATTTAACACCTGGTTCTTCGTCAGATCCTTTACGTCCGATAGTAATTCTAGAATCACCGAATCTTAAGTTAGGATCAACGTATACTTGAACACCATAGACTTTACCAGCTGGGTATAAGTTACCAGCAACACCGCCCATATCAGATGGAGCTTGTGCAATTGAGTAACCAGCAACATCAGCTAATGCAGATGCAACTCTACCGTTAGTAATCATGAATGTACCAGCACCAAATCTACCTCTATGGTAAATTAAGTTTGCTAATTCAAGAACCTTAGTAACTAATCTTCTTTGAATTGTAGATACGTTTTCAAAACCACCAACACCAGCGTTTAAGTCTAATGTAGTAATTCCAGCACCTTCAACGTTAGTTACTTCCGCATTATGGTCAGCAGCTAAAGTAAAGATTCTGTCAACTAATCTTTTGTTGATAGACTGTGCAAGTTCGTTAACCGCAACGTTCTCTAACATAGAGATTACGTCGAAGTTCCAAACTCGGTTAAGATCTTGAATCTGCTCAACAGATGCTGAGATAGATACTTGATCACCTTTTGCTTCAACAAATTTAGTAAACATTCTAAGACCCATTTGTCTGAATCTAGATAGTTCACCTTGCTCTCTTGACATTGAGTCAGGAATCTGACCGTTAGTGTCAGTAAAGTAAGGACCAGTGAAATCTTCTGTTGCATAATTTTCATCAGCAACTGAAGTAAATCCTGAGATGTGGTTTTCTAAAGCTGAAACTAAAGAAACACCTACTGTAGAAGTAGCTGGATCTAAGTCAATAGCTGATACAGCACCCCCACATGCAGTCATTGAGTTACCAGTGTTTAATAAATCACCTGTAACGGATACAGCTGCACCACCATCATCAATAACTTTGAGGATCAATTGACCATCAACTCTTGAGAATCCTACAAATCTGTATGAACCAGCGGTAGTACCACCAGCGAATACAGCATCTGCTTGATCGATAGCAGGAACTGTTGCGAAGTCATCAACTGTGATTCCTTCTAATTTAACCATATATGGTTCAAAATCTGTATCTGTTCTACCGCCAGCATATAAATAATCCAAGTAAGGTAAGAACCCAACCGGAGAATCCATAGGAACAACGGGAACAAGATCAAATCCAATCGTTTTTGCAGCTACTTGAATAGCAACTGGAAGTAACGATGGAAACTTATCTCCAGAACCAGAATCGGCATACGAACCTTTAACACCAGCATCTGAAAAAGGTGTCTGACCAGGTGTTGGAGCAACAGCGTTACCCATACCTAATACAGAACCTGGTTGTTGAAAAAACAACCCAGGTGCAGTTTGCTCAAAAAGAGGAGCGCTATTATCAAAAATAGCATGGTTATGCGCATATTCCGCTAACCATTCTTGTCTCCCACTATCAGCTGTTACACCATGGCTTTCAAGCATTGGCTTCCAAGTATCGAGGATTCTAGAATCTGAAGTACGTTTAAAAACTTTTGTACGTGACATTTTCTAATTGATTTTTTTTATTTTTTGCGGTTTTCCGCGTTTCTCATAAGAGAATCTATATAAGTCTGAGAGTAACCTCTCGTCATATCAACTACCCTGTTTACTGGGATTGCACCTTCTGTACTTTGGCTCTCGTTGATTTGTTGTAATTTTCTATTTTCTTTTTCTCTTTCTACTCTTTCGTTAACTCCTCTGAAATCTATTTCATCCCAGAAAGATTTAACTTGGTATGGAGTATTTAAATTGTAAAGTTGAGTTTTAGTATGAATCTGATTTTTTTCAGCTTCGTTCATATTATCCCAAGATGCTTTATACTCATTAGGCATATATTTAAGATGGTTAGGGATAGCTTTATTAACGTTTTCTACAACTGCAGAAATAATTCCAGTTACATCAGCTTCATTAAACCATACTGATGCATTTGTTGCTTCAACTACTGCTTGTTTAGTGCTAGTCTCTAATTCATAGAATGCATCTTTTTTCTCTTGGCTCAATACCTTTAAGAAAGGATATTTATTTTCTAATACAGCAGTTGCTGAATTACTTTTTACCGTTCTTATTACTTCGTCTATTCCTTGTGTAATTACATCTATTTGTTCACCTTCATTTAATCCTTCTACTTTATTTAGTAAACCTTTATTCTGTGAAAATTTACCACTGTTTAAAGATTCAGCTATATATTCAGCATAACTGATTCCTTTAGAAGATTTTTCAGCAACATATTCCATGTATTCTCTATTTAATTGTGAATTTTCAGCAAGGTATTCAGAAAACTCAATTCCTTTGTTAGCACCTTCTGCAACGTACTCAGTGTACTGAATTCCTTTATCTAATTCCTCAGCTAAATATGATTGGTAGTTAATACTCTTGTTTAGGTTCTCTTTTAAATAGTCTTGATAGTTAATACTCTTGTTTAAATTTTCTCCTAAATAGTTTTGGTAATTTAAACTCTGATTAAGTTTTTCACTTAAATAATTTTGATATTCAATTCCGTTATTAGTAGTTTCAGCAACATGCTCAGTGTACTTAACAGATTGATTTAATTTACCTGATAAATAATCAGTGTATTTAGTCAAGTTTTCAACTTTTTCAGCTAAGTAGTTTACATATTTTCCAATACCTGATGTTGGAGAAACGTTATCCTTCTTTGTTTCTTCTGAAACAGATTCATTAACAGACTTAAGATCATTTAATTCAGTTTGAATTGATTCAAATTTTTCTTTAACTATTTCAGTATAATGATTCATATCATTTTTATTAACATACTCATTCATTTTGCTTTTATTATTTTGATTATCTAAACTATGTGTTAGCTTTTTATTATTTTTGTTATTTATCTTGTAAAATTTATAATTATTTGAAAAATTTAAATTTTCAGATATATCTTGCAGCTTTTCTTTATTTATAAAGGAGTTTTCTTTTAATAAGCTGTAATTTTCAGTTATCATATTGAAATTTTCCTTTAAAGATTCATTCACTGTTTTTTTCAAAACAGCCTCTGTAAAACCTGGTTCTGCTACTAAATCGTATGTAAATATTCTATGAAGTTTAACTTTACCTTCATTCAAAACTTGACCTGCAGCTCTAGAAGAAACCGAAATATTAACACCTCCGTCGATAAGTGCTTTTGCAATCTTACCGTTAGGCGTGTTTTCTAAAATTCTAAGCTTAATATTTACTTTATCTCCTCCATCGTGCTCTAGTCCTTCTATAATATGAGAAGCACTTTTGAGAGTTACTTCAAAAGAAGGTGGATGGTCTAAATCTCCAACAAGCTGTCTAGTTTTTATTTTTTCATTTAAATATTGTAGATGAGGAAGATATTCCTCTTTTTCATAAACTCGTTGGTTATTATTCTTTTGACCAAAAACTGCACATACACCTTCAAGTATAGTGTTATTAGTACCGTTGCTTTTGACATTTAGTTTTTCACCTACGTTCTCAACGATTAATACTAAATCGCTATCATCCATTTTATTGGAATTGTCTATGAAACTACTCGGTTTTAGATTTGAACTATTCACGCAAATTCTATTTTTTATTATTTATAAAGGATTATAGTATAAAAATTTAAAAAAACAATAAAGCAATCATCCCATGCCCTTAGATAATAATTCTTCTAAAGCATCTCTATCCTTATCGCTTAATTTTTCTAGATTTGGAGCATTCACTACAAGATTAGCTACATAATCCCCTAATCTATTTGAATTATTAATTATTCCATTACCCTTTACGGTAAATTTTAAAGAGCTTAGATTTTTAGGATTAGTTATGTCTATTCTATATTTTTTACCTAATATTGAATTAACTATATAATCTTTTTCTTTACTAAAAAGTGCTGTATGTAAGTCTATGTGAATGTCCTCTGTTATATTACCTTCTTCTATTTTAAAGTCAGACTCTGAAGCTATTCGTATTTCCACTATGAGATTACCTATAGAATAATATTCTTCGGAATTTCCCCACGGAGATTTTCTTACCCCTTTTTCTTCATGTCCCATTCCAGATATGTTTAATACTATAGCGTAGTAGTTTGAAATTTTTCTTATATCATATTTTCTTTTTCTTAAATCTATTTTAAATTTAATATCTTTATTTTCAACTGATTTATCCATCAGTGTTCTATTAAAAGATACTTTGACTTCGCTCTCAGATAGTAAATTTTTTATATCTACGTTTGTTTTTATTCTGATATTTAGCTTTCTTATATCAGGAGATTTTTCATTTCTGTCAAATGTATTCCTTATAAAATCATCGAATCCAAATCCGGAATTATTTCTTCCAAATCCTCCAAATCCTCTGTTTTCAAATGGACTTTTTCTAGAATCATCATACGCCTTTCGTTTTTTAGAATCACCGAGTGTATCGTATGCCTCAGCAACCTCTTTGAATTTTTCTTCGTAAGATTTATCTTCTTTATTTTTATCAGGGTGATATTTTTTAGCTAATTTTCTATAGGATGATTTTATATCACTATGCGTTGCGTTTTCTGAAACCTCTAATATATTATAATAGTTTTTATTCAAATCATTTACTTTTTTTAAAAACAATTCATTAAAAATATTGTATAAAACAATGTATTTTAATATTATATATTATCTATGACAAATACTTTATCAAATTTTAAGAATATACATAGCGGTAAATCCGTAATAGTATGTGGATGTGGAGTGTCATTGAATATAATGAAAGATCACTATAAAGACATGATTACAATAGGGGTTAATGATGTTCCAAAGCTCTTCATGCCAACATATCTAGTAGTTACTGATCATCCTCAAAGATTTGCAATTCCTAGAAGAAAACTTGTAATGGAATCTACATGTAAAGCATTATTTACATGTGTAAAAGGTTGGAAAAATAAAAATCTAGTTTCATTTGACCTTGGTTCTAGAAAATTAGCTAATTTAGATTCAGATAATATGGTTGATTTTTGTTTAAATTCACCATATGTAGCTGCTGGTATTGCATATAAAATGGGTTTTACAAAAATAGGACTTATAGGCGTTGATTTTACAGCTAATCATTTTTACGCTAGAGATGGTCATCACCCTTTAACACAAATGAAAAAGATAAAACAAGTAAATGAAGGATATGGCGTATTAAAAAATGAATTGCAAAAAAGAGGAGTAGATTTTTATAACCTAAGTATTAAAAGTAGTATTACGTCTATTCCTAAAATAGAAATAGAAAAATTTAAAACATTATGAAAATAGTAATACCTGCTAGAAAAAATTCAAAGGGCCTACCTTTTAAAAACAGAAAACTTTTTAAGCACACCGCTGATATTATACCTGACGTAATAAAACATTTAACTTATGTAGTAACTGATGATGATGAAATTAAAAAAATGGCAGATGAGTATAAATTTAATGTTCTCGATAGGCCGCCTGAGGTGTCTTCTGATGAATCATCTACTAAAGATTTAATGATCTATACTATAGAGAGTCTAGGTATACAGGATGAAACAATATTAATGTTATATCTAACGTATCCACTTAGAAAATGGAAAGATGTAAATAGGGCTATGATTATTTTTGATACGTCTAACTCAGATTCTTTATTATGCAAAACTCAACTAGATACGAGCCCTTTTTTAGTTTTAAAAGAAGAAAAAAATAATAAAGGTTCTCAACTTTTTTATCATAACATGTATAGGAGGCAAGACTATCCAAGTTGTTTTGAATTAAGTCACTATATATGTTTGCTTAAGTCTAGTAAAATAAATAACTTAAATAACAATCTATATAATCATTCTACGTATTTTTTACCTATAGATAAGACAATAGATGTTGACGAAAAAAAAGACCTAGATCGCTTTGAAGGAAAATAATGTAAAGTATGCAATAGTTACAGAAGGTTCCGATTTTAATTTTCCTAGTGTTAGGGTAATGTTAAATTCTTTAATAAAGCACGATAGTTGGGTAAAAGATAATATAATAATATTTACTTGTAAATTAACTCCTCTATCTGATCATAATAGGAAAATTATAAAAACAATCAATAGTAATATAAAATTCATAAACATACCTACTAGTATGTTCAATTCTATTAGTTCTAAAACTACAAATAGAAATGACGTATTGTTATCTCTTTATAGGCTAAATTGTTTTAATTTAAAAAACATAGATGTAGCTCTTTATATTAATAGTTATTCCATATGCGTTTCAACTATAACGAAGCTATTTAAAGGAGAATCTGATATTAACTTGGCCAATTTAGGCAATTCAATTAAGAAAAATAATAAGATCGTATTTAATGATAAATTAAGTACATCAGTTATGTTAATTTCTTCTAAATCAATGGTACCTAATGTGTTTAATAAATGTTTAGATAATTTTTATAAAAATAAAAAAATAAATGTAGATTCAGTAAATAATATAGTAGAAGCTTCCTTGAAATCAGAATCCATAGACTATAAATTATATGAATTAGATATAATCACTAAAAAGAGTAATTTTCCTGATTCTAAATTTAATAATTATAGGTCTATTCAAAGAAAAGTATGCGTGCTAAATATGGACATAAGATTATCAAAAATTAAGAATGCTAATTTTATGTTTAAAAAAATAAATAGTATTTGGAATAGTTATAATTCAGATAACGATTGGAATTCTAGAATATTAGATAAAATAGATTTAATGAATTCATACAACACAACTGAACTGAGCGACACTGAAAAAATAGTTTTATTCTTAAAAAGTAAAACATCTAAATATAATAGTGGAACTTATAAAACAGGAGTAGTGATAGGATTAGACAATAACTACGTTAAATCTAATTACGTTACATTAAAGAGTTTTTATATGAAGCATTCATACCCTCTTACCGTTATAGATTGTGGATTATCTAAGAATAATCTAGATATAGTCTCTACTTTTGCAAATAATGTCATTAACATCAAAGATGTTATACCTAATGAATTGTATGAAAAAATAAAAAATAGGTCAATAAAGCATTTAAATATATCTGTTTTATCTTCTATATTTTCATACGAGTCTGGTTATGAAAATGTGATATTCATGGATCTAGATATTCTTTTCTTAAAGAATATATCTAATTTAATAAACTCATTTATAAAAGATGACACTATAGATATAATGGCGTCTTTGGGAGGAGCTGTAAAGAAGTATAAAACTGGAAAAAATCACACTCTACGAAATGAAATACATGAGAACGGTATTCATAAAATAAAAACAGTATTCAATGATATAGATTTTAATAAAAATGCCATTAATACTGGGTTATTATTAATTAGGTCAAATTCAATGATAAAAAATAAAAATAATATATTATCACTTTTGGATTATTCTGAATATTTCAAATACTATGATCAAACTCTAATAAACATTTTAATAAGCATGGGATCCTTAAAATGTAAAACTTTTGATTTTACATATAATTCAGTTTTAGGAGGCTTATTATTAAAGCCTTTTTCTTCTAATGATAAATTTTCTTTATCAAACATAGGTGGAGAAATATCCCTTAAATACATATATAAAAATAAAAAACCTTTGGATATTAAAGTTATTCATTTTTCAGGTCCTAAAAAGCCTTGGAATACGTTTTTAAAACATAAAAAACCTTTAGGAATAGAGCTTTGGAAAATATTCACTAAAATAAAAAATTAATCAAATATGAAAAAAGCCATACATTTAGCAGCCTTTGATAGAAACATAGGTGATAATGGATTAAATATTGCAATTGAAAATATGACTTCCGATTTTCTAGATATACGTAGAATGGAAATAGTAGGAAACGCCTTTGATCACAATCAAATAAAAGAAATAAACAACTGTGACGTTGTGCTTTTTGGAGGAGGAGGTTTAATACATTCATGTAGCGGTGGAAATAGTAGAAAAAATAGAACTAGAACAGGTACCATGTGGAATATACCGTTAAAAGACCTAATTAATTTAAAGCCTAAAATAGTAGCATATGGAGTAGGATATAATAGATTCGTAGGCGAGCCCGGACCACTGCCTGTTATGGGAGATTTTTTTAAAGTCTTAAAGGATAAGGGTTCTATAGTCTCGTTTAGAAACGATAATTCAATAAATAATTTTTTAGAAGAATTTCCTAAATTCGAAGGTTACGTTGAACAGATACCCGATCCCGGTATTTTTTGTAGAGATTCAATTAATAAAAAAAGCGATCATGTAGTTATACAAATAGCAACTGATAGGTTAGAATACAGATACCCTGGAGGATTTGAAAAATTTATATCATTTCTAAATAAAATACTGGTTAGCATACCTTATAAAACTATATTGATTCCTCACACATTATCCGATCAAAAAATATATTCTAAATATAAACATAAGATTAAAGTAGATGTTGTATATCCATTAATGAACAAAATAGATCAAACCATGAAGGTTATAGAAGTTTATAAAAGATCTAAATACACTATATCAACTAGAGGCCATAGTCAGTTGTTTAGTATCGGTAACAATGTGCCTACATTTTCAATATCTACTCATAATAAAGTTAAAGAGTTTATGCATAACCATGATTTGTCTAAATATAATCATGATTATTTAGAGTCAAATGAGGAAGAAGGATTATCTAAATTTAAAGGTTTTATAAATTCGCTTCAGGACTACTCTGAAAAGTTGACTTTGCTAAACCTGGAGTTTGATAAAACTATTTTAGAATTTAATAATAAGATAAAATCTTTTATATATGAAAAGTAAAAAAATAATTTTATTGGGAGTAAATAGACATGCAATCTCTATAAACGATTTTTTTATGTTTTTTTCTAGAACTAATCATGAAATAGTTCATATATTTTTTCCTAAGGGTAGGACTAAAAATAAGAATTGGTGGTTTGATGGTAAAAGAAAAGACGCAGCCAGAAATAATTCAGTAGACCATATAGACAAATCGAAATATAATATAACATATTGGGAAAATATAAATACAGTTCTAAAGAAAATTGAATCTATAGATTTTGATTATATATGCATGGGAAATGGAACCGATAAAGACCAACTCGAATTAATATCTAAAGTGGGTATTGACAAAATTCTTTTTTCAGAATACGGCTGGCTTCCATGGAGTGAAAATTTTTACATAAGTCGAATGGGTTGTGGATATGATTCAGAAATAACTAAATTAACAGAAAAAGATATATCTAAAGTGGATATTATAGAGTCTAAACTAGAATCATTAAAATTATCTTATGACAAAGGAAACGATTTATTATATGATAACTTTTATTATGTACCTTTACAAAAAGATGTAAATGATTTTAAATTTACATTCACTAATTTTAAAAGCAATCAAGAATTCATAGATCATATAAATAATATAGTTCCAAACAAATATTCTATTTTAATAAAGTGCCATCCATTATATAAGAAAAAGTATAATCTACCTTCTAGGTTTATAGATATTACAGATTTAAACATTAATAAGCATTCAATATATTCTAAAATGAAAGGTATGATATGCATAAATAGCACATCTATATTAGAATCTATTCTCTTTTCAAAAAAGACTTTTGTATATGGAAAGGATTTATTTTTAAATAAAGATCTAGTTTCTTTTAATGTAAGGGACCGGGACGAGTTTAAAAGAGAAGAGTCACAGAACCCTAATCCCGATATTTGTAAAAGATTTATATCTTTGCTTATTAATAGGCAAGTAGATAGAAAAAAATGTACATCTAATGATTACAGTTACATTAATAATCATTATTGGAATAATAATATATGAAAGTTGCTCACTTATACGCATGTAAAGCTAAGAAAAATTCAGGAGATTTTCTAATAGGACCTGCTACTAAAAATAGGTTTAAAGAGATAGTAAAAAATGATAAAGTGTCATTTACAGATTTTGATATAAGAGCAGATTATAATTTAAAAAAAATACAAACATTAAACGATAAATTTGATGCAATCATAATAGGTTCCGGTGGCCTTATTTTACCAGATACTATAGCAGCTGCTGGATCTCCATCTGGGTGGCAATGGAAAATAAATGATTCAGTTTTAAATAATATTAGCATTCCAATATATGTCATATCGATAGGATATAACACTTTCTTTGAGCAAACGATGGGTATGACAAATAGAAATAATAATAAGTTAGATAAAATAAAAAAGAAAGCCTTTATTAGCAGCATATCTCTATTAGTTAAAAAGTCTACTTATTTTTCAATGAGACACCGTAGAGATATAGAAAAATTAATAAACGACATTGGAGAAAAACATTTAGATAAGGTCTCTTTTGAATTTTGCCCAACAATAGCTTACACTAAATATAAGTCTCTTAAATCTAATGGAGATTACATAGCTTTTGAAATAAAAGATGACAGGTTATGGAGAAGATGTTACAAGATAGGTGAAAAAAGGTTTTATTCAGAGTTACTTGAATCTGTTAAAATACTTTTAGAACTAGGAGAAAAAGTAGTTTTTCTTTCACATGACGGATCTTCTAAATTTTATAAGTACCTTAAGAAACATGGTATAAATATTCCAATGTTATCTAATACCGTTGCTAATGAAGATTTAATATATGCCAATTATATAAAAATTAAAGCAATAGTATGTACAGCTGGGCATTCTCAAATGATATCATCTGCAGTAGAAGGAATAAGAGTTATAAGCTTAATAACTCATCCTAAATTAATAAATTTTTGCAGAGATACAGGAGATGAACACTATGTACTGCCAAACCTAAATTTTAATTTATCAAAAGATATAATATCAAATATATTGTAAGATAACATTAAACAAAAAAACAACAACAAGCACTATGGGAAGTAATGTTAAAATTATTGGAGAAATAGGAATCAATTATGCCTATGGAAAAGATTCAAGTGAATTCTTGAATAATGCCAAAAAATTAATTGATGCGGCTTGCGTAGCTGGATGCAATTGGGTTAAATTCCAAAAACGTAATCCTGATATATGCGTTCCAGAAGAACAAAAATCTAAACCTAAGCGTGTTCCATGGAGAGAAGAAGAAACTACATATATTCAATATAAACATGATATTGAATTTGGTAAGGAAGAATTTGATGAAATAGACAGGTATTGCCAAGAAAAAGGTATTGGCTGGTTTGCTTCAGTTTGGGATAAGTGGTCAGTTGAATTCATAGAACAAAACTATAATAACGGAGGTAGCGTAATAATGAAGATACCATCGGCCTTAATAACAGATATTGATCTTTGTTCATATGCTAGAGATAAATCTGACTTCTTAATTATTAGTACTGGGATGAGTACTGAAGAAGAGGTTCAAAAGTGCATTAGAGAATGTAACCCTGATGTGATAATGCATACAAATTCAACCTATCCATCCCCTGTGGATGAGCTAAATTTAGGCTATATCAGATGGCTCATTCATAATTATGAAAATGAAGTAGGTTATTCTGGTCATGAATTTGGTTTAGTCACAACACTCGCAACTGTTCCAATGGGAGTTACTTGGATTGAGAGACATATAACCCTCGATAGAACTCTATGGGGTTCAGATCAAATGGCTTCTGTAGAACCTCATGGATTAATAAAATTAGTAAAAGGGGTACGAGATATTGAAAGAGCAATGGGAGGATATGGCCCAAGATCAGTAATTGGTTCAGAACTAGCTAAAATGAAATCTCTTAGGAAATAGCAACATGAAGTATAGCGATTTTATAAAAAATAAAAGCGTAATATTTGTAGGTCCTGCGACTACTTTATTAAATAAAGGAATGGGAGCCTTTATTGATTCTCATGATGTTGTAATAAGAACAAATGGATCATTTCCTATTCCTCGTTCTTTTCATAATGATTATGGTAAAAAATGCGATTCATTGTATACCAATATGTATTTCTCTAGAAAAGGAAATATGTCAATTAATAATTACATAAATAATGGTCTTAAGTTTTTATCATTAAAATATGATGCCAAGAAATTGCATGAAAGGTTTAACAATACATCTTTAAATATAAGATTAATTGATAAAGAATTTATAAAATATAGAAAGCATATAAAAGCTCCACCCCTAATGGGTACGTATATTATAAACGAAATAGTCAATATGAATCCTAAGTCATTTTACATAACAGGAATGTCATTTTATTCAGAAAAAAATATAAATGATCATTACATAAACGAATACCTACCAAAGGGTTCTAGTTTAAAAGTATTTAATGAAGCTAGAATAAAAAATCATAAGCAGTCTATTCAAAATGAAATAGTAAAGGCATTTATTAAATCAGGTAGAGTAAAAGCAGACCAAAATATACTTAAAATATTAAATTTAACACATTAATAATAGCATATGTGTATTATACACAAGCTGTACTTATTATATAAGAATAAATGCAACGTTAGCGATGGAATTATTAATGTTTTTAGGTATTTTTATATTGCCTATAAGTTTATTATTAATGTACACATTTATCTTATATCTTAACTTAAGATCGGCTTATGTGAACTATGATATTAAGCGTAGAACCATCACAAAAGGCCTTTTGGTGAGAACTAGGATATTTACTAGATGGCTTAAGGTAAACTATGAAAAACCTTACACAATAATTCTAGCAGCCCTTTTTCCATTTCTTCAAGCATTCCTGGCTTCTATATTAGTCATATATACCGATCCTTCTAAAGATGATTTTTATTCAAATGTAATTTTATTTTTAGTAGCTGCATCTTACTATTTTGCATTTGCAATGAATTCTAAGAGAGCTACTAAAGGTTCTTGGTTAGGGTTAATTCTTTTAATATCATTTGGCGCATTAGGTATAGTATGTGGAAAGCTTATGATTTCTTAGTATTTAGCCATCTCGCTCCATCTAGATAAAATAAATGGTTCTATGTGTTTACCTAATAATGTAGATGGTCTAAAAGCCATTTCACCTGCATAGAAACGGTCTTCCTTTTTTACATAATAAAAGTCTATTCTAAAAAAGTCTATTTTTAGGTCTTTGGCAATGTTTTTGCATATATCATATTCTTTATCCCATTTTATGTAGCTATTTTCTTTATCAATCATCGCTACTCGATGCCACTCTTTAGATCCTTTTCTTAAATCTGCTACTATGGGACATCCGTATAGAACAAATACTTTAAATTCATAATCGTATTCGATATATTCTTCTACTATTATTCCTTTTTCAGTTTGCTTCATCATACTGGGTTCAGTTAATCTTGGAGATTCTAAAATAATTTTATTAAGGCTTTTATTTACTTTTTCAAAGTCTTTATCATTTATGAATATCCCATCACTCTCAGACATATGGGCGGGTTTTGCAACATATTTTTCTCTTAATGCGTGTTTTATATCCAATGCCCTATTTGTGTAGTAATAGAGACTAGGTACATTTAAACCTTTTTCTTCAAAAAATTTCTTAACTTCGTATTTGTTATATAATTTTTTTACTTGATCACATTTAATATTGTTTTTGTGCCTTAATGTACTGGCATATGTTTTTTCAATAGGAGTTTTATATTTATCATGTATATATGTATGATCAAATTCAGGTTTCCAGTGTATTAAACTATCCGTCTTATAGGTATCCCAGTGGTTTTTCATAATCTACTTTTATAGCTTCTCCTTTTTTTATTAATTTAATTGATAGTAAATGCAATTCCTTATCTTTTTCAAGTAATTTACAATTAGAGTTATTAGATTCTAATAAGTACCCGCCCATTGCATTAGGTTCGTAACAATCCGTTTTACTATAATAACTGTGTGAATAACCAAAATCAAAACCTTTTACAATATCTTTAGTTGCATAAAGAACATAATTCCCATTCCTTTTTTCTATAGAAACGCAATCTGGTAAAGGAATATAATGTTTATTTGTTTCAGTATCGGGTTTTGTAGGGTCATACCAGCTATATCTTAATAAAATTTCTTCACCTTTTTGTATATCTTTTGTTGTTATTAATTCAGTAACCCATCCTTTTCCATTTATAAATTCTTTTTTTACTATAGGTAACCATGCGTTTTTATCTACTGAGTAATTGAAAAAACCAACTAAAGGATTCCTTAAATGTTTAACGGGTTTCTCACTATAATCATAGTAGTGACAAACACCTAAATTACTTTCTTTTGGTATAAATTCTGTTGCAAACCAACCAAGCCCATGTAAGGGTGATGTTTTAAGTTCTATACACTCCGGTATGATATATCCTTTTTTAATATTCATTTTTAGTACACCCAAAAAGGTTGATTTTCCATCCAGCTAACTGGTAAATTATAGCGCTCACTCTTGACTTCACCAAATGGTTGATATGATATCATAGATACCTCAGGGTATTTGTCTACTATTCTATTAAAAACATCTTTAAAACTATCTCTATCAAAACAACAATTACTCATCCATATCAAGTCTGTTGATTTAAATTCAAATTTGTATAAATCATCTACGTCTAGTGATATGTTAGATAGGTCATATTTTTTTATTAAAGATTTTCCAAATCTTATCCTACCTCTATGTATGTCTATTCCTAAGGTTTCTATATTTGGATATTTATCATTGAAGTAAAAGTTCATCCACCCTATACTTGCGCCAACTACTACGAATCGATTGTACTTTTTACTAACAGAATCGATTAGTGTCATGGCAGTTTTATATGGAGTAGATCCATATGTAAAATCTTTAGTTGAGAGTGAGTTATTTAAAGAAATCATATGTTTAATATGTTTCATATCCTCTCTTCTCATATTTCCAATATAATCCTCTAGATCTTTTAACAAGTTTAAGTTCTTCATATTATTATTTATTCTTCCTTGTTCATATCATAATTCACATGTGCACAAAACCTATTGAATATACATCGGTACTATATAAAAAAAATATGATTTATGAAATGGCAAGGTTACGAGTGGCAGGTTGGTGAACGATGGGGATTAATGCATCCTGAAAAAACAGAATGTTGGTATGATAAAAGCGCAGTTGAAATAGTAGGTGATGAATTACATTTAAAGACACATTATAACCCTAAAAAAATAGATGGGGTAATTTCACCATTTGGAGTAGGTTTAATAAATTGCACTTCTAAATTTAAACATGGTAGATTTGACATAGATATCAAACTTCCAAATGGGCCTAACTTGTGGCCGGCTTTTTGGATGTGGGCCTTTGAGTCATGGCCCCCTGAAATAGATGTTTTCGAAGCATATTCAAACCATAGAGGAAGCTACTTTAATTGGAATATAAATGCTTTATTAGGAGATTTTTGGAAAGTACAAACAAATGTTCATCTAGGAAAAACCCCTAATAATTATATGATTGGAGCAAAAGAACATTGGTTAGGTTGGAAATGTCCAAGTGAAGATTTTCATACATACAGTGTAGAATGGTTCCCTCATGGAATATTTATATATTTTGACAATAAATTGGTTAGAGAAATATTAGATGAAAATATACTTTCTCAATTAAATGACAAAACGATGAATGTAGTTATAAATAATAGTATTAAGAGAGAACATAACGTACCTAAAAATAAAACTGTTGTTTCAACCATGATGTGTAAAAACTTTAGATATTCTAGGTATTACGGAGATTAATGACAAATAAAAGATGAAGATAAGTATAATAATGCAATCATACCTTGGAGAATATCCAGGATCTAGGAAAAATCCATCTGAAAAATTTATAAGATCAGTCTATTCTGTAATAAATCAATCAATAGATGCATGGGAGTTGATAATAGTATCTGATGGATGCAATATAACTGAAAATATATACAATAATCACTTTAAAAACTATAACAACATTAAGTTTTTTAAGATTTCTAAACCAATTGACACTAATATGTATTCAAATGGAAACTACAGAAGAGGAATACCTAAGCAAATTGGATTAGAAAAAGCAACGGGAGATTGGGTGATGTATTTAGACACAGATGATATAATTTTAAAAAATACCATATTTAAATTAAATTCTATTATAGTTAATTCAGTTAATATTTCTATAGAAAAGAATTTAGCTGAGTTAAAGTATATTTTAAATTCTACGTCAATATATCATTATAAAAAGCTGCTTGATACTCAAAATATTAAAACACCTGTTGGTCAAATTTATTATGAACAGCGAGGAGATGTTTTTAAGATAGAAGGCCTGCCTGACACGTGGGTTTCATTAAAAACAAGGTTAAAAGGTTCCGATATAGATGTTTCTCCTAATATAACTAACTGTATTATTCATAAAAAAGGATTTCCTATATGGAAGTGGAAAGATACTAATGAAATTAACACCTCTGAGGACATAAGTTACATATCAAAATTATTTAATGAAAATGACGCTGAAAGTATTTTGCATATAAGCTTTCCATATTACGTAAAATGTTTTGAAAGAAATAATTGGGATTGTTAAATTTTTTAATGAAAATAATGTATCATATAAAAAAAATAAAAAGTAATGATAATATACGTTGACATAGACGACACTATATGTAGGTTAAAGGAACCTATGAACTACCATACTGCGTATCCTATACCTGCAGCTGTTGAAAAAGTTAATAATCTATATGAAAAAGGTCATACTATAATTTTTTGGACAGCACGAGGTACTGTGACCGGACAGGATCATAGTACCTTAACGCTACTTCAACTGAATGAATGGGGATTAAAGTTTCATCAATTGAAGATGGGAAAACCTGCGTACGATTTGTTTATAGATGACAAAAACATGAATGCTCACGATTGGTTAAATGAAAAATAAGGTACTATTAATAGGAAACGATCCTAACGTAAACAATATTGATTTTTCAAAAATAAATCCTGATGTAATAAAAGTAGGAACAAATAGGGCATGGTTAAAGGTTATACCTAATTATCTTTTTTTTCACGATCCAAAAATATTTTTAGAATTAGATAATAATAAAGACAGGCTATCTGAACTAATAAAGCATACTAATATAATATCTAGTGATTGGTTAAATGTAAACTGTAGTAAATTAAAGATAAAACCACCTGAATACACTAAGATATACACTAGGCCCAATAAAAAAAAATACGTAGATTGCGTAACCACTGCAATCGATATATTAGAAAGAAATAAGTTTTCAAAAAGAAATACCATATTTTACATAGCTGGTGTAAGTTTAACCTGGAAAACGCCTAGTCACTTTTGGAAAAATAATCCCATTAATGGAATAGGTAACACTAACGGAAAGAAGTGGCATGAAAAAAGATTTGATTTAACTTTACAAAATTTTAAAATTCTTAAATCTAGGGGTTTTAATATAGTATCAATGACACCTGCATCTAAAATAAATAAGATGTTTAGATACGAAAATATAGAGAACTTATATTGTTAAGGGGTTATCTTAGTGGTTTTAGATAAAAAAGTTTGTTGCAACTGTGTTATAGAAGCAACAGTTGCCCCTGGAGTTGGAGGCCATTTTGAATCTATTACACCGGCTAAAGTGGTTAACGCAGTAGATAAGGAAGTCCCCAGTACAGCAGGTTGAGCAAGAGGTTTATTTGGACCAACAACTACATTATTTCCATTTACATGTATATCATTGGAATTAAGTTCTATTTTACTAGTAGATGTGGCTATTATCTTACTGTCCGCTGTTATATTTATTTCAGTTCCTTTTAATTCTATTACTGATTGTGTTTCAGCATGTTCTATAGTAATTGTTTTATCTTGATCGATATTTAATCTGGAACCTTTTAGTTGCATAGTTATACCTTTCTCTTTGGTAAACCAAAATTTTAATTCTTCATCTCCATCGAAAAGTAAAAAATGAGATCCATGATATTCTCCTTCTTTTTGAAGCTCTTCTTTAATGTCATCCGCGAGCTCCTGTATCGCATAATATTCAGGCGAATATATATTTCCATTATCGAACCTAATAGCTACAACAGAGCCGTCCTTAGGTATAGATACGGATCCTGCTTTTCCATCTTTTCCAAAATATAATGGCTTTTGTTTTGGATATGCCCATGGTAAATCTTCTATAGGTATAGCTTCTCCATGTATTCCAAATATTCTAACTTTACATCTACCTTCAAAATTAGGGTCTCTTGAATCTTCAACTGTTCCTAGAAATTGTTTATCTATTAAAGTATTTTCCATGTTTATATTTTACAATTTCTTTTAAAGAGGTTTTTTAGGAGTAGCTGTATTTCTAGGAGACGTTCTTCCTTCTTGTGATTCATATCCAACACTATTCATTATTCCTAAATTTCCTTGATCTACTAATTGACTTAATTCACTTATCCCTTGATTTATTAGTTTATTAGGAGTATTTAAAACAGAAGATATTCCTTCGGAGGCTTTTCCTCCAATCGTACTTATTTTATTCCCAACTACAGGTAACCCTGTTAAAAAACTTGATACGGAATCTAAATTAGTTCCTAAACTGGCTTCATTCCACGTGTTACTTCCTCTTGTTTTTGCTGATGTTGCATCATCATATGTTGCACTTCCTGATGAATAATGGTTTTCTTCTTCCATCCAACCTATTTTTATTTTAAATTGGTTTACTTCTTGTTGTTTATTTCCTCCTATAGACATGCTAGCTCCTCCTGGAAAAGATTCTGAAAAATCAAATTCACATTGTCTACACTTCATTTTAACGTAACCAAAATTATCTAATACGTTTCCTAAACCGTTGCCTGCCCCTGCTAAACCTGCTAAATTGGGACCTCCAATATTCACGCCAGTTCCTAGGTTAACTAGAGAAGGCAATACGTTTCTTAGGTTTCTAAATTCAGCTATCCATATATCCATTGAAAACCATCTTAAATTATCCGGGACCCTTTCTCTCATGAATTGTTTATCATATACCGCGTTTCTATATAAATCGGCTAATTCTGTTATTCTTAAATCAACTGCCTCTAACGTTTTTATTGTTATTTCGCCTCCTTTCATAGGCTCTTCCATATCAGTAGCTTTTTGCCAAAGTGTATTTAAACCACCTACTTCTTGAAAATACCACGGCGTGTCGTCTCTTAAATATTTTAATAGCGTGCTAAAAATGGATAATTGGTTAGCTTTATCAGCATGTCCCCTATTTAAAAGATAATTTATAGCACTTTGACTTTTTCCTTCTTTAGTATTAAAAAGTGGACTTATTGCTAAGAAATCATCGCTTCTATACATATCATCAAATGTAAAATCTAAAGAAAAGGTTAAGTATGTAGGTTCATCAAACTGATCTCTAACTATTCCTTTTCTAAAGTTACTAAGGTGTCTTTCTGTATTTAAAAAATTTACTGGCATATATTAATATTTATTTCTTAGGATTTGGAATCCAATCCCGTTTAGCTAGTAGTAACTCTGTTTTAAAGTTTCCACCTTTTTCATACACATGTTTATTTCCTATTGAGTAGTATATACCCGATAAAAATTCATTATATAAAGACCCTTTCATAGCTTGTGTTGGTTCAGTTTCGCTTTTCTCAGGGTCCCATGACTTTGAATATTCATTATCTACATCGGTTTCATATATAGCTACCGGAACTCTCATTCCCCTGGTAGTGCTATAATTTATACCGTCAGTGATAGTTTTTAATTTTATTTTATTTAATTCTGAAATATTATGCGAGTTTATAGCATCCGCTGCTACGTAATTTTTATGCATATTAGGATACTGAATATTTATCCATTCCCTAGACTCAGTGTTTTTTAAACTTTCATTTTCTGGAGAAAGATCTCTAGACCTACCCTTGGTAATATTAGATTTTATAGGCTTAACGTAAAAATCAACTAGCTTATCTATAGGATCTTCCTCGTTTAAAGAAGTATCATAATAATATATCCTCTTTTTAAAACCTTCTTTTACTAGTATTTCTCCATTTTCAGTAATTAAATGTCTCTCTTTTATAACATTGGTTCCTTTATTCATTCTAGGGTTCTCTACGAGACCCATTGGCACTTCTTCTATTTGCTTTTGCGCTTCTGATTGAACGCTATTGGATATATTATAACTATCAGCTCCTGTAAATATAGTGCCATCGAATTCACCATCTTGTTCTAATTGTATATTTGCTTCTACGTAATTTAAATGATAATACTTATCTATAAATACATGAAAAAAGGATTTATCGTCTTGGTAAGAATGCTTAGATATATGCTTAATAAAATTCTCAGAATTCCAATTTGGATTAATCCAATTCATGGCATCGCTAGGTGCAACTTCGTTAGATTGAAATCCTAATCCTAATTCTTCGCACACCTTGTAAAGGCATTCTTTAGAAGTAAGATTATTGTAACTTCTAGATACATTTGTATATATTTCAGGTATAAAAAGTTCACCTTTGATTATTTTAGTTTGATTTCCTCGTATGCTAGTTATAATGTAATCGTTTCTAATAGGTTTCATTTTTTCATGAGTAGATTTTACATATAAACTCAATATAGGATTTTTATTAGGAAACTGAACTGGTGAAAACCAACCGTTACTGTCTTCATAAACTAAAGTTATCTGTGGTAAAAAACCAGTTTCATCAATTATGCACGTTTCTATGTCACCTGAAGCAATATTGAAGTCGTTTATTTGAATAAAAGGTTCGTTATTACCTGTGCCTTCTTTATTATTAAAACCGGTTGCATCTTTGTTTTTCTTTAAATGCCTTGTGCTAGGTCCTTCTCCTTCTTCGGTATTATTCCACATTGACATTTCTTTTAATGGAATAGTAGGACTAAGAGTTGATTTTAAAACATGTTTAAATGCCATTATCCAAAAAGATTATTTTTGATTAAGGCTTTTTTAAGATTTGCTCTCGATATTGGTTCAGGGCAATCGTCTCTATTAATAGAGGTTACGTCTTCTCCAAACACGAGCTTTCCATCTTTTATTTTTATATTTTTATCTTCTTTTTTATTTACATTACTTGGCAATACTTCACCTCCCTTGTTTTGCTTTTTGAGTAATTCAAGTCTTTTCTTATCTTGCTCATTTTTAGGGTTTATAAAAATAGATTCTACCTCCTGTATTTCTATTTCTCCTATGTCATTTATTCTAGAAGGTTCTTTTATTATATCATTTAAATCATCTGAGTTTGGCGCATATAATATCTGCCCTTCATATAAAGAAAAAGGATTTGATATACTATTATATTTTAATAAAAGATCCAACATGCCTTGGTCATTATACAAAGCAACCGCTGCTAGATCTGGTCTCATCACAGTATCACTATCTACTATAAAGGTTCTAGATGATCGCAATACTCCTTTTTTATCAGCATCTATTGAGCTTCTAGTTAGATCTGGAAAAACATCTCCGTTTTTCTTTTTACTACTGTATTTGTTCATTAATGTTTTTAGTATTATCATAATTATGTTGCTGATTGTGATATATAGTCGTTCAATAATGCGGATTGTCCAAACGTTTTTCCATAATGTGTAGTTACTCTTGTTCTATATATGTTTATTCCATCGCCCGCTACCGAATCGTCTGTTTTTAGTTCTTTTTCTTTTGTATTAATTTCACTCATGCCTGCTGATCCTGCTACTGCACTGTCTCCAGCCACGCCTCCTGCTGCTCTTTTACCTTTACCTAAACTTCCAGGTTCTGATCCAAATGTATTTTGAGTTGAAGACGGTGGCTTTACTTTACTAAACGAAAGCGGGCCTCCACCTAGGTTAAATATGCTTTCTATATCTTGTTTTGCTCTAGGTCTTCCATGCTTAAGAGTTACTGTAAAATCAACTGATTTTGGAAAATCATCAGGGCCAAGTTCATTGCTAAATTTCATATCGCAGTTGGTAACTATCAAGTTACCCATCACCGCCATTGGATCCATTGGGTTACCAATAGTCATATGCCATTCACCAATGGCTCTTCCTTCCAGCAAAGATCTATAACTTAAAGGCGCTTGCATTAAACCAGCAGCTCTACCTGCTGCTAGTACATTAGTTATTGCCAGTCCTGTTTTAGTAAGATTTCCAGATGCATCTCTTAACTTAAGATCCTCGTCTGCTTTATCCCCTCCATTTTTTGGTTTTTCTTTACCTGTATTGGTTTCAAACACGTCTCTTACTTGATTTAGAAGCTGCTTCATTGCTCCTGATGCGTTTTTAATCCATTCATTTAAAGTAATCGATATACCTTTAATTACTTCACCTTTTTCTATCCATTCGCTACCTTTACTAGAAATAGGTACACCCGGCCTTTTAAAATAACGGTACCCTCCTCCCCAGAAAGGAGCGGTATTATAGGTAAGAGTTAAAATATTGGTTAACATATCAAGAAATGCTATTCTAGAATTTATAAAATTAAAAGATCTTAATGTATAACTAAATTTAACGGTAATAGGCTTGTTAAACATATTGTCTCCCATTCCCCTATCTCTCATTCTATTTTTATTAATGACGTTAACTGGTCCAAGTACTCTATTCCAATAAGGGCCGTCAGATTTATATGCGCCTTTGATATAATCTTGTAATTTTTTATCATATCCTGCAACTTCAAGAGCTCCTTGATTTCCTCTACTTGCGGCTACTCCTGCTCTAATAGAAGCCTGTGTTGTTTCATCCTCTACCCCTGCTCCTGCTACTACGTCATCTACTAATATTTCATTTCCATCAATATTTTGTACATCGGCTTCTTTATCTATCCACTTCATATCCCATCCCATGGGTAAAATAGTGTTTATATCATTGTCGGTGCCCTTTCCATAATAAGTAAGGGCCTGTGCTAGAGGAATCTTTGCGCTCTTGTCATTATCGTCATCCATTGATCTTAAACTGTCTTCAACCGGTTGAGGATATCTTCTAAGAGCAACTAGTCTGTTATTAGGTATTTTACCGTAATGTGTACAAAATATAAAATCATTATATGCAAATGGAGTAGCCCCCATTATATCAGAATTATCAGAGTTTCTAAAAGTTTGTATTATTTGATTAGCAGTTGGGTTTCTTACTGTCTTTTGATATTCTCCAACCGATATAGGTTTAAGATCATCCTCTTTACTAATTGGAACATTGCTTATATAATTAAATGCATTACTAAGTACATTCCCTTCTTTTGCACTAGTAAAACCTTCACTTGCGCCGTATAGATTGGTATCGGAGTGCATCTTTAAATCATATGCTCCCTGTGCTAATCCGAATCTTCTAAATCTAAAAACATTAAATGGGTTAAATCTTGAAGGAGCAGCTTTTACTGTTTCCTGCTGGGTATTAGAGACAACTCCCTGTGACTCTTTTGATAATTCTTCCTCTTGAATCAAAAGTAAACTGTCTCCGGCTGTTGCATTTCCCCCTGCTCTAAATTCATCAGTTACTTTTCCTCCTAAAATATTCTTAGAAATTAGATTACCTATATCTGAGTCTTTTCCTATATTTAAACCTGGGAATGATGCCATGCGTCTAGTGTCTTTTTATTATATATCTAACAAAAAAACAGATACAAAGTTTTACAGTTTATATTCTGTACTTTTCATCCACTGTTATCTGATCTCTTGTTTTATTTAGTAATTGGCCCATTGAGGAATCTCCACCTGGTCTAACTACTGTATATGTAACTGAATTGTTATTTGGCATATCTACTACTCTACCCATTGATTTAAATTGTGGGCAGCTCTGGTTAACGTTTCTAACCATATCACCTATTGAAATATCCTGATTAAGGGTGCAATCGCAATTTCCATTCTGTTCACTACAATTTCCACAATTACCTTTACAACTACATTCTTCTGGAAATCTAGAACAACTAGGACAAGTGTCCTGTTTTTGAGGTAGAGTGTTAGCTATTTTACTAAATATCTCCAATGGAGCTATTTCAGTTTTTGCTTCATTTCCTCCGCATCCACAATCTTCTTTTAAGTAATCTGAGTAATCCTTAACCATTTTTTAATTATTATTTTTAATCTACTTTTTCTTTAGTAGAATCGCTTTTCTTAAATATAGCTTTAGCTGTAGACACGCCTAGCATTGTTCCTGAATAAATCAACATGGTGTTAAATAAAGCTTCATTTACAGTGAACCAATGAAATCCATCTCCTACGAATGCAAGACATACAAGTATCCCTGAAATTATTCCTAATGTTTTTTTAGATGAATATTTTCCATCGGCCTTGTCTTCTGTAAAAATATCTTGAATATATCTCATATCTATTATTTAGTTTTATTTATAAAATTATCAAACGATATAATTGCGCTTGATCTCATATTAGATTTTTTTTTCTTCTTTTTTCTACGTTTCTTTTTCTTAAAAGTTTTTCCTGGACCTAATTTAGAAAAAGTGTCCATTCCACCTGCAACCGACTGCGGGGTATCGAATACTACACCAGGCTGAGATACACTACCTGAATCCATCGGGGCTAGCATATCTTCTTTTAGTTCTAAGTTTAAAGAATTTCCTACTTTTTTAAACGCTAAATCCGCTTTGTTCTTTGATTTTTCTCCTCCTATAGCACCCGCTATAGATTTAGAAACATTAGCAACTGCTTGAAGTATAGCTCTATTTTGCATCTTATTTGCCCTAGCCATTCCTTGATCTACGTAGCTTTTTTGCCACCCAAGTATTCCTCCTAGATTTCCTAAGGCCTTTTTAAATTTAGAAAATTTAGAGTTAGCTATTAGATCCTCATTAGTTATAGGAATATTTACTGTTTTATATAACGGTATCTTTACTTCTCGTTTTATCTTTAACCCTGCAAAATCAGTCATATTAATTTTTCTTGCAAGGTTCTTATTTCTAATATATGCAGCCTTATCCATGTAAATATTATTTACAAGTCTTTTTAACTTGTCCCTATCTCTCTTGGTTGAAATGTAAGAATCTATCATATAGTCTATGAAATACTTAGCTGCATCTAAGTATGATATTTGATACTTAACATCTATATTTTCTTGATCTATATGTATATTATTTTCACCTAAATCTATTGCTCTTCTCTGTATTATATTAAGCAAAGCATCTTCATATGAAGATCTTATATTTAAGATATTTTTAAAAAATCCTCCAGGTTTAACAATTTTTCCATTAACATGCTCAGGAATATATGAAGATTTAAGTTTAGTTATAGTATCTTTTATAAAAGCTCTTTGATTCTTTGTTTCTTTTGGTTTTTTAGTTTCTTCTTTTTCTTTTACTTTTTCAATTTCATTTTTTACAGTAGTTTCTTTTCCACCTATATTAATGTTTATTATAGAAATACCACTTTCATCAAATGTTTTATCTATATCGTCTATAACCATTTCAGCGTCTTTATCATTGTCTACCTCTTTATTTAAATGATTTAATACTTTAGTAGCTAATTTTTTATAAGAATCTATTACTTTATTGAATATCTTATCGCTTTTAGATAGTTCTTTAACTTTATCATCTGTGTTAGAATCAAGTTCAGAATTTAATTTATAAATTTCAACTAGTTTATTTGCTCTATCTAATTCCAGATTCAAATCAGTTGCAGCGGCTACAAAATCGTTATTTGATTTTTCTCTATCTTTGTCTTTTTCAGAATATAAATTTTTAGATATCTTATTAAGGTCTTTGCTTATCTTATTGATTTTATTTGATTTTTTAGATTTATATTTTGAAAAGCTTTTAATTTTATCTGAATTTGAAAATAATTTAATTACGTCTTCTACTTCAGATTCATCTTTTCTATTTAATATTTCATAAGAAATATCGTCTAGTATTGAATCTATGATAGATTCGTCCTCTTCTCCTCCTATTTCATCACTTAGTCTTTTATTTATAGACTTAATATCCGTGCCTATATCTTCCTGAGTAGACTCTAAAATCTTTTTTGAAAAATTAAACCCTTTTATTTTATCTATAAAATTCATTTTCTATATTATTTTTCTACTCTTGGGAACATTTGATCCATTATTTGATAAACAGCGTCTAAAACTCCATATGAATCTATTCCAATCTTACCGGAATATTTATTTACTAATTCAGATAAATCTTTTTCAAGAGATTGCATATTTAATTCTTCAGGTTTTTCATCGCTCCACCAATTTTCTCCTTTGCCTTCGGCTTCTATATTACTAAGTAAATCGTCAGTCCACTCATCTTCATTTATATTATTGAATTTATTATAATCCATTACCATTGTTTCTTGATTATTTTTATTAATAGATTCTGAAACACCCCCTAGTTTGTCGTATTGTTCAAAATTCATAACCCACATATTTCTGGATTTATTTTTTTGCATATATCCATATATGGAATCGTCAGTGTCGTCTGGATGTTGAAGAACAGCGTTCTTTAGTTTTTCGGGTTTCCCTTTACCCATTCTATAGTCAAAATACTTTTTATAGTTTTTCTGACTGCTGTTTTGTTTCTTTGGTTTGTTTTCCATCTTCTGAGTTAGATTTTTCGTTTATATTATTTATCTCAGAACTGTCGGATAATTTATCTAAGTTGGATTCATTAAGTTTATCCATTTCTTTTTTTAAATTATAAAAGTCAGATACTACTGAATCTGGAACAAGTCTTTTAAATTCAGCATAATTTTCATCCTTTATACTTTTTCTTAAATCAGATGAAGATTGGTATTTAGGTATCTCAACTAATTTAAAGTCTTTATTTAAATCTAAAGATACATCTCTTTTCTTTAAATACCCAAGTTGTATAGCATATCTGTTTAATCTATTCTTATGAGTTCCCCATAATATAGGAATATACGAAGGCTTTAAAGAACCTATTATTTCTTCTATTCCTCCTCCTTTTAAAATAATAGCTTTTTCTATAAAACTTCCATATTCCTGTTCAACGTTATTTAGCATTTTTCTAATAAGGTTTTCAGAAAATGGATTATTGTTATTCTTTTCTTTCTTTATAGTTGAAACTAATATAACTGGAAAATTATTTTTTGATTTTAGTTTTTCAGCGGCCTTTATATGACCTAGATGTATTGGTTGAAAATCACCTATCAAAAGATTTACTTTTTTAGGCTTTGCAATAGATCTTTTTTCTTTTGAAAATCCTTGTATGGTCATTGGCTCAAACTCACCTGATTCTCCAACATACTCGTTGAAAGTTGGAAAAAATCCCTCAAAAACCTTTTCTTTCATTAAGATCTTCTTTATTTTTTCAACCTGTAAATTTAATTGATTTATTAAATTATTATCAAATAAATTAGTATTTACTTTTTTTCTTTTCTTTCTGAAAAAGTTTAATAGTATTTTGTATATTTCTTTATAAGTATCGCTTTCATCTATGAGATCTTTTACATATGGATCATTTATCATATCCATATTTAAATCAAATTCTTCACTGTTTAAAAATTCAGGCTTGTTTAATTCTAAACCTTCATATTTGCTTTTATATTCTTCTATAAAATCTTTAAATATTTTATTTATGAATTTTACATATCTTTCTTGAAAGGAGTTTCCTACTATTTTCCAATTATTAATAGTTTTTAAATCATAAAGCTCTATGAAATTCATAAGGTCTATTACTATCAACCATATGTAATCCTGTGATTTATTCTCTTCTCTTTTTATTTCCTCTTTGTCTATCTTATTTTGAAAAATAGGATCTATTAATTTGGCTAAGAAAGATTTAGAACTAGGATTTTCCCTGTCTCCTTCATAGAATCTAAATACTAATCCGTTTATATCTCTTACTATACTATTTTCTAAAAACCCTTCTTGAAAGTCTTTATTTAATATAGATATTACATATTTAATAAAGGATTTTGTTTTAAACTTCTCCATTAATTCTTCCTTTGGGCAGTATATAAAATCCATTATTTCTACCTTTTGGTCATCGTTTAAATTTCCTTCAAAAACTATAGTTGGCCCGTCTATTTCTAGAAAACCTGCCCATTCGTCTAATATACCTTTGTCCTGTATTGTTTTTACTATTCTTCCTTCATCATCTAATTCGTGTATAAAATTAAGCAAAAGTCCATTTTTAGGAAGTCTTCCATAGTCTTCTACATTAGATGATGTATTTGAAATATATTCCATACCAAAATACATATTAGAAGGAATTCTATTTAGTTTATCTCCTAAAGAGTCTAAGTGTAAAATTGGGTTTTTATAATATCTGGATAAAACCTTATCTATGTATCCTATTTCATTCTTCTTATTAAAGAATTTAAGTTTATCGGTACTTTGATCCTTTTTAAATCCTAAAAAGCTTCCATTTACCTTCTCATTAACAATAAGATATTCATTAAATAATTTAGTTAAGAAGTCATCTCCCATCTTATCATGAACTTCTTTTAGGTGTCTTATTCCTGCCATATTATATTATTGGTTGTTTATAATGTATTAATCTTTTGATTCTTCTGAATCCTCTTCTGAATCCTCTTTTGAATTATCGTTAGACGTTCCGCTAGATAATTTCATTCCAAATTTCTTAGATGCATTGCTGTCTAATGATATTGAAAAGCTTTTAAATTCATCAGCATCTTCTGGATTTGTTTGAACGTAATCTCTTACTTTTATCATATCTATTTTTCCATATTTCTTTTGATCTTCGTGAAATAGTCCATCTGCTTCTATCATCTTATCTTCTAATTCTTGAGATGCGTTAAAGTCACCTTTGAAAGTTATAGACCAGCAGTAAAATCTAGCATTCTCTTTTCTTTTAGCATAATAGTGGGATATATCCTTTATTCTTTGAATAGCATCTGATGCGTCTTTATAAGACGTAGATTGTCCTAAATTATCTGATGGTACTCCAAATTGCACGTCATTTGGTAATACTTCCATAACGGCTTCTATCTTTTTTATCATGTTTTCAGAGGAAATGCCTTTTAAAGATGTTTCCTTCTTTTCAAATATAAATTCGCTATATTTAGTTACTAGGTTTTTCATTAGGTAAATGCTATTTTAGTTTATTTATATTATTTTCATATACTAATTTATTAAAGACCTTCAGCGTTATAACTTCGCTTATTTTATCCCTTTTATTGATTACCTCCGTATATGAATTGTTTTTGATGGTATTTTGTATATTCTTCATGTTTTTTTCGAATATACTATTAAATGTAAAGTTTTCTTTTGAATCATTTGTAAATTTATCAAATATATCACTATGTGCACGAACAGCCTTTTTTTCTGAGACTATTCTTATAACATGACAATCATTATATAAAGGGTTATCTAATAAACTAGAAAGTTCTTTTTCTAACTTATACGCATTTAATCTTTTTCTCATAATTGACCATGCATATGCAGAAAATATTCCCCTATCGAATACTATTACTTTATCCTTTAAAATAGTTTTATGTAATTCAAGAATAGTCAACGTATTTGATATAGTAAAATAGTGAAACGATTCTCTAGGTTCGATGTCTTCTATTTCAAGATTTTTCATATGATTCACATGTCCATACTTGTAAAATAGAATGTTATTATCTAACTTAAATCTATTTTTTAATAAATTTATCATGTGACTTTTACCTGAACCCTGTGATCCCTCTATGATTATTATCATTATATCATTATTTAGTATGTTTTACAAATAAATAACAAAAAAGTTTTACACTTTATTATGCAAAAGTACATAAAGGTTTTTGAAGATTTTGAAAGGACTGAGATAAAAGACTTAAAAGCAGGCTCTAGTGGTAATTGGAATTCTATAAGAGATTGCATACAATCGCTTAAAGATTTTACAATCATAAATTTTAAAGATAGAGAAGGTTATCTAGAATTTTTAGATGGTTGTAAAGAGGATGTAGTTAAGCAATCTTATTATACCGGATTTGGCAATAGCGTAAAAAAGTGTCCATCCGTATTTGTAAATAAAAGACTAGAGTTCAATAAGGATGACTTTAAAAAATATAACTTAATAAATTATCTAGTTGGTAAGAAAGATAAACCTAATATATTGGTTAAAACTAAAAATGATTCTAATGTAATAGGAAATGAAGTAGTTTCTACACTATCTCAAAACGAAGTATACCCAGAAGACCATTTTAAAATGGATTCCGTATTCTATAAATTCATAAACTTTTTCTCCTAATCTAGTATAACAATATTAAATTAAATCATTATGAGTAATAAAGACAGAGATATCAAACAGGGTTTTTCAGGAATGAATTTTGGTAAAAAATCAAAACTATTTCATGAAATGCCAGATTATAAATCAAGGACTGCAAAGAAAAGAACCCTTAATGAACTTAGACAAACTAAAGATTCAGTTTATAAAAATCCAGACGAAAAAGTTTCATATGAAAAACTTAGGCTAGAAGCTGAAGCTTTTATTGATAAAGAACATTATAATTTAAAAGTCGATTTAAACGGTGCTCAGTTTACAGATATGATAACGGCGTTAGTAGATTATAAAAATAACCATTAAAAAATGATATTAAAGAAAGGAAGTAAAGGTGAAGAAGTTAAAAAACTTCAAGAATCATTGAATATTACTATAGATGGAGATTTTGGACCAGCAACAGAATTAGCGGTTATGAAATTTCAAGCTCAACAGGGATTAGAAGCAGACGGTATAGTTGGTCCAAAAACATTGAGTAAAATACAAAATAGAAATGTTAATGTCAAGAACAACAAGGGTTACGTATGGATATTAGATAATGGACATGGTGGAATTATAGATGGCGTATATCAAACAGCTGGTAAAAGATCCCCTAAATGGGAAGACGGTACGCAACTATTCGAAGGAGAATTTAATAGGGCAGTTGTAAAGAGAATAATTAATCTGTGCGAAGAAGAAGGTATTGAATGCATCAATTTAGTAGACACTGAAAAAGACATGTCATTAAGATGGAGAACCGATAGAGCAAATGATATCTATAGAGAAAGACAACAGAGTGATGGTAAGAAATGTATCTATGTTTCTGTACATGCAAATGGATTTAATAAAGAATCTGCACATGGATGGTCAGTTTATACAACAGTGGGAGAAACAGTTTCAGATAAGATTTCCCAAGTCCTATATGAAAAAGCAAGAGCTGAATTTCCAGATCATAAGATGAGGAGAGACACTAGAGATGGTGATGCAGATAAAGAAGCAAATTTTTGGGTATTACGTAAAGTAGTTATGCCATCTATTCTTTCAGAGAATTTCTTTATGACAAATAGGGAAGAATCTAAATTGCAACTAAGTAAAGAAGGTAGGGATAGAATAGCAAAGATTCATTTTGAAATGATAAAAGAAATTGAACAGAATAAAATAGTATAATTTAAATAACACAATATGGATAGTACAGCTAGAAATGCTAAAGATAATATATCTGAAAAATTTAAAAAGGAAAGAGATAATTACTCTTTAGAAATTCGTAGAAATATTGAAAAGTTAAACAATATAAGAGATCTTAAAGAGGTTCAAATATTCTTTTTAAGCGTGCGACAGAGGTTACTTGAAGATAATCATACACTAATAGATACGCTCTCTAAATTAAAGAAGTCATATAGACAAAAAAAAGGAAAAGAATGGGAAAGTGTATCTAATCAAAATATGAGATATCAATCTCATGAAAAAAAGGTTATTGTGGAAGGTAAAACTACTGACATGCAAGAAACTGTAGAGATTATAGAAAATCAAATATCATTTATGGACGGTTCCATTAAAACAGTAGATAACGTTTTATTTGGTTTAAAAACGCGCCTTGACTTAGAAAAACTTCTAGGATAACGTTATGTTAAAGTTTAAAGTCTTTAAAACTAGAAATTGCATAAAACTAGTAGAATGGGAAAATGACTCCGAAAAAAGTAGGTTGCGAGATCATTTTACTAAAAAATCAAAAGATGGAGATTTTAATGTATTAGTAGATAGAGGCATATGGGATGGAATGGATAATTTTTTATCTAAAGAAAATGAAATACCCATAGGACTATGGAAAGAAATATACTCTTTTTCTAAAAAAACAGGAATCACTTTTGAAATATCAGGATTAAAGGAAACTTTAAATCTAGAATACAGTAAAGATAATTACACAGAATTTGTAGACAGGCTATTCAATAACGTAGTTGATGAGCATGGTAATAAGATATACCCTAGGGATTATCAATTTGAAGCAGGCTATAAAGCACTACAATATAAGTATTGTACTCAAGAATTAGCAACATCGGCAGGTAAAACTTTAATCTTTTATATCTTTAATTCTTACTTAAAACATCAAGGGATTATTAATAGGCATAATAAGGCTCTAATGATAGTTCCTAACATTTCACTCGTTGGTCAAACTGAAGAAAAATTTAGAATGTACTCTAATGGATTGGTTGATTGGAATATCCTAATGATAGGCGGTAAGAATAAGTTCTCAGAAAAGGATTTTAGAGAAGCTGACATGGTTATATCAACTTATCAAAGTCTTATTAACTTTGAAGAAAAGAGCCTCGACTCTCAATTAACCTCAGCTGTTAAAAAGAAATTAAAATTAGAAAGGCTTAAGAAACCCAAAGAGAAGGAACTTGAAAAAGCCGTTAATAAAGTAAGCAGCCTTAAAGAAAAAATTGAATATTCTAAATCTTTTAGAATGTTTGAATCATACAGTGTAGTTAACGTAGATGAAACTCATAAATCAAGGGGATCATCTATCTCTAATATTATTTCAGCTTGTGAAAATTGGAGATATAAATTAGGACTTTCTGGAACTGCAAAGGTATCTGAAGAATACTCTGATTTCTATAAAATACAGGAAAAAGTAGGTCCGCTTGTTATGACACTATCGGCAAAGCATTTAATAGATCATGGGTACTCTCCTAATGTATCTATTCGTATGGTTTACTTAACATATAATAAATCAAACACGGCTGCACAGAAATACATCGAAATGAGAAAGAGTCCAGACGAGATCAAAAGAATGTATCGAGATAATAAAGAGTACGGTAGAGAAATGCTAACTATTGAAAAAGGAATCATATTTGAAAGTCAAGAGAGATTAGACCTAATAAGTGGTATGATAAGAAAATTCGGTAAGAACACTCTAATTCTCTTCTCGGACATTAAAAACGAATATGGTAAGAATATATGTAAGAAACTTCAAGAGTGGAATAGGGATACTTATTATATAGACGGAGGGGTTGAGAGTGAACAAAGAGATGAGTACAAAGACGCAATGGAAAAAAATGAAGGTGTTATTATAGTTGCTAGTTTTGGAACGTTCGCGACAGGTATTGACCTTAAGAATGTTCATCATATTGTTTTTGCAGAAACTACTAAAGCTGAAATAACAATTAGACAAGCTATAGGTCGAGGAATGAGAAAGCTTGCAAACAAAAACAAGGTCACCATTTGGGATCTTGTAGATAAGTTAGATGGTTATTCAGTACGTCACTCTGAGGTCAGAGAAAAAATCTATACTGAACAATCGTTTCCTATTAAGAAACATCAAGTTAATCTTTAACCTGCTACCATTGAATTAATTTTTACAATTTTACTTTTTCTCTTTCTTATCCCAAGAAATAAGCGGCATTCGCCACCCTGCATTAATGGCATGAACATATTCACCCCGTCCCCAATATCCAGTACCCATTTCTGCACATAAAGTAAAGAATCCTAATTGTTTAATTTTAATATTATATTGAGCATATAACATACCTGGGTTGAGTCTAACGCCTAAAGTAATGCTAGCGTTTTCTTTTCCTCCATGATCGTAATAAGATCCCATACCAAATTTTGCAGTCCATACATCAGGAAAAGAAACTCCAGCTGACATATCAATTAAACTGTAACCGCCAAAATCAAACACATAACCCATAGATAATGATGTAAATGGTAGATTACTAATTTCCCAGTCTTCAGTACTAAAATTAGGAATAATTGGCTTTCCACCTGAAACACCGATTCCTGTATTTGCTTCAATATATACTTGGTTATCTGGACGAAATGTTCTGGTTTGTCCAAAGAGGAGTGTAGGGAGTAGCAGTAGCACTGCTATTAGTAGCCGTTTCATTTTTCGTAATTATTTTTGTTTTTGTTATACTTAATTATAGTATTATTTATTTCAAAAAGATAATATTGAAAAACAAAAAACCAAACTATTTTAAACTATTTTCTCTATTCCTGTGCAAACGATTATTTATTACTCTCCATATCGTCAAATACTTGCTCTACAACTTTAATAATTGGATTCCTAACTACATCTTCTGGGTCTCTTAGTTCTACGCAGCCAAATCCTTCTACCCCTTTAAATTTCTCTAAAACTATTTCTAAAGAACTGTCCTTTTTATTTTTAATATCTTTTTGTCTAACATCACCCATTATTACCATTTTAGAGTTATCTCCTATTCTGGTCATTAGTGTTCTTATGTTATCCATAGATATATTTTGTGCTTCATCGATTAAGATAATAGAATTGTCAATACTTCTACCTCTGGCAAATGCAATAGGTACTATTTCTATTACGCCAAGTTCTATTAATTTTTCCATTCTACTTCTACCTATTAGTTTTCTAATATTGTCAGTAAATGATTCCATGATAGGTGCCATTTTTTCTTTCAAGTCTCCAGGTAAATGGCCTATTTCTTCACCTTTTAAAGCAGTAATTGATTTAATTAAAACTATTCTTTTGTATTTAGGTCTTGATTTAATTAATTTTAAAGCCTCTGAACATGATAAGAAAGTTTTTCCAGAACCAGGAAAACCGTTACATATAGTTATCATATTTTGTTTAATTGAATTAACTAGTATTTTTTGATTTGCGGTTTTACATTTAGTATTTATAGACATTGTTTGTAGAAATTTATCTTCTTCTACATTTCTGCTCCATACGAATTCTTCAACTTCTTGGATTTCGGCTTCAGATAGCCTTTTGTTTCTTCTGCTTTTTCTGCTCATATATAATTAGTGTATTTTTGATGCTATAATAATGCCTAGCATTATCTTAGCATGGTGTAATTGAAAGTCTAAATATGAATCTATCGTAATTAACTCATTAACCTTTAGTTTTTCATCTTTTAAAGTTTTATCTAGTTTATCAATCTTGTTAACTATATTATCGGATAATTCAACTTCATTTATTTCTTGAAGGCCATTTAATACAGTTTGAAACGTGCTAATGTTTTCGGCTGGAGATTTAACCTTTTTTAAAAAAACCTTAGCTTTTTTTATAGATGTAAATTTAACAAGAATATTATCTGAGTTCAACCCTTTATCTAGACTTTTTCTAGTACTATCTAGTGATTTGATATCCTTAGATATTTCATTTAAAAATAATATATCTGTGTCATAAAAGGATATGGTTATATCTTTATCTCTATACATATATTTGAAATTGAACAATTCATCATCAAACAGATTTTTTTCTTCATTTTCTTCATCGCCTCGCTCTTTTCCTCCAGATATAATATATTGATCAAACGGAAAAGATTTTAAAAATGGAAATAATTCGTATAACATATTTAAAACCTTCTTTAGATTATTTATAAAAGATAATAAATATTTTATAATGAATAAGGAATCTTTATACAAAAAATTAGACTTAGAACAACTTGCTATTAAACTACTCATTAACTCCATATATGGTGCATTTGGAAATAAATGGTTTTACTTCTTTAACGTAGATCTAGCTCAAAGTATTACTTTACAAGGCCAGGACTTAATTAAATTTACTATTAAAGCCGTTAATTATTATTTTAAAGAACGTTGGCATCTAGACACAGAACTGCATCAAAAATTAGGTATTGATAAATACAAAATAGAAAAAATAAATTCTGAAGCAGCTATATACACTGATACTGACTCCATATATGTAGAGTTTGGTTCAGCTATTAATTCAATAAAAGGCTTACCTAAATTAACCGAAGATCAATATTTAAAATTATGTATTAAAATAGATGAATACAGGTTAGCGGAGTATTTCAATACTGCATTCGACAAATATGGGAAGCATTTTAATACAGTTAACCAACAAAATTTTGAATTAGAGAATCTTTCAGCTAAGGCTATGTGGCTTAAGAAAAAGAATTATGCCTTAAGAGTTTCATATGAACCAAATTCTAATCAAACTTTATTAAAAGAAAAAAATAAAGAATACGAAGTATTTAAAGGTTTAGAAATGATTAAAGGGTCCTATCCTATATGGGCTAGAAATCATTTATCTAAATTAACTAAAATTATTTTAGAGAAAGGTAAATCGGTAGATCCTGAAAAAGATCTAATTCCTATATTTCAATCTATAAAAAAAGAAATGAATTTAAAAACAACTGATGAACTGGCTCAAACGTTTAGTTGCAGAGTATACGATAAATACGTAAAGAATGAGTCTAAATTAACTCTATTAAAGGGCATTCCTATATATGCAAGAGCTGCCGCTTACTATAATCATTTATTAGTAACTAATGATTTAACTGGAAAATATCAAAAGGTTAAAGAAGGAGAAAAAATAAAGTATTATTATCCAAAAGAAAATGATAAAGAGTGGGACGTATTTGCATATTCACCAGGTAACTACCCATCTGAAGTTGCTTTACCTCTTGATTATGACAAACAGTTTTTTTCTTTAATAGTGGAACCAATAAATAGGCAACTTGTTGCATTAGGCTTAACTGAGTTCAATGTTCATTTAAAAAGAAATATAGAAATGGTAAAAACTGGTTCTAAAAAGCCATTAAGCGATGAGGACAAATACCCACTCTATATTATAAATGAAAAAACATTAGTGTACGAACAAATACCTGAAAGGTTTTGGAAAATAATAGGTAATCCTAATGCTGAAATAAAAAAAGAAGATTTTAATGATTACCTAGATTTAATATCTAAATATGGATTAAATACTAAAGTTGTTCCTAATTCTAAACTTCATCAATTTAGAAAAAGAACAGCTAAAAGGTTAAATATACATTTAGAAGAATATGCTTCAGAAGAAGAAAAACAGGCTGAAATTAAATTTTAATACATGAATATAGATTTAGACACTAATACTACGCTTCTTGATTTCTTAAATGAAGTTATGTTGAATAGGTTTCCTAATGATTCCATAAAACAAAAAATAGATTTTTCTAATCCTAAGAAGGTAAATTTAGCATGCCCTGTTTGCGGAGACTCTGAAAAAAAGAAATCTAAACGTAGAGGTAACATATACTTAGAAAGTAACACTTATAAATGCTACAACGATGGTTGTATGATATTCATGGAACTTGATAAGTTTATAGCTAAATATTGTCACGAATATAGTTTAATGCCCCCTGATATATTCGTTAAAGGGGGAATGAAATCACACGTTAAATCTAGAAAAAAAATATCCTTACTTAATTTTTTAATAAATGAAGATTTAAAAAATAAGCTATTGGATCTAGAATATTTCACATATAGATTCTCATTAAATAAAATAGATAATGATTCAGAATGTTTAAAGTATATAGAAAATAGAAAATTAGATCAATGTGATTCCTTTTCAAAATGTTGCTATGAAGATTCTAAATCCAAAAAGATTTTTATCTTTAATAAAGATAACGTTTCAGATAAAATATTAGGATACTCAGTTAGATCAATAGATGATAATTATTGGGGACCTAAATATAAAATGATGAACTACTCTGAAATCAATAGAGAAGTTTCTAAACTAGGAATGTCAGATGATGAATTAAATGAAATAGATTCTCTTAATAATGTATTTAACATATTAAATATAGATTTTAAAAAGAAAATAACTATATGTGAAGGGCAGTTCGACTCAATGTTTGTTTATAACAGCATAGCTTCAACCGGAGTTGGTAAAATAAATGAAACTATTTCTATGCTATCTAACGATACAAACGTTAGAATATTGTTTGATAACGACAATGCTGGTAAAAATCAATCTATAAAACTTTTACAGGATGGCTATGAAGTTTTTATGTGGTCTAAATTAATTAAAGATTTAAAGAATGATTTTCCAGATCACTTATTAGATATTAAAAAAATAACTGATGTAAATGCCTTATATATGTTTTTAAGTAAATTAAATTCATCGTTCTTTGGTATCAAAGAATTTAATAAAACCTTAAATTCATATTTTACAGATTCATTGTTTGACATACTATATTTGTAAATAAATAAAAGAAAATAATCACTCAAATGGAAAGATTAATAAAAACACCTGGAGATTTTAGAAATCAAAAAATGCAGGAATCAGAATCAAATGATTTAAATCTAGCTGAAGAAATCTTAGATGAACTTGTAGAAGCTGTTGGTTCAGAAGAGGAAGTTGAAAAGGCTGCTGAAGAAGCATATAATGATTTAAAAAATGCATATGAATCTGAAGAAATAGAAATGATGGAAAAAGAAGGAGTTCCTGAAAACCTAGCAATGTCTGCTCTTATTGTAAAATTAGTAGAACAAGGTAAGTTAGATCCTAAAAAAGCAGATAAATTCATAGGCGATAGCGCAGACGATTAATGTCTAACAAAGATAAAAAACCAAAGAGTATAAAAGATACTCTTAAACCTAGGCGAGGGAAAATAAGACAGGGATATTTTCTTCCTAAAAATCCTGAAAAGTACGAAGGGGACGTGTCTCAAATAATATATCGATCTAGCTGGGAATATAAATTCTTAAAGTTCTGTGATGATAATGAAAAAATATTAAAATATTCCTCTGAACCTGTGGGTATAGCTTATTGGAATCCAGTTAGTAAAAAAACTTGTAAATATTGGGTTGACGCATATATAGTAACAAGAGATAAAAACGGAAACTTAAAAAAGTGGATTTTAGAAATAAAGCCTCTTAAATATACGCAGCCGCCTAAGCCTATAAAAAAAATGACTGAAAAACAAATGAAACATTATCTTAGTCATACAAAGGCGTATTTAATAAATAGAGCTAAATTCGAAGCAGCTAAAGATTATGCAGATTCAAAAGGTATAAAATTTGGAATAATAACTGAAAACTTTTTGTTCAAAAATTTGTAAGATATTACTATGAAAAAATTACTTAAAGATATTAGTATTAAAGTACCTGTAAATAATCCATTTAAAATAATAGAGGAGTACGGAAAACCTATGCCTCCTAGCTTAATACCCGGTCATTTATATGCTCTTGGTATAGACGCAGGTTCCCAAGTATCCCCTGATACTATTCCATATGATAAGCAGGATTATACAGAAAATAAAGATGATAAGTTCTTTGTTACTAAAAAACCGTATTTTGATTCAATGCCATTTGGAATAGCATTAAATATAAACAATGAAAACTATCAATCTATTTTAAATTTAAAACTAATGTCACCAGTATATAGAAGACTTATATTAGATTCATATTATGCGATTATGAACGTTAAAAATAATTTTATAAGCCCATACGTAAGTGAAGATTTAAAAACCATAGATACCCCTATTGGTAAAAGAATAAGAGATCAATCTTATATGCAACCTTTTTTTGCTGTAAATGAATCGTTTATATCTAAGATTGTTAATGCAAATGTTAGTTTTGCAATAAAAAACTATGAGATAAATAGTATAAAGAAGGTTAGATTACTTGACTGGAACGCTTTACCCGATATGTACAACATGGGAATAGCCTCAGATGGAATAATATTTAACCAAAGAATAGGTGGAATAGAAGAAATATTTGAAAGATTTGAATCTAAGTTCTTTTAAATCATAAATAAAAACTATAATAAGAAATGGCAGGATTTTTAGAAAATACAGTAAATAGATTAAGTAGCAGGTTATCTGCATTGAGTAGATTCAATGTTAGACATGAAGATCTTTTACTAAAGAATTCACAAGCAATAGGTTTTATTGAAAGCCAATTGATGGCGAGAAGTAATGAACAATATGGTCAAAATGAAATGATGAGAATGTCAATGGCTATATCTGATACTACTTCTCAATTAAGAACAAAAGCAGTTGCCTTTTTTCAATTAGATTATGCTATAAAAAGAGAGAGACTTAGAGATATTGCATCTAATGGTGAAATAGAATTTGTACTAGAAACAATAACGGATGATGTTATTGTATACGATGATGAAAATATGTTTTGTCAACCGTCTGATCCTATTGGTAAAATGATGTATAAGGGAAATTCAAAAGAACAAAGATTAAAATATCAAGACAACGTAATAAGAAAGTACAATGAAAACTTTCATAAAATATACAATTCATGGGGGTTTGGAGAAGGCATATCTGCATGGCAATATGTATATCAATATTTAGTAGAAGGCCATTTAGCTTTTGAAATAATATATGATAACCCACAAAAGCCTAGAGAAATAATAGGTTATAAAGAATTAGACCCAACCAGTATAGTTCCTCAGTTATCGAAAGATAGTGCAGGTAAATTATTCCTACAGTGGACTCAATATACTCCTAATAGTACTCAAACTAGAACCCTTACGGATTCTCAAATAATATATCTTTCTTATTCAAATCATTTTAGAACAAAGAGAGTTAGTTTTGTAGAAAGATTAATACGATCCTTTAATCTATTAAGGATAATTGAGCAGAGTAAAGTTATCTGGCACGTTATGAATGCACCTATTAGATTAACTACAACTGTTCCGGTTGGTTCTAAATCAATTCAGAAAGCACAGGAAGATGTTAGAGAATTTTTAAATATTCTCAAAGAAGATATTAACTTTGATAATGAATCAGGTGAAATAAAAGTAAATGGACAACCTAATATCTTATTCTATAAGAATTACGTACTACCAGTTAACGATAGAAATGAACAGGTTAAAATAGAACCTTTACAATACCCTGGTCCTAATTTGTCTGGATCTGAATTATTAAATCACTTCTTAAAAAAGTTGAAAATGGATTCTAAGATTCCATATTCTCGATGGGAAGGTCAGTCTGGTATGGGAGCATTTACATTAAATGCCGAAGGTATAACTAGAGAGGAAATTAGATATAATAAATTCGTTAATAGAATTAGAACAACCATACAGGAACTTATAACTAAACCTCTATGGTTACAAATGGAACTTGATATACCTCAAATAAAAGGCGATCATAAATTTAAAAATGCCATCGGCGTTAAATTCAATAATGATAATTTATTTGAAGAAATGAAAGAAAGAGAAGTCGCTAATAAGAGGCTTGCTAGTTTCACTGCTATGAAAGGGGTGATGAACGATGACGGTACTCCATACTTCTCTACTGAATACTTGATAAGAAAAGAACTTAAAATGTCTGATGATGAAATTTCAACTAATCAGAATTATATCATACAGGAACAAGAGGCTCAAGAAGAAGCTGATGCTAAGGCAGCATCTGCTCCAGGAGATGCTGGAGCTGGAGCTGCACCCGACGCTGGAGCTGGAGCAGCCGCCGCACCAGGAGGAGACGCAGCTCCCGAAGGAGGCAGTGAAGTAGTAGATGGCGGTGAAACTAAAGGAGAAGGTCAACTATAGTATGATAAAAAAAGGAATAATATCAGGTAAGATTTTTAAAGGAACTAATCCTAACAAATCTAATGTTACATATGGACCTAATACTCACAAGGTCCATAAACACCCTGTGGATACTTTACTTGATAAGTCTATGGGAAAAGCAACGGAATGGTTTGAACCAAATGGACAAATTAGTATCCCAGCTGAAAAGATAGAATACTTAAAATCTTAAAGTTTATATAGTATTAATCAAATGTTCCAAATACTTCTATTACATCTTCTAGGTAATTAAAAGAGGTGTCTATCGCGCTTTGGTAATTAGAAATATTAAGACCCATAAAAGTATCATTGTTAGTTGATGCTTCACTATATGAAGGTGTGTATTTTGGAGCAGGTATGATTTCTCTAGTAGGTTTACAAGAACCTAGTAAAAGTATCATAGTCATGATGCTTATTTTCTTTTTCATCATTATATTAAAAGGTATGATTTATCCGTAGAATATTCCAAACGGATTTTCTCCGTCTATATTTATTTTCAATACAAAAACATCTCTATCCTTTTCATCTGTAAATGTTGAAGGCTCAACGTCTATATTTTTAATCTTAGCAGACGCAACGAATCTTTCTATTTGATTATTAGCATCGTTTGATAATTTAAATGGATCGGTTTCAAAGTCAAAAAGATATTTATTGACGTCTAATCCAAAATCAGGTTCGCCTAATACACTTCCTTTTTCTGTTAGAACTGTCATTTTAACTTGAGATATTGCTTCTTCAGTATCGTCTGATACTTGTAAAATACCTTTTTTATAATTAGGATCTTCTTCGGATCGCATGTAAAAATCTTTAAGTGTTGATGCCATTTTATTATATTTTTATTGTCTATATAGGTAAATCCAGTCTGGTGTATTTTCAGATTTCATCATATCTTCCACAGCTTTTATTTCTGCTTCAGCAGTTGATGTAATAGATTCATAGCTTATTGCTACATTACCGGGCAATGTATATTTAAAAGTCTGTAGCATGTGTGCAAGTCTAACTTTACATTTAGCCCTTACCCACCTTTGAAAGATTTCATCTTCATATAATTTATCAACCTCTAATTTTTTATAAAATTGAATAACTGCATCTACTTTAGGTGTTCTTCCAACTATAGTTAATAGCTTAGTATTTTTATTATAGTCGTATGCTATAGTGTCTAGAACTAATCCTCTGGTTAAATCTAAGAAGCTAAATATCACTGTTCTATACATTATACTCTCTCCTATGAAAGGTGTTAGAAACACTTCTGAGCCTATAAACTTTGATTCTGAAAAATCCCTATCCATTGTTCCAAAGATAGAACCTCCAGTTGGCTCTTTGCATTGAGTAACGAATTGTACACAATCTGGTAGTTGTATTTGTCTTATTTTTTTAAATTGCTTAGATGTAAATAGTTCCTTAGGAAGGCTCATGTATCTAGGTTCAACGGCATGTCTCCAATTATCCCAAAAATATCTAGACCCTATATCTAATTGTCTCTTTATTTCTTTTTCAGGTAGAGAATATGGTAACATTCCAGAAAATGTTATTTCCTCATTAATGTCTTTTATTAATTCTTCTTCAGTCATCTAATATTATTTATTTTAAAAAACCTATTGGTTAGAACCGGGTCCGTTTCCTGACGTCTCATCGCTAAATCTAACGTCTGAAGTATCTATCTCTATAGTAGAGTCTCCTTTTTTAAGCTTAGCAAGAGCTCTATGATTTTTTTTATTAGACAGCTCATCTTTTTTTCTTGCTCTGTCGGCTGCATTAGATTGAATCCCTTGTAAACACCTGTCCTTTATATTTCTTTTCCAATCACTGTGGAATATTAAATTAAGAGCTCTTGATATATCTACTTCTTCAATATCGCCTACGTTATTATATGGATCCCTTGCTAATTTTTCATTAGCTAATTCCTGGGCAATTGCCATTATACTTGTATACATATTAGCTACAGCGCTATTCACCATCCCTGTATAATTAGTATTATACACTACGTTATCTTTTTCTTCATTTAGAAAAGATTCTACATCACGTATATGTTTAGTTTTACGCTTCATTGGCTTCTTCTTGATCTTCTATTTGTCTAATTTTTTCTATTTCTATATCTAATTTAGAAATCTCTGATTCAATTTGAGTTTTTTGAATGTCATCTTCAGTCTGCTTTAATTTTTCCTGTAAAGCTTTTTTCTGATCTAATAACTGTATCTCTTTAGTGTTAGTTTCTATAGACTCTGATATAAATCCTTTAAAGTTTTTAATATAATTTTTCATAGTTTATCTTAATTTTTCTGGAATGTTTATCACCATTGATAACACTCTATTCACGTCTTCTATTTTTTCTTTTCTTTCCTTGGAATAGCGGCTATTACTACTCTTATATTTATTATTTATCTCTTTAATTTTATTATATAGTTCTGTCTCTTGCTTATTATATGAATTTTTACATAATTTAGTTAAATAGAGCAATATTCCTAAATTTAATTCATCGAATTGCTCCCATATGTCTTCATGATCATCGTAATACCCATTTCCTTCAAAATAACTTTCATCTAAACTTTCATATTTAGAGTCCAATCTTCTCTCAATATATCTAATACTTTTATTTAAGATTTCAAGTATTCCATATCTAGATAATCCTGTTTTAACAACAGCTAGTGATATAGAAGGTAGGTTTTTATTGAAATTAATCACTATATCATCTAAAGAAGGTAATTCATTTACTGAATTTATTTCAAATATACTATTAAATAATTGTTTATTTGAACTATCAATAGGGCCGGTTATAGAAGATTCATATTCGCCGCTATCTCCTCCTTCTGGTGGATTAAAATAATCTCCTGAACTGCCTTCTGTTGGTTCAACTGTTCTTTCATAAAATATTTCTACTCCAATTGACAATATATCGTCATTTATAGTTCCATCGGTATCGTCTTCTACCAAGTCTATTTTTCCAGATTCAATGTCTCTTAACATTGACATACATATGTTTTCATATTTAGTATTACTTAAATTATCTTCTATTACTGAGAATCTTTCTATTAAGTAATTTAAGACTAAATCAGAATGATAATCTGATATTTTATTTTTTTCTTTATTGTCAGAGTCTTCTTCTTCTCCAGTAGGATCTTGTCCAAATCTTCCGCCTCCTGCTCCTCCAAAGCCTCCTGATAAGTAAGGAGAATTATTCCAATGCATAGGCATTCTTCCTATCCCTCCTACGTGAGTGTTTATAGATAACGGAGTTGGTACACTAGGGTTTCTAACAAACATATGTTCAGGAGGATATTCTATCGTAATAGCCCCAAAATGCTCTTTGATATATTCTTCGTAACTTTTTAACATATTATAGATCTCTTAAAGAATCCATCCATGAATCTTTATTCATCATTGAATCAAATTCGGTAGGTTCTCTATCAGCTATTTCATCGAAAGTTGGTATTTCTTCATCGGCGCTGACCATCGGCCCTTCAGTGAAACATGTTCTTAGAATGTTTTCAATAGCACTATATTCTGTATCCAGTTGCATTTCTTTTAATTTATCTAATACCTGGTCGACTGTCATAGACAACAATTCTTGAGGCCATTCTTCGTCGTGATGTTCAAATAGTTTATTCCAAGTTTTCATACTGATAGGAGTTTATTTTATATATTTAGAATTATTTAGTATAATATTATAAAATAATCAAATTAAACATGGTATTTAATAGAAAGAAAAAGATTTCTGAGACAGACGATTATAGAAGTGAAATACTTAAAGCTAAACTTAAGACGGATGTTGTCAATAGGCTTAATCAAATAAGAATGCACATAGACAAAGAAGACCAGTGTTCATATGGAGCTTCTTATGAGCAAAACCTAAGAATAATACTAGAAGACTTAGATGATATTTTATTAAATTGGAAAGATTAGAATTATGCCAGAATTAGCAGAACTAAAACTAACAGCAGATTATATAAATCAAACAGTTAAAGGAAAAACCTTTAATAAAGTTAAGAATAATCCAGAACATAAATGGAAACCCTTAGAACAAAAATATCCATCATTTACTATTAAAGCCAAAAGTAGAGGTAAGGAGTTAATAGTATATATGAACAATTATCCTATAAGAATGACGATGGGTATGTCAGGTTATTTTAGAATAACTAAGACAGGTGAAGAGCATAAACATTCACATATTATTTTTGAATCAACTTGTGGAATGTCATTATCGTTTATTGACATGAGAAGATTTGGTAAATGGTGGCCAGGACATGAATGGTCAGATGACAGAGGCCCTGATCCAACTCTTAATTTTGAGGAATTCGTTAGTAATGTTAAATCTAATTTACATAAGAAAGTATTTAACAAACCAATATGTGAAATTCTTTTGAATCAAAAGTATTTTAATGGAATAGGTAACTATCTAAGAGCTGAGATAATTTATAGAATCGAGGAGCTAAGTCCTTTTATGAAAGCTAGTGAAGCAATAGAAAAATACCCAGACATATTAAAACTTTGTAAATACATGCCAGAATTAGCTTACATCATGGGTGGAGGAAGTATTAAAGATTGGAAAAATCCATTTCTAAAAGAGTCAGGCAATTTTATGAAATGCTACGGTAACGGTGACATGATTAGAGAAAAAGATGGAACTGGAAGAACAATATGGTATAGGCCTGAGCATCAATGGAAAAAAATAGATGATGATCAATGGGACCATTATTCAGGTTTACCTAATCCTAAGTACTATAGTTAAATATTATTTAGTATAATATTAATAATATAAAAAATAAAAAAATGTTTAATAGATTACAGCAATTCGTAGAAAAGAGTAACTCAACTAATTCAAATACTGATAAGATAGAAGTAATAAAGGAATTTTCAAATGACCATGAGGTTATGAGAGCTCTTAGATATACTTATTCTCCATTCAAGCAGTATTATATAACTAGTAAAAATCTTAAGAAGAGAAGTGACTTGGTGGCTTCTTCGCAGTCATTTGGTTATGATATAATAACCCTGTTAGATTCTTTAAATGATAGATTAATAACTGGACACGAAGCAATATCAGTTGTAAATAAATTCATACTAGACAATGAACAGTATAAAGAATTAATTTATAATATAATAGATAGAAATCTTAAAACTAGATCTACGGCCTCGATGATTAACAAGGTTGTACCAGGTTTGGTTCCAACATTTGATGTAGCATTAGCTGCAACATATGATGAAAAAACTAAAAAGAAAGTAGACTTATCAAAGGACGATTGGTATCTTTCTAGAAAATTAGATGGAGTTAGATGCTTAGCTTTTTTCAATGAACATGGAGAAGTTTCGTTCTTTTCAAGAAGTGGTAAGCCCTTTGAAACACTAGATATAGTAGGTGATGAACTTGAAAGATTAAACCTTTCAAACATAGTTATGGACGGAGAGTTATGCATGGTTGATAAAAATGGAGACGAGGATTTTCAATCTATTATCAAAGAGATTAAAAGAAAAGATCATACTATATCAAACCCTTTATTTCAAATATTTGATTTAATATCATTAGAAGATTTTGAAAATAAAACATCTAAAGAAAAATTAAGTGAAAGACTAGATAATTTAAAAATAACTCTAAAGAACATATCATCTAAATATTTTAAAGTTTTAGAACAAGACCTCTTAACTAGTTGGGATATGTTTGAATCTAATATGAATCGCGCTGTTAAAAATGGATGGGAAGGTTTGATGTTACGAAAAGACGATACGTACAAAGGAAAAAGAAGTCAAGATATTTTAAAAGTAAAGAAATTTTATGATGATGAATATGTTGTTATAGATTTAGAAAATTCAATTAATAGAGTAATAGTAGATGGATTAGAGGTAGAAGAAATGATGCTTAAGAAAGTTGTCATAGAACACAAAGGAAATAGAGTTGATGTAGGTAGTGGGTTTACAATAGATGAGAGAAGAAAATACTTTAATAACCCTAATGAAATACTTGGTAAAACTATTTGTGTTCAATATTTCGAAGAAACTACTAACCAGAATGGTACTAATTCCTTAAGGTTCCCTGTGATTAAAGCAGTTTATGAAAATGGAAGAGTTGATTTTATATAGAACGGTCTATCTCTTAGAATCCATTGTTCTTAAGTAGGCTTCTCTAACTTCTTTCTTTGCGTGAATCAATCGCCTTTTAATGTAAACATTTTCAAAGTTATCGTCGTTTGATATTGCATTTAACGCGGCTCCTGAAAGAGCATTTATATGTTCAAGTAGTTCTTTTATAGTTTGCATTTCTTCCATTCCTATTGGATCTTTTCCAAATTCGTAACGGTTTCCGTTACCTCCAAGCTCAGAAGATCTAATAAATTCAATGAATCCCATTCCTTCTTCAACCTGTTTTTCCATATTAATATTTTCCAGATTCTTCTCTCTCATCTTCTTTTGATTTCTTAGAATCCTCTTTTGTTTTCTTAACCGATTTAACCTTTTCATCTGAAGATTCTTTTTTACCCTTTTCTTCTGAATCTTCATCGTCTTCTTTTTTATCTACATCTTTCAATTTTACTGGTCCGTTTGGTATAGCAGGACTTTTTTCATAATCCGTCTTGATAAATTTAGTTGCAGGTTTACTAGATATAGAATCCATATCCCCTTTGCTATTAGGTATGTTAGGAGAATCAGTTAATTCATTAGAAACGTCTTGCATTTTTTCAACACTTTTTTCGTCATTACCTGGCGCTGAAAACTGATCTCCTTTTGAGTACGCGTCTGTGAACTCTGAAAAAGTTAATATTCTTTTATTATCCATTACGATTTAGATTTTTTGATATGATAACTTACAGAACTAGCGGCTACTCCGTGTTTTTCACCAATAGCCTTATAACTCATTCCGCTTGTTTTATCTTTAACAAACTGTTTTCTCATTTGAGCTGTTATAGATGTCTTCTTGCCTGTCTTAGTTTTTTTCTTTTTTACTAAAGGCTTTTCTTTTTTAGTAGCCGGTTTAACAACAGGTGCTTCTTTTTTAATGTTAAGAGGTTTAGCCTTATCAACATTACACCAATTAAGGCATACTTTACCAAAAGTTACCTTATTAATTAATATACAAATCCATTTTTTCATTTTATTACAATGTTTTTAAAAAATTATCAAAGCTGTGAACAGTACTTTCATTAGTAAATCCTATACTTTCTTGAGCCATTTCAGTTGAATTCATTGCTGCTTGTTCTTCAGGAGCAATATTTCCTACTTCTGCGTTTGCAGCTTCTTCTTCTTCTGAAGAAGGTACTTCTTCCATAGCCGTGTCATCTAAAGAAATCGTGTCTTCTTTAGTTAAATTCACCATTATTTTACTTCCATCTTCAGCCGATGCTTCTAATGTTATTCCATCCATTTCAGGATCATCACTTAATTCTTTAAGATGATCTTCTGTTAAGTTTATTGTATAAGTCTTTGCCATTTCTTTTATATTAATTTTTTAAAAATCAGTGTCTACCGAATATTTTTTAGATCCAGCTAAAGTATCTATGTACCATGTAGCTGTATCATTGCTTGTGCCTCCTTCTGCTTTTACTATAATACTATCGAATGCTGCCGATAGTTTAGCTTTATTAGGATCTTTTTCTTTTAATGTTTTCATTAGTGGATTAATTTGACCGTTCCACCATGTTGTAAAATATGAAATTGCACCTGCTTCATTATCATTAAAAGTTCCTTTATACTTATTAAAGTATCCATTGCTTGGATTCCATAAAGCTACTATTTTACGAGATATCTTGTTAGCTATTTCATCATCAGCTGCAGTTCTAAGAAACATCGTTTGTAAATTAGAAGTATCTGCTTGCGGAGTAATTACTATTCTAGCTTTATTTTCAAAGTTCTTGTCTTTGTTAGGTTTTCCATATTCTTTGATATAGCTTGGTGAATCAATATATATTGCTCCTAAGTTACCTGATGAATCTTTCCATATACGTTTAACTAAATACCCGAAGTCGTCTCCATCCCATCCTTGTTTAAATGTTACTACATCTCCTGCTTTTACTGTACCTATAGCTGGCCTAGGGCTAGCGTAATGTACTGCAATTTCATTACCCGTTTTATATTGAATGTATCCCATTGGAAGACCTTCTCCTTCTGCAACTTCTAGTCCTAATAATTTTTCAAATTCAGCTCTCCAAGTATTTGGTTCACCCGTTGTTAGCCAAACCTTTTTTAACATGCCTGCATCTGCGTCATAGTCGGCTTTTGCTTGAGCATATGATCTTGCTACAAAACTATTATTAGTACCTGTTGCATCTAAATCAAATGTACTTGTTTTACCATATGCGTCTTTTAATTTGTCTTCGCCATTAGCCCATGTTCTATAGGCGACTGCTTGTTCATCAGTTAACGTGTCTCCTGTTGATGCCTCGGTTTCTGTACTACCGGTTTCTGCAGTAGTAGCAGCAGCAGCAGGCGTTGCTTCTTTAGTTGAGGTTTTCTCAGCAGGTTCTTCTACATTTGCGTTATTGATTACCTTCATAGCCGCTGTCATGTCGAAATCTTCAAACAAAGCTACATACTCTGAAAATTTAAATAGTTTAGATTCATTAGAAGCTACTTCTTCCTCTTGACTACCTTTACTTAAACTTTGACCTTCTTTGCTCCATTCATTAGCTTGTTCTACCATTTTATTAACTAATCCTTGTGAAATATAATTTGCATCTGACATTTGAAAACCTGCTCTTAAAGCTTTTATCCATATGATATCTTTTTCTTCAAGTTTAGTTGCATCCAACCAATCCATTCCAAAATCTTTACCTAGAAGTAATCCTTTTTTAGAAAAAATAGCCCTAATCATTTCCTTTATTTCAGGTAAAGCGGCACTTTCTTGTCCTACTTCTATTCTAGTTTCCCCTTCATCATTTTTAGGAAGTTCTATTGTTTTTAATTTAGAGTCCTTTGGGATCATATCTTCTTTAGTATCTGCTTTTTCAGGAGCATCATCTTTTGCAAAACCAATAGTAAAAGTTACTTTGTCTTTATTCTTAGCTTCTTTATATTTTTCTATCTCTACAGAATCTTCATCATATTTTCCTTCATTAGATCCAGACATTAATTCATGTGATAAGAAGTCTACTACGTCATTTACTATTTTTCCATTTTCATCCCATATTGGACTATTCTTACCTTTTCCCTTAAGAACAAACGTGTCTAATTCACTGTTACGGCTACTTTTTCTTTTTTTAGTTAGAACATATTCAGCCCCAGTCTCTGATATCCAATTATCTTTTCTATATTTTCTTCTGTTGGATTTATTTTTACTTAGAGATTTTCCTTCTTCAGTTTCTTCCTTAGGTTTAAGGTTAAGATTTTCTTGTTCATTTAAAACTTGCCATTTGTTGAAAGATTTTATTATCATTTTATTTAAATTTGTTTTTACTTATTTTATTTATCTTTGAATATTAGCCTAATTCTTCAGTATGCCCTGGCCTAGTTGCACCAGTTGATGAAGATTCTTTTCTTTTTCCTTTAAATGAATCAGATTTACTCCATTTGAATTTAGTTAATAATTCTGGGAATTTTTTAAATATTGAATCATACATTGAATATAATTTTTTAGCGTCTGATCCTTTTAGTTTTTTAGAATAGTCTTTTATTTTATAATAAACCATTACTCTAGTTAGCATTAAATTAATAATATCCATGTTAACTGGATTCATGTGTTTTATATATTCAAATACATTGTCTAGTTGACTCAAATATTGTTCAGAACCCGATCTAGTTGATATATCAGCAACTGACTCGCTTCTGGTTAATAATATAGAAACCATCTTATTAATAAGAGCGTTTGCTCGTTTAACATCTACGTTTCTAATTTTAACTAATTTATCAAAAGGATTAGGTGCTAATTCCCAATCAGTAGTTAGCTTATCTATATTTTTATCTTTTTCTATAATATCATTAAAGAGTTTTAGTTTATTTCCTTTATCATCCTTTTTAGTCGTGTTCATATCTAATAAAGCATTTGCACTTTGTAGTATTTTAGATAAATCTACTCCATATAAGATATCTTTAAATGTTTCTATGTTTTTATTACTTTGTAGTATTTCCCTAGGATTATCTTTCTTTATATTTTGTATAGCTTGTTGTAAAGATTCTCTATATCTAGATATTATGTTCATGTATTGATCTATCTTTATCTTCTTAGATCTTAGTTCTTTTAATAATGAAGTTCTTCTACTAATCTTTACATTAGGAGGAAGTTCATTTATTTGCTTTCTTAATTCTACGTATTCCTTTTTTATCTTGTTGAAATCATAAGGTTTACTAACTAGTCTTATGTCTTCTTCGCTTAATGCGTTGTTTCTTAAATCATCTAAATTTTTAGATCGCTTTATAGTATCTATTATTCCTCCTTCGCCTCCTTCACCTACTAATCTTCTTTTTATAAAATCTTGATATGCTTTATATAATCTAGGATTATCTTTTATATCATTTATCATTTCTTTAGACAAAGCACCTCCTACAGTATTAGTTACGTATAAAGCTTTCAAAGCATCTGGAAGCTCTTTCCATATATTAGGCCGTATACCTGGTGCGTTCCTATTTGTTAAAAAATTATTTATTTGATTTTCACCAAAAAATGAATTAGTTAACCACTGTTCTTTTTCTTCATAAGTAAGACTTTCAAAATCATTAACAGAAATATTTGTATTGTTTAATAATCTTTCTACACTGCTGGTTGATCCTTTTTCTAAAGAACTAAGAGGCATCGGTATAATTATGTTATTCTCTAAATCATTTAATTCGTTTTCAGAGGGTTTATAATAAAACGGTTGATCTATTATTTCTTGCGGAACCTGTACTGATAAAACGACACTTCCTCCTGCATCTGAAGAAACTCCAGATGTTCTAATAGAATCTTTTTCAGTACTTGGCCATATTCGTTTTGCTATTTTATCAAAACTCAAATGGCTTCCTCTATCTCCCCATTGGCCATTATTGGATGCTCCTACTAACCAGTATTTACTTTTATCATTATCTCTAGAGTCTTGTAACGCAAAGATCACTGCTATATGGTAATTATCATAGAATTTTCTATTATATTCACCTTCTATTCTTTCAGCAACTTCTCTAGAGGATCTAGGTTGACCATTAGCTATTCTCCAATCTAAATAAGACGTAGGTCTAGTAGTACCTGGTGCAAATACATCTCCTCCTGATTGTTTGTATTCTATCCATTTACTATACTCATACGAAGCTCTTTTCTTATTTTCTAAAAAATATATTGTTTGATTACCTCTAGCGCCCTGTCTATGTGTACTATAAAAACTACTTGATTCCCATGCTATACACCAATTGTATATTTTATCGCCTGACCCTAATTGTTTTAATACTTTATCAAAGCCTTTTCTAGTTTCTATACAAAATTTCTGACTTAGCATTCTATATACTCTATAGTTTTCATTATCTAATACTATATCACCTCCACTTGGCTGTAACGTACCAGAAGATCCTATCCCTTCTAATTTTTCTATTCCTTTATCATACATTAATGCTCCTATCGTAGATGGATCTAATTTTCCACTTGGGTTTTCTATACCTCCAGATAAAAGAGTTTTAATTTCTTTTAAATTCTTTTTTATATCAGACAGTTTATTATATTCTACAATAATCTTTTCTTCTATTTCACTCTTTTTAGCTTCATCTTCTTCTTCCGAAGCATCTTTAATTTTTTCTTGTAGTTCCTGTTCTTTGTTTAGAATTAACTCTTCAGTTGAGGTTATAAACTCTGCACTTTTAGCTAATTGTATTCTTTCTATAGGTTTTAAATTGATTAAACCAACATCGTCTAATTTAGACTTTAAAGAAGTCCAATCATATTCATTACTAAAACCTCTTTTAAAGTCAGCTTGAAACTCTCTAACTTTATCTTCTAGAGCTTTGTCATAGAAACCAGTTTCAGGAATACCTAATATGGTTTGTATTTTTAAAATAGCACTATTGATATCACCGGGTTTAAGTGAAGATACGTTAGGCGTTTTTATTTTAGTAATAATAAAATCTACTAATCTTTTTAAACTATTAAAATCGTATTTTTCTATATTTCTTCTATCGTTTAAATTAGCTTCTACTTTTACGCCTGGTATTTCTTTAACTAATAATTCAGCCAGTTCCCCCTTAGGATTAGATACAAGTCTATTGAATCTATCCATATATTTAACAACACTTTCTCTATTCCCTGTTTCACTAGACCATTTATCCAGTATATCTTTTTTGCTTTCTAGAATATTGAATATATTAAATGCCATTACGTATTTAAACGATTCACTCATCGGAGGCTCCTGATTTAACGATATACCTGCTCCACTTAATAGATCTCTAAGAGCGTCGTTGCTTGGTGCATCAGGTGTATCGGGTTCGTCTGTAGGTCCGCTTGGTCCTTCATCATCTCTTCTTCTAAATCCTGTTCCTTGTAAACCATCTAAGTAAAACTCTTCAAATAAATCATATGGCTTATTTTCATCATCGCTAAAAATAGCCTTGCTTACTCTTAAAAAGAGATCGTCTTCTAATTTATAGAATCTGGATAACACATTAAGCATCATAGCTGGATTTCTTTCTCGTATTTCTCTTTGTTCTAATAAGCCATCTTCTACTTTCAAAAAGAATTCTTTAAATTTATTTACCATACCAGGGCCATATTGTAACCCTTCTCTTTCAGAATACTGTGTTCCAGATAAAGCCATCATTCTATCTTCATCTTCTGCTTCTAATTCAGGATCTCTGTGCATTGAAATTAACTCAAGTATTCCTTTTATTATTTCATGAACTAATATTAATATAGTATATCCACTTGCTTTAATTGTATATTTGTTAGTATCTTCATTCCATACTAATTCTACTCTTCCTAATGCTGGAGATTGTGTCATTACTTGATGCATTAATTCCTTAGGTATTTTAGAATACAAACTAAATGTTTTATCCATTAGTTTATAATAATCTCCAAAACTTACACCTTCTATCTCAGTGTCTCCTGTTACAAAGTCATCTTTTATAGATGATGCAAATCCTTGAGTTAAAGCGTTTTGTATAGCTCTCACGTCTATTTCTTTTTTTAACTTAGGGTTTTCTTCTTCTATTTCTTTTTTAACTTCTTTAAATCTCTCGGGCTCTACTCCTATTATATTAGACTTAGCATCCATTAAGTCTGAATCATTTAATATATTTAATTTAAAGTCTAATTTGTTAATATCAAATCCTTTACCGTTAAATATATCGGAAACTATTTCCATAGCTTTTTCTTTTTTGTCTTCTTCTGACATCTCCGATTCAGTCTCTCGTATAGATGATAATAACTGTAATATATCTTGATTATCTTGCATAGCACCTTGAACGTCTTCCGGTTCAAACTGACCTTTTAAGTTTCTCATAAAATCATCCGATAGCCCTAGGTTATCCTCTAATGATTCATTAGAATTTTTACTAATTAGTTTATTGAACCTTTGAGCTATTCTCTTTAGCATCATCTCTACAGTCATAGGGGTAGATATAGCTTTCTTAATTAGAGGTTTTTCTATTATTTCTTGAACGTATTCATTAAGTTTAAGCAGATGCTTCATAGTGTTAAAATATTATTTGTAAAAACAATTATAAACAGCCTTCCACTGAGTGTCTGTTAAATAACCTTTTCTTTTGTATTGATCCCTAACTGATTTAAGAAAAGCAAAATTTCCATTATAATAATGTAGTTTTGACCTTAGATCATTTAAATTATCTAATACAAATTGACTAAGCTTTGGTTCTCTATGCTCGTCTATTCTGATATTGAATTTTTCTATACTGTTTATATGTTTCATGGTGTTCAATATTATTTATATTAAAAATTTAGTATAATAATCTAAATTAATTATTGAAAATGAGACAATTTAAAGTATCTAAAGAGATTTATACTGTACGAAACGATACCATTAACTCCTACATGGAAGACGTTAGAGCTATTCCTGAAATATCTTCAGAAGAGGAATATGAACTTGCATTAAAGGTAAAAGAAGGTTGTGATATTTCAAAAGATACCTTGGTTAAATCTAACCTAAGATTTGTAATAAGTGTAGCAAAGATGTATCAAAGAAATAACTCTATAATATCTTTAGAAGATTTAATAAATGAAGGAAATTTAGGTATGATAGAAGCAGCTGAAAAATTTGACCCCTCATTAGGTTTTAAATTTATTTCATTTGCAGTTTGGCATATCCGTAGAAGAATAAGAGAATCCATATCTAAAAACTCAAGACAGATTAAAATACCTGAAAACCAGATACAGTCTGCTGTAAAGATAGGAAAGATACAAACTTCATATATACAGGAATTCGATAGGTTCCCTACTCCTAATGAAATACAGGATGAATTGCTTAAGCTGGATAATCCAATTAAAATGACAATGGAGTCTATTAATAGAATATTAGGTGAAGAAACTAAAACTATTAGTTTAGAATCTGCATCTTCAGAAGATTCTGATTATTCCCCAATTAATTACATAGGAAATAGTGATGACATGAAGAGCATAACAAGCAACGATTCAAGTATTATTTTAAATGAGCTATTTAAACCTTTAAATAATATGGAAATACAAATAATTTCAATGAAATTAGGCCTTCCTCCATATAATGAAGTTTATTCAAATAAACAAATAGCAGATAGATTAGGGTTAGCTGCTCAGGAAACTATTAGAAAAAAGGCATTTAAAATTCTCAGAAAGATAAAGGCTGCTAACCCGGTTTTATTAAATCAATTAAATCAAAAAAAATATGGCATATAACAAACTCAGAGGAACAGAAGAAAAATATTATGGTTCGCCTTTAAATAAATTCATAGCTGAAAACTGTAAAAAGAATATGACAGTTATGAACATAGACTTAATAACATATGATAGAGATAAAAAACATATAAGAATAATAGAAAGTAAACATGAAAACGAAAAAACTGGATATGGTCAAAACGTGTTACTAAAATTATTATGTACATTATTTAAGCAAATATCTGGATATAAAGTGACAGTCTTTATAGTAAGAGGAAACCCTCCATATGAGCACGCTTATCTTGAAAATATAATAACGGGAGAAAGAAAAAAAGTAGACCGGCAATCACTTATACGCTTTTTAAATTACGGTATCTAAATAAATAATACCGTAATGGAAGATGATAAAAAATGCTGTAAATTATGTGGGAAAAAAATAAAATCCATTGATGACACAGAGTATATATGGTGTGAAGAATGTAGAAGCGGAGTTGAACTAATCAGTTTTCTAAAGGATAATATGCTGCCTATAGATGAAAAAACTATACTAGATAATATAGATAACTTTATAACAGACAGATCAATTGAAGATTTCTTGTTTAACCCAACAAGTCTAGAAAAGTATATAGACTTAAATTATTCATTAGAACAGTATGAAAAAATAAAGTCTAGAACAGACGCTATTAGAAAAAAACTAAAGCTAAATAAATAAATATCTATACATGAAACCAGATAAATTAAGTAGATTGCAAAGAAATAGGTTTATAAACCACTGGCTAGCCCCTGGATTAGAAGGAACTATATTAGCTGAGAATGGTAATATGTGGGTTCATATAGAAAACAACGAGTTTCCAGAAGGAAGTTATAGAAATAGAAAAATTCCTAAAAAAGTAAAACTTGATACTAAGCAATATGATATACTCAAACGTATATGGGAATCTGGAGAAGAAGGATTAAGCTTTACTGATATTCAAATGTTTATCCTAGGAGGTGAAGAGCAACTACAAGCTGGTTCTTCTACGTTACCTCATGAGCAGCAACGAGTTTGGGATTACGAAATGGGAGGACTTACCAACCGTACAAGACGAGTTAGACAAAGCAGAGGACATTATGGAACCTGGATAACTAACACAATGCCAGGTTTTTGTACCAAAGGCGAAGATGGAAAATGGAGACTTACTCAAGAAAATCTATTAGATCATTTTAATTTTAGGTTTAAATAAACTTTAAATCGTATAAACTTTTAAAGTCAAATTAGTATATTATTAATATGGAAGATGAAGATTATAAGGAATATATTTTCAAAGAACACGATTTAATGGAGCTGGGTTATACACTAGTTACAAAAAAATTGAAGATCTTTGATATGTTAGATAAAACTCAGGAAGTTTTAATACTTCCATTTGATCCTACTTCTATAAAAAAATCAGATGTAAAAATGTTAGAAGAATATTTTGCATCAATAGATGAATTTGAAAAAGCAGCAGTGCTTAGAGACTTGAATATTAACGACTTAAATAATAACAATGATTTCAAACACGGAACAGAAGATAGGAATATTTAATTACTATGAAAATAAATTTAATAAAACATTTATATTAAAAGCTCCTAACAATATACTTACACATCATTATATGTTAATAGTTTTTCTTTCAATATTTGAAACGTACTATACTTCAAATTTCATTATTCCTATTTCAATTGCATTGTTTACTCAGTTTCTGTGTATAAGATCATTATATAAAACTAGGGTAATATCTAAATGTATTCATTTAGAAATGGATAATGGAGATAAAACATCAGAAGAAGACAGGGACGATATATTTAAGATATGCTGTGAAGAAATGGATAGTGTAGGCTTTCTCTTCACTAGAAGTATTCTAGTTATTAAATCTTGTGTTTTAATGTTTCTAGTGTACTATGCAACCATTGGTTTAAGTATATAATTAGCGGCTCTCATATCTCTTTGACTAAGCCATTTAGCATACGCATCATACATTCTACCTTTACTTAATCCTGGATAATCTCTTGATAATAATGAAAATATAATTTTACTATATTGATCAGGGGATTTTCTTTGTGCTTGAAATGCCTTCACTAATTCATGAATAGCTGTTCCTATCTTTTCATTTTCTTTTTTAAGATCTGCTCTTCTTTGTGCAGATTTTTCAGAAGCAACTGATTTTCTAGTATCAGCAGCATCTCTATTTTTAGTATAGCTTACGTCTTGAATTGCTTCAGAAGCTATGTTAGCTATGGTTACATCATTCATTTGAGAAAGAGCATCATTTGCGTCTATTAACTTTTGACTTAATGATTGTGAAGCAGTTTCTCCTATTCCGTCTATAAGGTTTTCAAATTTCTTTAAAGTATAACTCAATGTTCTATCTGAATCCATTCCTATAGCGTCTGCTAATGCAGGTATTGTGATATTAAATGTTCCGTCAGTCTCATCAGTATATCCAAATGCTTCAATACCGTCTATCATTTTTACGTAATCTGCTCCAACTTCTTCGCACCTACCTTTTGCTAGTAGATATATGGCAGCCATTTGAGGTTTAGTCATTACTTGCAAACCTCTTGAATGAGCTCTCATTTCTCCAGATGAATATTCATCATTTTCATCTTCCCATTCTTTTTCTTCATTAAGCCTGCATCCTGAAATAAAATCTAACGATATTCCTTTGCTTATCATATCATTCATAGTATTCTCATATATGGCTACTAATACGTTTTCTTTTTGAAAATTTTCAAATAATTTAATGTAATTTTTCATTATACTTGTTTTTTTAAAAGTCTATTTCCCAATTATCTTCATCAGATTTAGAATAGTCGTATTCTGAGTCATCATCATCTGTTGGTATATCTTTATCGAATTCGCTATCGTCTATACCCGTGTCTGATACATAGTTTATTTCTTCTTTATCTAGTTCTTCGTTATACTTAGTATACCATTTTTCTAAAATAGCATAGAAATTTTTTATAAACTCAGGATCTCCCATTCTATCCTTTAAATCAGATATATTTTCTCTTATAAAATATTTTATTTCTTCAGTTGCAGGTATTGCTTCCATGTTTGAAGAAATTACATCACTTACTTTTTTATCAAGTAATGCTAATTGATCTACTTTTGAATTAGTGTTCTCTAATATTAAAAAAGATTTATATGGTAATATGTGTTTTCCCATCATTAATATGATCGTTTTTTTTATTTATATGAAAACTAGGTTTAACAAAATTGGTTTAATAGTTTAAATTTAATTTAGTATATTATATAAAAATTACAAGATATGTTTACAAAAAACGAAATTACAAAAATGATTTTCTTTGATGTCGAGACAGCTACAACATTCAAAGATCACTCTCAATTATCAGATCGCATGAAGAAACTATGGTCAAAAAGATGCGAATGGCTTAGAAAAAATTATGAAGATAATGAAGGTAAAACTGATAGTGAGCTATATAGTTACAAAGGAGCCCTTCATCCTGAATTTAATAGAGTGTTATGCGTATCCTTTGGTAGAGTTGAAATAGACTCAACAGGAGAAGTGACTAGTAATGTTCATACATGCAGTGGCCATGATGAAAAAGAAGTATTAGATAATACGCTAAAGGTATTTGAAAAATTTTATTCAAGTGGATTTAAGTTCGTTGGTCATAATATAAAGGGATTTGATATACCAGTTATTTTAAAGAGAGCTATCATAAATGGATTAAGCATACCTAATTTCTTACATTTGCATAATCTTAAGCCTTGGGAAATGCCTTTTGTAGACACTTCTGATGTTTGGAATTTTGGAGCGTGGGGAGGAACAAAAGTTTCTCTAGATTTAATGTCAGCTAGTTTAAATGTACCTACGCCTAAAGATGCAATGGATGGCAGTATGGTATCTGGAGCATACTGGTTTGAAGACAAACTAGACGATATTGTAACATACTGTGAAAAAGATGTAATAGCAACAGCTAATGTTGTATTAAGATTAGGGAATCATAATATTATTGAAATATGAAAATAAAAACGTTTGTACAACTTTTAATTAGAAATACTATTACTCAAGTAGTAGTGTTAAGTATTATTACAGTAATCTCATTAGTATTGGCAAATTATTTTGATTGGGCTCACTATGTGATGATAACGTCCATGGGATTATTAGCCTTGATTGCAGTAGTGTTTATTTCTTTTGCTTGGATAATTAATCCAATACGAGAATATTTAAAAAAGAAAAATGACAAAGGAAGAATTAATTAAGATCATAGAGGATAAAAAAAGCTGGTCTCTAGCTAAACATAGAAGTGCCTCGATGCTACTAGATAAGTTCGGAAGTGATACTATTATTGAATACTTATGGAATAAATTTAAAAGCACTGGTGATTACCATTATGCGTCTATTGTTAAGTCTTATAAAATAAAATGAATATAGAACACGATTATTTAAGATTATTAAAAGACGTTTTAGACAACG
>JAAHTH010000017.1_pt1 | contig 225171 bp, 204 predicted proteins | sample 6116091 | NCBI WGS metagenome assembly JAAHTH01 (sample SAMN13939990, study PRJNA603662) | sponge metagenome | isolation source: marine sponge | host: Mycale hentscheli | place: New Zealand | collected 2006 | reverse complement strand
CCATCACCAACTTCCGCTACATCGCCAACGCGCTGTGGACCACGGAAGAAACCGTCAAACGTATCGGTGGCAAAGCCTAGCCGCCGGCGTGCGCTTTAGTTCGAAAACAATAAATTCAATAGGAGACCTGAATCATGAACATCAAAAACATCTTATCCATCGCAACGTTTGGCCTCGGCATGGGCCTGTTGTCCGCATCGGCAAGCGCCGGTCCCGATACGACACTTGTTTTGCAGATGTTGGGGGAAGGCACTCAAGTTGGCACGCTGGCCGACGTTGCCAAGCGCACCGGCGTCGATCTTAGTAAGAAAGATGTCGGTTTTTCGCTCACCGACTTTGCTTGCCACGAAATGCCGCTGATCGATCCGGCGACCAAAATGCAGTTGGGCAAGGGGATCGATTGTTTGGCCGGCATTACGTCCGACGGTAACGGCGGTTTAACGCTTACCGGCGTTTCGATCTTCTTGCTGCCCGGCGGAACCATCATATCGAAAGGTGAGACGAGCTTGCCGGCATTCATCAATGGTGTGGGCTCCGGTGACGGGCACCGCACTCATGTGACAGGCGGCGTGCCGACGACCGATAACGTCATAGCTACGACCGGTGATTTCGCCGGCATGGGCGGTAAGGCCCGTCTGTCCGGCATGATCCGCGTGGGCGGCGAAAAAATGGTCTTTGACTGTCTCTTCGTGATCGATTTGCTGGGCGCGTAAATCGCTGGGTCACATTTACAACCTATTTGACGAGAAAGCGCCGGGACTTGTCCCGGCGCTTTTTCGAATGGAAGCACAACCGTAAACACTCAACCCAGGCGTTATCTTGCCCGGTTTTAGTGGACGGTTCAAAAAGATCCGGTTGACTGCAAAAGCGGACGCGGGAAGATTTGGGATTGCAGGTGCCCGACTCTCGTGCTGGTAGGTGCTCAAAAACGGTGTTTTTAGGACGCCCAGTCCGGGTCGGTCTCGGGTTTGCCGTAGTGCCAGCCTTGCAGATAATCGACCCCTTCGTCGCGAAGCAGCTGCGCCTCTTCTTCGGTCTCGACCCATTCGGCGACGGTTTTCAAACCGATCCCCTTGGCCAGATTGATCAGGGTGCGGACGAACAATTGGTTGTCCGGGCTGGTCGGTAGGTCGCGCACGAAAGAGCCGTCGATCTTGACCAGATCGACGTTGAGCGCGCGCAAGTGGCGAAACGATGTGTAGCCGGCGCCGAAATCGTCGAGGGCGACCTGGCAACCCAACTCGGCGACCGACCGCACAAAGCGCGACGAATCGGCAATATCGTCGATCGCAATGGTCTCGGTGATCTCGAGGATCAGGCGTGCTGCCACATCGGGTTGGGTTTCAAGATGTTCTTGCAGTAGCCGCAGCCAAACGGGATCAACCGCTGTCATGCCCGATACGTTGATCGACAAAGATATTTCGGGATTTGCCTTCAGGGCCGAAACGCCCAAATCGAGTACCCGGCGATCGACCAGGCGCATCAAACCCATTTGTTCGACAATCGGCACGAAGACACCGGCGGGAACCGGCTTATTTTCTTCATCGAGCATCCGGACCAGCCCTTCGTAGAAGACCGGTGCGCCGTCCTGCGCTGCGACAATGGGCTGGTAGGCCAGCACGATGCGGTCGTCGCGCAGAGCCTGTTTCACCTGCTCGGCGACGACGAGATCCGGACGCTCCGGAATGTGTTGTTGGGGGACGTCGCGGAATTCGAGGTAGCAATCGCAGCCCAACCGGCGCGCGCTGCGCAGCGCGTTATCCGCCTGACCGACGACTTCGCGCACGTCTTTGGCCGATGTCGGGAATATGGTGGCGCCGATCGAGGCGGTGACATACATCGGGCCATTCGACGTCGCCACCTCTGAGTCGCGGATGACGGCGAGAAACCGGTCGGCGATGGCGGTGACCTGCTGCTCCGAGCAGTCGCCCAGGATAACCGCGAAGCGGTCGAAGCCCACCCGGCCGACAATGTCGCCGGCGCGCAGACATTGCTCGATCCGCTGCGCCACCGCCAGCACGATGGCGTCGGCGGTTTCGTCGCCATAGACGTCGGCGACGATGTTTAACTTGTCGAGCCCGACGAGCAGGAAACCGCTCTGCCCGTTGCGGCGTGTGGTCGTCTCGATGGCTTGACCGAGCGCTTCGCGGAGCCGCAAGCGATTATACTGTCCGGTCAACGCGTCATGATTGGTGAGAAAGTCGACTTCTTCGGCCGAGCTCTTTTGCGCGCTAATGTCGCGGACGATACCGGTTAACCGCAGGGGCGTTCCTTCGGAATCGGTTGCCGCCACCGCGCGCTCTTGAATCCAGGCGAATTGTCCGTCATCGCGGCGCAACCGGTATTCGATGTTGAAGGTGTGGCTGCTCTCGAAATGCTCGGACAGTGCCACCATGCGCCGCGGCAAATCTTCGGGGTGGATGCGCTGCAGGTATGTATTTCCGTTGACGATGCTCTTTACATCACCAATGCCGATAACCGCGCTGGTCTGGCCGACCCAAGTCAGCCCGTCTGCCACGAGATCCCATTCGTAGAACAGGTCGCCCGACGACACGAGAACGCTGACCAAATCGGACAAAGCGCCCGATTCGTCATCCTCTCGTAACAGTCCTGGCAGTGCCAGCTCGGCGACAGGCGACACAATAACCTCCTACCTGAAGGTGTCAGCACGAAGATCGCGCAGAATCTAAGGGTGTGAACCCAAAATAAAGATACAATCCAAGTGTTAATAAACAGTAATATTGTTTTCGTCGGAGACGACAGAAATCATCTAAATGATTGATATGGTTAATATATTTGGTTAATGAAAGGTAAAGTTTTATTTAGTTTTTGCTTGAAATTTTAAATAAAAGTACATAAGTTTCGATGTATTCGAATATGGCATTGGACGCACCGTGTTAATTCTTCCGCATCTTCCGGCCCCGACCGCCATACATGACCCGTTACATGGGCACGCCACGCGTGCTGCCAGGACGGCGGCCCAGCGTATTGGCGCTCATGAGCCAGTTAATACCTACAGCAGCCGAGTTCGGCGCGATTTGTCGCGCTCGGAGCTGGGCGAGCCGGTCGACCGGTCTGACGAAGAGCCGAAGGGCAGTGCGCGGCATTTCGCCGAAACGCCGGATATTTTGGGGCAGGGGGCGACCAGCCTCTTCTTCGCTCAGCTTTATGCTCAAGAAGAAGATCCTTCGGCGGGACCTGTTGTCGATCACGAGACCGGCGCTTCGGCTTACCCTTCGCTGGCCTTTGACGACGATATATTGCTGCCCGGCGAAGCGGTCCCCCTGGGGTGGCTCGATCGGCCGCGCCTCGACATCGTCGTCTAGCACCTTTGTTTCATCCTTGTAATCGTGTCTGCTGACCATTGCGGTCGGTGGTCCGTATCGCCTATTGAATAGGCGCGCGCTGGCGATTGCCTATCGGTGAATGGCCGAGGGATGAGCGCCGCGCCAGAACCAATTGGCTTTCGCCCAAATAGCCCTATCTTGTGGAACGTCGAACCATGGCCGCACAAACAATTATTGAACTTCTGAACGCCGGCGCCGATGACGATACGGCGATTACCGCTGTTGACCGGACGTCGCTCACCTATGCCGCCTTGCGGACCCTGGTGGCGGAAACCGTTGCCGCGTTGCGGCGTTTGGGGGTCGAGCGCAACGACCGGGTCGCCATCGTGTTGCCGAACGGTCCGGAGATGGCGGCGGCGTTCATCGCTGTGGGCGCCGGCGCGACCACTGCGCCGTTGAACCCGGCCTATCGCGCCGACGAGTTCCGGTTCTATCTCGAAGATCTGAACGCCAAGGCGCTTTTGGTCGAGACGGGCAGCGAATCGCCGGCTATCGAAGTGGCCCAGTCCCTGGACGTGCCGGTCTATGAACTCGACGTTGCCGACGGTAGCCCGGCGGGCGCCTTCACGCTCCCGGCGGCGGGCGATAGCGCGACGACGGCCGATCTCGATTATGCCGCATCTGAGGATATCGGCTTGGTGCTCCACACCTCGGGCACCACGTCGCGGCCCAAGATCGTGCCCTTGAGCCAAACGAACGTGTGCGCCTCGGCCAAGCATATCGGCGAGATTCTCAACCTCAACCCCGCCGATCGTTGTGTAAACATTATGCCGCTGTTCCACATCCACGGGCTGATCGCCGCGGTCCTGTCGAGCCTGGCGGCGGGCGCCAGTATTTACTGCACTCCGGGCTTTAACGCGCTGCGGGTCTTTTCCTGGTTCGCCGATGCCAGACCTTCCTGGTACACGGCGGTGCCGACCATGCACCAGGCGATCTTGTCCCGCGCGGCCCGCAACGCCGAGATCATCGAGGCGATGGACCTACGGTTCATTCGCTCGTCATCCTCTTCTTTGCCGCCGCAAGTGATGGCCGAACTCGAAGCGACCTTCGGCTGCCCGGTCATCGAATCCTACGGCATGACCGAGGCGGCCCACCAAATGGCATCGAACCCCTTACCGCCCGGCGCCCGCAAGCCGGGTTCGGTAGGTATCGCGGCGGGTCCCGAAGTGACCATCATGGACACTGATAACAATATCCTGCCGGTAGGCGAGACCGGCGAAATCGTCATCCGCGGCCCCAACGTCACCAAAGGCTACGAGAACAATCCGACGGCCAACGCCGAAGGCTTCTCCGATGGCTGGTTCCGCACTGGCGATCAGGGCGTGATGGACGCGGAGGGGTATCTGAGTATCACCGGACGACTGAAAGAGATCATCAACCGCGGCGGCGAGAAAATATCGCCGCGCGAGGTCGATGAAATACTGCTCGATCATCCGGCGATCGCCCAGGCGGTGACCTTCGCCATTCCTCATGACAAGTTGGGCGAGGAAGTCGGCGCGGCAATCGTGCTCAAGGAAGGCGAGGCTGCGGACGAAAGCGAGGTTCGCGAGTTCGCCGCCCAGCGCCTGGCTGATTTCAAGGTGCCGCGCAAAGTCATCTTTATCGACGAAATTCCCAAGGGCGCCACCGGCAAACTGCAGCGCATCGGCTTGCACGAAAAGCTCGGCCTATAGCGCGACCAAGGCGACGCCATGAAAATCTGCATTTACGGGGCGGGGGCGATCGGCGGCTACATGGCCGCGCAATTGGCGCTGGCCGATGCGGCCGAGGTCACCTGCATCGCGCGTGGCCCGCATTTGGCGGCGATGCGCGCCAAGGGCCTGACCTTGCGCATCGGCGGCGAAGAGAAGAACGTCGCCGTCACCTGCACCGACGACCCTAACGAGGCCGGTCCGCAGGATTATGTGGTGGTGACTTTGAAGGCCCATTCGGCCGCCGCCGTCGCCGACCAGATGGCGCCGCTTCTCGGGCCCGACACCGCGGTGGTAACAGCTCAAAACGGTGTACCCTGGTGGTATTTCTATGCCCATGGTGGCGCGCAGGAGGGAACGCGCTTGGCGACGGTCGATCCTGGCGACGGGCAATGGCGCCATATCGGCCCCGAGCGCGTGATCGGCTGTGTGGTCTACCCCGCCGCCACCATTGTCGAACCGGGGGTCATCGAGCATGAATATGGCAACCGGTTTACCTTGGGTGAGCCCAACGGTGAAAAATCCGAGCGCGCGCAGGCCTTGGCCTCGGTCTTGGCGCAAGCCGAATTGCGCGCCCCGATACGCGCGCGTATTCGCGACGAGATTTGGGTGAAGCTATGGGGCAATGTTAGTCTCAATCCGGTCAGTGCGCTCACCGGCGGCACCTTGGCGCAAATGATCGACGACCCTGATGTCTGCGGTGTCATTCGCGCGATCATGGTCGAAGCGCAGGCGGTCGGCGAAGCGTTGGGCGTAAAGTTTCCCGTCGGTGTGGATAAACGCATCGCCGGCGCCCGCGAAGTCGGCGAGCACAAGACCTCGATGTTGCAGGATCTCGAACTCGGCCGGCCGATGGAGATCGACGCGCTAGTCAGTTCGGTGCAGGAGTTGGCGCGTTTAACAGAGATCGCCACCCCGACCATCGATCATGTGTTGGCGATGGTAAAAATGCGCGCGCGCATGTCCGGCTGTTACGGAGACTAAATTTACGCCTGAGGAGAAGAAGACGCCCACTGCGAATACAGATACGCCGCGCGGCGACGCGGCGGCGGGACCGCAGCCGGCGGTCATCGGTCTCAACGCGATCATCATCGCGGTGACCGACGAAGTGCCGCGCATCCTCACGGTGCAGCGCGCCGCCCATTCTCTGGCGACACCGGCGCAGCGCGGTGAGGCGGAAGCCTGGGCCGACAGTCCGGTGGCGCTGCCCTTTGGCCCGTTCGATCCGGGTGAGCACCGCACCCTGGAGCTTGGCCTGCACAATTGGGTCGAGCAGCAAACCGGCCTCGATCTGGGCTATGTGGAACAGCTTTATACTTTCGGCGACCGGCACCGCGATCCGCGCGAACAGGCCGGCGGTCCGCGTCTGGTGTCGGTGGGTTATTTGGCGCTGGTACGCCAAGTTCCGTTGTCCGGCGCCGGCGAGGCCGAATGGCACAATTGGTACGATTTCTTCCCCTGGGAGGATTGGCGCGAGGGACGTCCGGCCATCGTCGACCAGGCGATCCGGCCCAATCTGCAGACCTGGATTGCGCAGATCGCCGATGCCGACGAGCGTCAGACCTATCAAGAGCGGCTGTCCATCGCCTTTGGCACCGAGGCCGCGCCGTGGGATTTCGAACGGGTGCTCGAGCGCTACGAGCTGCTCTATGAGGCGGGCATGATCGGCGAAGCGTTGCGTGACGCGCAAATTCGCGCGGCGCTATCGGGGCGTCCGGTCCCCCAGACCGACAGCGAGACCCTTGAGACCGCCGAGCGGTTGGGCACGCCCATGGCGCTCGACAATCGCCGCGTCTTGGCAACGGCGCTCGGCCGTATTCGTGGCAAGCTGAAATACCGGCCCGTGGTGTTCGACTTGTTGGCGCCGACATTCACCCTGTTACAGTTACAGCGGGTGGTCGAAGCCTTGGGTGGCGTGCGGCTACACAAACAGAATTTCCGCCGCCTGGTAGTTAGCGGTGGCTTGGTTGAGCCAACCGGCCAGCGCGACAGTCAAAGCCGCGGTCGGCCCGCGGAGCTGTTCCGCTTCCGCCGTGAGGTCTTGAGCGAGCGCCCGGCCTCGGGCGTCGGCTTGCCGGCGGCGCGCATCATCGGCTGATCGCCGGCCAGCGCGATGTGCTCTGTTCGCGGCTAATCTTCATCCTTTCGTCTTGACACCTTGATATGCTCCATGAGAGCATTATATAAATATACTCAATATGAGTATAAATAAACCTGGTTGTCGCGAGGACACACAAATGAGCCACACCGCAGAGCTCGAATACACACCGGAAATCGCCGCGGCGACGCAGCCGATCTACGAGCGCATGAAATCGGTTGTTCCCGAATTCGAGTGGCCGGTCCACGCGCCTTATGTGGATGCCATCAACCGCCTCAAGCGCGAGCGCAACGCGGTCATCTTGGCGCATAATTACATGACCCCGGAAATCTTCCACGGCGTCGCCGATATCGTTGGCGATTCCCTCGCCCTAGCCCGTAAGGCGGCGGAGACAGATGCCGAGGTTATCGTGTTGGCCGGTGTGCATTTCATGGCCGAGACGGCGAAACTGCTGAGCCCGGAGAAAACCGTGCTGATGCCCGATATGGCGGCGGGCTGCTCTTTGGCGGCGTCGATTACCGGCGCCGATGTGCGCCTGTTGCGCGAGAAATATCCCGGCGTGCCGGTGGTGACCTACGTCAACACTTCAGCCGATGTGAAGGCCGAATCCGATATCTGCTGCACGTCGGGCAACGCGGTGAAGATCGTCGAATCCCTGGGCACGGATAAAGTGATTTGCCTGCCCGACCAGTATCTCGCCCGCTACATCGCCAGCCAGACTGATGTCGAGGTGATCTATTGGGAAGGCAGTTGCGAAGTCCATGAGCGCTTCACCGGCGACGAGTTGCGCGACTACCGCAAACAATTTTCCGATATCGTTATCGTCGCCCATCCGGAATGCCCGGAAGATGTGCTGAAAGAGGCCGATTTTGTGGGCTCGACGGCGAAAATGATCAACTATGTCGGCGATGAAAAACCAGAACGGGTGCTGCTGGTCACCGAATGCTCCATGAGCGACAACGTGGCGGTCGAGCATCCGGAGGTCGAATTTATTCGGCCGTGCAACCTGTGCCCCCACATGAAACTGATCACCCTGCCGAAAATCTTCGATGCGCTGACCAATATGGAACCGCGCGTGGAAGTCGACCCCGAGGTCGCCGCGCGCGCCCGGGTTACCGTGGAGCGCATGCTCGCGCACAGCTAGCGAGCGGTTCGAATTGCCATGACTATTATCCGGCCCTTCCGGCCCGCGATGGGCATTGCCGCCGATGCTGAAATCATCGTCATCGGTTCCGGCATGGCCGGGATGGTCACCGCATTGCGTTTGGCGCCGCGAAAAGTGACGCTGCTGACCAAGACGCCGGCGCTGACCGGCGGGTCGACGGCCTGGGCGCAAGGCGGCATTGCCGCTGCGGTTGGCGCCGACGATACGCCGCAGGCCCATGCCAGCGACACGGTGGTGGCGGGGGCCGGCCTGAACGAGGCCTCGACCGTCGATTTGCTTACCCACGATGGCGCCACGCGCCTGCGCGAGCTGATTGCCTCCGGCGCACCGTTCGACCGTGGCGAGGCGGGTGAAATTCTGCTCGGCCGCGAGGCCGCCCACGGACACCGGCGCATCGTCCATGCCGGCGGCGACGCCACCGGTCGCCATATCCATAAATGGCTGGCCGATAGGGTCGACCAAACCCCGTCGATCGATGTGCAAACCTCGGCCTTCGCCTGGGAATTAGCGGTGCAAGATGGCCGCGTTGGCGGGGTCGTCGCCTATCACGCGGGCGGCGGCTGGACCCTGCACCGGGCACCGTTTGTGGTCCTGGCAACCGGCGGCTCGGGACAGGTCTTTCAACGCACCACCAATCCGGGCGAAGGCACCGCCGACGGCCTGGCGATGGCCGCGCGCGCAGGTGTGAAGCTGGCCGATTTAGAGTTTGTCCAGTTCCACCCGACGGCCTTGGTCGACCCCCATGCGACAGCTGGGGCGCCGATGCCCCTGTTGACCGAGGCGTTGCGCGGCGAAGGCGCTACCCTGGTCGATGGCGCGGGGCGGCGCTTCATGGTCGACGAACACCCGGACGCCGAATTGGCGCCACGCGACGTAGTGGCCCGGGCGATCTGGCAGCGACTGGTCGACGGCGATGGCGCCTATCTGGATATGCGCGCCATCATGTCCGGCCCTTCGGCGGCCCATTTCCCCACGGTGCAGTCTCTATGCGCCGCCGCCGGTTTCGATCCGGCTTGTGACGTCATCCCCGTAGCGCCAGCGGCGCACTACCATATGGGCGGTATCGCGGCTGACGATCGCGGGCGAACCTCGCTCGACGGCCTGTGGGTGTGCGGTGAGGCCGCGGCAACCGGGGTGCATGGCGCCAACCGGCTGGCCAGCAATTCGTTACTCGAGGGCCTGGTTTTCGGCCATCGGGTGGCTGACGATATCGCCGAAAAAGCTGCCCTGCCGCGCCACCAACCGGATGTGACGGCGCCATCGGTCCCCGGCGCCGATGCGGCGGCCGAGATCGCTAAATTGACGGCGCAACTGCGTGCGTTGATGTACGAAAAAGTTGGTCTGCGCCGCGATGATGCCGGCCTGCAGGCGGCGCTCGACGTCCACCGGGATATCGCGGAGCGATTAGCCGAGATCGCAAACCAAGCGCATCCGTCGATAGTATTCCCCGATGACGTCCGGCGCTGGGGCGAGTTGCGTAATCTGGCGCTTGCCGGTCGTCTGATGACCTTGGCGGCGGCGCAGCGTTGCGAAAGCCGGGGCGCTCATTACCGCATCGATTTCCCGCAACCCGCCGCGGCAGCTGGCGTGCGGCAGTTTCTGACACTCGACGATCTGGCAGAGCCCGGAGGCGCTCAGGAGGGCTACCGCGATGATGCAAATACCACCGCTTTATCCGTTTAGCTACGCGCCGATCATCGAACGCGCGCTCGCCGAGGATTTCGGCGAGGCCGGCGATATCACCACCGACGCCATCGTCGCGCCCGAAGCGCGGGCCAGAGCTGCCATTGTCGCGCGCAGCGGTGGGCGGGTGGCCGGTCTCGAAGTTGCCTTGGCGGCCTTTGCCGCGCTCGACCCCGCGGTCACCGTGGAACACGGGCACCGCGACGGCGAAGATGTCCAAGCCGGGGCGACCCTGGCGGTGGTCTCCGGCGCGGCGCGGGTGTTGCTCAGCGGCGAGCGCACGGCGCTGAATCTACTCGGCCGCATGTCGGGCATCGCCACCACAACCCGCGACTTGGTCACCGCCGTCGGCGATCATAAAGCGCGTATCGTGTGCACCCGCAAAACCGCGCCGGGGCTGCGCCTGCTCGATAAATATGCGGTGCGCGCCGGCGGCGGAGTCAATCACCGCTTCGGCCTGGGCGATGGGGTTTTAATAAAAGATAATCACCGGGTTATGGCCGGCGGGGTCGCTCCGGCGATCGAGCGCGTGCGCCAACGTCTCGGCCATATGGTCAAAGTCGAAGTCGAAGTCGACACCCTGGCCGAGCTGGAAGAGGCGCTTGGCCTCGATGTCGACGCGGTGCTGCTCGACAATATGACGCCGGCAACGCTGACCGAAGCCGTCGCCTTAGTCGCCGGACGGGTGGTCACCGAGGCCTCGGGCGGTATCACGCCGCAGACCGTCGCGGAGGTCGCCGCCACCGGCGTTGACTTAATCTCGCTGGGCTGGCTCACCCACAGCGTCACCAACTGGGACGTCGGCCTCGATTTCGAGCCGCAATGACTTTCTCCTCATTCTGAGCTTGTCGAAGAATGAGGCCGGCAAAACACCTCGCCCTTCGACAAGCTCAGGGTGAGGTGTTTTTTATTTGAATATATGAACCCTACAACTTCGCGAACGCCGCTTCGACGATGGCTTCGGTGCGCACGCCGGTGCCCAATCCCTCGCTTTGCAGGTTGGTGACATAGGCCAGCGCCAAATTGCGCTCTGGGTCGGCCAGGGCGCGGGCGCCGCCGGAACCGGAATGGCCGAAGGCTTGCGGGTTCGGACCCATCGGCGTCAGGCCCGCGGTGTTTTTCCAAAACCCCATGGTCATACGCATCGCCTGGCCGGTGGTGCCGTCGGCTTCGTCTTCCCATTGATCGACGGTGGCGCGGGCGATGGCGTCGGCGGAGAGTAGGCGTACGCCGTCGATCTCACCGCCATTGACCAGGGCTGCATAGATGCGGGCCATGGCGCGCGCGGTGCCGAAGCCGCCGAAGGACGGAATGCCGGCGGTGCGGAACTTCGCCGTGTTTTGCAGGTCTGTATTCATGGGTTTCGGCATCGCCTGCCAGGCGCGCGCCAAGGGACTGCCGGGCCCGGCCTTACCGGCCATGGAGAAGCCTGCGGGATTAGGCGCGATATCGGCAACGCGCTCGAGGTCGGCCTCGTCGACGCCGATTTTGTAGTCGGCCCCCAGGGGGTCGCAAATATTCTCGCGCACAAAGTCGCGGATCGGCTGGCCGCTCACCCGGCGCACCACTTCGCCGGCCAGATAGCCGATATTGACCGTGTTGTAGGCGCCCTTGGTGCCCGGCGGCCAGGCGAGTTCCTGGGCCTCGAGGACCCGGATCATCTTGTCGTAATCGAAGATATCGCCGGGATCGGCGGCATCGTTGAAGCACACTCCGCAATAATGCGAGATGATGTGGCGAACCAGTACATCCTCTTTGCCGTTCTGAGCGAATTCTGGCCAATAGGTGGCAACCGGCGCGTCTAGATCGACCAGCCCCCGGTCGGCCAGCATGTGGACGCTCAGCGCGCAGATGCTTTTGGCGATCGAATAGAAGATACACATGGTGTCTTCGCGCCAGGGGATAGTGTGTGCCGGGTCCTGATGGCCGGCCCACAGATCGACGACTTTTTGGCCCTGGTGATAGATGCAGACTGCGCTGCCGATTTCGCCATGCTCGGTGAAATTACGCGCCAGCGCGTCGCGCACGGCGGCAAAGGCGGGGTCGCAGGCGCCTTGGATTTGCAGCTCAAGGGATTCGGCAGCGGTCATCATCGTCTCTCCCGGTCGTTTAACTCTATTGGAAACCCAATCGGGTCAGCTCGCAAGTCCGGTGACACGCGCAACGGCATCGCGCCAGCCGGTCAGCAAGCTATTCCGCTCGTCTTTGCCGAGCGCCGGCGCGAAACTGGTCTCGTGTCGCCACAGGGTCGCGATTTCATCCAGACCTGAATACACGCCGCTGCCCAGCCCGGCGAGAAATGCGGCGCCTAGGGCGGTGGTTTCGATTACCGCCGGACGGTCGACGCGAATATCGAGAATATCGGCGAGGAATTGGGCCAGCCAATCGTTGGCCGCCATACCGCCATCGATACGCAGGCTCTGGAGAGCCTGGCCATGATCGCCCGCCATGGCATTGAGCAAATCGTGGGTTTGATAGGCGACCGCCTCCAACGCAGCGCGGGCGATTTCGGCAACGCCGGTATCGCGGGTCAGGCCGAATAGCGCGCCGCGCGCGTCCGGATCCCAGTGCGGTGCGCCCAACCCAGTGAAAGCAGGCACCATATAGACGCCGCGATTAGACGCGCCTTGGGCCAACACTTCGGTATCGTGCGCCGCGTCGATAATTTTCAACTCATCGCGCAGCCACTGAACCGCGGCGCCGGCAACGAAGATGCTGCCCTCCAACGCATAGGCCGGCTGTCCGTCGAGCCGGTAGGCGAGGGTGGTCAGGAGCCGGTTCTGTGACGCGACGGGCTGATTTCCGGTGTTCAGCAACACGAAAGCGCCGGTGCCGTAGGTGCTCTTGACCATGCCCGGTTCGAAACAGGCCTGGCCGAAAGCCGCAGCCTGCTGGTCGCCGGCGATGCCCCGGATGGGCAGGGGCGCTTCGAACAGACCCGGCGCGGTCTCGCCGAAATCGGCGGCGCTGTCGCGCACGCCGGGCAGCAGTGCAGCGGGTATGCGCCAGAGGGCCAATAATTCCTCGTCCCAGATCTGGTGGTGGATATCGAACAGCATTGTCCGGCTGGCATTGGTGGCGTCTGTCGCGTGCACCGCGCCGCCGGTCAGCCGCCACAGGAGAAAGCTGTCGATGGTGCCGAACGCCAAAGCGCCCGCCTCGGCGCGGGCGCGGGCGCCGTCGATATTATCGAGCAACCAGGTCAGCTTGCTGGCGGAGAAATACGGGTCGGGCAGCAGGCCGGTGCGTTCGCTGATTAAGTCAGCATGGCCAGATTCGGTGATCGCGCGGCAATCCTCGGCGGTGCGGCGATCCTGCCAGACAATGGCGTTATGGACCGGCTTGCCAGTAGCCCGGTCCCACAACAATGTCGTTTCGCGCTGGTTGGTGATGCCCATGGCGACTACCGGGCGGGCTTCGGCGGCGCACGCGGCGCGCACGTCGCGACACACTTCCAGAACCGCCTGCCAGATTTCCTCCGGGTCGTGCTCGACCCAGCCTGATTGGGGATATATCTGCTGCAGTTCCCGCTGGGCCGTTGCCACCGGCGCTCCGGCACGGTCGAAGACGATCGCCCGTGTGCTGGTGGTTCCCTGGTCGAGAGCCAGGATATGCGGGCCGTGGGCCACGCTAGCGGGTGCAGAAGGGCGCCAGCTTCACCGCCAGATTGAGCAGCGCCTCGTCGCCGCCGGCCCAGCCGATAAACGACAGGCCGACCGGGCAGCCTTCGACATCGGCCGCGGGAACCGTGAGTTGCGGCAAGCCGGAATGGCCGGAGATGCAGGTCAGCGCCAAGGTGTTGGTGCGGAAGAACTCCAATCCTTCGGGCGGCGTGTCGAGCTTCGGCGCAATCACCGGCGCGGTCGGCAGGCACAAAATCGTACCCGCTGGCACGAGTTCGTGCAGCCGGGTGCGCACACCCTCGCGTACGATCTGGGCGGCGGCGGTCTCTTCTTCCGTGATCGCCGCGACCATGGCGAAACGTTCCTTGATGCCCGGGCCGAGATCGGCATTGTGCTCTTCAACGAAGGGCAGGTTGGTGAGCTTGACTTCGCTGGCCTGGATCACCCGGAATGCATCCGCCCAAGTATCAAGTCCATTGGGCGCGACGGTGACATTTTCAGGAGTGGGCAGCACACTGGCGGCTGCATCGACCACCGCCTGCAGGGCCGCGGCGACGGCCGGTTCGGCCTGCGCGAAACAATCGTCAGCGATCAGCAGGCGGTCGAAATCGGCGGCCACGGACCGGTCATCGAGGGCAATAGCGCCTACGGTCTTGAACAATCCCGCATCGTTGGTGAACCAGCCGGCCGTGTCGAAGCTCGGCGCCATCGCGCGGCCGCCAGACAGGTCGATCCGCCCGTGGGTGGGGCGGAGGCCGTAGAGCCCGCAGAACGAGGCCGGGATGCGCACCGATCCGCCGGTATCGCTGCCCAGGGCAATATCGCACATTTCCGCCGCCACCGCCGCGGCGGAGCCCGACGACGATCCGCCGGGCATGCGCCCCGGTGCACGGACATTTTGCGGCGCGCCGTAATGGGTATTGGCGCCGGTCAGGCTGTAGAAAAACTCATCGCAAATGGCGATGCCGGTGATGTCGGCGCCGGCGTCGAGCAGGTTTTGCACGGTCGCGGCGTTTTGCGTCGCCGGTTCGGTGGCGGCGTAGAAATCGGGGCTGCCATTGCCGGTCTTGCGCCCGGCGGTGTCGTACAGATCCTTTATGATCAGGGTCTTGCCGGCGAGCGGCCCCGCGCCGGACCCGCGGATCGGCTCGCTGATATTGTGCGGCACCAAACATCCGACGGCATCGTTGGGGAGGGTGGGGTCGGTCATGAAAGTTCTCTCTGGGCTTGGGCCAACGATACCGCGATCATGCCGCGGCGACCGGCTGTTCCGACAAAAACCAGTCGAGGATCTGCTCGCCGTCCCAGCAGACAACGCCCGGTTTCGACAGAACATGTTCGAAGGTTTCGCGGACATATTTGATCCGGTGCGGCGAGCCGGACAAATAGGGATGCATGGCGACCGCCATCACTTTGGCTGTTTCGTCGCTTTCCGCATAGATGGTCTCGAAGTAGTCGAGTGCGCGGTCGCGAAAAACATCAGACGTATGGTGTTGGATCGCCATCGACACGATGTCGTGGAGCTCGTAGTTGTAGGGTAGCGCCACGACCGATTTTCCCGACGTCGTGTTCACATGCACTGGCTGATCGTCGAGTACCCAGTCGCCGATATATTCGACGCCGGCCTCGGCGAGGAAATCGAGGGTCTCGTAGGTCTGGGTCAAGCCCGGCCCGAACCAGCCGCGCGGCTTCTTGCCCGTAAAATCCTTGATCACGGTCATGCACTTGTCGATCACCGCACGTTCGTCGTCGACCTTGTGCATCGGCACTTGATCGAAGGAGTGGGCGTTGAACTCCCATCCGGACTCCAGAAAGGCCTCGGCGACACGCGGATAGTCCAGACAGGTGCGCGCATTCAGCGTGACCGTCGGCTTGATGCCTAGATCGTCGAGCATGCGTTTGATGCGCCATATGCCGACACGCATGCCGTATTCGTGCCAGCTCCAGTTCGGGTGATCGGGAATCATCGGAACGCCCTGCGGCGGTGAAATCACCATGCGCGCCATGGGTCTGACGATGTCCCACACCTCTGCCGCCAGGACTGGCCAGACGACCATGCGCACGCCGTCGGGCAGTTTCAGTGGTTTGCGGTCAATGATAGCGGAATAGGGTAGCCGGTCGGTTGGCTTCATGCCTTGTTTCATGTCTCTTCCCCGAATAGGTTGCGCCCGACTTGAGTGGGGCGCGGTTTTTATTGCCAACGACTATACTACGCTCTGCGCCGGTTAGGGGAGAAGTCGCATGTCAGCGCCTGCGGAAGAAAATGTCGTTCTGGTCGAACGCGAAGGCGATATCGTCACGGTCGTGTTGAACCGGCCGGAGAAACTGAATGCGCTCAACAAGGCCATGTGGCGGCGTCTCGGCGATGTGATGGCCGAGCTCGATAGCGATGAGAGCGTTCGCTGCGTGGTGCTGCGCGGGGCTGGCGACAAGGCCATGGGTCCGGGCGCCGATATATCCGAATTCGAGACCGAACGGGCCAATTCCACCCAAGCGGCGGAATATGGCGCGTTGATGCATCGCTCAATGCACGGCATTCGCGATTGCCGCCACCCGGTGATCGCGTTGATCAAGGGCTTGTGCGTCGGCGGCGCGTTGGAATTGGCGCTGATGTGCGACATGCGTATCTGCGGCGAGGGTTCGCGCTTCGGCGTGCCCATCAACCGGCTGGGTCTGGTGATGGCCTACCCCGAGATCGAGGCGCTGGTCGGGCTGGTCGGGCGCTCCGTGGCGCTGGAAATCTTGTTCGAGGCGCGGGTCTTCGATGCCGCCGAGGCCAAAGACAAAGGCCTGGTCAACCGCGTTGTGCCAGACGACCAGGTTGAGGCCGAGGCCTATGCCACCGCCCGGCGCATCGCCGACGGGGCACCGTTGGTCAATCGCTGGCACAAGAAATTCGCCGACCGGGTGCTGACCGGGGCCCATTCCGCGACACCGCTCAGCGAGGCGGAACTGGCCGACGGTTATGCCTGTTTCGATACCGAAGACTTCGATACGGGCTATCAAGCTTTCCTGGCCAAGCAGAAACCGGATTTCAAAGGACGTTAGGGATGACAAAAGATCGAAGCCTGCTGGGCGGCATTAAAGTCGTCGAGCTGAGCCATATTATGGCAGCGCCGACCTGCGGGCAGCTACTCGCCGATATGGGCGCCGATGTGATCAAGGTCGAGCGCCTGCCGGCCGGCGACGATACGCGGCGGTTTGGTAAATCGGTCGATGGCGATTCGGCCGCCTACGCCATGATGAACCGCAACAAGCGGGGGCTTGGGCTGGACCTGAAGACCGATAGCGGCCGCGCCACCTTGCGCCGGATGATCGAACAGGCCGACGTGTTCATCGAGAATTACCGGATGGGCGCGATGGAGCATTACGGCATCGGCTGGGAAGAGATGCATAAGGCCAATCCGGCGCTGATCTATTGCTCGGTATCGGGCTTCGGTCGCACTGGACCCTATGCCGAGCGTGGCGGGTTCGACCTGATCACCCAGGCCATGTCGGGTATTATGAGCATCACCGGCGAGGGGCCTGGTCGCCCACCGGTCAAGGTCGGTGCGCCGATCACCGACATTACCGCCGGCATGTTGGCCGCGCTGGGCATCTGCGGCGCGGTGGTGCAGCGGAGCCGCACCGGTGATGGCCAGTATGTTGACACCTCGCTCTACGAGGCGGGCATCGCCCACACGTTTTGGCAGACCGCGATCTTTGAGGCGACTGGGGAAGTGCCGCAGGCGATGGGTTCGGCCCACCCCCTATCGGCGCCCTACCAGGCCTTCAAGACCAGCGACACCTGGGTCATTGTCGGCGCCGCTAACCAGAATTCGTGGTTGAAGTTTGTCGAAGCCATCGAAGCGCCGGAACTCGCCGACGATCCCCGGTTTGCCCAGCCGATTGAGCGCATGGAGAACCTCGACGCTTTGGTCGAGACCCTGAATGGGATACTTTCCCAAAACACCACAGCCCACTGGCTGGCGGTGCTGGAGGCGGCCGGCGTTCCCGCCGGCCCGGTCTACGATATCGCTGAAATGGTCAACGATCCGCACACCCAGGCGCGCGGTATGATTCCCAAGGTGCCAGCAGCGACTGGCGGCGAATTCGCGGCCATCGGCCATCCGGTGAAATATTCCGCCGCCTCGACCGAGATTAACCGCGGCGCGCCGCTGATCGGTCAACACAGCCGCGAAGTCCTGGCCGAGTTCGGGTTCGCCGCGGATGAAATCGAAGCGCTCATAAGCGAAGGCGCGGTCGGCGAAACCAGCGCGAGCGCCGAGGCGGCTGACTAACCTGCGTCCGGCCGGGTCATCCGCATCAGCCAGAAGCAGGCGCTGTCGGGGCTCACCACGCCGCCCAGCAGAATACCGTTTTCGATGCGGCCTTCGAAGGGCTGCACCAGATCGAAGACGATGATGGTGCCGCTAAAGAAGCCGTTTTCGGCGATAAAGCCGCGTATATCGCCGCCGTCGCCGAGCAATTGCCCGTTCTCGATAGTGAGCGAATGAAGCGTGTGATTGGCGCATAGGCTGCCGCTCAGCGGGTCGATCCGCTCGCGTTGGCCGAAATAGCTGCCATCGTAAGCATTGGAAATGAGGTTGCGGTCCGCCAGCGCGGGCATTGCGGTCGCCAGGACGCCGACAAAGGCAATACCGCCGAACATCAGCTTGGCCGGCATATTCAGACCTAAAGATCGGCCAGCCGGGCGCGTTTGGCGTCGAGGCGTTCCTTCTGCTTGGCCAAATCGACGACAAAGCGGGTGTGGCGGCAGGCGCCGACCTTGTCGCCCAGCTGGTCATGCACCTCGACATCGAACAGCACCCGGCGGCGGTCGATTTCGGCGACCGTGGCGTGCACATCGATCCACATATCGATCAAGGTCGCGCCTAAATGGTCGATCTCGACCCGGGCGCCGACCGAGTTTTCACCCTCGTCCAGATGGTCGTCGAGAAGGTTTTTACAGGTGCGCTCGATATCGAGCACCATCGACGGGGTGGCGTAGACCCGTAAATCATCGCCCATGAAGCCGATCGTGCGATCGGCGTCGATGGTCAGGCGTTGGGTGATCTCGAGACCCGGTTGCAAACTGTCTTTCACGTCGCTGATTCCTTGTTGGTGGCGGCCAGTCGGGCGCTGCGCGCAGCTTGCGGGTTCGCTGGCGGGCGATCAAGGGGCCGGTCAAAGGTACGCGCCAGACGGCGGGATATATTGCCATAAATCGGCTATTTGGCCGGCAACGCAGTATTTCGAATTTTATATGGTTTTCGAATAAATTTAGTTTAACTAATAATATCATTTTATTTGTATTTTGTACAAGGTATATAATTATTTTCTTTTAATTTTATAATATTAATGACGAAAAACGCATATTTATTAGATTTATTTACAATTGTTTAACCAATATTACTTAAAATCCTCATCAGTTATTCACCAGGAAAGCCCGGAAATTGGCCCTTCCCATCGACCATAACGCCCCCGAGACGGCCCCAGCGGCCGCGACGGATACAATCGGCGCCACCAACGCTGAGTTGGTGGTGAGCGATGGCGGGGTTGGTCAGGCCGATACCAACGGCGCCGGTATCGTCGTTGCCGCCGCCGGTGATAGTCTGAAGGCCGACCTAACCCTGCTGGGGCTCGAGGATCTGCTCAATCTTCGTCTCGACGAGGACGGGCCGACCGGTCGCCAAGGGACACCGGCCGGGGGTAACGCGAACGGACGTCAATCATCTGTCCCGGACGGTTCGGTTGCGTTGATATTAAATGACGACCTGCCGGCCGACCTGACGGCGCTGGGTCTCGATGAATTGCTCGGGCTGGATCTGAGCGGTGGCGTCTTACCGACCTTGGGCGAAATCGCTGCCTTAGGTTTTGGCGAAGGCACACCGGCGAATGACGAGTCCGGTGATCCGGAACAAACTGGCAGAAATAGCGACGATAGCGATGTGCCGCTTTCGACCCCGCATTTCAGTCATGGCGACGTTGCTCCGGTCATCGCTGAACAATCTCTGACCGAACAGGCGCAATCGAATTCGGTTGAGGCCGCGCAACCGGCAGGTCCAGGACACGCCAACGGCGCACCCTTTTTGCTCGATGCTGACTTGCCCGGCGTGCGCGCTGGACAGCAGGACAAGCTCGGTACCGGGAATTACGAAAATACCGGCCAGGCCCCGGACGAACCCGCAGGTGGCGGCGGTGGCGGCGGCGGCGGTACAAACGTCATTAACGGTACCGCCGGCAATGACGTGTTGAACGGCACTGCTGGCACCGATCTCATCAACGGGATGGCCGGCAACGATATTCTCGACGGTATTCTGGGGGCCGACAAGCTTCATGGCGGTCTTGGCGACGATATTTTGGTTTGGGACGCGGCTGATACGCAGATCAATGGCGGCAACGGTACCGACACATTGCGCGTCGATGGCGGCGATGCCGATTTCACGCTTTTTGGCGGCATTATCAATGACATCGAGATCGTCGATTTGGAGACCGACGTCGGCGCCAATGAGATCACGCTGACAGACCAAGACGTGCTCGATATTACCGATAATGGCGACACCCTGATCATTGACGGCGACGTGTTAGACACCCTCGAGGCTGGCACTGGCTGGACCGACGGCGGCGTTGCCGGCGGCTATCACACCTATACGCAAGGCAGCGGTTCGAATACGGCGACCCTGCTGGTCGATACCGACATCACCGTTAACGCGAATATCTTGCTGTAGGCGGTGATGATCATGAAAAATCGGACTCCAAACTTTACCACCACCCTGCGCAACCTCGCGATTGCCGGCCTTGCCGGGGGCATAATGGCTCTGTCGGCGGCCCCGGCCGCGCGGGCGGACGATGCCGCGCAGACACCTGCGGTCGACATCAGCCGGGAATATTTGATCAAGGCGGCGATTCTTTATAACTTCGCCAAATTCGCCGAATGGCCGGCGGCGTCTTTCAGCGATGTCGACGCTCCTTTGCGAATTTGCGTCATCGGCGACGATCCGTTCGGCCCGGCGTTGACATCTTTACACGGTAAGACGGTCCGCGACCGAGCGCTCGCCGCGACCCGCATTGCCCACATCGAGGATGCGCCTGCCTGCCATATGCTGTTTGTCAGCGCTTCGGAGCAGGGGCGGCTGGCCGGCATCCTGGGCGCGGTTGACACCCTGCCGATCCTCACTGTTGCCGATATGGATGCGTTCACCGGGTCCGGCGGTATTGTTGCGCTGAGGGAGGCTGAGGATCGCAGCCGCCTGGAAATCAACGTGGGCGCGGCGAAGAAGGCCGGCCTGAAGCTGAGTTCGAAATTGTTGCGGTTGGCCGACACCGTCAGCACCCAGCGGGCGGAATTGCCGAGGGGGTCGAAATGATCCGCAATCTCTCCGTTCGCCACAAGGTCACGGCGATAGCCGTGATGACGACGACCATGGTGTTGGCGTTGGCGTCGGTGCTCTTTGTTGCTCTCGAGATTAACAATTACCGGCGCGCCCTGGTGCAGGAACTCACAGCGATTGCCCAGATCAGCGCCAGCAATTCCACCGCTGCGATCGTTTTCGACGATCAGACGGCGGCGCACGAAACTCTAGCGGCGCTGGGCGCCCGGCCCAACATCGAAGCCGCGGCCATCTTCACCCCCGACGGAAGTTTGTTCGCCCGCCAAACCGACGGTGCGGTCGATGCCCGCGGGGACCATCTTTCGGCTTATTTGGCCGAGTTGTCGACGGACGATGAACGGTCCTTCGCGTTTTTTTGGACGAAAAGCTCGGTCGATCTATATGGACCGGTCGAGCTCGACGGGCAGGTCATCGGTGTCATTCACATCCATTCCAACCTCGACCAGATCGTTGCCACGATTTGGACTTATGTAGCGGCCGTCATGATCATCATTCTGCTGGCAATTGGACTGGCCTGGTTGCTGGCGTCGCTGTTGCAGCGCCAGGTTACGGTACCGATCTTCGCCCTGTTGGACACGGTGAGCGCCGTGGCGCAACAGCGCGATTACTCGCTGCGGGCGCCAAAACACAATAGCGATGAATTGGGCGCTTTGGTCGATGGTTTCAACGCCATGCTGGCCGAAACCGAAGCTCATAAGATCGAACTGAACACGGCGCGCAAAGAAGCGGAGTCGGCCAATCACCTTAAAAGCGATTTCCTCGCCCAAATGAGCCACGAGCTGCGCACCCCGTTGAACGCTATTCTGGGTTTTTCCGATTTCATGTTGAGCGAACCCCATGGACCGTTGGGTCATGAGAATTACCGCGAATATATGCGCGATATTCATGGCGGCGGACAGCACTTGCTAGGGGTGATCAATGACATCCTCGACATGTCTAAGATCGAAGCCGGGGCCGTCGAGCTTAACGAAGGTATAGTCGACGCCGAGCTATTGCTTGACGAGAGCGCCAAGATGCTGCGCGAACGGGCCGCCAAAGCCGGCGTTAGTCTGCGGGCCGAGGTCGAGCCCGGCCTGCCGAATCTGTTCGCCGATGGCCAGCTGATTAAACGCGGCTTACTGAACCTGCTCTACAATGCGATTAAGTTCACCCCGTCGGGCGGACAGATCACAGTGCGCGCCGATGCGGCTCCCGATGGCGCTATCGCCCTGACCGTCATCGACAATGGTGTCGGCATCGCGCCGCAGAATATTGCCCATTGTCTGACCCCGTTCGGTCAAGCCGAAAATGTTATGCGCCGTAGCCAGGACGGCACTGGGCTGGGGCTGCCGATGGTCAAATCGCTTGTTGAGCTGCATGGTGGAGTGCTGGAGCTGCACAGCGCATTGGGTGAGGGAACCAAGGCGTCGTTGCTGTTTCCGGCGGAACGGACGCGGGTCCGACCGGTTGGGGTAGGCGCCGTCGCGAAGACGCCTGTCATGGTGATAGAAGAGCCGGCCTTGGCGGCAATCGCCTGATGGCCGCTCGGAAAACAGACAATGGCGAGACCAAAACCCGCCTGGGAGAGGGTCTGTACTGGGCCGGTTTCGGTGGTGTCGCGTTATGCGTTCTGTTTGTTATCGATGCGGTTCTGGTGCATCAAAGCGGCAGTTCCTTTGTGCCGATCGAAGGGCGATTCGTATCGCGCGAGAATATTTTTCTCATTATCCCTATCGGTATTTTGTTGGCCTTATTGTCGTGGCGCGGCGGCGTGGCGGCGCGAATACATGTGAATAACGCGGCGGAGAAAAAGCGCGCTAAAGCGAACGAGGCAGGCGTGACTGTGCCCGCCCGTGACCGGTTGGGAGACCTCGACGGTGAGGAGGAGCGGGAGTCTGAAGAAGACTAATTTCTAACGCATATGGTATTTCGCCGGCCGCGCGGTCACAATCACGGCGCGTCGATAATCGGACTGCGAAAGGACCGCGCCATGCCCGACACACTCAACACATCCGGCGATATTGCCACGCGTGAACAGCTCGAAGACCATTATGGCCAGCCCAAAGGCCATCTGAGCCGCAAGGAGCTGCCGAAGCTCAATAAGCACAGCAAGCATTTTATATCTCTGTCGCCGTTCCTGGTGCTCTCCACCTCGGCGGCCGACGATGGCCCCGCCGACGCCAGCCCGCGCGGCGACGCGCCGGGCTTCGTGCGGGTGCTCGACGATACCACCATCGCCATCCCCGACCGGCCGGGTAACCGGCGGACGGACTCCTTCCACAACCTCATGGAAAACCCCGAGGTCGGCCTGCTGTTCATGGTGCCGGGCATGAACGAGATTTTGCGCATCAATGGCCGCGCCCGATTGAGCACCGAGCCCGAGCTACTGGCGACCTTGGAGGCTAAGGGTAAACTGCCGCGGGCCGTGCTGGTGGTCGAAATCCGCGATGTCTATATGCATTGCGGCAAGGCGATCATCCGCGCCGATCTATGGAACCCGGAGGTCCAGATCGATCGCAAGGACTTTCCAACCTTGGGCCAGGTTAATGAGGATTGGTACGGCGTGGACGGCAAGCAGGTCGATGAGCGACTCGCCGAGGAATACGTCACCACGTTGTACTAACCGCAGCGTTTACGTCGACGAATAACGATTGTTGGAGCCAATCCAACTGGCATTTTGGGGGAGACGCAATGGCGGGACTGACGCTCGATCAGGCGATGAAGATTATGGAAGTGGGGTTTGTCCATGGCCGGACGACCGATTGCCTGCCCTTGGGTATCGCCGTGCTCGATCCCGGCGGCCATTTGCTGACATTCGCGCGCGAAGACGGCACCAGCTTTCTGCGGCCGGCGATCGCCCAAGCCAAGGCGTGGGGTGCGTTGGGCATGGGCATGGGATCGCGCGCTCTGGTCGAACGGCCCGACCGGTTCATCAATACCCTGAACACCTATTCCGACGGCAAGGTGCTGAACGCGCCCGGTGGCGTGATCGTGCGCGATAGCGCGGGCGAAATTCTCGGCGCGGTGGGGGTCACTGGCGATGTGTCCGATCGCGATGAGGCCTGTGCGGTTGCCGGTATCGAAGCGGTCGGGCTGGTCGCCGACACCGGGTGACCGTTCGCAAGGATCGCGAGTTGAGCCCCTCTCCTTGAGGGAGAGGGGTTGGAGTGAGGGGTTACGCTATATCCAGGAAACCCGGCACCGTCCCTAACCCCTCACCCGGCTCGTAATTGCTCGCCACCCTCTCCCGCCGGGAGAGGATTTATTGCCTGTAGGCCTTCTACAGAAATTCGGCGGTCGGCGCCGTGGCCTTGAATTCCTCCAAGATGCGCGCCGAGGACTCGCCCAGCGCGGCGATCTTTGCGTCGATGCCGTCGAATTTAAGTTGCCCGTTCCGCTTCTTAATTTCGCCGGCGATGATGACCGTATCGACGTTGCCGGGATTGGCGTGCATCACGATACCATTGATCGGGTCGGCGACGCCGGCAAGATTGAGGTCGGCCTGGCGCAGCAGGGTAACATCCGCCTGCTTGCCCGGGGTCAGGGAGCCTATCTTGTGATCGAGATGGGCCATCTTGGCGCCATCCATCGTTGCCCACCGCAGCGCCTCGCCGGTCGTGAGTGGAATCGGGTGGGGCATCTCGCCGGTTTGTGCGATGTGCCGCACGCTGTGCAGGTGACGCTCGGCCTGAAGCGTTGTGCGCATAATGGCGAACATGTCGGGCGCGTACGCACACTCTATGTCGGATCCGATAGCCATGGGCACGCCCAGCACGCGCAGCCTGCCGGTCAACGGGTCGCCATAGGCGATCTGCATCTCGACTTCGGCGGTGACGGCGAAGGTCGCGCCATGATCGACGAGGAGTTGGAGATGGTCGTCGCTGAGCGCGTTGCCATGGACGATGTTGATCTTGTCGGATAGCAACTCTTCTTGCGCGGCGTTCTCGTAACCTTGGGGCGCTGTCATCTTGGCGCCGGAATGATGCAGACTGGCGATCAGGTCGAACTCCCGCGCCAAACGAAAATCCTCGAGCACCACTTCATTGACCGACATTTGCGGGCCGAGGACCGCGAGCCCCATCGACATCAACCCGTCGTCGCTGGAAAACCGGCCGCGGCGCAGCCGCTCCACCTCAGCCCGCGGCATGGGTATTTCGCTGAACGGTTTCTGGCCGGGTTTGGGGTCGGGTTTGGCGGACCCGTGCAGAAACAGGGCTCGTATGCCCGACTCATCCAAGCCGGCGATCGCGGCGTCGGAATGGTCGGCTGTGGGGTTGTTGTGGTGCCAGTCCACCAGCGTCGTCACGCCGCAATCAATCTGATTGAGGGCGCCGACCAAATTGGCGATTTGAATGTCGTCGGGTCGGAAGAACGTCGCCAGCCCGGCGTGCATGGCGCGCAAATAATTTAAAACCGTCCAGTTGCCGGCAAGGCCGCGCAACCCGGTTTGCCAGGTATGCATATGGGCGTTGACTAAGCCCGGCATGACGATCATCCCGCTGGCATCGATCACCTGGGTTTCGTCGTTGGCGTTGATATCCGCGCCGACCGCGGCGATCTTGTCGTCCTCGATCAAGATGTCGCCGCGCGGCATATTGGGGATTGCCGGATCCATTGTGACAACAGATCCACCCTTGAGAAGTACTATCGACATAAGTATGCCTCGATTTAGTATACGCCGGCGCCCGAACAGCGGGTTCGGGCGGGCGCGTTTTAGCCAAAATTTTATCGCAGGCGTTGGCCCTAGGCGGTGATGCCTTCTTGCTGGCCGCCGAATTCGGTCGAATAGTTGCGGTCGATATACCAGCACACATAATCCATCATGGTGACCGGATCGTACTTTGGCGGGTTGTCGGCGCTGGTGCAGGTGTCCAGTGTGTCGGCAACGGTATCGGGCGCGGGATTGAAAAATGTCGCCATCGAGTAGCGGTCGTGGTCGGGCGGCACCACGCGATGGGGCGAGGCGATGAATCGGTCATTGGTCCAGCGGTTCAGGAACTCACCGGTGTTGACGATGATGCCGTTAGCGACCGGGTCGGCCGGCAGCCATTTGCCGGTGCGCGTCAAAACCTGCAGGCCGGGTACATCGGACAGGGGCAAAAGCGTCAAAAAGCTGTGGTCGCTGTGGGGCGAGATACCGAACTGGTTCTCTTCCGGTTCGACCGCCGGATAGTGGGAGTTGCGCGTCCACATGATCGGCTCTTCAAAATACTTATCGAAAAAGTCGGCCGGCTTTTCCAGCGCCAGCGCATAGAGCGGCACCATCTTGCGGCCCAGCGCGGCGATTGCCTGTTGAAACTCGACGATGGGTTCGCGGAAGCCCGGCAAATTCTCCGGCCAGGGGTTGGGGCCGACAAAGCGCAAACCCTGCTCCAGATAGGGATGGTCGGAGGAGCGTTCGAGCGCCAACACCAAAGTCTCGTTTAGGTCTTGTTTGGTGTTCTCGTTGATCTTTGACGTGACATAGACCGTCGATTTGGCGGCCACATATCCCACCGACTTCTCGCCGAATTTGAGTTTGAGCTTTTCTTCCGACGGCCGCGCGAAGAAACGCTTCAGCGCGGAATAGGCGTTATCCATCAGCTCGCGCGGTACGCCGTGATTGACGATCACGTAAAAACCGATGGTTTCCTGAATGAAGCGGATGTTCTCAGCCAACGCCTGCGCCGCACCTGGCTCACCGGCCAGATAGGGCCCGGCGTCGAGGATCGGGATATCTTCGTACTCGTCGGCCTTGTCGACCACGCGGTAATCGAAAATCTTTAGGGTCGGTTCAACACCCATGCTATCCTCTTAAAACAATTCACTTTTTTAGGTCAGGCAGGCGGTTGTGCCGGTCCTCTGCCCAACCATTATAAACCTCTTCGATTTACCGGAATGTGGCAAACAGACGCGGTTCTTTCAAGCCATCGGATCCTTGAATGCGGTCATTTGTAGGACATTGAGGGGTGGCGTTAAAGAGCCCGAAAGTCGAAAGAGCGCAGGCCGTCGGAGATTTCATCCGCCGGGCGGCCCAGATAATGAGCCATTGAGGCGGCAAAAAGTGCGCTTAGCCGAATTTCGCCCGATAAGTCGTCGTCCAACATTGCCTCGAAATTAATTTCCGCGACCGGGTTTGCATGTGCGCCCACCAAGATGATTTGGCCGGGGCCGGCGCGATCCGCCAGTTCGGCGCAGCGCTGGTCGTCGGCATTTAACACCGTGGCATGGCGCGACGCTTGGACGGCAACGCCGGCAGCCGTAACCAACTCGCCTGATATATGGTCTGATACATCAAGTACGGCTGCGACATCGCAGTCTTCGATGCCCAGGCCGCCTTGCCATATTTCCTCGAGCGATATTTCGAACACCGCCGCATCGGCGGTCGGATTGCGAAAGATCATGCGCTGGCGGGCGAGCGGGTCGGCGATGTCCTCGCCTATTTGTGCGCCATCGATGAGAACGCCGGTTCGCGTCGATAATCCGACCACATGTCCCGCCTGGGTAAGGATATGGGCGAGGATGCGCGCCGTCGCGGTCCTTCCCGTGTTGCTGACGACGACGGCTGTCGGTATCCGGCTAGGGGCCCCCGGCGGGTACATGGCCTCGATAATCGGGCTCGCAACATCTCTTTGGATGTTCTCAGCGACGACATGGGGGCTCAAGCCCGGTGTGGTGTTGACCTCGCAGATAGCACCGTCGAGTTCCTTGTAAGACTTGCTGATATCGGGGGTAATAAAATCAACGCCTGCCACGTCGATACTGAGGGCAGCGGCGGCCCAGATCGCCATGCGCCGATTGTCGGGATGTACTTCGTCCGTCACGTCAATCGCGGTTCCGCCGGCCGCCATGTTGGAGGCGGTACGCATGTGAACGATTTCGCCTGCAGTGGGAATCGTCTCGCGACTATGGCCGGCCTCGGCCAGCATACGAGTTGTTTCGTTGTCGAATTCAAGTTGGGGTATCCACTTTAATCCTTTCTCGCCGCGCCGCGGGTCGCGGTTCATTTCTTCGACCAATTCGTCGATGGTATGTTTACCATCGCCTGTGACGTGGGCTGGCACTCTTACGGTGGCGGCCACCATCTTGCCGTTCACGATCAACAGACGATGGTCGTCGCCGGCGATAAAACTCTCCACGATGACGCCTCGCCGGTATTGGCGTGCTCTTTTAAAAGCAGCCTGTACGCCCTTGGAATCTGTCAAACCCACGGTTACCCCGAGACCGAAATCGGAATCGAGGGGTTTGACCACCACCGGGTAGCCGATCGCCTCGGCGGCCGTTACAGCGTCCTTTCCAGAGCCGACGACCTGCTGTTCGGGCACCGGCAGGCCGATTTCCGACAGCATTCGAGCTGTCGTTGCCTTGTTGCTGGAGAGGGCAAAGGCGATATGGCTGGTGTGATCGCTGAAATGTTTCAGCCGCCGCATCTGGTAGCGGCCTTGGCCATAAAGGCACAGGTCGTTGCCGAGAAACTCCACCGGAATATCGCGCGCGCGCGCGGCCTTGGCCAAATATCTGTACTCGACGCCCATCACCTGACGTCGATGGCTGTCGGTGAATCGCGTTAACGTGGCGGCGAAATCAAAATCGCGGCGGGCATCCTTGGTTGCCGATTCACCCTTGGGCAATAAATGCTGGATCAATGCTTCGGCGAGATAGCCCGCAGCCGAGCCCGATGCGGAATTCTCATACCCGTAAATGACGTCATAAACGCCGGCCGACGAGGTTTGTCGAACCTCACCCGGCTCAATCTCGCAGCCCAGGGTATTTTGGAACTCCACAGCGGTCAGCATGAAAAGATGGGCCAGCGAAGCGCGATCTTCGATCCAATTGCCGGGTAATTCGCCGATGTTTTTTTGTAACGCTGGAAGGCGTTCAAACAATGCGGTGAAAAACGCCGGATCGACGCCGGTCCCAGGTTCGCCCGCGTTAGGATTGACGTCGACGCGGTATACCAGCACCGATTTGGGACCATAAATATTAGCGCCGGTCAAAATCGAAGGGGTTGAAATTTTCATTTGCGTAGCCGCCCTGGCCTAGGTCGCCAGATGGAGCGCGGCGGCGCCGGCGGCGACCAGCAGAGCTGCGGGTACGCGCCGCCTGCCGAACTTCTCTCCCAGCACCAGGGTGGCGATTAGAGCGGCGAAAATCACCCCGGTCTCGCGCACCGCGGCGACCGGCGCGGCGGGGGCTTGCGAATAGGCCCACAGGATCAGCGCGTAGCTAGCCAGCGCGAAGGCCGCGCCGCCGGCCCCGCGGCCGCCATAGCTGCGCAGATAAGGACCGATCTGACCCCAGCGCATATAGCCGACAACGACCATGAAGGGCACGCAGGCGACGATCATGATCCAGGCCAGATAGACGAAAGTCGCCGTGGCGATATCCGCCGACATGGCGCGGATACCGGCCGCGTCGACCAGGGAATAACCGGCGATCGCCACTCCGGTCAGCAACGCGTAGAACACCGCTTTGCCATGCCCGCCGGCCAGCAATCCGCGCTCCCAGGCCAGGCTGAGAACCCCCAGGGCGATCGCGGCGACGGCAAGGGTGGCGCCGAGCGACAGGCTTTCGCCCAGCACCGGGCCGGCGGCGGCGAAGACCAGCAGGGGCGCTGTGCCCCGGGCGATCGGATAGACCCGGCCGAAATCGCCATGACCGTAGGCGACGATCAGCAGCGTGAAGTAGGTGAGGTGGAGCAGGCCCGAGGCGATGATCCACGGCCAATGATGGGGCAAGGGCAATGGCAGAAAGGGTAGGGCCGCGACCGCGAACAGGGCCGAGAACCCGGCGATCAGCGCTGGGGTCAGCCAGCGGTCGCCGCCGGCTTTTACCAGGGCGTTCCACGAGGCGTGTAACAGGGCGCCGATAACCAGTCCGCTCATCGTCTCTCAAACATCTTTCATGGAAATGGCAAGATATGCCCGGCTATAGCATCACCGTGCCGCCATCGACCATGATTGTCTGGCCGGTGACGAACTTGCTGGCGTCGGATGCCAGATAGACGATGGTGCCGGTCAAATCGTCGGTCTCTAGATTACTTTGCAGGCTTTGGCTGGCGGCGATGACCTGTAGCGCTTTGTCGCGCTTCTCGCCCATGAATTCGTCAGTGCCTTCGGTCAATACCGCGCTCGGTGCGACCGCATTGACGCGGATCCAGTCGCGGCCCAATTCGCGCGCGAGCGAACGGGTCAGGCCGATCACCGCCGCCTTCGAGGTGGCGTAATCTACCGCATAGGCCATGCCATAGGTGGCGGCCAGCGACGAGATATTGATGATCGAACCGCCACCGGCCTCGCGTAACGCTGGCACGCAGGCCTTGCAGCACTGCCAGATACCCTTGACGTTGACCGTCATCACCCGGTCCCACTGATCTTCGGGAAGCTGGTCGAAGCGGCCGCCGGAAATGTCGCCATAGAGCGCCGCGTTGTTCACCAATGCGTCGATGCGGCCGAATTCGGCGATGGCGCGCTCGGCCATGGCCTGACAACTCGCCATATCGGCCACATCCAACGCGAGCCCAATCGCCGTGCCGCCGGCGCTCTCAATCGCGGCAACCGTGTCGGCGGTGTCGCGGATGTCGGCGGCGACAATCATCGCGCCTTCGCGCGCCAGAGCTTCGCTATAGGCGCGTCCCAAGCCGCGGCCGCCGCCCGTGACGATAATGGCTTTTCCGTCCAGTTGCATGATCTTCCCCCGGCGCATTATTGAGTGGCGATTAGCGTATACTCGCCCGCGCTCACGTTACACAAAACACTCCGGAGAGACAAAATGGCGACCTTTGTTCTGGTTCATGGGGCTTGGCATGGCGGCTGGTGCTGGGCGCGGGTGGCGCCCCGTTTGCGCGAGGCCGGTCACGATGTATTCACCCCGACCATGACCGGTTTCGGCGAACGCAGCCATCAACTGGCGCCCGATGTGGGCCTCGAGATCAACATCACCGATATCGGCAATGTCCTGTTGTGGGAGGATCTGACCGAGGTGATCCTGGTCGCCGCCAGCTATGCCGGCATGGTCACCACCTGCGTTGCCGACCGCATGCCAAACCGGATATCCGCGTTGGTCTACCAGAACGCCTTCATCGCCGCCGACGGGGTGGCGCAGAACGATCTGCTGCCCGACTGGCGGCGCGAGATGATCGAAAAGGAGTTGGCGGAGGCCGAAGATGCCTGGATCATGCCGGCGCCCGACCCCAAATTGTTCGGCGTGACCGACCCGGTGGAGCTGGAATGGATAGGGTCGAAAATGGCGCCGCAGTCGGCCAAGACTTTCCAGGACAAGGCGCGGGTATCAGGCGCCCATGCGGCGATCACCAACCGCACCTATATTCGCGCCACCGGCTATCCCAACAACACTTTCGACCGTTACCTGGCGGAAGCGCAAGCCGACCCTGCCTGGCGCGCCGAAGTGCTCGACACCAGCCACGACGCCATGATCACCGCGGCCGACGACATCGTGCGGATATTTCTGGAGGTGGCGGCTACTGCATAAAACAGGCTGTGATGGTTCGCTGTTCGCGCGGCGTACCCCCACCCTAATCCTCCTCCTCAAGGAGGTGGGGCGATCGCATAGACAGCCTCGCCCTTCGAGACGCCGCCCTTCGGGCGGCTCCTCAGGATGAGGCTTTGCGCGTAATCTAACAGAATTCCTCATCCTGAGGGCTCGCGTAGCGAGTGTCTCGAAGGAAGAGGAATTCCAGCGCCGCTACATGCGATTGCCCTGCCCCTCAAGGGGGGGAGGTTTAGGGAAGTGGGCGAGGGGCGACGAAGGCCGCCCCTCATAACTTCTGCTTTCCTCAATCCGCGACGGATGCGTCGTTGCCGTCATGCACCACGGTCTTGCTCTTGCGCGGCGGGATGACCGGCAGCAGCAGGTAGGATTCTTGGCCCTTGCCACTGTGGATCGTCGTGTGCCCGCCGAAGATTTCCTTCGGCCGGTCGAGCGGGTCGTCGTGCAGGAACGGACCCGAACCGCGCGACGGTACATAAGCGTCGACCGCCGGTCCCGGACGGTCATAGTCCTGGCCCGAGATGTTGAGCGCGATGCGGTAGCCCTTGGGCAACACCACGCATTGCGGCCAGATTTCCACGTCGAGTTCGTAGACATTGCCCGGAATCAGCATCTGCTTGTCGTCATGGCTGTGATACGGCCGCCATGGTTTCGACAGCTCGGGATCGAGCTTGCGGTGCGACGCCCGCAGCCAACCCTGGGCCAATGGCGTCTTGGGATCGACGGTGCCCTGGAAATGAACTTCGCGGCCATTGGGCGCGAAGGCCTGCAGGGTGACGAACAGATCGCAATCCACCGTCGAGGACGAGACGAAGATCTTCGCCGCCATCGGACCGGTCAGTTCGGTCTCCGCTTTCAGCGGCGGCGACATCCAGGTGACGCCTCGGGTCAGCGCGCGGAAGCTTTTCTTGGCTTTACCCTTCGGCGCCTTCCAATCGAGCTTACCCTTGCCGCCGGCATTGAAATAGAGCTTGGTCCATTTCGTGCCGCGCAGGGGCCACGAGCTTTCCTTGCGCAGCTCGAACTCTTTGGTGAACGGCCGGCGCAGGTTGACCCAGACTCGGGGCTCCTTGTTCCAGCCGTTCTTTTCACCTTTCAGATAGTGGTCGAAGAACCGTTTCTGCAGCTCCATACCGTAGTTGAGATAGAACCATTCCTCGTGGCGCCCGGGATGAGCCTCTAGCCATTTCTCTTTCGAGGCGGCCTGGGTGAAGCCCTCGAAGTTGCCACGCGGGTGCAGACCGAACCCGGCCCAACTGGCGGCGCTGAGGAACGGCACCTTCACCTTCGACCAGTCTGGCGAGCGCGAGCGGTACCAATCGTCGTCCATCTCGCGGACCCGGTAATTTTCCAGCGTGTCGGCGCGGTTCTCGACCAGCTCGTCGGCGCCCAGGCGGGCCGGGCCCGTCGAGCGGGTCTTCATCCAATGATCGCGCGGACCCTTGGGGTTGCCGTGCTGCACGGCTTCGACCTGGCGCGGATACCAGATTTCCATAAACTTGTTCGACAGAATGCCGCCATGACGCGCCCATTCGCGGTAAGCATCGGCGGCGCCTTCCCAGGGGATCATCGCCTTCAGGGCTTTCGGCTGTAATGCCGCGACATGCCACTGGTTGATAGCGTAATAGGACACGCCGTTCAGGCCGACCTTGCCGTTCGACCATTTCTGGCGTCCCGCCCATTCGATGGCTTCGGCGAAATCCTGGGTTTCACGCGGTGAGAAAATGTCGAGATAACCCGGCGAGCGCCCGGCGCCGCGCGAATCGATACGCACGCATGCATAGCCCCAGGGCACCCAGATTTCCGGATCGACGGTCTCCCAGGTCAGCCAGCGATGCTTAGAGCCAGCCAGCACGTTGGGGTGCATCTTCAGCAGCGATTCCCAAAGCGGCTTGTAATGTTCTTGATATTTGACGCCCTTACCGTAGGGGCCGCCCGCCATGACGATCGGCACTTTCTTGTCCGTGTCGGGCCGGTAGACGTCGGCGCGAATAACCACCCCATCATCCATCCTGATGGGCAGATCGCGCTCAATGATAATGTTGTCGATTTTGGTTTTGGTTGGCATGAATTCCTCCCCGAATTAAGCCGCTTGGTGCTGGGTCTTTTGTCTATTTTTAACGCAACGCAACCGCCAGCATGCCACGAGTGTAGCCGAACAATTCGCATAGCGGAATTTGAAAAATGCGATGGGTGCGCGTGAACCCTCTCCTTGGGGAGAGGGTGGCGAGCGTTAGCGAGCCGGGTGAGGGGACAACTAAGGAGTCACGGATCGAACGGTTTGGGACTGAGGAAACACTGAGTGCTGTGAAGTTATTTCCCCTCACCCCAACCCTCTCCCCAAGGAGAGGGCTTGTGCTTAGGCGGCGTCTTTTTCGTCGGGGGCGGCGACGCGCTCGGTGTAGGGGTTGCGGCCGGTGGCGAGATCGATGCCTTCCAGGCGCACCGCATAGCCCCACAGGCGGCCGATATAGTCGAGTACGTCGACGCGGGTCTTCTCGTCGAGCACGATGCCGTCTTGTACGGCGTGGCGCACCACCAATTCGCGGTCGCCTTTTAAATCCACATCGACGATCTGGATGTCCGGTTCCATGGCGCTCACGTCGTAGCTTGCCGCCAAGGCCTTGCGCACTTCCTCATAGCCCTGGGCGTTGTGGATGGCGTCGACTGAAATATGCGGCTGGGCGGCCCTGTCCGACAAGAGGAACAGTTTGAAATCGCGGATCAGCTTGGGGCTCAAATATTGCAGGATGAAGGATTCGTCGCGATAGTTCGCCCAAATGTCCTTCAGAATGCCTCGCCAATCGTCGTTGCCGGCGATGTCGGGGAACCATTCGCGGTCTTCATCAGTCGGCTCGGTGCAGATGCGCCTGATGTCCTGCATCATGGCAAAACCCAGCGCGTAGGGGTTGAGCCCGCTGAACCGCGGATCGTCGAAGCCGGGCTGGAAGACCACGTTCGAGTGGCTGTGGAGGATCTCCAATAGGGTGCCTTCGGTGATCTGGCCGCGGTCGTAGAGTTCATTGACGATGTGGTAGTGGACGAAGGTGGCGCAGCCTTCGTTCATCATCTTGGTTTGCTTCTGCGGGTAGAAATACTGCGCCGTGTTGCGCACGATGCGCAGCAATTCGCGTTGCCAATCTTCCAGCACCGGGCTGTTCTTCTGCAAGAAATAGAGAATGTTTTCTTCCGGCAGGTTGAGCCTTGCCTTGCGCGCGTTGAGGTCGCACTCGGCTTGGTCGGGTAGCTCGGCCTCATCGACCGGCGGCAAGGTGCTCCATAATTCGCGGAAGTCCTGCGCATCATGTTCGCGAAGGTCGCGCTCGCGTTCCTCGGCTTCGCCGGCTTTCAGTTTCGACGGGCGGCGATAGCGGAAAACGCTTTGATCCATCAGCGCGTGGGCGGCGTCGAGAATTTCCTCGACGGCGGCGACGCCGTGGCGCTCCTCGCATTCGGTGACGTAGCGCTTGGCGAAATCGAGATAGTCGAGGATCGCCTCGGCGTCGGTCCATTGCTGGAACAGATAGTTGTTCTTGAAGAAATGGTTATGGCCGAAGGCGGCATGCGCCATCACCAGCGCCTGGATGGCCATGGTGTTTTCTTCCATGCAATAGCTGATGCACGGACTGGAATTGATGACGATTTCGTAGGCCAGCCCCTGATAGCCTTTGCGGTAGCGCTCTTCATCGTGGATGAAGCGTTTGCCGAACGACCAATGTTCGTACATCAGCGGCATGCCGACCGAGCAATAGGCGTCGAGCATTTGTTCTGATGAGATGATTTCGATCTGGTTGGGATAGACGTCCAGTCCGAGATCTTCCAGCGCGATGACCTCGATCGCCTCATAGGTGCGTTGCAGGGTTTCGAAATCCCAATCCGCGCCGTCGAATAGCGGTTCCGGCCGCTTCTTTTCGCGCTTCGCGGCGGGGCGTTTTTTACCCTTACTGGCCGGCGCTTTTTTTTGCGTTCGGTCATGCCACCCGGTCCCTCTTGTCGTTCTTGGCGAAGAGCTCGCGGAATACGGGGTAGATATCGCTGCGTTTGGCGATGTGCTTCATGGAGAACTTACCCCATTGGTCGTCGACCGCCTGATAGCCGCGCCACAACTCCTTGCCGTTCGAGGTGCCGGCATAGCGGGCGACTTCCTGCTCTGTCAGGATCTCCACATAGGCGTAGTACTGGCACAGCGGCAGCAACTCGTTTTCCAGCAGGTCGACACAGGTCCCGGTATCGTTGGCGATATTGTCGCCGTCCGACGCCTGGGCGGCGTAGATGTTCCAATCGGACACGGGAAAGCGGTCGCGGATGATTTCCTGCATTTCGACCAGGGCCGTGCTGACCTTGGTGCCGCCGGATTCCTGGCTGTAGAAAAACGTCTCTTCGTCGACCTCTTGCGCCACATGGGTGTGGCGGATGAACACCAGTTCCACGCGCTCATATTTTCGCTGCAGAAATAGGTGGAGCAAAATGAAGAAGCGCTTAGCCAGATCCTTTTCGTGCTGGCCCATCGAACCGGACACATCCATCAGACAGAACATGACGGCCTTGGATTTAGGTTCGGGCTTGGGGTCGAAGCGGTTGTAGCGGATGTCGACCGGGTCGATATAGGGGATCGCCCGTTGCCGGCGTTTGAGATCGGCGATCTCGTTCACCAGTTCGGCTGCCCGTAACCGCTGTGCGGCGTCCAGATCGTCTTGCGCCTGAAGTTCGTCCAGCTCGCTCTGGAGTTCGAGAATGGCGCCCGCCTTCGGCCGGTTGAGCACGACGCGGCGTCCCATGCTGTTACGCATGGTGCGCAGCACGTTCAAATTCGGCGTTGTGCCATAATTGCTGTAGCCGGCGCGGTGCGGTTTGACCGCGTGGGTTTCTTTCAAGGTCGCCTTGATCATATCCGGCAGTTCGAGGTCTTCGAACAGAATATCGAGGAATTCGGCGCGCGAGAGGGAGAACACGAACTCGTCGGCGCCCTCGCCGCCTTCCGAGGCTTCCTTGCCGCCGCTACCGGCGCCGCCCTTCGGCGGTTTTTGAATTTTGTCGCCCGGCACATATTCTTCGTTGCCGGGGAAGACCCGCTCGTGGTTGCCGCCGGTACTGGAGTGGCGGAAACGGGGCTCGGTAATGCCCTTCGACGGGATCGATATCTTTCCGCCCTGGCCGGCGTCGGCGACGTCGCGTTCGCTGATCGCCTTATCGACGGCCTCTTTGATTTGTCGACGCGCCCGCTTCAAGAACCGTTGGCGGTTGCCGAGGCTCTTGTCGCGGGGGTTTAGACGTCGGTCTATGAGATGGATCATGTCCTGGATCTCGTGGCGCGATTAGCCTGCCTTGTTGACCCGCATGTACCATTCCACCAGACGCCGCACCTGGCGCTCGGTGTAACCACGTTCGACCATGCGCGTCACGAACTCGGTGTGCTGTTTGTCGGTCTTGCTGTCCTTCTTGGTGCCGAAGCTGATGATCGGCAGCAAGTCCTCGACCTGACTGAACATGCGCTTCTCGATCACCTCGCGGATTTTCTCGTAGCTCGACCAGGACGGGTTCTTGCCGTTGTTGTTGGCCCGGGTCCGCAGGGCGAACTTGACGACTTCGTTACGGAAGTCTTTGGGATTGGCAATGCCCGCCGGCTTTTCGATCTTCGATAATTCGGCGTCGAGGATCTGACGGTCGAAGACCTGACCGGTGTCGGGATCCTTGTAATCCTGCTCTTCGATCCACGCATCGGCGTAGTTGATGTAGCGGTCGAACAGGTTCTGGCCGTATTCGGAATAGGATTCGATATAGGCCTTCTGGATCTCGTTACCGATGAACTCGGCATAGCGCGGCGCGATTTCCGATTTGATGAAATCGAGATAACGGTCCTCGGTTTCCTGCGGGAACTGCTCGCGCCTTGTGGCCTGTTCGAGAACGTACATGAGATGCACCGGATCGGCGGCGATCTCTTCGGTATCGTAGTTGAAGGTTTCCGACAGAACCTTGAAGGCGAACCGCGTGCTGATACCGGTCATGCCTTCGTTGACGCCGGCCACGTCGCGATATTCCTGGATCGACTTGGCCTTGGGGTCGGTGTCTTTGAGGTTCTCGCCGTCATAGATGCGCATCTTCGAATACAGCGACGAGCTCTCATGCTCGCTCAACCGCGAGAGGATCGAGAACCGGCTCAAGATCTCGAGCACTTCCGGCGCCCGGGCGACCTCGCCCAGATCACTGCTTTCCAGAAGTTTCTCGTAGATCTTCGCTTCTTCGCTGGCGCGCAGGCAGTACGGCACCTTGGTGACGCAGATGCGGTCGAGGAAGGCCTCGTTGTTCTTGTTATTCTTGAACTGATCCCATTCGGACTCGTTCGAGTGGGCGAGGATCATGCCCTGGAAGGGGAAGACGCCGAGATTTTCGGTGCCCACATAATTGCCTTCCTGGGTTGCCGTCAGCAGCGGGTGCAGAACCTTGATCGGCGCCTTGAACATCTCGACGAACTCGAGCATGCCCTGGGTGGTGCGATTAAGCCCGCCGGAATAGCTGTAGGCGTCCGGGTCATTTTGGCTGAAATGTTCCAGCTTGCGAATGTCGATCTTGCCGACCAGCGTGGAGATGTCCTGGTTGTTCTCGTCGCCCGGTTCCGTCTTGGCGACGGCGATCTGCCGCAGCTTCGAGGGCATCAGTTTGACCACTGAGAATTTGGAGACATCGCCGCCAAACTCATCGAGACGCTTGATCGCCCAGGGCGAAATCAATCCGGTCAGACGGCGGTGCGAGATGCCGTACTTATCTTCAAGCAGCTCTGCCATATGTTCCGGATGGAACAGACCGAGCGGCGATTCCAGGATCGGGCTGATCTCGTCGTCGGCTTTGAGAACGTAGATCGGCTGTGATTCGATGAGGCTCTTCAGCCGTTCGGCCAACGACGACTTGCCGCCGCCGACGGGGCCAAGCAGGTAAAGGATCTGTTTGCGTTCCTCGAGGCCCTGCGCGGCATATTGGAAGAAGCCGACAATCCGTTGGATCGTGTCTTCCATGCCGTGGAAGCCGGCGAAGGACGGATAAAGTTTGATTGTCCGGTTGAGAAAGATGCGGCCGAGCTGTTGGTCGGCGCTGGTGTCGATGAGCTCCGGCTCACCGATCGCGGTGATCATACGTTCCGCCACACCCGCATAAAGGGTGGGGTCATCGCGGCAGGCCTGGAGATATTCTTGCAGGCTGTAGTCTTCGCGTTTTTCTTGGTCGTAAAGTTCCGAGAAAAGATCGAAAACATCGTCGACCAGCGGCGTCTCGGCTAAAGCAGTCATCGGGTACCTCCTCAAGTTGAAACAGGAACACGGCTTACTAGGACTAACTTTGACCCGCATATGGTTAACAGCCGATTAACCATAGTTACCGACAGTACCAATTCACGATTGATAGATAGATACGAGTGAACACGGACTAGCTGTCCGGGATTTGCGAGCGTCGGCGTTCCGATCGACCCCTTCAAACCGATATTCGCCGCGCCATCAGGGGCGGGGGGAAAACGCCTTGGGAGGGGGGTCGGTTTGGCAAACATGGGTCGCCGTCATTTCTTTCGATCGGTTACAATTCTATCGCCACCAAAACAGCTCGCAGCATCGTCAAAGCCCGCTTTTCAGCGGTTTAGCCGTCGTCGAAAGATCGGATAAGACTAGGAAATTCGAACTTCGTACGACGGTGTAAGCAACAGTCAGCATGAAATTCAGGTAGTTCTAATATGGTTAAAATCTATTCTATTTATTGTGATTCGGATATGATCGATAAATAAGACAATTAAGGCGTCAAAAAGCGAAAGTATTCGCACACTTAAACACCGTTTGGCGAAACTATGGCGGTGTCACAGTTAAGTGAAGTCTGACGCATTTAGCTAAAATTTTATCGAAACCCCATGCGATCGCACGGCGTGGGCGCGTGCAATAAGGTGCAAAATGAGCTAGCATTTAGACTGAATTTTCTCGGCGAAAAATTATTGGAGTAACCCCGATGAAACCCGTTCGCATTTCCGTCAGTTCCCTAGCAATTGCCGGCTTTATTGCTTTTGGTTTGAGCGCGGCGCCGATCGGCGTTGGCGATAATTTTGCGCCGGAAATCAAGTCGGCTTTCGCCAAAGGTAAAGGCAGCGGCAAAAGCAGCGGCAAAGGCGGTAAGGGCGGCAAGAGCAGTAGCAAGGGCGGCAACAGCGGCGATTCCGACATCGAATCCGCCGACGGTGAACACGACGATGAAGATGGCGACGGAAAAGTCGGCAATGGCCATATCAAGGCCAAGGGCAACGGCCATGCCAAGAATCATGACGACGGCGTCGAAGGCAATAACCATGACGACGATGGCGCGCCCAATGCTCATGGCAAGCTTGCAAGCTTGCTCGGCAATCTCAACGCGGCGCATGCATCGCCAACCGCGCTGGAGAATGCAAACCGGGAAAATTCGATCGTCGGATTGCTGGCGGCTTACGCCGAGGCGGTCGAAGGCGATCCGGAGGCAGACGTGCCCGTCCTCGGCCTGACCCCGGAAGAACAACGCGAAGCGCTGGGCGAGATTTCCAACAAGTCAGATGAGGACGGCCGCGTCGATGACGAAGTTGTGGCGGAGGTCAATCGGCTGCTCGACCCCGACGAAGAGGACGACGCCGGGACAGACGACGAAGACGACGAAGACGGCGACAGCTAAGACGGTTTGCGACCAGCCACACCCAATCTAAGTAACGATCCGACGATCCCGACCGCGCGAGCGCTTAGCTGGCGTGGATAGGATCGTCTTTCAACCTATTCAGCAATTCGCGTGAAATGGCGCCCGAGACGGGAATGCCCTTTGCCTTTTCATAGGCTTTGACCGCCCCGCTTGTCTTGGGGCCGAATATTCCGTCGGCAACTCCTGGTTTGAACCCAAGGCTGGCCAGCGTGTGCTGGGCAAAGGCGATCGACGGGTTGTCCTCGACCCCGGTGGCCTTTTCCGCGCCGAGGGGCTTCCACCGCTGTGCGGCGGCGTTTTCTTTGGCGCGGCGATCTTCGTTCAAGCGCTCGCCGATGCGATTGCGAAACGGTTCGGCCTTATCGAAGCCGCGCGCCACGGCCACTGAAAACCAGCGGTAGGCGATGGCGTTGTCCTTCGGCACGCCCGAGCCCGCCGCGTAGGCCAAACCGGTCATATACTGGCCGTTGGCGACGCCTTGTAGGGCGGCCTTGGCGAACCAGCGCGTCGCCCAGGCGCGGTTTTTCGCCACGCCGCGGCCGACTTGATAGGCCGCGCCGGTCTTGAACTGAGCGTCCGCATGGCCTTGCTCGGCGGCTTTCTCGAACCATTGGACGGCGGTGGTTTCGTCTTTTTCGACGCCTTGGCCGCGCTCATAGGTTAGCGCCAACTGATACTGCGCCCCGGCATTACCGTTCTGCGCCGACTTTTCGAACCACCGGTTTGCCTCGGTCAAATCCTTCGCCGCGCCGTCGCCGCGTAGTGACGCCAGACCCAGCAAAAATTGCGCATGCGCCTGATCTTGCGCAGCCGCGCGGCGGTACCAGGAAACTGCCGTGGCGCGATCTTTTTCGATGCCCTGGCCTGTGCCATAGGCGAGACCCAACAAGAATTGCGCTTCCGCATGGCCGGCATCGGCGTGGGGAATGACCAGTTCGACGGCCCGCTTGGGATCGTGCGGCACCCCGTCGCCCTCCATCAGGCGAACCGCCAGTGCGACATCGGCATCGGCGGCGGTGCTGACGGTACTATCGCTCGGCTTTGCCTTCGGGTTCGGGGCGCTGCTGCCCTCGGTTTCACTAGTGCCGGTCAGCTCGTGAATTTTCTCATTGGCCGACTGCAGGGTTTCTTGGACCTGGGTACACGCTGCCAACGCCACCATCATGGCGAGCAACGCAAGCGGAGTTCCGCGGGGCAGAGTAGATTTCATGATCCGGCTGTTCCTTATGTTTCGATCGGCGTCGCTAGCGGTTCCTGACGACGTCGCGGATGACGTCGAGCACGATGTTGGTGGCCGTGTCGATCAGCACCGCGTCATTGCCGACGAGCACCCGCTGGGTTCCTTGCAGGGGCGCCGGCAGTTGTGAGCGCAGATGCGCGGGGAAGTTCTTTTTCTCCAATCCTGGCGGCAGACTGTCACGCTTGGCGAGGCCGGGAGGCGCGCCTTTCGATCCCTTGCCCTTCTTGCCGCGTTTTCCCTGGTCTGCTTCGACATCCTGAATGTCGGCTCCGCCCAAGACCTCGCGGATAACTTTACGTTCAAGGTCGTTGAAAACCTTCTCGATCACCGTATTGTTTTGGGTGAGTTGAACAGGTTCGGCGGCGATAGCGCCGGAATTCGGGGCCAAAAAGAAAGTCGCGGCGGCGAGAAGTATGAGTAGGCGTGACATAGGTGACTCCATTTGAGGGCGTCGACAGGATAGTTGGGCCAACAATTATGACCGCTTCATGGCAATTATGAAGGCTCCGCTTCGTGTTGTTGCCAGGAATGCAAAATACAATGGCGACCGATTCCTCTTGGCCCCTAAATTAGCGCGCATTGGTGAATGTAAGTTTTACGGAAGAGGAGATGCGGTGGTTTAATTTCCGCAGAAAGCTCAGTTGCCGAATATTTATGGTTAACGGTGGGTAAATACGGGAAAATTCGCCAAAATTACCCGCCGCGGAGTTTTCAGGCGCTGGCGGCTGCAGTACTGTGACGTTCAGAGCCGGGCAAACACTAATCTTAGGGTTGCGGTCTAATGCTAGAGGCACTGCGTCAGGGAATGGGCCGCCACCAGCGGCGCGCGTTTTGGGAAGCGACGATCGCGGTTTGCGCCCTTGTCGCGGCGCCCGAGGGCAAAGTCAGTTTCGCGACGCGGGTTCGGATCGACCATATTCTCGATAGCCTGCCCGACCTGAAAGTTTTCGATACCAATGAATTCGTCGAGACCTTCGACCGTTTCGTCGAAGAGTTCCGCGTCAGCCCGCGCAAGGCGCGCTCGCGGGCGCTTGATGTTGCTCGCAAAGGCGCCGGCGATGCTGACGAGGCGGAACTGTTGGCGCGGATTGCGTTAGCTGTTGCCGGCACCGAGGCCGAAGCCGGCCAAGTCGATATGGAACCGGTCGAGGCGCTGTGCCATGAACTCGGCGTTGATCCGAAATCGGTGTTGTTGGCGGCTTCGCCGCCGGCGGAAGACGGAACTGACGCAGAGCCGGCCGAGCCAGCTCCCAAGCCACCCCCCCATCTAAAAAGCGTAGATGATATTGCGGAGGAAGAACCCGAAATGCCGGAAGATAAAACGCCTGGAGACGATTCTGGAGTGATCGCGATGCGTTCTGCGAGCAACGACGCGGCCGCCGCGCCGGAACCTGCTGAAGCGCCGGCAGCTCCCGCGCCTGTATCCTCGACGCCGCCCGCTAGTCAGACTGCCGATCTCAGCCAGCAATTATTGGTCGACGGAACCAAGGCGGTCATCGCCCTGTGTGGGCGTACCAAGACCGGGGCCTTGGAAGCGCTGCGGATCTACGAGAATGAACAATTCGCCGCCGCCGATTGCGCGCTTTCGGAAAAGATCGCCAACGAGAAATTTTGGTTGTCGCCGGTCACGCTTTTTCCGTCCGGCGCCGATGCCGGCGCGGAGGATGGCGAACCCACGCCGATCCATGTTCTATGTCTGAGCCGGCCCGATGGCAGTATCGAAGCCTTGCGGGCTTTCGAAAGCGCCGATAACGCCAGCGCCGATCTTGAATTCTTCCGGAATATCTCGAACGACAAAATGTGGGTCTCCGTCGTCCAGTTTAAGACCGTGACCTAAGCATTGCGGTTTGCCGGCCGAGGCTGCGCGTGACGCCGTCGGGCGCCGCGCCCAGTCTTGCGCCGCTTGGCCCCCTTATAGAAATTGGCGCGGTATTTGAGCCCTCTGAAGGAGTGAGCAGGTGAACGCGCAACCCGATCGCCGGGAAGACGAGGTCGTCGGCGAAGAACATTGGACCCGGAAGGGCGATACGAATTTATTTCTGTGGGAGAAGTATCTCGACCGGCCGGACGGTGGGGCGGGCACCATCGTGTTTGTGCATGGCTCGTCGATGGCCTCCCAGCCGACCTTCGATCTGCATGTCGAGGGACGGCCCTATTCTTCAGCCATGAACTGGTTTGCGCTACAAGGCTTCGACACTTGGTGTTTGGATGTCGAAGGCTATGGACGATCCGACAAGGGCCGGGACTCGAACTTCGATATTTCCAACGGCGCCGACGATGTGGCGGCGGCGTGTGACTATATTTGCGGCCTGCGTGGTATCGATAAAGTCCATGTGTACGGGATTTCGTCGGGCGCGCTGCGGGCCAGCCTGTTCGCTCAGCGCCATCCGGGCCGGGTCGCGCGGCTCGCCCTCGACGCCATGGTGTGGACCGGCGCGGGCAGTCCCACATTAGAGAACCGGCGTAAGAAATTACCTGAGTTCAAATCCCATAACCGGCGGCCGATAAATCTGGATTTCGTGCGCTCCATATTCTCGCGCGACCATCCCGGCTGCGCCGAGGATGGCGTCGTCGAGGCCTTTGCCGCGGCGATCTGCGCGTTGGACGATTCGATCCCCAACGGCACCTATGTGGACATGTGCGAAAACCTGCCGGTGGTCGATCCGGCAAAGATCACCATGCCGACCCTGATCATGCGCGGCCAATGGGACGGCATCGCTTCGATGGAGGACTTGCTCGATTTCTTCCGCCTGCTACCCAACTCCGACAAGCAATTCAAGGTGATGGCGGGCATATCACACGCCAGTTTTCAGCAGAAAAACTATCTGATGGCCTATGAAATCCTGCACGATTTCCTCACCCAGCCGGCGCCAAATTATACGGGCTAAGGATCCCGCTGGATTGCGGGATCATCCGGCACAACAGTTTCGGGGTTCTAGAACTATCTATTGAGTTGTCGTTGCCGCTGGCGACGCCTACAGTTTTCAAAACAATAAACCTTTGAAATCTGCAGGGAGGCAACCATGACCCTATTCGATAAACCGTTTGACCGCCGCACGCTTCTACAAGGCTCGGCCACTATCTTGGGCGCCGCGGCGGCGTCCAGCGTACCCTTCGCCGGCGCGTTCGGCGCCGGGTTTCCGGACGGCGATATTAGCGTAACCGTGCCGACGCGTGCCGGTGGCGGCGCCGATCGGAATTTACGCGCTTTTACCGGCATCTGGAAAAAATACCTCGACGCTACGTTCAAGCCCGACTTCAAGCCCGGCGCGTCGGGCCGCGTCGGTTATGAGTTCTTCATGGGCAAGAAGGAGGCCAACGGCCAGAACTTGCTGTTCGGCAATATGGGACCGGAGTTCTTGAATTGGGTGGTCAAGCCACCGACCTTCGACCTTGCCGACCTGACCTATTTTGCCCGGGTCGATACCGATCCCGGCGCGATCTTTGTGCGAGCCGACAGTCCGTTCAAGACCATCGACGATGTGGTGGCCGAGGGTAAAAAACGCACCCTCAACGTTTCCACCAGCCGTCTGGCCCATCCCGCCTCGGTGGGGCTGCTGGCGCTGGGCGAGCATACCGGCGCTCAGTTCAATTTGATTCCCCTTTCGGGTGGCAAAAACACCATCGCCGGCGTGGTGACCGGCGAAATGGATTTGGGCACTCTGACGTCGGGTTCGGTGGCCGCCAAGGGCGCTGCCTTGCGCACGCTGTTGGTGTTCAACGACGAGAATGTTGCCGGCGACCGGCTCAACAACGCACCGACCATGAACCAGAAATACGGCACCAGCCTGCCGCCGCTGTTGTCGTCGCGCGCCTTCGGTATCCAGACCAGCGTGATCAAGGATCATCCCGACCGGTTCAAGATTCTCAACGACACGATCAAACAGGTGTTCGCCGATCCCGAATACAAAGAAGCCGTGATCAAGGCCAAGGGTATCTGGGAATACATCAATTATGGCGATATGGATGACACCGCCAAGTACCTCAAGGGTATCGAAGAGGTGGGCTCGAAGTTCAAGCCGCTATTGACCGGCAAGCCAGCTTAAGACGACCTCTTAGGAAAAAAACGGGGCGGCAGATTTGATAATTTGCCGCCCCAACTCGTAGGCGTTACCCCATGCAAGACGACACCGAAGCAAGCCAACCGCGCAAGCGCGCCCTGGGGGCGGAGCTGGTCATTCCGGTCGCCGCTCTGGCCTTCACCATCTACTATTTCTACACCATCCTGGAAGCGCCCTGGACGGCGCAGGCGAGCGCCTTTTTTATTGGCACGATCCTTATCATTCTGTCGCTGGTTTTCATTGGCCTGACCTTTCGTTGGGTCGCGAAGGGCGAGGGCGATTGGAGCTTTCACACGCTGTTCGAGCCCCACGAATACGTAAAGCTCCGCTTGGCATTGTTCGCGCTGACCGTCGGCTATATCGCGGTGATCTCGTTCCTCGGCTTCACCATCACCACCTTCCTGTTTTTGGTTCTGGCAATGTTGCTATTGAACCGTGGCCGCCGCGCCAAGCTGTGTCTGTCGCTCTCCGCCATTCTGTCGGTTGGCGGGTATCTGTTATTTGTTGTTGCCTTCGACACCAACTTCCCCGAGGGCCCGTTCGAAATTCTGATGAACGGGATCTTGTGAGATGGAAGAAGTCTCGTTTCAGATGTTCGCCGAGCTGTTCTTCCACACGCTCGGTTTCTGGTGGATCATTATTCCGGCCATGCTGTTGGGCCTGATTGTCGGCGCGATCCCGGGTTTCAGCGCGGCCAACACCATCATCATTTTGCTGCCGCTGACCTTCGCCATGGAGGTCGAGCAGGGCGTCGTGTTCATGGTCGCGCTGTATGCCTCGTCGCGTATGGGCGCGGGTATTCCGGCGATTTTGGTGAATATCCCCGGCACCGCGGGCGCGGCGGCGACGCCGCTCGACGGCTATCCCATGGCGCGCGCCGGCCTGGGTCAGCAGGCGTTGGCGATGTCGTTCGTGGCGTCCACCGCCGGCGGTCTGCTGACCACCATCATCGCTCTCATTGCCATGCCGTGGCTCGCCCAAGTGGCCTTTTTCATGCACAGCGTTGAAATGATCGTGGTCATGCTGTTCGGCATTTCGTTGATCGCCACGATCGCGGCGAAGAACACATTAAAGGGGCTGATCGCCGGTCTGTTCGGGCTGATGATCGGCGCCGTCGGAACCGATTTTGTGTACGAAACCCCGCGCGCCACCTTTGGATTTCTCGAACTGTATGACGGCATTCCTCTGGTGCCGGCGTTGGTTGGGCTGTTTGCCATCTCCGAGGCGTTTCTGGTGATCGAAGGCGAATCGATCCTCACCCGCCGTGGCAAAGAATTGATGGACAATCCCAGCTGGAAGGCGTCCATCGAAGGCATCCGCATGAGCGTCAAGCGATGGTGGCACATCACCTGGTGCAGCCTGATTGGCCTGGTCATCGGCGTGATCCCCGGCGCCGGCGCCAGCATCGCCTCGTTCGTCGCCTATCAGCAGTCCCGGTCCTATTCCAAGACGCCCGAGCTTTACGGCACCGGCCATCCGGAAGGCCTGATCGCGCCGGAGGCCGCCAATAACGGCGTGACTTCGGGCACCTTGGTGCCGTTGATGGTTATCGGACTGCCGGGCGGCGCGACTGCCGCCATCATGCTGGTGGTGCTGCAGTTCCACGGGGTCAATTTCGGGCCGCAATTGTTCGGCGAACGGCCGGAGATCGGCTTCGGCATATTCATGGCCATGGCGGTCACCTATTTGCTGATGATTTTCACCATCCTGCCGCTGTCGCGCTACATGACCAAGGTCACCATCGTGTCGACGGCGTTCATGGCGCCGGTGATCATATCGTTCACCCTGGTCGGCTCCTTCGTGCCGCGCGAGTTCGGTTTCGACATGGCGCTGGCGTTGGGGTTCGGCGTGCTCGGCTACATCGCCCGGCGCACCAACTATCACGTGGCGGCGATCCTCATCGGCATCATCTTGGGTCCGCTGCTCGAACAATTCTTCCTGCGCGCCATCCGCATGGCGAACGGCGATTTGACCGTGCTGTTCTCGTCGCGCATCGGCAATGGTCTGTGGATCGCCCTGGTGGTGACCATCGCGCTGCCCTATGTGCTCGATCATCTGCGCGCGCGCCGGCGGCGGCGGGAAACCGCGTAGGGCGGTGTGGTTATGACGGCAGACCAAAACGCATGTGTGGCCCATAACGTGCGGCAGCTCGGCGCCCTGGATATCCCTGGCGGGGGCCAGGTTGTGGTGCAGGACGGCTATGCCTTTGTCGGCCATATGAAGCCGCCCCATGGCACCACGATCATCGACGTCGGCGATCCGGCCGCGCCCCGCATTGTGGCGGAAATTCCCACCGACGGGCCCTATTCCCACACCCACAAAGTGAGGGTGGCCGGCGATCTCATGATCACCAACGTAGAGCAGAATGACCGCCACCTGTTGCGCCGTGCCGGCCGGATCGGGGAAATTCGCCAGACGCTTTTGGACAGCGGAAAAGACCCAAGCGACGGCGCGGTGGCGGCGGAATTGGGGGTCGCCGCAGGCGACATTGCAGAGCTCGATGCTGCACTGGAGCGTGGCTATGACGATGGCGGCTGGAAGATCTGGGACATTGCGGATAAGGCGGCGCCGCGCGAAATCGCTTATGTGCGCACCCATGGCTTTGGCGTGCACCGCTTCGATATGGACCAGAACTACGCCTATATGTCGACCGAGATGGAGGGCTATCTCGGCAACATTCTGGTGACCTACGACCTGGCCGATCCGACCGCGCCACGGGAGGTATCACGCTGGCATATACCGGGCCAACATATAGCGAGCGGAGAGGTGCCCGACTGGTCGGGCTACCGCAACCGGTTGCACCATGCTTTGCGGGTCGGCGATGAGATGTGGGCCGCGGTTTGGCATGCCGGATTTCGCATCGTCGATGTGTCGGATATCGCAGCGCCTAGAACCGTCGCCGCACATAATTATCACCCGCCCTACAAAGAGCCGACCCACACGGTCCTGCCCTTGCCAAACTTGATCGACGGCCGCCGCATCGCCGTGGCGATCGATGAAGAGCACGCCCGCATCCCCGGACAAGCGCCGGCCAATCTATGGGTGTTCGACGTTACTGATTTCGACGATATCAAGGCGCTGTCGTCGTTCCATGTGTCCGAGCTCGCCTCGCCCTGGGCGCAGACCGGCAGCCGCTTCGGCGCCCATCAGTTTCACGAGCATATCGCCGACACGCTGATTTACTGCACCTGGTTCTCCGGCGGGCTGCGTATCGTCGATGTCGCCGATCCGTTTACCCCGGTCGAGCGGGGTTCGTTCATTCCGCCGCCGCGCGATGGCTTCGACGCCCCGCAAAGCAATGATGTTTGTGTCGATGAGCGGGGATTGATCTACCTGCTGGATCGCAACGCCGGTCTCGATATTCTTGAATTTCAGGGATAGTTCCCCGGCCCTTAACGAAGCCGGGCCAGTGATGTTAGTTTTAGCGCCATGAAACGCCTATTTTTGACATTATGTGTGTGCCTGTTCGCCACGGCGGCGTGGGGTCAGGGATTCAACGCCGGTCTTGAAGCCTATGAAAAGGGCCAATTCACGCGGGCTTTCGCGATCTGGATGCCGCTCGCTAAAGGCACCGACACCTCGGCCCAGTATAATATCGCTCTCATGTACGCCAACGGCCTGGGGGTGGAGCGCAACGACGTCGAGGCGGTGAAATGGTTCCGGGTGGCGGCCAAGGCGGGGATCCCCGGCGCCCAGGCCAATCTCGGCTTCATGTATGAAGCCGGCTTCGGGGTCGCGCAAGATGATGAACAGGCCATAGAATGGTATCGCAAGGCCGTTGAGAACGGCGATGCCTTCGCCCAGAACAGCCTGGGCCTGATGTACGATGAGGGCCGGGGCGTCGAGCCGGACGACGAGGTCGCGGTCGATCTTTATCGCCGCGCCGCCAACCAAGGCATGGTCGAGGCCCAGAACAACCTCGGCTATATGTACGAGGTGGGGCGCGGTGTCGAGAAGGACGATGTCGAGGCGGTGAAGTGGTTTCGCCGCGCCGCCGAGCAGGGTTTCGCGGCGGCGCAATTCAATCTCGGTTTGAAGTACGATGGCGGCGAGGGCGTGCCGCAGGACGATGTGCGGGCGTATATGTGGTACACGATCGCGCTCGACCAACTGCCGGTCGAACAGCTTGAGACAGCGGTTTCGCTGCGCAATGTGGTCGCCGCGCGCATGATGCCCGATCACGTCGTCGAGGCGGATCGTCTGGCCGAGGAATGGCTGAGCAAGCGTGCCGGTAGCTAGCTAAAAGCCCCGAATTCCAGGCTCGACCGGCATTCAATCACAATTTGGTAAGATGGCCGCAAAAGCCCGGCGGGATCGATTACACTTTCTTTGCACATTGCATTTTGAGACCGATCCTTGCGAGGCCCCATGCTTAAACTGAGACAGAGAACTTCGATAGCCGCCCTGACCGGCGCCCTTCTGGCCGGCGCCGCTCTTGGCGTGTCCCCCGTAGCGGCCGATGGCATTGTCGCCAAGGTGGTCAATTCGCCGCTGAATTCAGCGGGTCTCGTGCGCGACGGCTATGCTGCCCTGAACGTCTATCTGCAGAAACCCGAGGCCCAAGGTATCGAGTTCTTCAACCCGGAAGTTATCGGCTACGGCATTCCCGCCGGCGGGCGCATCGAGGTCGAGATGGGCGGCGGCTTCACCCGCGACCCGGCCATCGCGATGGATGCGTCGGCGGTGCATATGGTCTCAGGCACCCCCCAGCATGGCCTGTCGTCGAAGGGGTTGGGCTATGGGTCGGTCGAGGGCGCTAACCCGAACATTTTCGTCCTGACCGCCGCGAGCCCCGAAGGCCTGCCGGCGGAGAAGCTGTTGCCCCGCGCGACGGTGGAAAAGCTCGACCCGATCCCCAATATCGGCCTCAAGGTATTTCATATCGGGCTCGGCAATATCGCCTTCACCAACCGGGGCGAAAAAGGTTCGGTCACCGTCCGCATCATCGACGCTAACGGTAAGGTGCTCGGCAGCGGCAGCGCCGAGGTCGAATTCTGGGACGAAACACGCCCGCAGATCCATCCCAATAATTTTCTCCATAAGGGTCAGAACCATAATTGGCAGCGGGTTGAGCCCGGCGGCACGCCCGGCAAGGTCGCGGGCACTGTGCCGCTGACCTTTATGCTGTTCGATAAGTCCGACGGTCCGCCGGAATCGCGCGAAGGCATCGTCGGCGCCGGGATCGTGTCAGTTAAGCAGATGAAGGAAATGAACTTCACCGTGCCCGCCGATATCGACCGCTACGATAGCGGCCTTATCATCAAGGACACGGACGGCGACGGCCGGCTCGATCCGCGTCGGGACCAGATCATCGGCGGTGTGATCGACGGCGATCTCAAGGGCTATGACGTGCGTTCGCTCGAAGTCGACGGCGCGCCGGTCCTGTCGCAAGTTACCGGCGCCTTTTCCGAGCGGGCCGGCAACCGTTTCGGCGGCGCCATCATGCAGGTGTTCTACCACACCGAATATACCGCCGGGACCTATCGTCCGACCTTCGCGCTGTTAAAAGACCCCAGCGACCTCAAAAGCGGCGACGGCACCTCTTATACCTACACGGTGATCGCCGAGAAGGAATAGCACAGCCTCGCCCTTTGAGGCGCCGTCCTTTGGACGGCTCCTCAGAGCCTGACCGGAAATGAATTGTTTGTTTCTAAGACCTTGTTCCCCGCCCCGTGGGTGAAAACCAAACGCAATGGCTAACGCCACCCCCCCTCCCTAACCCTCCCCCTCGCTGGGGGGAGGGAAATTATTAGCGACCCGCTGGCTATTACCCCCTCCCCCTTGAGGGGGGAGGGTTGGGGTGGGGGTGATGACGCTCGAGGGTCAGATTGATAAACCGCTGATATCGCTCACTTCATTTCCGGTCAGACTCTCAGGATGAGGCTTTGTGAATATCTAACCGAATTCCTCATCCTGAGGGCTCGCGCAGCGAGTGTCTCGAAGGACGAGGAATTCCAGAGCCCGCTATAGGCGATGACGCTGTCTCCCCGCGGGTTTATCCAGACTTTAGTTGGGTTGCGTTTCGCCTACCAAACAGGCAACCATGGCGGCTGGTTAAAACAAGAATTTTGCACACCCGTCTCGGGGTAAGGGGAGTCTCATCATGTTTCTTAAGGCACTATTCGCCGCGGCTGTTACGTTTGGGCTGCTGGCCTCTTCGGCCGCCAACGCGCAGGTCAAGATACTGGTCAGCGTCTTCGTCGGACCGGCGCATTTCATTCACACACCCTACAAGGCGTGGGGCGCCGAAGTGGCGAAGGTGACCGACGGCCGCGTGGTCGTCGATTTCCTGCCGGCCAGCGCCGCGCCGCCGCCGAAACAGATCGAAGGCGCCCTGGCGGGTAACTTCGATGGCGCTTTCATGTTCAACGGCTTCAACGGCAAGCGCGCGCCGTTCACGCAAATGCTGTTGCTCCCCTTCCTCATGGAAGGTAACGCCGAGGCAGGCTCCGTCGCCACCTGGCGCACCTACGAGAAATATTTCAACGATCTTGGACAGTTTGAAAAGGTCGGCATCACACCGCTCAGCTATTTCCAATTTCCCGGCGGCCATTTTTTCAGCGGCGGCGACCCCATTCTATCGATCGCCGATTTGAAAGGCCGCAAGATGTGGGCCTTGGCGGGTACCCCGACACGGGTGCTGAAACTGGCCGGTGTCGATCATGTCGCTGGTCCGGCCGCGCGCTTGGCTGAGTTTGTGCAGAACAACACGGTCGAAGGCGTCGCCGGCATTTCGCAAGACGCCATCATCACCTTTGGCGGTCTCGATTTCACCAAATCGGCAACCGTGCGCGACGATGCCCGGCTTGGGGTGCCGAACTTCATCATGTTCGTCACCACCAAGAAGTGGGAGGAAATTTCCGCCGCCGATCAAGCCGCAATCCGGAATATTTCCGGCGAACCCTTTGCCCGCGCCGTCGGCAAGGCCGCGGACGTCGCGGAAGCGAAACGGCGCAAGCAGTTGATCGACAAGGGTGTCAAAATTGTCGAAACGCCGGAAGCCTTCAAACAGGAGTTAATCGAGGTGAGTGCCCCGCTATTCGACGCTTGGAAAAAGAGCGCCGCGAAAATGGGGGTCGATGCGCAGGAGCCGATCGATTTTTATAAGGCCCAAACGGCAGCCGTCGCGGCCGGAAACTAAGCACGCAAGCGTAAGTTTGCGGAACGCCGGGCGGGCCCCATGGTCCGCCCGGCGAATATCCAACGGATAGTTGGCGGTGGGGTCGCGCGCGGGAACGGTCCTATGGGTTCGACTAGGTGTATTAGATGGAATCGTTTGCGAATTATTTCGGTCTGATTTTAGACCTGCTCTATAAGGCCGTCCGGATATTTGGCGCGGTCATGCTCGCCATTCTGATCGGGCTGACCGGGATCGACGTGTTCATGCGTTACACGTTCAACAACCCAGTCCTGGGCAGCAACGAGATGATTCAGTTTTTGCTGGGCGGCATGGTGTTCGCCGGCTTTGCCCTGGTGACCGCCCATCGCAGCCATATTGTTGTTTCCATATTCGAGCCGTTTTTCATGCAGCATGCGCCGGGTCTCTACAGAGGCCTGATCAGCGGCTTTAACCTGATCGGTATTATCGCCATCACGTTCATCGCCGTCCGTTACACAAATTTCCAATTCTTGATGCAGTCGGAGACGGATATTCTCGAGCTCGCCTGGGGCGAATTGGGCGTTGCTTTCATTGTCTTGGCAACGATCGGCATTCTCTTTGGGGTTAAGGCGATCAAGATGCCGCGCCGCATGGGCACCTATGTGCCGCCGAAGAATGCGGTCGTATATCAAAAAACGCCGTTCTCGCTCGAATTGGTAGAAGGTCAAAAATATGCCTGGTGCGCCTGCGGGCTCTCCAACAAACAACCCTTTTGCGATGGCTCTCACAAGGGCACCGATATTAAGCCGGTCGTGTTCGAGGCCGAGATAGACGGGCTTGCCAGTATTTGCGGCTGCAAGCGCAGCGATAACGCGCCGTTCTGCAACGGCCGCCATAAAGATATCTGATCCGCGACCATGTTTTTGGTCATCAATAACGTAGCGCGTGACGCCTGATGGAACTGGCAATCTATGGGTTCGCCCTCATCTTGATCCTGAGCTTTGCCGGCATTCCGCTGGCCTATTCAACCTTGGCCGTCGCGCTCGGCGGCTATTGGATTGCCCGGGGTTCGTTCGACGCCGCGGTGCTGATGGCCGGCCTTCAGCTATTCGAGTTCTCCACCAACTTCAATCTGTCCGTGGTGCCGGTCTTCATCTTGATGGGCGCGCTTATCCAGAAAGCCAATATATCCGACGAACTCTATGAAGCCGGCTATGCCTGGGTCGGCCGCCGGCGCGGCGGCCTGGCGATGGCGACGGTGCTGTCTTGCGCCGGCTTCTCGGCTGTGTGCGGCAGTTCGCTGGCGACCGCCGCGACCATGTCGAAAGTCGCCATGCCGCCGATGCGCAAATACAAATATGACGACAGCCTATCGACCGGCACCCTGGCGGCGGGCGGCACCTTGGGCATCATGATCCCGCCCAGCGTACCGATGATCATCTATGGCATCGTCACCGAAACCGATATCGGCGCTTTGTTCATCGCCGGGGTCTTGCCCGGCCTGCTGCTGGTGGTGGTCTATTTGGCCGCCATTTATATTCGGGTGTCTATCGCGCCGGAGACCGGTCCCAAGGGCGACGTCGTGGCCTTCGAAGAAAAAATGCGCACCGTCTACCGGTCGTGGCCGATCGTGGTTTTGTTTGGGCTGGTTCTCGGCAGCATTTATTTGGGCTGGGCGACCCCCACCGAGGCCGGCTCGGTCGGGGCGCTGGGCGCTTATTTGTTTGCCCTGTCGCGCGGCCGCATGTGGAACCTGCGCGATAATCTGGATGTGTTTTCAGACGCCATGATGACCACGGCGATGATCTTCGCTATCGGCTTCGCCGCCAACGCCTTCGGTCAGTTTCTCAATTTGGTTGGTCTGTCGACGGCTTTGGTCGAATTCACCGATTCCTTCGGCTTGGGGCCGTTTGGCCTGGTGCTTTTGATCTCTTTGATTTGCGTCGCCTTGGGCACGGTATTCGAAAGCATCGGTATCCTGCTGTTGATCATTCCGGTCTTCGTGCCGTCGCTTATGGCGCAGGGCGTCGACATGGTCTGGTTCGGCATCGTGGTGATTATCGTCGTCGAGCTGGGGCTGATAACACCGCCCATCGGCATCAATGTGTTCACGGTGAAATCGGCCGTGCCCGATGTGGCTCTGACCAAGATATTCAAAGGCGTGTTGCCATTCGTCGCCGCCGATCTGGTGGCGCTATTCATCATCGTCCTGGTTCCGGGTATCGCGACCCTGTTACCCTCGCTGATGCGGGGCGGGGGGCTTTGATCTTTACCGGCGATCGGGATACTTCCGCCGCGGCAATATTTTAGGGAGAGTAAGGTGGCGACAGCGAAGAACGTTCTGTGGATCATGGCCGACCAGCTGCGCTGGGATTACCTGTCGTGCTACGGCCACCCGACATTAAAAACGCCGAATATCGACCGGCTAGCAGAACGCGGCGTGCGGTTCGACCGGGCCTATGTCCAATCGCCGATTTGCGGACCCTCGCGCATGAGCTTCTACACCGGCCGCTATGTGCGCAGCCACGGCGCGACCTGGAACGGGTTCCCTTTGCGCGTCGGCGAGCCCACATTGGGCGATCATTTGCGCGAAAATGGCGTCGACTGCGTGTTGGTCGGCAAAACCCACATGATCCCTGACACGGTCGGCATGAAACGCCTGGGCATCGATCCGGAATCGATCATCGGCGTGCACACCGCCGAATGCGGGTTCACGCCGTTCGAGCGCGACGACGGCATGCATCCGGATGATCATTACGACGTAGATTCTCGTTACGACGAATATCTGCGCGAGCAGGGGCTCGGCGGTTCCAATCCGTGGGAAGAATGGGCGAACTCGGCAGAGGATGACGATGGCGAGCTGGTGTCGGGCTGGCTGATGGAAAACGCCAACCGGCCTGCCCGCGTGCCGGAAGAACATTCCGAAACGCCTTATCTCACCCAGCGCGGCATCGAGTTTATCGAGGGCGCCGGCGACAAGCCCTGGCTGTGCCATCTGTCCTACATCAAGCCGCACTGGCCCTACATTGTGCCGCCGCCCTATCACGATATGTACGGGCCGGAAGACATTCTGCCGCCGGTGCGTTCGAACGCCGAACGCATGACCGATCATCCGGTCTATAGCGCCTGGCAAAATCATCGTGTCTGTAAAGCCTTCGCCCGCGACGAGGTGCGCGAGCGCGTGATCCCGGCCTATATGGGGCTGGTTAAACAGCTCGACGATCAGATGGGTGTGTTGTTCGACTATCTCGAGAAAAGCGGCCGCATGGACGACACCATGATCGTGTTTTCCTCCGATCATGGCGATTACCTGGGCGACCACTGGCTGGGCGAGAAGGACCTGTTCCACGACGCCTCGGCCCGCATTCCCTTGATCGTCTACGATCCGCGGTCGGAAGCCGACGCCACCCGCGGCACGGCCACCGACGCGCTGGTCGAGGGCATCGACCTGGCGCCGACGTTTCTCGATTTTTACGCCAGCGAAGCCAAACCGCACATTCTCGAAGGGCTGTCGTTGGAGCCGCTGCTGCACGGCAAGTCGGTGACATGGCGCGATTACGCCATCTCGGAATACGACTATGCCACGCGCCAGTCGCGCCTCGACCTCGACCTCGACCAGGCCGATGCGCGGCTGCTGATGATCTTCGACGGCCGCTGGAAATATATCCACGCCGAGGGCTTCCGGCCCCTGCTGTTCGATCTGGAAACCGACCCCGATGAGGTGGTCGATCTGGGCGCCGAGCCGGCCCATGAGGAGGTTCGCGCCCGCTTGCACGAGGCGCTGTTCGCCTGGGCGCGGCGTCACCACAGCCGCATCACCCGCACGCCGCAACAGGTCGACCGCATGGCGGCGGGCGGTGAGCCGCCGGGCATCCTGATCGGTTTCTGGGATGAAGAGGATCTGCGGGAATCGGGCCGGAAAATCACCTACCGGAAGCCCGACTAGCATGGGCGACGGCGCGGCCAGCTATCTCAACGAAGGTCGATCCTACTGAAGTAGCGCGGTTCTAAGCGGCTTTATTGGCGGCGACCTCGACCGCGCGCCCGGCCGACAGGCGCACGGTTGCCGTGGTGCCGACCCCAACCTCGCTTTGCAGATCGAACGAACCGCCATGCTGCTCGACGATGGATTTGGCGAGCGGCAAGCCCAGGCCGGTCCCCTCGTGGGGCCGGTTGAGCGCGCCGTCGACCTGTTGAAACCGCGCTAAAGCCCGGGGGATATCATCGGGCGCGATGCCGATGCCGGTATCGCTAACCTGCAGGACAAACCCGCTATCGGCATTGTGCCAGGCCTTGATGGTGACCGTGCCGCCCGGTTCGGTGAACTTGACTGCGTTGGTCAAAAGGTTAAGCGCCACCTGCTTGAGGCGGGTCGGATCGGCGCGAAGCTGAGGGACATGTTTCTCGTCGATATCGACCTTTATGGCGACGTCGCCGGCTCTGGCCCGTTCGCCGATCATGATGATGCACGCGTTAACCAGGTCGCCGATATTGACTGTCTCTTCGTTGAGCACGGCAGCGCCGGCCTCAACCTTAACAATGTCCAATATGTCGTTAATGAGCTGGAGCAGATGGTGGCCGGACTCGTTTATCATGACGGCATAGTCGCGCGACGTCTTGTCCTCGGTGGCATGCAACAGCTCGTCGCCGAGCAAGTCGGAAAAGCCGATGATCGAGTTCAACGGGGTGCGCAGCTCATGGCTCATATTGGCCAGAAATTCCGATTTGGCGCGGCTCGCCAGTTCGGCTTCTTCCTTGGCAACCAGAAGTTCGTGTTCGGTACGTTTGCGCTCGGTGATGTCTTCCACCATGGGAACCGTAAATTTAAGTTCGCCATCGCTGTCGTGGACCGCCTTGGAAACCAGCTGCACGTCGAACGGCTCTCCGGATTTGCGCAAATAGGTCTTCTCAAAACGCAAAATATCCGTTTTACCTTCGAGCAAGGCGCGGTGTTGTTCCTCGCTAAGGCCGATATCTTCCGGCGCGGTCAACGAGCTAAAAGCGACACCGGCCATCTCGGCGCGTTCGTAACCGAACATCTGCGCTAAGGCCGCATTGACCTCGATGAATTTGGCGTCGCGGTCGACGAGACCGATGCCCAGCCCGGCTTCTTCAAATATGCCGCGGAATTTCGCCTCGCTTTCGCGCAGTTTTTCCTCGGTCTGCAAACGCTCGGTGATATCGCGCAAGATGACGGTCAAGACCGTCTCGGTGGGCAGTTCGAGTTTTGAGATCGACGCTTCGGCGGGAAATTCGGAGCCATCTTTGCGCTGCCCGTAAAGGGTGCCGCGCCGGTTCATCAGCCGGCTGACATCGTCCGATTCCAGGAACCGGGTGATATGCTGGGCATGGCCGTCGCGAAACCGCTGGGGCAGCAAGGTTTCCAGCGATTGGCCGACGATCTCCGAGGCGGCGTAACCGAAAACAGTTTCGGCGCCCTTATTGAATAGGGTTATCGCGCCGCCGGCGTCGATCGAGATAATCGCCTCGGAGGCGATGTCGACAATCCCGCTGAGCCGCCGTTCCGATTCCGCGCGAACCTCTCTGGTTTTCTGACGCTCGATGACCCGACCGATCAGGACGCCGACCTGTTCGGCAACGGACAATAATTCTTCGTCGCGTTCGACCGCGCCGAGGTTAAAAAATTCCAACACCGCGGCGACCTGCTGGCCGACCATCACCGGAATGGCGAAGCCGGTTTGGATACCGACTGAAACGGCGACATCGCTGCGGGGAAATTCCGGGTTGGCCTCAAGCGCTATGCGCCAGTGGGGTTGGGCGTCGGCGGCGACGCTGCCCGGCAAGCCGACACCAAGTTGAAAAATTGTTTCTGTGGTTCGCTGGCGGAACGGCTCGAACCGCTCCGGGTCGTCGAGATGCCACAAATTGGACGGTGCGAGTGTGTCGCTCCCGTCAGATTTACGGACATAGGCGTGACCAATCGGCCAGCCGCTGAAATTACACAGCTCGTCGAGTGATATTTGGATGACCTCATCCGTATCGTCGGTCCGGTTGGCGGCGGCGGTGATCCTGCGGAGCAGTTCCGCCGCCTTGGCGGTTTCCCGCAGATCCGTTTCCGCGCGTTTGTGGTCGCTAATGTCGACCGACAGGCTGTAAACCCCGATGATGGCGCCTTGGTCGTCGAAATGCGGCAGATAGGTCGACTGGTAAGTGCGCTTGATGCCGTCGGCGTCGGGCCGGTATCGCTCAAACGTCACCTGCTCGCCGGCAAACGCCTTTTTCATATAGGGCGCGACATGTTGGTTCATTGCGTCGCCAAGAACTTCGTTTGTCGTTTTCCCAATAATGTCTTCGCGCGGGCGGCCGACCAAATCGGCGAAATTCTGATTGATAAATTGATATCGCTCCTCGGAATCGAAATAGACGATGATGGCGCCGAGATTGTTGGTGATCAGTTCCAGGCGCTCGGCATTCCCGCGCACTTCCGTTTCCGCGCGCTTGCGCGTGGTAATATCGAGGGACACCCCGTAGTAACCGATGACCTCTTTTTGGTCGTCAAAATGGGGGAAGTAGGGGCTTTGGTATATTTTTGTCGTGCCGTCGCGCGTGATGCGTTCTTGTTCGAAGGTTACTTCTTTCCCACCAAGCACCGCTTCGATATGGGGCGCGATCTTGGCGTATACAGCCTCGTTCTGGATATCGCTAACACGCTTGCCGATAATGTCTTCCGGGGCGAGACCATAGAGGTCTTCGGCCGCCTTGTTGACAAAGCGGTAGCGCTGTTCGGTATCGACGTAGACGACTGTCGCCGGGATGTTGTCGGTAATCAGGCGCAACCGCTCGTCGGTCTCGCGCAATTCGTCGCGGGCGCGCCGGCGTTCGGTAAAGTCGCGGTTGAGGCCGATATGAAACGGCTGACCGTTTTCGTCGTGGTAGGCGAAGATTATGGTGTCGGAAAGACCGGGGTTGCCGTCTTTGTGCTTGAAGGCGATTTTGCCGGTCCAACAGCCATCGCGAGCGATGCTGTCGGCTATGCGGACCCTTTGATCGGCGGCGCCGACAGAGCGGTGGAGTATCGCCGTTTGATTGCCCAGCGCCTCGTCGCGTGTGTAGCCGTACAGGCGTTTGGCGGCCGGGTTCCAATCGGTGATCGCGCCATCGCTATCGGTCACAATAATTGCGTAAGTATCTTGTTCTTCGAACAGCACTCGGTGCAGAGATATGGCGGCAGAATCACTACCAGAAGCAGTATTTATCACCGGTAAACTCCAGAAACGCACAGCTATCTAACTTGGTACATACTGAGTTACGTGCTTGGTACTTACTGGGTTACGTGCTCTAGACTCCAAATATTTAATTAAACGAATAACTTACCGTGCCGGAGCAACATACGATGCTCCTTAATAGGTATATGACCTGATGATGGTTAACAGCCGGTTAAAAACAGTCGGCGGTTGCTGGCGCGCTGACGATACTCCAGACGAACAGCACGCCTGACGGCGGCGATGCTTGCTGCTAGAATTTCCCCCTAACGGTAATTAGCCGAGATTAAGGGGAGGACAGCATGACGACCAAACGCGGCCAACAGGTCATCGCCATCGAAGAACATTATTGGGATGTGGAAGTGTCGGCCCAGCTCACCACGGCCGACGCTGGCGGGCCGAACGCTATCCAAGAACGCCTATTGGATATGGGTGAATTGCGCATCAAAGAGATGGACGAGGCCGGGATCGACGTCCAGGTGCTGTCCCACGCGCCGCCGGCGACCCAGCGTATGGACCCGGAGACGTCGGTCGCCCTATCGATCGGCGCCAACGACCGCCTCGCCGAGTTTGTCTCGACCCAGCCCGACCGGTTCGCCGCCTTTGCCGCGCTGCCGACGCCCGATCCGAAGGCCGCGGCCGACGAATTCGAGCGCTGCGTCACCCAACACGGTTTCAAGGGGGCGATGATCCACGGCCTCACCGACGGGCTGTTCATCGACGACCAGCGGTACTGGCCGATCTTCGAGCGCGCCCAGGCGCTTGGCATGCCGCTCTATATCCACCCGGCGATGCCTCATCCCGCGGTGGTCGACGCCTATTACAAGGAATATGTCGAAGATTTCCCGGGGTTTTTGACCGCTGGCTGGGGTTTCACGGTGGAAACCGCCACGGCGGGCATCCGCATCGTGCTCAGCGGCGTCCTCGACAAGTACCCCGACGTGCAGATCATTTTAGGCCATATGGGCGAGGGCCTGCCGTTCCTGCTGTGGCGCATCGATAGCGCCCTGGCCCGTCCGGGCAACAAGCCGATGGCGTTCCGCGATGTCTTTAGCGAGCATTTCCACATCACCACCAGCGGCAATTTCTCCGATCCCGCCCTGTTGTGCAGCATCCAGGAACTCGGCGTCGACCGCATTCTGTTCTCGGTCGATTATCCCTTCGTGATGAACCCGCCGGGGGTCGAATGGATGGAAGACCTGCACCTCAACAATGAGGACAAGGATAAGATCCTCAGCGGCAACGCCAAGCGGCTGCTGAAGTTGTAGGGGCGCTGGCAACCGTTCACCCTTCGAGACGGGCCTGTCGGCCCTCCTCAGGATGAGGATGGATGCTAACCCGAGAAATACCACCTCATGCTGAGGAGGCGCGAAGCGCCGTCTCGAAGCATGGCCTTCGGTGAGCGTTTTTTGCGCGGCGTCTAAAACCCGTTGGCGGCCATGATTTGCGGCAGGCTTTCGCCGGCGGCGGCCATGTTGGCCTGGTGCTGGCTGGCGCCCTCGACGCGTTCCGGCGGCATGGCGACTTCGGCCATGAAGTGGGGCCGTTCCGCCAGGGTGTGGTACCAGGCGTCGAGTTGCGGGAAGCGCTCCATCGGGTAGCCCAGGAACTTCAGCCGGAAGACGCTGATCCACCAGGCGATGTCGAGCGCGGTAAAGCCGTCGGGCATCAGCCATTCGTGCTTGGCGAGGCGCTCGTTCAACTCGATGAAATGGGGTTCGAAGGCTTTGACGGCGGCCAGCGCCTGTTCGATGGGGATACCGTCGACCGCCATCTTGCGCCAAAAATTGACCTCGACAGCCTTATGGGTGTCGGCAACGCCGGCGACCTGACCCGAGCCCGCCTTCTCGTACACGTCGAGCGCGTCGGGGTCTTTGCGCAGCAATTCATTGGGCGCCACGTAACGGAATGTGAGTGAGCGCACGCACAGGTGTAGATCGTCTTCCGCCTTCATGGATTGCAGCACATAAGCCAGCGACGCCTCGTCTTCGGGGAACAATCGCGGCCCGTCGAACGCCTCATCGACATAGCGCATGATGTCGTTGCTCTCGATATGGACATCGCCGTCATGGACCAGCGCCGGCACCAGACCGCGCGGATTGACGCCCAGATACCAGTCGGTGAAATTCTCGTGGGTCATCAGATTGATCGGGTGAGGTTCCCAGTCGACACCCTTCTCGGTCAGAAATATCCGTGTCTTTTGCGAACAGGACGAGCTGTAGAAATGGAACAGGTGGACGCCTTTCCAGTCCAACACCTCGGTGGAAAGGATGTCGGAGCGAAGCAATTTAACCATCGGGTACGAACTCCAAAATGTTGTGGGTTTAATTTTAGGGAGGGGCTAGGCCTCGACCGCCTGGCCGTCAACCTCTTTCAACTTACCGTAATGGGTGAAGGTGTTGGTCATGTACCAATTGAAAAATTCCCGGTAGGTCTGGGTCGGGTATTTCGGCGGGTTGTCCGGGCCGGTGCAAGTCGGCAGACACTCGCCGACCGCCTCGAAGTTGGGGTTGATGAAACAGGCCAACGAATAGCGGTCGTTATTCAAAGGCGGCACCACCCGGTGCGGCGTGGCGCGGAAGCGGTCGTTCGACCAGCGCCCGAGGAACTGCCCGGCATTGACGATCAGCGCGCCCTCTGGAATTTCCGGCCAGAACCAGGTGCCGTCAGTGTCGAGCACCTGCAAGCCGGGCTCGTTGGCCGGGGGCAGGAAGGTCATGAAGCCGGTATCGGCATGGGCGTTGACGCCCATTTCCTCGCCGTCGTCACCGGCCGCCGGCGGATATTTCGCCATGCGAAAATAGGTGTAATGGTCTTCGAACATCGGCGCGAAATAGTCTTCCGGTAAATCCAGCGACAGCGCCCATACCGGCAACAGCTTTTTGCCCAACGCCCCGATGGTGTCCATATAGGCCTCGGCGGCGGCGCGTAGGCCGGGCACGACGTCTTCCGGCAGCCACGGCATCTTGCCGTAAAACGGCTCGCCAGCCCGCACATAGGGGTTGTCATCGTCATAGTCGGTGGCGACCACCAGGCATTCGACCGTGTCGAGCTTGCGGCTGTCGTGGAATTGCGAATGGGTGGTGATCGCCGAACGCGACGGGGTGTAACCCTTTTGGTCGCGGGTGACGGCGACGCTCATCTTCACGTCGAGGGGCAGGTCGTGGAACCGCTTGGCCTCGGCCCCCAGGTTCCGGATGGTCTCGGCCGGCACCCCGTGATTGACGATGCACATGAAGCCGATGGTTTGCCACACTTCGCGCCACTCTATAGCGAGCGCGGCGATGGCGGCTTTATCGCCGGTCAGCGCCGGACCCACATCGAGCACCGGCAGTGTGCGGCGTTCGACATCGTGGGTGGCCCTGCCATCGGGCTTTTCAACGATCCCATCCATGAACAAACCTCCTTATTGTCAGGCGCACCGCCGGCGCGGTGGCGGTGCACGCGCTTATTATCGGAGATTAGGCCATTCTATGGCCGAAGCAGAGTATCGGCAACGGCTAGGGTTTGGGTGAACGTGCCTACTGACCGCCTAGTCCTGCGGGTATTCACCAGTTTCCAGTCGGTATTTCGCCTCTCGTGCCTCTTTGAGCCAGGATTCATCAGTGTTTTCGTCCGCAGAAGCGATCTGCCGATCGATTAGCGGTAATAGCGATTTATCTTCGAAATCTGCCGCCGCTTCGAATGCCATGGTTGTCGGTGACGTCAGACTTAGCTCGCGTATGATAGCCTCTCTAACGAGCGGTTCTTTTCGTCTAGCGAGACTTACAAGCGCCTCGCACCTTGTGTCGCAATCCTCGTCATCGAGGCGATTCAGCAATGCCTTTCGAATTCGTGGCGTGTCTCCGGAAGATTCGAAGCCCAAGTAAAACGTTGCCCAGTCCCGTACATCTACGTTTTTATCTCGTGAAAGGTGAATGAGCGTCGTGACCGAGGTACGGTCGGACCGTAGAAATAAAGAGTGAACAACACCGAGCCGGACCTTTGCTGAAACGTGTGCGCGAAATGACGCGATACGTTTGATCTCGCGTGTGTCATCTGGATCTTGTGCCCGACCTAGCCCGCATAAAATCGCGTACAACACGGTCGGGTTGGTTTCGGTTTTCAACATGTTATGGAGTTGATCGACAGCTCCGCGGTTATTCTGCCGTTTCGGTCTTACATCGTCGCCGAGGATGAAACAGCCCAATTGGCGATCACGCACACGCCGGCTTTTGCACAGCTGCATCGAGGTATCGAACACCTCCTGCGATTCCCGTTTTCGCAATTCGTAGACGCAATCCCAATACGGGCTGAACGAACTACGGTCCTCTGCGTATCTGCGCAGTAGCTCCGCCGCTTCGAATAATTCAGGAATCTCTCGTGTCCGCAGCTCTTTGACGAGATTTCTGAACTCAGCGTTGCTCCGAGAATTTTCAATGTGACGGACAAGCGCCTGCACCTTCCATATTTTATATTTGCCGGCCTTTTTCTTTATCATGACAATGCGCTGGTATTGGCGGAACCACTCCCCGCGTGGCCAGGCAATCGGCCATGGTGGTGCAGTAGGTGGCACAGACCTATTTATTGGAATCTGGGCTATCCTATGGCCAGGAACCGAGGACGACAACGGCGTAGATGGACCGCTGTAAGCGCCATCTGGCCCAGCGCCCTCAGTCAAACGTGCTAGAATAAGGGAAATTTGAGCGAGTATCTCCATGCTGAACGACGATGTCTTCGTGTTCGATAATGTCGCCCATATGTACGACAATTCGGACGAAAATTTCGCCCGTCCCGATAGTCATTTAGACCGCTTGGGCCAGCTGCGCCGGGTTGCCAAGCGCCGGCCGCCGGGCCAGGACGCGGCCTACGGTATCAAGGATCCGATCGGCGATTTCGCCCGCAAATGGACGGCTGAAGATCTTGGCAAGCTGCTGTTCGAGGATTCCTGCACCGATATGGTGATGGCGCAGGCCGTGCCGCTGTTCGATGTCTACACCGACGGTTTCGCGCCGGTTAAAGCGCAGCATGCGTTTGCCGAGGCTTTCCCGCAACGCACGCTATTCTGCGGCGCCGTCGACCCCAGCTATCCCAGTTTGAGCGCCGCCCTGGATGAAATGGAACACCAGGTCCGCGACATGGGCGCGGTCTCGTTCAAATTCTATAACGCCCATATCGATGGCAAATCATGGCGCTGCGACGATCCGGACATTGCCTATCCGATGTATCAGAAGGCGCAGGATCTCGGCATCAAGGTGGTGCAGTTTCACAAAGGCAATCCGATCACCCGGGCCAGCCTCGACGATCTGCGGCCGGTCGATGTCCAGCAGGCGGCGATGGATTTCCCCGACATGACGTTCGCCATTCACCACCTGGCGCTGCCCTATTTCGAGGAGACGGTTTATATCGCCTCGCGCTTCGCGAACATCGCCCTGGTGCTGTCCGGCGTGATGAATATGCCGGTGGTGGCGCCGTGGGAATTCAAAACCTATGTCGGCCGGCTGCTGCGCGATGTGGGTGCCAACCGCATTCTGTATGGCTCGGAAACGCCGCTGCTCGGCAACCCGCAACCGGCCATCGAATGGTTTTGGAACATGGAAATCGACGACGAGCTGCAGGACCGCTTTGGCTTTCCCCAGATCACGGACGACGATAAGCGGAAGATCCTCGGCGAAAACCAGGCTCGCCTGTTCGATATTGATATCGCCGCGAAAAAAGCCGAGTTGGGATTGGCCGGCTGATGGTTTGCGAGAACACAACGACCCCCTTGGGCGAGATGGTAGAGGCCGTGCTGGCCCGCCAGATACGGCCCCTATTGAAAATGCATGGCGGTGGGGTGACGCTGATCGATGTGACGGCGGACGGCGAGGTGATTCTCGAATATCTCGGCGCCTGCCGGGGCTGCACCTTGAAATCGGTGACCTACGTCCTCGGCATTCGGCAGAAACTGATGCCCCTGCCCGGCGTCACCAAAGTAACGGTCGACGGAGTGCGCCTGTCCGACGCGGCGATCAAGCGGGCGGAACAATTCTACGACGGCTATTCGCCCTGGGTCGGCGCGTCCTAAAGCCTCTTTAAAGCGTCGCCGCCAGCCAGTCGGCCATGGCGGTGCGGTATTGGAAGGCGTGGTTGTGGCAGCAATGCACGCCATCTTCGTCCATCATCAAGGTGGCGCGGCCGGGCAGGGCGTCAGAGATGCGCGTTGCCTGCTGCCAGGGGAAGATCGCGTCGCGCTTGCCGTGCACCACCAGCACCGGGCTTTGCACCTGGTCGATGCAATCGCCAAGGCTGGCGTCACCCATGCGCCGCATCGCCTCTTCTTCGGTGTCCGCGCCGGTGGCGTGGCGGAAGCCGTCGCGGATCAGCACCGGCATGTTGGGAAAATCGCTCAGATCATAGGCGCCGCCGAATACCACGGTGGCGGCGATGCGCGGTTGCGCGGCGGCGGCGCGCACCACGTAGAGCCCGCCCAGGCTGCGACCCAAAGTGCCGATGCGGTTTGCGTCTATTTCCGGCCGTTGGGCCATGGCCTCGAATGCCGCGATGATGCAAGCCTCATAGCCATCGGCCAGCGCCGCCGCGTCGCGCACTTCGCCCTGGCCGGGCCCGTCGAAGGCAAACGACGCGAGCCCGCGCCGGGCGCACATATCGGCGATGGTGGTGAAGTCCTCCTTGGTGGAATCAAGGCCGGGCACCAGTAGCGCGCAGGCTACCGGGCCTTCCGCGCCGGCCGGTATCCGCAAATATCCGGGCAGGGTTATACCGTCGAAGGAAACCTCGATACGTTCCGCCGGCGGGGTCAGCAGCGGCGCGGCTTCGCGGAAGGCGGCGACCTTGCGAGCCTGCAAGTCGGCTTTCTCGGCGGGGGCGTGAAAGGCGACCACCTGGCCACAATGATAGGCCAGGCTGGCCCGCACCAGGGCTTCGCCGGCGCTCAAACCCTGCCCGTCGGCCAGGCGGGCGGCGGCGAGGCTGCGGTAATCATCGCCGATCTCGGCCCAGGTGGCCGGCCAATCGTCCCAGCCGGTGACCCGGGCGCGCACGGCCAACACGTCGTTGACGTCGACCCCGTCGGCGGCCAGGCGCGGAATCCAATAGTTGAACAGCTCGGCGGTGAAGGCGTCTTTGTCGGTTTCGGCAGCCATGGCGTTTACCCCGGGAAATTTCTCGCCGCACGCTGCGCCACGCGGGCAAGCGTGTGTATGATAGCGCTGATAGTGTCTCATGAATCGAAGGACGCGCGCGACATGTCCATAGCGATTATCGGTGGTGGGATTACCGGCCTGGCCCTGGCGCTCAATCTGCATCAGCGCGGCATCGCCTGTTGTGTGTACGAGTCTGCGCCGGAAATGAAGGAGCTTGGGGTCGGCATTACCGTGCTGCCCCACGCGATGCGTGAATTTACCACGCTGGGCCTGCAGGAGGAGTTGTTGCAGGCGGGTATTGAGACCCGGGAGAGTAAGTTTTTCAATCGCTTCGGCCAACTGATCTACGCAGAACCGCGGGGCAAGTTTGCTGGCTACGACTATCCCGAATGCGCCATCCACCGCGGCCGCTTGCACGGCATTCTCTATCAAGCTGTGCTCGAGCGTTTGGGAGCGGGTTGCGTTCAGTTGGACCGAAAATGCGTCGGCTTCCAGCAAACTGGAGACGCCGTTGCCATCTCCTTTGTCGAAACCTCGTCCGGTGCGGCGGTCGAGCCGGTCAGCGCCGATATCGCCATTGCCTGCGACGGGGTCAATTCGACCGTGCGTAAGCAGATTTACCCCGACGATGCGGTGGTCTTCACCGGCATCAACACCTGGCGCGGCACCAGCGTGCGCAAACCCATGTTGGGCGGGCGCACCTATGTGCGGGTCGGCACCATTCAGACCGGCAAGATCGTCATCTATCCCATCGTCGACGATGTCGATGGCGAGGGGAACCAGCTCATCAATTGGACCACGGAATTTCAAACCGAGGGCGCGGCGCAGAACGACTGGAACAAGCCCGGGAAGCTCGAGGACTTTTTCGACCTCTATCGCGATTGGCATTTTGATTGGCTCGATGTCGCCGACATGATCGCCACATCGACCGATATCTTCGAATATCCCATGGTCGACAAGGACCCGTTGAACCAATGGACTTTCGACCGGGTGACCCTGGCCGGCGACGCCGCGCACCCGATGTATCCGCGCGGTTCAAACGGAGCGGCTCAGGGCGTTATCGATGCACGCATTCTGGCCGAAAAATTACAGGAGATGGAGAATCCGCTCGACGCGTTGAGGGCCTATGAGGCGGCGCGCATTGAGCCGACGGCGAACGTGGTGCGCACCAATCGGTCGAGCCCGCCCGACGTCATTATCATGAAGGTCGAAGAACTGGTCGGCGACCGGCCGTTCGACGATCTCGACGCGTATGTCAGCCAGGACGAGCTGCGCGAACTCTCGGACCGCTACAAACAGATCGCCGGGTTTTCAAAAGAGGCGCTGCGCCAATCCTGACGCATCGACAGCACGCGCTGTGACGAGGCAATGGTAACCCCATGAACGAACTGCGAAATACTCAGATTGAATTCAAACGGATCGGCGCCAGCCTGGGTGCCGAGGTGTCGGGGATCGATCTTGCTGAACCTCTCGACGAGGCGACGTTCGATGCGCTGGTGCAGGCGCACGGCGAACATGAAGTGCTGATCTTCCGCGATCAGGACATCACCACCGAACAGCAGAAAGCGTTCGGCCGGCGGTTCGGCAAGCTTACCGTGCACCCCTTCGCGCCGAGCGACGGCGACGCGCCCGAACTCATTGTCTTCGATAACAACGCCGACAATCCGCCCTGGGGCACCGATATTTGGCACAGCGACGAGACCTTCCGCGCCGAACCGCCCATGGGCACCATGTTGCGCGCGTTGATCGTGCCCGACGTCGGTGGCGACACCATGTTCACCAGCATGTCGGCGGCCTTCGAGGGGCTCAGCGACCGCCTGCAAAACTTCATATCGGGACTGGAAGCGGTCCACGATTTCAAGCCGTTCCGCCAGCTATTCTCCGGCGATACCGAGGGTCGCCGCTCGTTGCGCGACTTTGAGGAACGCTATCCGCCGGCGGTCCACCCGGTGGTGCGTCTGCACCCGGTGACCGGCAAAAAAGTGCTGTTCGTCAATCCGCAGTTCACCGTGGCGATCCAGGGCATGGAGGAAAGCGAAAGCCGCGGCCTGCTCGACCAGCTATTTCGCCAGGCGATGGTGCCGGAATATCAGATCCGCCATCAGTGGCGGCCGAACACCCTGGTCTTTTGGGATAATCGCGCGGTCCAGCACTACGCCATCCACGATTACTACCCCCAGCGCCGCAGAATGGAACGGGTCACCATCAAGGGTGATCGGCCGGTCGGCGTGGAGGTGGAGGAGAATTCCGCGTCGGTAAAGAGTCAGAAATCGAATCGCACCGCCGGCGACAAAGCCCAACATGGCGCCCATAAACCGATCAATGTGGGCGAGACGGAGGGTGCTTAGATTAAGGCCAATTTAGTATGGACCTCATCCTGAGCTTGTCGAAGGATGACGTTGCGGGACGAACGTGATGAGAGCTTGCGTTTACATCGTGAGGTGTCGGGATGGGCACTACTATACCGGTTCAACGCGCGGTGGCCTGGAGCAGCGTCTGGCACAGCACAATGATGGCACCTACGTTGGCTATACGAAATCTCGACGACCAATCGTGTTGGTGTTCTCCCAAAAATTTGATCGGATTACCGATGCTATTGCGGCGGAGCGTCAAATAAAGGGCTGGAGCAGAGCGAAGAAGGAAGCACTTATTCGCGGCGATGTGAGTGCGCTGCAACGGCTGGCCCGAAACCGCAGCGAATACCCACATCCTTCGACAAGCTCAGGATGAGGTGTGGGGTTATCGGCTTTCCTCTTTCCTCATCCCTCATCCTGAGCTTGTCGAAGGACGCGGTAGCGGCAGCCCAAATCAGACCGAGCGGAACAGGCCGTTGGTGGCGGGCGCGGCGCGGCTGCCGGGGAAGACCTTGTCCTCGAGGAAAGCCTCATCGAGGCCCATGCGGTCGCGCAGCATGGTTTTGAGCAGGCTGCGATAGTCGGTGGTCGGCCGCACGTCGCGGCCTTCGTAGAGCGCGCTTTGAGATAATCCCGGCCAGTCGCCGACGAACCGGCCGCCGGCAACCGCGCCGCCGAGCATGAGCGCGATGCCGCCCACCCCATGGTCGGTGCCGCGGCTGCCATTCTCCGCCGCCGTGCGGCCAAACTCCGACAGCACGATAACGGTGGTTTGGTCCCAAACTGGGCCGAGGCTTTCCTTGAAGGTCATCAGCCCCGACGACAGCTCGCCCAATTGCTGGCGCAGGCGGTTTATCTGGCCGAAATGGGTATCCCACCCGCCGGCTTCGAAGACCGCGATACGCGGGCCGTCCGGCGCCGCCAACAGCCGGCCGGCGGCTTGCGACAATTGTTTGTATTGCCCGCGCCGGCCGCCTTTCGCGGTGCCGCGCGCCATCATGCCCGAGGCGATATCCTGGGATTGGCGCGCCTCGCGCAGGGCGTCGGACAACATGATGTCTTCCTCGTAGACATAGGCCAGACGGGTCAGGAAATCGTCGTCGGCCTGGGGCAGATTGGTTGGCGCCCAGGTCTGCACCCGCGCCGCGCCGCGCATGAGGAGAGGCACCGTGTGGCCGACCGACAGGCCGAGCCGGCGGTCGCCGTCATTGAGGGTCACCAAGGCCCGGTTGAGCCAGCCATCATTGGCGCCGTAGGGAATGTTGGTGCCGTTTTCGAGAACGTTCTGGCCGTCGAAATGGGAGCGTTGCGCATAGCCCGTGGTGGCCGCCTGCACGATCAGTAATTGTTTTTGCGCATAGAGTTGCTGCAGGGGCGCCAGCGCGGGATGCAGACCGAAGGCGCCGTTGAGATCCAGTGCGCCGCCTTCCTGGCCGGGCGGTGGGACGGCGATAGTGGGGCGCAGGGCGCGGTAGTTCGGATCGCCATAGGGCGGCACCGCGTGCAGCCCGTCGAGGCCGCCGCGCAGGATAACGACGGCCAAGCGGTTTTCGGTGGGCGCCGCGCCGAACGCCACGCGCGCCGGCGCCAGTGATCCGAGCAGAGCCGCGGAGCCGGCGGTTTGGAGGATTTTGCGTCGTGTCACCATGATTATCGCCTCTGGAATTCGGGGCTGGCAAATAACAGGGCGAGGGCCTCTTCGCCCGACGGCGCCGCCGCGATCATTTCTTCGGTGCGCGCGCTCATCACCGGGCCGATGGTCTGGCCGGCAACGGTATCGGGATTGAGCGAGCGCGGCAGGCGGGCGGCCAGCGCGCGCAGCCATTCGACGCGGCGCAACAGCGCTTCCGGTGACATCCAGTCTTTCGCCTGATCGGGCCAGCCGGCCGGCGAGGGTGCGCTGAACGGTGATTGACCCATCTCGCGGAAGATGCCGAAGAATAGGCGCGGTTCGATATCGTCGAAGGCGACCGCGCGCAGGGTCGAAACCACCAGTTCGTGGGGCGTCTTCACCTTAGGCAATGGCTCGTTCCAGACCGCGTCGAGCTCGATGAGTTTTTGGCTGACTTGGCCCAAATGGCCGCCCGACTGGCGAAATGCGGTCTCCAGCGCTTTGACTGCGTCGGCTGGCGGATCATCGGCGATAAAATGTCGGGCCAGTTTGGCGGCAATAAACTTGGCGGTGGCGGGGTGGCGCGCAATGTCTTTCAGAGCATCGACGCCCTCCTGTTCGCCATTTTCCGCATAGCGTTTGCCCAACAGCGTCTTTGGACCCGGTTCGTGGAAAATATCGCGAAACTCGAAATTGCCGTGCACGGGGCCGAGCCGTTGGATGGATTTCTTGCCGCGGGTGCCGCCATGGGTCCAGCCGGTGAGGATTTTAGCGAACTCGGTGACGTCGCTTTGGCTGTAGCCGCCGTTGACGCCCAGCGTGTGTAATTCGAGGATTTCGCGGGCGAGGTTTTCGTTTAGCCCACGGCCGCGCCGCTTGCCGACCCGCGAGCCGGGCCCGAAGGAAATATTATTGTCCAGATAGGACAGCATGGTCGGATGATGGGTCGCCGCCAGAAGCATGTCCTCGAAGCGGCCGAAGATGTGCGGGCGGATCGCCTCGCGCTCGTAAGCGCCGATTGTCGGTCCGATCAGTCCCTTGGTCGTCGAGACCGTGAAATGGTTGGCCCAAAACAGCACCATGCGTTCGCGAAAGGGCTGCGGGCTGCGAATCTGGGCCTGGGTCCGCGCGACGATCTCGGTCAGCATGGTCTTGCGGAAGCCTTTTCGCGCCATCTTCTTGAGATTTTCGGGTCCTTGCATACGCGCTTCATGGATGCCGCGAATGAGGCTCGCCGACGAGGGCTGGTTGCGCAGCTCGGGCGGCACCTGGTTGACGATCGAGATTTGCTCGCCGATCCAACCGCGTGGATCCTTGCCGATGGCGGCTAACTCGCCGGGCCGGGGGCCGAGGCCGAACCGGTTGGCGGCAATAAAGGCGTCTGAACTTGTCATATGGTCGAATTTCCCCGAAGCGGGCCCCTGAATTATACACGAGACCGGTTGGCGAATTCCGTCGAAAAAAATGATGTCGAATATTCGTTTACCAATCTCACGCGGGTACGGGTGCCGTGCTTCGAGACGGCGCTTCGCGCCTCCTCAGCATGAGGGGCTTGTTGAACTACCCTCAATCCTCATCTTGAGCATGAGGGGCTTATTGAAACACCCCCAATCCTCATCCTGAGGAGCGATCGAAGATCGCGTCTCGAAGGGTGAATGAAGCGCAAGCGGCGCTAACTCTCAGCCAGCGCCCGGTCGATCAGCGTGTCGGCGACGCCGATATAACGCGCCGGGTCCTTAAGGGCGGTCCAATCGACCGGCGCGTCGGTCAGTTCGGCGAGGATGTCCATCAAGTGTCCGCCGTCGGCCATGGTCTGCTGGCAGGCGGTTTTGACCAGCGCCTGAGCCTCGGTGCGCGGTAGGTGTTCGGACAGAGCGAAGCTGGCGGCTTCGGCGAGGAATAGGCCATTGGCCGCCGCCATGTTGGCGGTCATGCGGGCCTGATCTATCTGCAGATTCTCAATGAGCGTGACGGCGTGGGTCAGCGCCGTGCTGGCGGCGATCACCAGTTTCGGTAGCACCAGCCACTCCAATGCCCAGCCCGGCCCGCCGCGCTCGTGCTCTTGCACGCCCGATTGATAGAAGGTCGCCACATTGCCGGCGGTGTAGCGCGCCAGGGTGATCAGCGCTTCGCTGAGGATCGGGTTCGATTTCTGCGGCAGGGTCGACGAGCCGCCGCGCGTTGGATCGGCGGATTCGCGCACTTCCGCGACTTCCGTTTGGGCCAGCAAAGCAACGTCCTGGCCGATCTTACCCAGGGCGCCGGTCAGGGTCGCTAGCCAGCCGGCGAACTCGCCGAGATTGTCGCGTTGGGTATGCCAGGGTAGCGGCGGAACATTTAAACCGAGTTCCTGGAGGAGGCCTTCCATGACCTCGACGCCCCGGTCGCCGAGCGGCGCCAAGGTGCCCGCCGCGCCGCCGAACTGGATGACGCACAGACGCTGCCGCATTTCCGCCATCCGCCGGGTATGCCGAACCAAAGGAGCGCGCCACCCGGCGGCCTTCAGACCGAAGCTGGTCGGTGCGGCCTGCTGAGAGCGGGTGCGCGCCAGCATGATCGTGCCGCGATGGGTTTCGGCCATCGTCGCTAGTTGGCCTGATAATTTTAATAGACTTTCGATCATCTCAGCGCTGGTCACGCGCAACACTAGAGTGAGGGCGGTGTCCATGATGTCCTGGGACGTTGCGCCCCAATGGACATACTCGGCAGCCTCGCCGCCGACCGCGGCGCGTATTTGAGCGACCAGCGCCGGTATGGGGAGGCCCGCCGAGGTGGTGCCGTCCCGCAAAGCGGCTATATCGATTTCGATACTCTCTATTGCGCGGCTAATTTCCGCGCCTGCCTCGGAGGGGATGATGCCGAGCTTGGCCTGGACGCGGGCCAGGGCCGCCTCGACGATGAGCATGGTGCGCACATGGTTTGCATCGGAAAACAGCGCCGCCAGGGGGGAAGGCGCGAAGAGGCCGCCATAGATTTCGGAATCGAAAGCGTCGGTCATCGTGAGCCCTAAATATCGAAGAACACGGTTTCGCGCTCGCCCTGCATGTGGATGTCGAAGCGATAGACATTGCCGGCCAGGGTTTCGTCCTGCTTGGCGATCAGGGTCGCCCGGCGATCTTCCGGCACTTGGGCGAGGATCGGGTCGGCCGCGTTCAGCGTTTCCTCGTCGGAAAAATAAAGGCGGGTGAAGGCGTGGGTCAGCAGGCCGCGCATCAAAACCACCACATTTATGTGGGGCGCTTGGCGACCATCCACCGCGCCCGGTTTGACCGTGTCGATGTGGAACGAGGCGTCGGCGCTGGTGCCGGTGCCGATCCGCCCGAAACCCTTGAATTCCGGGTCGAGCAGATTGTCCTTTCGGTCGTCGGCCGGGTGGTTGTAGCGGCCATGGGCGTTGGCCTGCCAGAACTCCAGCAGCGCGTCGGGGACCGGCGTGCCCTCGCCATCGAACACCTGGCCAATAATGCGGACCCGCTCGCCCTCGGTGGCGGGCGACGCCACCGCGTGGTCGGCGATGCTGGTGAAGCGGTAGCCATATTGCTCGGGCGCCAGCCCATAGGCGAAGAACGGCCCGACGGTTTGCGAGGGTGTTTGACGAGGGCTCATCGCTCAAATTTCCAACGGAGTCGCGTTGGGGCCGCGCAAGACGATGTCGAACTCGTAGCCGAGCGCGTATTGCGGTTCGGTGACATCGATCGCGAAGCTCGAAATCAACCGGTCGCGGGCACCCTCCGGCACGCCGTGGAAGATCGGGTCGAGCTCGAGCAGCGGGTCGCCGGGAAAATACATTTGGGTGACCAGACGCGATGTGAAACTGGGTCCGAACAGGGACAGATGGATATGGTTCGGCCGCCAGGCATTGTGGTGATTACCCCACGGATAGGCGCCCGGCTTGATCGTCATGTAGCGGTAGCGCCCGGCCGCGTCGGTGACGCAGCGTCCGGCGCCGAGGAAGTTGGGGTCGATCGGCGCGTCGTGCTGGTCGATTTCGTGGATATAGCGGCCGGCGGCGTTGGCCTGCCAAATCTCGATCAGCGTGTTGGCTTGCGGCCGGTCGTTCTCGTCGACCACCCGCCCGGTGACGATGATCCGCTCGCCCAGGGGTTCGCCATTGCGCTGACCGTTCTTGGTCAGATCAGCGTCGAGCGGGCCGATACTGTCTTGGCCGTAGACCGGGCCAGTTAGTTCCGAGAGCGTATGGTCGATGGCGACCAGCGGCTTGGTCGGTCCGCGCAAAACGGTCGATTTATAGTCGCGATAGACATGGGCCGGATGCGACGACCAATCCATACGCGCCTCGCTCATGACCCATCTTCCATTTCGGCGTAGGTGCGCTTGGCCACGGCAATCGCCGCGTTGGCCGCCGGCACGCCGCCATAGATCGCCACCATCAGCAGGACCTCTTTTATGTCGTCGATGGTGGCGCCGGTATTCGCGGTGGCGCGGATATGCATCGCCAACTCGTCGTGATGGCCGAGCGCCGCCATGAAGGCGATGGTCAGCAGGCTGCGCTCGCGCTTGGTCAGGCCCTCGCGGGTCCACACCGAACCCCAGGCCGCCTCGGTGATGAGCTTCTGGAAATCCTCGTCGAAGGGCGTCTTCTTGGTTTCCGCCCGGTCGACATGGGCGTCGCCGAGAACCGCGCGGCGCATCGCCATGCCCTGTTGGTATTTGTCGTCAGCCAATGTCGTCTCCCTAGCCGGCAAGGCCCATATTCTGGGCGCGCTCGGCCGCCCACTCATCGCGCATCCGAAAACCATCGGTTTCGCGGCAGCGTGCTTCGGTGGTTTGCACGATCTCGTCGTCGCTCAGCGCGAAATCGAGATATTCTCCGAACGGTTGGGGGATATGGAAGGGCGAATCCAGATAGACCTCGACATTGTTGCCCTCCGGGTCGTCGAAATAGACCGACCAGGCATTGCCATGGTTGCGCGGCAGCAATTTCTCGACGCCCTCCTCGACCACCCGATGGTACATCTGGCGCAACTCGTCGAGCGACGCGACCTCGAACGACAATTGGTTGACCGTGCTCGGCGCGCCTTCCGCCCGGCCTTCTGACAGGATTAGCTGATGGTGCAGTTTGGGGTCGTTCGACATGAAGGTGATATTGCCGTTGTAGCGCTCCACATAACCTCTGTCGGACACCTCGAACCCGAGAATGCGGGTGTAGAAGCTCTCCATCGTCGCCATGTCCCACACCCAGATCCCGGCATGGGTGAGGGTCGGCCGGATTTTCTTTGCAGGTTGGGTCATTGCGCTACGCCACTGGTTTCATCAAAGCCTTGGGTCAGGGTACGCGGCGTACACGCTGCGGGCAATCGTCCGGTCTAACGCTCGATCAGGATGGCGCGGAAATCGTTGACGTTGGTCTGCGTGGGTCCGGTGATCACCAAATCGCCCAGCGCGCTAAAGACACTATAGGAATCGTTGCCGGCGAGGGCGGCCCTGGGGTCGAGGCCCGCGGCCGCCGCGCGGACCAGCGTATCCGGTGCGAGGCGCGCGCCGGCATTGTCGGCGCTGCCGTCGATGCCGTCGGTGTCGCAGGCTAAAGCGTGAATGCCTTCCGCGCGGTCGAGCGCTAGCGCCAGCGCCAGGGCGTATTCCGTATTTGGACCGCCATTGCCGTCGCCGGTCAGGGTAACGGTTAATTCGCCGCCGGACAGGATGGCGGTTCCCGGTGTCGCGGCGCGGGCGCGGTGGGCATGATCGGCAGCGACATCGCGCGCTTCGCCCTCGATAGCGTCGCCGAGCAGATCGACAGTGTAGCCGGCGTCGCGGGCGACTTTGGCGGCAGCGGCCAGGGCCATCGACGGTGTGGCGATTAGCTTTAGGCCGGTATTGGCAAAACAGGGATCACCTGGCTTCGGGCTTTCGTCGAGACCGGCGGCGAGATGAGCCCGCACTGCCGCTGGCAGGGCAATCTCATAGCGCGCGACGACAGCGTTCGCCTCGGCGAAGGTCGAGGGGTCGGGCACGGTGGGGCCGGAGGCGATGATTGCTGGATCGTCACCCGGCACATCGGAGATGATCAGCGCCTCGAGCCGGGCCGGCGCGGCGGCGCGGGCCAACCGGCCGCCCTTGATCGCCGAGAGGTGCTTGCGCACGCAGTTCATGGCGTCGATCGGCGCGCCCGATTGCAGTAGAGCCGTATTGACCGCCTGCTTGTCGGCCAGGGTCAAACCTGGCGCGGGCAGAGTCAGCAGGGACGAGCCGCCGCCGGAGATTAGAGTGATCACCAGATCGTCGGCGGTGAGGCCCGCCATCAGATCGAGAATGCGCTGGGCCGCTTTCAAACCGGCGGTGTCGGGCACCGGGTGGGCGGCCTCAACGATTTCGATGCGCTCGCACGTCACGGCGTGGCCGTAGCGGGTCACCACTAGTCCTTCGAGCGGTTCCGGCCAGTGGGCCTCCAGCGCCCGCGCCATGGAAGCCGACGCCTTGCCGGCGCCGACGACGATGGTGCGGCCCTTGGACGGGGTGGGCAGGTGTGCGGGCAGGCAACGTTCCGGCTGCGCCGCGGCCACCGCGGCGTCGAATAGGGCGCGCAACAGATCGTCGGGTGTCATGGGCGCTGGGTAGTACATCTGGTGAATGTTGTCACGCTGTTAGCTTGACCGGTCGAGCGGGTTCGAACAGGCTGGGCGTTGGGAGATTATCGATATGAAAAGAATTGTTATTGTCGTTGCGGTGGCGCTCGCCCTTGGCTTGTCGATGCCGGATAACAGCGCAAACGCTCAGGTGCCGCCGTCGCCGGCCGAGGCGGCGAACTATACCGGCCTCCATGCCGCGGCCTGGGTCGGCGATGTCGCCGAGATCCGCAGGTTGGCGGCGGCCGGCGCTGAAATCGATGCCACTGACAAGGCCGGGCGCACCCCGCTGCACGTCGCCGCCTTCGCCTCTCACGAAGGGGCGGTCGAAGCGCTCGCCGAGTTGGGCGCCGACACCAACCGCTTAGAGAATGACAAATATGACATCATCACCATCGCCGCCGTCGCCGACGACCCCGAGATGGTGCGCCTGGCAACCTCGGTCGGCGGTAATTCGGCCAATGTCACCAGCATCTATGATGGCACCGCGCTGATCGCCGCCGCCCATCTCGGTCATGTCGAGGTGGTGCAGGCGCTGATCGCGGCCAAGGCGCCGCTCGACCATATCAACAATCTGGGGTGGACGGCGCTGTTGGAGGCGGTGATTCTCGGCGATGGCGGTCCGCGCCATGTCGCCACCGCGCGCGCCCTGGTCGAGGCCGGCGCCGATGGCGCCATCACCGACCGCCAAGGCAGCACGCCCCTCGACCACGCCCGCCGCCGCGGCTACACCGAAATGATCGCGCTACTGGAGGCGGCACGAAGCGGATAAGAATGAACCCTCTCCCATAGGGAGAGGGTGGTGAACGAAAGTGAGCCGGGTGAGGGGTTAGGGACGGTGATGGGTTTCCTGGATATAGCGTAACCCCTCACCCCAACCCCTCTCCCTTAAGGAGAGGGGCTTGATACGCAGATCGTTCCTACCCAGCGCCGTGCAGTTGCTCGGCCATCCAGTCGGCGGTCTGCAGGCGGTAGCGGTAGGCCCGGTTGTTGGCGACATGGTTGCCGTCTTCGATGACCAGCAGCTCGACCGGCCCCGATACTTCAGCGGCCAATCGTTCGGCGTCTTTATAGGACAGCAGCCGGTCGAGTTTGCCGGTGACGATATAAATCGGGCAAGTGATCTCCGGCGCCACGCCGTTGAGCGAGAGTTTCTTGGCCAGATCGCGGGCTTCTTCTTCGTTGGCCGAGTGGGAGCGCACCAGGAACGCGTTGCGGGTGAGGTCGGGCAGCGTGTCCCAAATCGCCCCCCAATCGTAGGGGCCCGATAGTCCGATGCAGGCCTTGATGCGTTTCTCGTAAGCCGCGGCGCGCGGCGCGTAGTAGCCGCCCAGGCTGACGCCCCACAGGCCGGCGCGGCCGGTATCGACGTCGTTGCGGCCTTCGAGATAATCGATCACCGCGCCGACCGGCACCTCATAGTCGTGGCGGATGCCGAAATCATACTCGCCTTCGCCCTGTCCCGGCCCGTCGAAGGTGCAGGTCGCCAGGCCACGCTCCAGGAACAGGCGCTCGTAAGCGCCCATTTCTTCTTTTGAGGAATCCAGCCCCATGGCGAGGATCACCACCGGCGGCGTGTCCACATCGGCGGGTTTGCGCAAAATGCCGAACAGCGATTTGCCCTCATAGGGGATTTCGACGCGTTCGCCCGGCGGACGCAGATGGGGCAGCGCCAGATTGCGGCATTCGACGGCGCGCATATGGGTGGCGCGCATCTCTTCGACATCGTTGACGAAGAGGAATTTGGCGAAATGGTAGCAGACCCCGGCGGTGGTCAGATGTTCGCCGGCGCTCAGCCCGTAACCGTCATCGAGGGCTTTGCGGCCCATTTCCTCGTGAATCGCGCCACGGTCGGCCCAGGCCGAGCACCAGTCTTCCCAGCGTTCGATGGCGGCGGTGACCTCCTGGAAATCGGTCAGCGGGATGCCGTTGGCGACGAAGCGCGGCGCCCAATGGTTCAGCGCCGCTTCGACGCGCGGGTCTTTGGACATGTTGTTCTCCGTTAAATTTTCTAACTTAAAGGTGAGGGATTATTGCGCCGCTGTTGCAGCGGATTGTTTCGGCCAAATCGGTGTCGCCCGGTCGATGACGCCGGCCTTAGTGGCGATGGCGCGACCGCGCTCGGTGGCTTCTTCGATCACATCGTCGACGGCGTTGAAGTTGATGAAGCTGCCCCCCGACAGCACGGTTTTACCGTCGATCAACACGGTGTGGGCGTCCGCCCCGCGCGCGCAGCACACAAAATTGGCGATCGGGTTGTGGACCACCTGCATATGGGGGCTACGCATATCGAACACGGCGATGTCGGCGCGCTTGCCGGCCTCCAGCGAGCCGATCTCGTCGCCCATGCCCAGCGCATGGGCTGCGTTGATGGTGGCCATTTCCAGCGAACGTTCGAGCGGCATCACCGTGGGGTCGAGATGGTTGGTGTTCTGCACATAGGTGCAAGCTTTCATCTGCTCGACGATATCGACCGAATAGTCGACCATCGGGCCGTCGGTGCCCAGGGCGCAATTAACCCCGGCCTTGATCAGCCGGACCCAGGGTCCGATGCCGCCGCCGCGCATGGATTCGCTGGTCGGCGTGTAGACCGCGTGACAGCCGGCCTCGGCCATGTGGCCGATGTCGGTATCGTTGACGTTGATGGCGTGGATCAGCAGCCAATGCTCGTCGAGCAATCCCATCTGCACCAGATAGCGCACATCGGTGCGGCCGGTTTGGCGCAGGTAATGCAGATAGCCGGTTTCCATCGACAGGGTGCCGCCGGCGGTGTGGTTGGTGATCTGCAAATCCTTCTCGACGGCGAGCCGGTAGCCGGCCTCGACCAATTCGTCGGAGCTCATGCCGGCGGCCAGCCAATGGGCGTTCGATTCGATGGCCAGACCCATGCGCACTAAGCCGTCCTTGGCGTCCTGCCAGGTGTCGACCAGCTCGCCGATATAGGCCGCGGCGTCGCCGACATTGTGGGGGTGCTGGGGGTTGGCCGGGGTTTGGCAGCGGAAATCCTTGGCGAAGACCTGGCGGAAACCGATCTCGGCCATCGGTTCGACGGTCGCCGTCACCTCCTCTTCCATGGTCGTGGTCACCGAATGATTGAGACAGCAGGTGGTGCCGGTGCGCGCCATCTCCAGCGCCGATAAATAGGCCGCGGCGCGCAGATCAGCAGCGCTGAGCTCGGCGGCGCAGGGCAGCAACAAGCCGCTGACCCATTCTTCCAGCAGCATGCCCGGGGCCAGGCCCTTGAACAGATTATACCAATGGTGCTGGTGCAGATTGATCAGGCCGGGCAGGACGATCATGCCCTTGGCGTCGAGGCGTTCGTCGAACGGGCCTTCGGGTGCGGCGCCGGCGGGACCGACGGAGGCGATGCGGCCATCGTCGCCAACCACCACATAACCGCCGTCGAAGACCTCGCGGTTCGGGTTCATGGTCACCACGTGACCGTTTTCAATCAGCCTGCTCATTGCCGCGCTCCCTGACGCTCCTGATTAATTCCGAAGCTCCAGAACAATACTCCCCCCGATTGCCCGCCATGACAATGCCGGTCCTGCATCTTCGATGTAGCGAGCGACCGTGGGGAGTGATAGCGTCGCGGCAAACGGGAGAGAATATGGGCTTGGCCTTGTTACCGACCGCGCCGGTTGGCAGTTATCCGCAGCCCGATTGGTTGATCGACCGCTCGAAGCTGCTGGGTCATGGGCCGCCACGGCTGCGCGCGCGCGATATTTGGCGCGTCGACGACGATCATTTGGAAGCGGCGCAGGACGACGCGACAATCGTGGCGGTGCGCGATATGGAGCGCGCCGGCCTCGACATCGTCACCGACGGTGAAATCCGCCGCGAGAGCTATTCCAACCGCTTTGCCACGGCCTTGAATGGTGTCGATATCGACACGCCGGGCGAGGTGATCAACCGCATGGGCGGCATGACCTATGTGCCGCGTGTCGTCGGCGATATCCGCCGGGCGCGGCCGGTGCAGGTGCGCGATGTGGAATTTCTGCGCGCCCTTACCGACCGGCCGATCAAGATGACCGTGCCGGGACCGTTCACCATGAGCGTGCAAGTGGTCGACGAGCATTATGGCGACGCGGAAGCCCTGGCCATGGCCTATGCCGACGCGGTGAACGAAGAGGTGCGCGATCTGTTCGCCGCCGGCGCCGATATCGTGCAGCTTGATGAGCCGTGGATGCAGGCGCGTCCCGAAGAGGCTAAGCGCTTCGCGGTCAAGGCGATTAACCGGGCGCTGGAAGGCGCGAGCGGGACGACGGCAGTGCATATGTGTTTCGGTTACGCCAACATGGTCAAGGACAAGCCGAGCGGCTATTCCTTCCTGCCGGAACTCGATGCGACGGTCGCCGACCAAATTTCCATCGAGGCGGCGCAACCGAAACTCGATCTGTCTATTCTCGCGGCGCTGGAAACGAAAACCATCATGGTCGGCGTGCTCGACATGGAGGCGGTGGAGGCCTAGACGCCGGAAATCATCGCCGGGCGTATCCGCGCCGCGCTGGAAGTTGTGCCCGCCGAGCGGGTGATTGTTGCGCCAGACTGCGGGATGAAATATTTGTCGCGTGAACTGGCGTTCGCCAAGCTATCGGCGATGGCGGAGGGTGCGGAGATTGTCCGCCGCGAAATCTCGAACTAGACCAAACATAATTTAAACATAGGGGAGAAAATCATGATCTACGAAGTCAGAACTTACCGCCTGCTGCCGCGCGCGGCGCCGGGTTTCATGGAAGCCTTCGGGGCGGCCTATGAGGGCTACCGCAAGGATTTCTCGCCCCTCGCGGCGTTTTTCTATACCGAGATCGGCCCGCTCAATCAGGTGATCCATATCTGGCCCTACGAAGACGCCGCGCATCGCGCGCAGGTTCGCGGCGAGGCCGCCGCCCCGGGCAAGTGGCCGCCGAAGGCGCCGGAGAAGCCGGTTCGTATGGAATCGGAAATCTTCACGCCGCTGCCGTTTATCGATTCCTTCCCCAGCGGCAATGTCGGACCGATCTTCGAATGGCGCACCTATACGGTCACCCCGGGTTTGATGCCCGGCGTGATGGAAGGTTGGGAAGCGGCGATCGAGGCGCGCACCAAGCTGTCGCCGCTGGTTATGGCCATGCACACGGAAGTCGGCGAGCTCAACAAGTTCGTCCACATCTGGGGCTATGAGAGCCTCAAGCATCGCCAAGAAGTGCGCGACGAGGCAATGAGCACGGGCGTCTGGCCGCCATCGGGCTCGCCGAAGGGCGCCTACACCGCGCAGGAAAACAAGATCGTCCTCGCCGCGCCGTTCTCGCCGATTCAGTAGCGGAGCTATCGCAAATATAGCGCGGGAAATTCCTCGCCCTTCGAGACACTCGCTGCGCGAGCCCTCAGGATGAGGAATTCCACCAATCCTCACAGGGTCCTCACCCTGAGGAGCCGCCCATAGGGCGGCGTCTCGAAGGGCGAGGTTGCCATCGGCGTTGGACCCAGATGCGGTGTAGAATTTCGTTCCAAAACAGCGCCTTAAGAGAGTGGGACGAAACACGAAGAGATCGTGGGACAACCTTTGGGGCAAAGGAGAATCCCATGATTTCTGCCGATTAATCACCGAAAAGTGGGAAATATCCCACAATAGGTTCTTTTTAAGGTGTTGGGATAATTTGATTGACCACCGCTGCTGATTCGTCGTTACTTAGCGGGCAATGGATGATCATCAAACCCTGATCGAAGAGATCGAGCAATTCTGCCGGACGCGCACGATTGCGGAGTCGACCTTTGGCCGCATGGCGGTCAATGACGGCAAGTTTGTCGGCCGCTTGCGGTCCGGCAAGGGCGTGACCACGCGCACCCTAAAGCGCGTGCAGGAGTTCATGGCCGCCGAGGATGGGGTTGTCGGCGTTGCCGATCCACCCCCCGTCGTGGAGACCCTGACGTCGAGCATTAACGGCAACCCGGCCGACACTCCGGCGGCGGAGAACGGCAACGGCAAGCGCGCGTTCCGATTCTACGACAACCGGCAGAAGTACCTGACCTTCGTCAACACCTGCAGCGAGAAGTGGGTGGTGGCCGAACGGGTCGGCATGGAGTTGGCGCAGATCCATCCGCGCCCGCCGGCGATCCGTGTGTTCGACGCGGGCATGGGCGACGGCACGGTGCTGTCGCGGCTGATGCGCGATATTCACCGGCGACACCCCACCGTGCCGCTTTTCGTGGTCGGTAAGGAAATCAGCCTCGAGGATGCCCGCCTCAGCTTAGAGAAAATGTCCGACCGGTTGTTCGAGCATCCGGCGACCGTGCTGGTGATCACCAACCTCAATTACAGAGAAGCGCCCTGGCTGATGCCGGGCAGCGTGCCGGCGGCTGCCGCGCTCAACTGGCACGAAGTGCCGTTGCGCGGCTCCACCGCCTATGAATTCGACGAGCAGATCCGCGATCTGCAATCGGTGTTGAGTGACGGCTGGCGGGTGCGAACATCCGAGAAAACCGGTAATCCGCTGTACGAGCGCCCGTCGGTCCTGGTGCTCTATCGCGAGGATCACCGGTTCATCGTCGATCCGATTCTGCCGCGGCCCGGCCACAATGAAGGCCGCTACGATTTGATCGTCGCCTCGCAGCCCTACCGCGCCAGCTCCAGCGTCGAGTTTAAGGCGCAGAAGGTCTTGGCGCCTCTGGCGCGGGCCTTGGCGCCGGGCGGGCGCATGCTGGGCATCCATTCCTATGGCGAGGATCCGGGCCGCGAAATCATCCAGAAAATCTGGCCCGAGCGCGAGTTGGGGCAGGCCAGCCGGCACGTGTTGATGAAGGCGTTGAAGGCAGAGCTCGGCAATTCAGAGCGCGACCTGCGCTACAACACCTATTCCGATGCGCGCTCGTTGTTTCGTTACGATATGCACACCTTGCCAACCGAGATTAACGCCAGCATCGGCACCTCGACCCTGTTCGCGGCGTGGAATGCGGCGATTTACGTTTATCAAATCGAAGACGACCTGCTGTCCGACGCCATGACCGATTCCCGTTACCTGGACGCCACGCAGGCCGTGCTTCAGGAACATGGAGGGTTGTGGTTTGTCGATGAATCTTTTGTCGTCTCCCGCAAGCGGGACTAGCCCGGTGACCGAACCCGCCACGCCGCCCGTCTCGCCGCCCATCGGCAGCGCGCTGGTGCGCACATTACTGGCCGGCGAATTCGCCGTCACCGCCGAGATCGTGCCGCCCTTGTCGAGCGATCCGGCCTCGTTGCTGGCCAAAGCCAAACCTCTACTGGGCCTGGTCGATGGACTGAATGTCACCGACGGCGCCGGCGCGCGCTCGCACTTGTCGAGCCTGGTCGCCGCCGGTCTGTTGGTCAGGGAGGGCCACCAGCCGGTGTTGCAGTTCACCACCCGCGACCGCAACCGCATCGCCCTGCAAAGCGATGTCCTGGGCGCCGGCGCGCTGGGTATCGAGAATATTCTGGTGCTCGGCGGCGACGATCCCAAGGCCGGCGATCAGCCCGACGCCAAGCCGGTGTTCGATTTGGACACTGGTGAGTTTATCGCCATGGTGCGCGAAATGGGCGATTCCGGAAAGCTGCCGTCGGGCCGCGAAATCGAGGTGCCGCCGAAATTGTTTATCGGCGCCGCCGATACGCCGTTCGACCCGCCGGCCGACTGGACACCGGACCGTCTGGCGTCGAAGGCCGCGGCCGGGGCGCAGTTCGTGCAGACCCAGTTTTGCTACGATGTCGATATCGTGCGCCGCTATATGGCGCGCCTGGGCGAGGCCGGTCTGACCGATAAGCTGTTCATTCTGCTCGGCACTGGGCCGATCGCGACCGCCCGCTCGGCCCGCTGGATGGTGAAAAATCTCTGGGGGGTGATCATCCCCGACGCGATGATCGCGCGGCTCGAAGGCGCGCGCGACGAAAAGGCCGAGGGCCACAAAATCTGTATCGAGTTCATCGAACAGGTGCGCGAGATCGACGGCGTCGCCGGGGTGCATGTCATGGCGATCAACCAAGACGAGGCGATCCCCGATATCTTAGCCGCCGCCCAGGCCGGCCCGGCCCACCGCTAATCGTCGCAAAGCCGGGGCAATAGCCTAAGCCCCCTCTCCCATAGGGAGAGGGTCGGGGTGAGGGGTTAAATTCTATCGAGAATACCCGTCATTGTCCCTAACCCCTCACCCGGCTCACTTTCGTTCGCCACCCTCTCCCAATGGGAGAGGGAAACTTAACTGCCGCGCTTCTGCGTTTGGGCTATCGTCGTTATGCTCGGCAAGACATGAAAAAATCGAAAGCTCTGCGGCGAGTGTCGCCTCAGGGCATCCCGGGAGATCGAGACATGACCGTACGCGCGACACCGCCATTCCATGCCGACCATGTGGGGAGCCTGCTCCGGCCAGCGCGCCTGCACGAAGCCCGCGCCAAGGCTGCGGCCGGCGAGATATCGCCAGACGATTTGCGCGCGGTCGAGGATGAGTGCATCCGCGACGTGGTGAAGTTGCAGGAAGATGTCGGTTTGCAGGTGGTCACCGACGGCGAGTTCCGCCGCACCTATTGGCATTTCGACTTTTTGAGCGGGTTCGACGGTTTCGAGTTGGGCAAACCGCTCGACATGGGAACCTTCAAGGGCGCGTCGGAGCCGATACCGTCGGCGCAGATATCCGGCAAGCTGCGGCGCACCAAGCCGATCATGGTCGACCATTTCACCTACGTGGCGGGGCTGACCGACCGCACGGCGAAGATCTCCGTGCCGGGGCCCAGCATGGTGCATTTCCGCGCCGGCCGCGCCGGTATCAGCGAAGCGGTCTATCCCGATCTGGAACCGTTCTGGGCGGATTTGACGGCGGCCTATCGCGCCGAATTGGGCGACATGGCGGCCCACGGCGCGAGCTATATCCAGCTCGACGATATCAGCTACGCCTATCTGTGCGATACCGACATTCGCGCCAATCTGGAGAGCAAAGGCGAGAGCCCCGACGAGCTGGCGCTCACCTACGCCCACGCGCTCAACAATTCGATCCGCGATCTGCCCGACAATGTGGTCACCGGCATGCACATTTGCCGCGGCAATTTCCAAAGCACCTGGGCGGCCAGCGGCGGTTATGAGCCGGTCGCCGAGCGGGTGTTCAACACCGTCGCTGTCGACGCGCTGTTCATGGAGTATGACAGCGAACGGGCCGGCGGCTTCGAGCCCTTGCGCTTCATGCCCGACGACAAATTCGTGGTGCTTGGGCTGGTGACCACCAAGACTCCCGGCCTGGAAGCCAAGGACGAATTAAAGCGGCGCATCGACGAAGCCTCTAAATATGTCGATCTGGAAAGATTGTGCCTGAGCCCCCAGTGCGGCTTCTCATCGACCCATCACGGCAATAAGATCAGCGAAGACGACGAAATCGCGAAACTGCGGCTCATCGTGGAAGTCGCCGAAGACGTGTGGGGATCATAGGTTCGTTCCTAACCCCGCCAGGGGGAAGAAATGAATCTCATAAACGGAAGCACCGCCTTCCTCGGCCTGCTGCAGGACGAGGGCGTTACGCATATGTTTGGCAATCCGGGCACCACCGAATTGCCGATCATGAACGCGATGCCCGACCATCCCGATCTGACCTATGTGCTGGGGCTGCAGGAAGCGCTGGTGGTCGCCATGGCCGACGGTTATGCGCGGGCCTCGGGCAAGCTGGGGGCGTGCAACGTGCATGTGGCGCCCGGACTGGGTAACGCCATGGGCGCGATCTATAATGCCAAGTTCACCGGCACGCCGTTGATCGTCACCGCCGGCCAGCAGGAACAGGGGCACGGGCTGACCGAGCCCTTGCTCTACGATCCGCTGGTGCCGATTGCCACGCCGCTAGTCAAATGGGCGGTGGAGATCAACCGTCTGGAGGATATGCCGCGCATCGTGCGGCGCGCCGCCAAAATCGCCATGACGCCGCCGACCGGCCCGGTGTTCATCTCGCTGCCCGGCGATATCTTGAACGATGAGAAAGGCATCGATCTGGGCCACTCTACGCGCGTCGATACAAGGGTTCGGCCGGCCGACGATAGCCTCGACGCGCTCGCGGCGCGGTTGCTGACGGCAAAGGCGCCGACGATCCTGGTCGGCAATGAGGTGGTGACGTCGGACGCGTTCGCCGAAGTCGCGCAATTCGCCGAGACCCTGGGCGCGCCGGTCTATCAGCAGACCACGGCCTATGGTTCTCACTTCCCTTCCGAACACCCGGCCTTCATGGGCGCGCTGTCGCGCATCCAGAAAGACGTGCGGGCTATTCTGCAAGACTATGATTTGCTGGTGGTGATCGGCGCGGACATTTTGCGCATGTCGGTGTTCAGCGAAATCGATCCCTTGCCCGACGGCATGGCCATCGTGCAGATCGGCCTGGAAGACTGGGAGATGGGGAAAAACTATGCTTCCGAGATCGCCCTGCGCGGCGATGTGCGCGAAACCCTGGCGGCGCTTAACCCGGTGATCGCGGATAAGGGCGGCGCGGCGCACGAAGCCGCGGCCAGCGCGCGCCTCGACGCGGTGAGCGACCGCAATTGGAGCGCGCTTCGAAAAAAGCGCAGCGAAGTCGCCTTGGCCGACCAAGACGCCGTTCCCATCGCCAGCGACTGGCTGATGATGGATATCTGTAACGCCCTGCCGAAGGACGCCATCGTCGTCAACGAGGGGCTGACCACAGGGTGGAATCTGCTTAATTTTCTGCCGTTCCACGACCGTTACAATTTTCACTCCTACGCCAGCGGCGGCATCGGCTGGGGCTTGCCGGGGGCCGTTGGCGTGCAACTGGCGCAGCCCGATCGGCCGGTGGTGGCGATCATTGGCGACGGTAGCGCGATGTATTCGATCCAGGCGCTATGGACCGCCGCCCATCTGAAACTGCCGATCACTTTCATCATCGCCGATAACCAGGGCTATCGCATCATCAAGCAGCGGCTGAAGGCCTTCCACGGCAACGAGACCTATATCGGTATGGATTTCACCGACCCGCCGATCGATTTTGTCGGTCTGGCCGGTTCGCTGGGGATGACGGCTGAGCGGATTACCGAGCCCGGCGCCGTGCGGCCGGCGCTCGAGGCAGCGATGGCCAGCGGCGGACCGACGCTGCTCGATATTGTGGTCGAGCGGACCGTCTAGTTAAGAATAAAGGAGAATGGGATGAGCTACCAACATATCAACTTCGACATCGCCGATAATATCGGCGTCATCACCTTGAACCGGCCCGACGACGCCAACGCGATCCACAAGCCGATGGTTGAGGAATTGGCCGATATCGCCATGCGCTGTTATCGCGACAGCGAGGTTCGCGCGGCGGTGCTGACCGGGTCGGGCGCGATGTTCTGCGGCGGCGGCGATCTGAAAGCCTTCAACGATCTGGGCGATGACGTGGCCGATTATGTGGATCAGACGGCGACGGTTCTGCACCTCGCCATATCACGCTTCAGCCGCATGAACGCGCCCCTGGTGATGGCGGTCAACGGCACCGCGGCGGGCGGCGGGTTCAGCCTGGCGCTGGCCGGTGATTATGTGATCGCCGCCGAGGGCGCCAAGTTCATCTCCGCCTACACCGCCTCGGGCCTCACCCCCGATGGCAGCTCGACCTATCATCTGGCCAAGCATGTCGGCCTGTTGCGCGCTAAAGAGTTAATCCTGACCAACCGCCTGCTCAGCGCCGAAGAAGCCTGCGCCTGGGGCATTGTCAGCAAGGTGGTGCCGTCCGACCAGTTGATGGACGAGGCGATGGGGCTGGCGGCTAAATTCGCCGCCGGACCGACCAAGGCCTTCGGTGTGGCGAAAAATCTTCTGACCACGGCCTATTCGGAAAGCCTGGAAGCGCAGCTCGACGCCGAGAGCCGGGGCATCGCGCTCACCATGGGCAGCCGCGACGGCCGCCACGGCATCGACGCCTTCTACAACAAGAAGAAACCGGAATTTATTGGCGAGTGAGGTAGGGGCCTTGTTCGCCTTTAGGCTCGAAAAAATTCCGATCGCAGAAATAGGCAAGGTAGTCGACGAAGCCCACCGGCTCGTAACGGGCCGGATTGTCGGCGCTGACGCAGGTGTCGAGGGGCTCGGCGACGGTCTGGTCGTCCGGATTATAGAAAACCGCCATCGAGTAACGATCCGCCGCCGGTGATACCACGCGGTGCGGCGTTGCGATGAAGCGCCCATTGGTCCAGCGGTTGAGAAATTCGCCGGTATTCACCAAGACCGCGCCGGGAATATGGGCCGCCGGCAGCCACTCGCCCGATGGGGTCATAACCTCAAGCCCGGGCACGTCGGACAGGGGCAGCAGGGTCAGGAACCCGGCGTCGCTATGGGGCGCGATACCAAACTCGTTTTCCTCCAAATCGACGACGGGATAATAGGAATTGCGGCCGATGCAGCACGGGTCGTTCGCGAAGAAGGCGTTGAAATAATCCGCCGGTTTGTCCAGCGCCAGCGCATACAAGGGCAGCAGCTGCCAACCGAGCCCCATCATGGTCCGCTGATACTCGACCATAGTTTCGCGGAATCCCGGTAAATCGGCCGGCCACTTATTCGGCACCGAAAAGCGATGGCCTTCTTGCAGCTTGGGGTCGTCGGGGTCGCGCTCGACGCCGAGCAGGATGGTCTCATTGAGATCTTTCTTGGTGTTCTTGTTGAAGGTTGAGGTTTCGTAGACCGTCGACTTCGAGGGCACATAGCCGACCATGCTCTTATCGAACTTAAGTTTGATCTTCTCTTCGAAGGGCAGCGCGAAAAACCGCTTGAGCTCGGTGAAGCCGCGGTCGAACAGCGACTGCGGCACGCCGTGGTTGATGACGTAGTAGAAGCCGATATTTTCCTGCGCGTGGCGCAGTTCAAGCGCGAGTTTCTCGGCCGCGCCGGGCTCACCGGCAAGATATGGCGCTAAATCGAGAACCGGAATCTCTTCCAACACGTCGATGTAATGGCTGGTTACACCGTCATGATCTTCGACAAAGGCGGTTTCGGCGCTCATAGACATTCCCCCTGTGATACCACTCCTGAGACTCGAATCACTCGAACTTCATTTCGTTGTAGGATAACGGTATGGGGCGGTTTTGTTTGAGTCAAATCCGCCGGCGAGATAGCGGGAAAATAATGCCTGAGAAAAACACCGAACCGATCCGCCGCATTAACGGCTCGTGTCATTGCGGCAATATTCGTTTCGTCTTTCACCGGCCCGGCATCGACGATGAGATTCCGGTGCGGGCCTGCGGCTGCACGTTCTGCGTCAAGCATCATGGGGTCTGGACGTCGCATCCGGAAGGACGGATCGAGCTCTCCCAGGAGGATCCATCCCAGGTCCAACGCTACCGGTTCGGCACCGAAACCGCCGACTTTTACATTTGCGCGACCTGCGGGGTGTCGCCGATCGTCACCAGCGAGATCGATGGCGCGCGCTACGCGGTGGTCAACGTGCATTGTTTCGACGATGTCGACCCCAGCGAGCTGGTCGAATCGGCGACCGACTTCGACGGCGAGACCACCGATGACCGGCTGGCCCGCCGGCAGCGCAACTGGGCGCCGCTGGTGAGCGCGGGGTAGGCATGCTCTACATCATCTACCAGGAAGACGGCCCTAATTCGGCGGCGCTGCGCGAGCAGCATAAGCCGGCGCATTTCGACTATCTCGATGCACACCAGGATATTCTGGTGCTCGGCGGGGCGATGCTGGCCGACGACGATGTGACGCGGGTCGGCAGCGTGCTGATCATCAATGTGGCGAGCCGCGAAGCGGCGGAGGAATTCTCCGCCAACGAGCCGCTACGTCAGGCCGGCGTGTTCCGCGAAGTGAAGATCACCCGCATGCGCCGCGGCCAGTGGAACCCGGCCGCCGCGCCGAAGACGCCGGAGGGGAATTAGCGGGTATTATTGATGCGCGCCTCCGAGCCATGAGGTCATTATTATTGTTAGAGTGAATAATACCCGTACCCTCACCCTGAGCTTGTCGAAGGGCGAGGGTGCCCGCGCTCATGCTTCGACAAGCTCAGCATGAGGATTTTGTTTGGACGTGGAATACCCTCAAGCCTTCACCCAACCGTCCGGCGGTTCTTTGCCGGGGTGGCGTTCGCCGCAGTCGGGGCAGGTGCGGGCCGTCTCGTCGGCGTAAAACGCTTCGTAGAGCGGCGGTAGGTCGCGCACCAGCGAGGTGAGTTCAACCTCGACCCGGTGCACCCTGGCGCCGCAGGCGAAGCAGAACCATTCGAAGCCGTCGACCGCGCCGGGCGGACGCTTGGGCTCGATCACCAGCCCGACCGAGCCGGCCTGCGGGCGCTGCGGCGAATGGCGGGTATGGGCCGGTAGCAGAAATATTTCGCCGGCGCGGATCGGCAGCGGCCGGATCTCGCCATCCTCGCGGACCATCAGCACCATGTCGCCCTCGATCTGGTAGAAAAACTCTTCCACCGGGTCGTCGTGAAAGTCGGTGCGCTGGTTGGGGCCGCCGACGATGGTGACCATCAGATCGGCGTCTTCCCAAATTTGCACATTGCCGACCGGCGGCTTGAGCAGGTGGCGGTGTTCGTCGATCCAGCCTTGAAAGTCGAAGGCGTGCAGGCGGCCCATGATCGGTCTCCGGCGAAAGCGGGGCCTTGAGTGTAGCATCGGCGTCATTGGCTCGACACTCGGCCGCCTCGTTGGGGTATAAATTAATTTCCGTGACCCAAGGAATTTGCCGCCATGTCCGATCTCAAAGCTGACATCCAAGCCCGTTTCGGGTTCGAACCGCCGTTGGACGTTAATGCCGAACTCGCGCAATCTGATTTGCCGCCCGGCGCTGCCGCGGCTTTGTCCAACATTCTCGCGCGGCGCAGCTACCGTCGCTTTACCGACCAGCCGGTCTCCGAAGCCCTGCGCACCACGCTATTGGCCTGCGCTCAGTCGGCGCCGGCGAAGTCCGATCTGCAGCAATATTCGATCCTCGATTTGCGCGACCCGGCGAAGAAGGCGGCGTTGGCCGAGCTGTGCGATACCGCGTGGATGGCCGACGCGCCGGTGCTGCTGGTGTTCTGCGGCGATCTGCGCCGGGCGCAGAAGGTGTGCGAGATGCGCGGCCACCCTCATGCGCAGAACACACAGGATAGTTTCATGAACGCCGCGGTCGATGCCGCGCTGGCGATGCAGGCGATGATCATAAGCGCCGAAGCGGCGGGGTTGGGCTGCTGCTGCATCAGCCAGGTGCGCAAGCGGTTGCCCGAGGTGGCGGCGCTTCTCAACCTGCCCGACGGTGTCTTTCCCATCGCCGGGCTGGCGGCAGGCTGGCCGGACGAGGCGCGCGACGTCACCAGGCGTCTGCCGCCGTCGATCGTGGTCCACCGCGACGCCTATGACGATGGCGGTCTGGCCGCCGAGATCGACCAATACGACCAGACCCGTCATGCCGCACGGCCGTTGGGCAATCAGATCAATCCGGAAAAATTCGGCACCGCGGCATTCTACGGCTGGTCGGAAAACGCCGCCCGCCGCCTCGCCGAGCCCAGCGATCTTGGCGGTTTGCGCGAATTTCTCGAGAGCCGCGGCTTCGAGCTCGCCTAACCGGCTGTCAAAACCCGCTATCACAGTTCGATATATTGCGACCGCCTGGCGCGGCCCCCACATGTTTGGGGGGCCGCTGACGAACCATTGGTACTTTAGGGGGATTTTCCAAAATTATGCACCTAGTGGGCTGGCCCAGACGGCAAAGAGTGTGTTTTATAAGAAACTACAAAAATATGTTGTATCTTAGTCAGATCGATATTCCGGTTTGAAACGCAATCATGGAGTAATCCGATGTCCAGTTCCGAAACCACAGTCGATAATGGCGTCAACGTCGAAGCTTTGCTCGGCGCGCGCGAGGCGCTCAGCGGAGCGCCGGAAGCCGCCCAGTTCACCTGGAGGGCTACCAATGAATGGAAAAGGGGTACCCACAGCCATTCGACCGTCGAAAAGTTCTTTGGTCTTGGCGAAGAACAGAACCGTACCAAAACGTTTGACTTCGAGGCCGATCACCCAGAATGTTTTGCCTCGGAAGACCTTGGCGCCACGCCGGTCGAGATTGTCTTGGTGGGTCTCGCCAGCTGCCTGACCGCCGGCGTCGCCGCGGTCGCGCAGCACCGCGATATCCAGCTGCGCTCGGTCAAGGCGACGCTCGAGGCCGGTATGGATATTGCCGGCATTCTTGGTATCGACGCCGATGTGCGCAACGGTTTCGACGGTATCAAGGTCCATTATGATATCGATGCCGATGCGACGCCCGACGAGATCAAGGCGGTGGTCGCGCAGTCGCAAAAGCGCTCGGCGGTCTACGATATTGTCGCCAACCCGACAAACATTACCGTCGATGTGAACTAGCCGGTTCCTTCGTCGAATCTAGAGATGGTTTCCGATCGTACAGTGACCACCGTCATCATTGGCGGTGGTCACGCCGGTCTGGCCATGAGCCGTTGCCTTAGCGAGCGTGCGATCGACCATGTGGTTCTCGAGCGCGGCGAGGTGGCGAACACGTGGCGGACCGAACGGTGGGATTCGTTGCGCCTGCTGACGCCCAATTGGCAAAGCAGGCTACCCGGTTTTGGCTATGACGGTGACGACCCCGATGGCTTTCGTAAGATGCCCGAGACCATCGATTTTATTTCCCGCTATGCCGAGGCGATCTCGGCCCCGGTGCAAACCCACACCAAGGTAACGTCGGTGCGCCGCAGCGATGCCGGCTACGATGTCGCCACCGATCAGGGCGACTGGCAGTGCCGCACAGTGGTTCTGGCGAGCGGCGCCTGCGCCATCGCCAGCGTGCCGGCGCTGGCCGAGGGCGTGCCAGCCCATATTGCCCAAGTGACGCCGACCGAATATCGCAATCCCGATCAGCTTGCCGACGGCGGGGTCATGGTGGTCGGCGTGGCGGCGACCGGCGCGCAACTGGCCCAGGAAATTCACCTGTCGGGCCGGCCGGTGACGGTGTCGGTGGGCGAACATGTGCGGGCGCCGCGGTCCTATCGGGGTCGCGATATTCAGTGGTGGATGGACCGCACGGGTTTGATGGACGAACGCTATGACGAAATCGACGACATCAACCGGGCGCGCCGATTACCGTCGTTCCAGCTCACCGGGTCCGACGACAAGGCGATGCTCGATCTCAACGCGCTGACCAATATCGGCGTTAAGCTGATCGGCCGCATCGCCGGTATGAACGACGGCAAGGCGCAGTTCTCCGGCTCGCTACGCAATATGACCGCCCTGGCTGATCTAAAACTGGGCCGGCTGCTCGACACGATTGACGAATGGGCGAGCGAAAACGATCTCGATGGCGCGGTTGATCCCGCCGAGCGCTTCGAACCGACCCAAGTCGAGGATAATCCGCCGCTGGGCATGGACTTCGCCAACGGGGAAATTAAAACCATCCTGTGGGCCACCGGGTTCCGGCCCGACCATTCCTGGCTCGATGTGCCGGTTTTCGATCATAAGGGCAGGGTCCGCCACGATGGCGGCATCGTCGATTCGCCTGGCATGTATATGATGGGCCAACAATTTCTGCGCCGCCGTAAATCCTCGCTGATCGATGGCGCCGGCGACGACGCAAGCGATCTCAGCGACCATCTGGCGGCGTATCTCGCCGGTTAGAGCGGGAGCGCGTAAACGGGTATTTCGACAACTTGATTGGGCCATCGGTTAAGTTGTACTTGTCTTGAACCGGGTTCATTCGGTAGCATCCCGCCAAACAACCCTGGCTAGTGGTTCATGTGTGTGAAAAGTTTGTTTACTGCTGCCGCGGCGTTGGTACTGGGAATATCCATCCTCGGGACCGCCGCGCAGGCGCGAGAGGTCGGGGAATCGACAGCTATTGAAGCGGTGGTCCCCACCGACTTCCGAACCACCTGGAACGCATTGCTCTCGGAACTCGATGAGGGCGACTTTACGATCAACGCGACGATCAAAGAAAAATCGACAATTAGAGTTTTGTTGCAGTCGAAGGTGCCGTCACCGTGGGTCGATTGCGGCAGCGTGTCGGTTGATTCGAAACACAAGACTTTCGGCGACCGCAATTACAAATTCCTGGCCGCCAACTCGGTGCGCTACCTCGTCGCCGATGACGAATTCAATGAATTGATCGATGTGGAACGCCGCACGAGCTTGAATGCCCTAGCCACCATCAAGCTGACGCCGGTTGGCCAGGCGACCCGGGTTAGTGTGGATGCGCATTATGTGATGAAATTCCGCACGCGCGAGTTCGGCCGGAAAGTCACACCGCGCTTCCTCGACGACAGCCTGGACTTCGACAGCGCCGGCGAAGCCGCCGTATCTGAGGAAATCCGCGAAGGCTCGAAGATGAAAGTGGTTTCTATTCAGTGCCGGCCGACCGGGGCCCTCGAACGGCAAATCGTCTCGGTTTTGGAGCGGCCTCAGCTAATGACCGTGGCGAACACCGATCCTCGTCGACCCGCCGAGCCGCAAACGGCCGAGCAGCCAGTAAAGGTCACCGCGCCGCAAAAATCACTGGTACGAACCGCGGTCGTCGCGCCGCGGCTCTGGAAGCCCCTTAGTCCGGCAAAGCCATCGGCGCGGAAACGGGTTGATCCCTCGGCGCTGATAAAGGTCGCCACAAGACCATCGCCCCCATCCAAAGTACTTTTCCCGGAGAAATTGCCGCCCGCGCTGGCGGCCGGCGCGGCGTGGCGGATACAACTAAGCGCCCTTCGGAGCAAATCGGATGCCGAGAAGGCGTGGCATAAGCTGCAACGGGCAAACCCGGACTTGCTAAGCGTTCTGACCCTGCGGGTGCAGAAAGTTGAACTGTCAAAAGGGACATTCTTTCGCGCGCAAGCCGGGCCATTGGCGGACCAACCGACATCCGCGTCATTGTGCAATACATTGAAAAAGAGAAAGCAGGCTTGCCTGGTTGTCTCGCCATAAACGCAATCCCCTAAGTCCCGCGAAATTCACGACTGCTCTGTCTCCGGTAACGCTTATGCCAATTCAACGGCCAAACCTACATCGTTGGATTGCCGTAGGTGCCCCCCAATGCATGGGAGCCGTAAGCCGAGCCGGCAATGTCGAAATTGTATGAAAAATGCTGGTTGATCGCGAGGACGTCACGCAGGTGACGCTGCAGCGGATCGCGTGTGTAGAGGCCTTGAGCGCCGTAGCATGACCACAGCGCCTCGGTCGCTTCGCGTGACTGGTTTACGGCAAAGGCCGCATACGCCCGGTACTTCAGCTTGGTGTCGAGATCGGGCGCAACCCCCTGCGCCGCGACGTCACTAAATCCAACCGCCGTGTCGCGCAGCAACATTCGCGCAGAATCGATTAGGCAACGCGCCTGTCCAACTTTCGTCTGCACAGCTTGAAAGTCGGCCACCTGCGCGCCGGTGTAAGTTCCCTTTCGCTTGGCCATTGACTCGACGAATATTTCGTAAGCGCCTTCCGCCGCGCCCACCGCCGCCGCGGCCAAAACGGTTCCCGCACTCGCCACGATCGGTACGCCGTACAGTGGCGCCCGGTTCTGTTCGCCGCCGGGATGGTCATGGCCGCCGCGGGCCTTTAGCAGCGGCAAGGCGCGCCGCTCGGGAACGAACAAGTCGCTAAAGGCGATGTCGTTACTGCCGGTACCGGGCATGCCCATCGCCTGCCATGTATCGATAATCTCATAGTCGGATCTAGGCACCAGGCACAGCCGCCAATCGACCGGCGCCCCGCTTTCCTCGTCGAGTACCGACATGACGATCAAGTTCCAGTCGGCGTTATCGACACCTGATGAAAAAGGCGAACGTCCATTGATGATAAAGCCGCCGTCTGTCTTCTTCGCGTTGCCGGTGGCCATCGCAAACGACGATGCGATCAGCGCATCTGGATTGTCGTCCCAGACTTCGCGTTGCGCCTCCGGATCGAAGAAACCCAGCATCCAGTGATGGCAGGCGTAGTTGCAGACATTCCAGGATGTCGATGGGCAGCCGCGGGCGATTTCGGCTGGAATGTCAACGATTGCGACGAAATCGAGCTCCATTCCGCCGAATAGCTTGGGTTGTAAAAACCGAAATAACCCAGTTTCGTGGAGCAATTGTTCGTTCTCTCTGAGTAATGCCCGGGCATCCTCGGTTTGGGCGCCGCGTTCGCGAAGAATCGGCACGATCTCGCGCGCTCGAGCAACCGCTTCGTCGAGCTCTATATCGGTGAAATTACGTCTCTCTGTCTGCGGTAGCGTGCCATCCAAAGCGCCCCTATTTGTGTCGGCGCCGGGTGCCGTTGCCCGTTCTTGCGGCGTATCCATAAATTATCCCTTCCCCTTACGACCAAGAGCCTCCGATAAACGCCCAGGGGCGAATGTTATGGGGCGCGTCGTGGCAAGTCCATGAACATCAGCGACGCCAGCTTAGGGTCGTCATTTCCGGCCGGGGTGACCCGTTGTGATTTTCGGCCGGTCGCGGGAGAAACCGAACATAGAAGGCGCGACCCGGGCCGCGAAGGCATTTTTAAGCCTGTTATCTACCCTCCAACTGTTGATGAGTGGCGTTGGAGATACGACTGCTGTGGTAAAGCAGTGCGCCTTGCGGAGAAATTAGCATAAAAGAACCTCACCCTCCGGCAGCACGTTTGGGGCAGTTGGAAGGCCGGGACACGTTAGGGCTTACACAACAAACAAGGATCGTTCGATGACGCTTTTGACCAAGGCAGAGGAAATTTCAGAGATCGCGTTTGGCTTTATGGGTTCGAAGGCGTTATTCGCGGCATTGCACCACAATGTCTTTTCCAGCCTGTCGGGCAAGCAGATGTCGGTGGCGGAGACGGCGAAGGCAACTAACCTCCATCCCGAGCGTACACGAACGTTGCTCACGGCGCTGGCGTCGCTTGATTTGGTTTCCGTAGAAGAGGAAAAGTTCAGTAATTCGCCGGCCGCCGAAGCATTTTTGGTCAAGGGCGCAAAGTACGACTTCGGAGATTACCTGCGCTTGCAGGTCGACCGGCAGATGTACGGCCTGCTCGATCAGATCGAATTGGCCCTTGCCAATAAATTGCCCGACGACGCCACCACATCCTATGCGGATTGGTTTTCCGACCCGGAAGCAGCGCAACTCTATTCGGCGAGCCAGCATGCCGGTTCGCTGGGGCCGGCGCTGGGTCTGTCAAAAAGCGTTGACCTGTCGACCGCAAAAACGCTGCTCGATGTGGGCGGCGGCACCGGGGCTTTTTCGATCACCCTGTGTCAGGCCTTTCCGGGTCTTTCGGCAACCATCGTCGATTTCCCCAACGTTGCGGCTATCGGTGCGGGTTACATAGAGGCCGCCGGCGTTTCGGATTGCGTCGCTTATGTGCCGGGCGACGCGTTGGAAACCGCATGGCCGGGCGATCAAGATGTCATCCTGATGTCGTATCTGTTCTCAGGCGTACCCGGCGAACGGCACGAGGAGCTGATCGCGCGCGCGTACGATCATTTGGCGCCGGGCGGCCGCATTCTAATTCACGATTTCGTCGTTTCGGCGGATCGTACGGGACCCAAGCTGGCGGCGCTCTGGCAGCTGCAGCATACGGCCTTCACCCCGCAAGCACGTTCCCTCGATGATGCCTGGCTTGCCGCAGCGTTGACGGCGGCGGGGTACGCCCGGATTTCCGTCGAGCCGATGATCCCAGGCATGACAATGCTGGCCATTGGCGAAAGGTCGGCCTGAAGCAACATGATCTGACTGGCGATTCGCGGGGCTGATGTCCGTTGCTGAGGGCAAAGCGGTCGGACTTCGAGCTATGCCACCGAACGACACTCGATTAGCTCAAGCTCGCCTTTACCTTTTAGCGGGACGAGGCCGCGGGTTCGCCCTTGGGCCATGCGGCGAACCTGCAACCAAGCCTCATTGCTCAGAAATACCGTGCCAGGGTCGGCCTCGCCGGCGATCCGCGCCGCGACATTTACCGTATCGCCCCACAAGTCGAACATGAATTGTCTTTGGCCGACGATACCGGCAACGATCGGGCCGAAATGAATGCCCACGCGCACCTTCCAACCGGCTTCGAGAGCTTCCGATGCGGTCGCCATTTCCAACCCGCACTTCACACTTGCGAGTACGGGGTTTTCGACCTTCTGCAATAGGCCGCCGGTTGCCAGAAACGCGTCTCCGATCGTTTTAATTTTTTCCAGATCGTGGGAAAACGCGATTTCCTCGAATACCTGAACCAATTCCTGAAGTTGCCCGACGACGGTTTCGGGCGGCGTGCGGTCGCAATAGGCGGTAAACCCGACGATGTCGCAAAACAGTACGGCGACTTCCTCATAGCGGCGTGGCTCGATGGTACCGGATGCTTTCAACTCCTGAACCGCGCCCGGTGGCAGAATTGCATGGAGTAATTTGTCGGATCGTTCTTGTTCGGTTTCGAGTTGATCAAGATACCCGGCTTCCTGATCGCGCAGGCGTTTTTTCTCCAAGCTCGCACTTACCCGCGCCTTCAACAGCGTCGCATTGAACGGCTTGGACAGATAATCTTCCGCCCCCAACTCGATACAGCGCACCACGCTTTCAAGCTCGTCCAGCGCGGAAATCATAATCACCGGAATGTCACGGGTGGCCATGTCGGACTTGATATGCTCAAGCGTTTCATAGCCGTTCATTTCGGGCATCATGACGTCGAGCAAAACCAGATCGAACTTGTCCGCCTCCAGCGCGGCAAGGGCGTCGCGGCCATTTTCCACCTCGGTGAGGTTTTCGTAGCCCTGTCGGCGTAAGCGTCGCGTCAGCGTGTAACGATTATCATCGTTATCGTCGACGACTAGCAATGCTGGACCGTCACTGCTCATTCACCGGCTTCCGTCGGCAGCAGGGCGGATATCTTCGTCAGCAGACGCTTTATGTCGACCGGTTTGGTATCGTAGTCGTCGCAACCGGCGGCGAGCGCCTTTTCGGCGTCGCCCGGCATCGCATGCGCCGAAAGTGCGATCACTGGAATGCTTTGGGTCGCGGACTCAGATTTGAGTTTGCGCGTTGCCTGCCAACCATCGAGAACGGGCAGACTCAAATCCATCAGGATCAATGCCGGCTGTTCTTCGTTCGCGAGAGCCACACCTTGCTCACCGTCGCCGGCGACAACGACTTCGTACCCATGTTTCTTAAGCCGATGGGTCAGCATGAAGACATTATCGTCATTGTCCTCGACATAGAGAATCTTGGTCATTTAACGGCTCTCCACATCTCTTGGCTGCCCCAGAATGCGCGATACCTCGCGGCGCACTTCATCGAGCAAATCGTCGCGGTCGAACGCCGATTTGCGCAATATTTGCTCGACGCCGCCATTCAGGCGCGCGCGGTCCTGCTCGGATAAATCCGCGGCCGTGATCACCACAACAGGTATATCAGCGTAAGTTTCTATTTTGCGCATTTCTGACAAAAATTCGAACCCATCCATTTCGGGCATCATGAGATCGAGCAGGATAAGATTGGGTTTGCCGTCCTCCAATCGATCGAGCGCCAAGCGTCCGTTCGCCGCCTCGCTGACCAGGCATCCTTCACCGACGAGAAGCCGGCGGAGCATTGTGCGGGTTGTCTCGTCATCCTCGACGACGAGAACCCGCGCACCGGCAGTGCTGCTGAGGTAACGGCCCAGAACACTACGCAAATTATCCCGGTTCACCGGCTTATTCATGTAATCAGCCGCGCCGAGCGCGTAGCCCTTGTTTTTGTCGTCGAGGATGGTGCACATCACGACCGGTATTTCAGCAAGCACACTATCGGCCTTTAGCTCTCGCAGAACCTCCCAACCGTCGGCGCCCGGCATGAGAACATCGAGCGTGATCACTGCCGGGTTCAGCTCACGCGCTAGTTTCAGTCCCTCTGCGCCATCCTTCGCCGTCCTCACTTCGACGCCGTCTTTCGAGAGATGGCGTTCCATCAGGCTGCGAACCGTTACATCGTCGTCGATGACCAGCACAAGATTGCCCCGCCCTCCGGTGCCTCTCGATACGGGCGTCCCGACGTCAAGGGTTTGCTCGCCCTCTTCGCGAATGTCGGCGACGTTAATCGGCAAGGTCGCCGTGAACGTGGTGCCCACGTCCGGCTCGCTTTCGACCGAGATATCGCCCCCCATCAATTTGCACAGACGTTGACTGATGGTGAGGCCGAGCCCGGTTCCGCCGTATTTGCGCGTGGTCGATGCGTCGGCCTGGCTGAATTCCTGGAACAGCCGAGCCATCTGCGCTTCCGATATGCCAATGCCCGTGTCGGCGACGGCAAACGACAGGCAATCAACCCCGTCGATCGCTGCACTCCGCACGGTTAGGGTTACGGTGCCCTCTTCAGTAAACTTGCAGGCATTTGACAGCAGGTTGAAAATAATCTGGCGCACCCGGGTTGAATCGGCGTGCATTTGTCCGACATCGTCGGGGCAATCGAGCGTAAGCGCGTTGTCGTTCTTTTGGGCAAGTGGCTGGACCATGGTCGAGACTTCGTCGAGCATGGTGCCCACGTCGAAGTCCTCGGATAGCATTTCGATCTTGCCCGCCTCGATTTTGGACAGATCGAGAATTTCATTGATCAGGTTCAGAAGGTGTTTGCCGGCGCCGTCGATACGATCGAGGGGTTCGACGAAATCGGTCAAACCATCGTCTTCGGCATCTTCACGCAGCATTTCCGCGATGCCGATCACGGCATTCAACGGCGTGCGCAGTTCGTGGCTCATATTCGCCAGGAACTGGCTCTTGGTCCGCGTCGCTTCCATCGCCTGATCGCGCGCCTGCGCCAAATTATCGACCAGTTCTCCGAGCTGAACCTCGCGTTGTTTAAGCTCGGTTATGTCGGAATAGATCGCCACCAGTCCGCCATCGACCGTGCGGTGATGGGTTATCTGCAACCACCGGCCGTCGCTGAACTCGCGCAATATAGTGCGCTCCTCGCTCCGGATGGCGCTGGTTCGTTCGAACTCAGCTTCGGCGTCATCGGCGTCGACCTCAAATACACCGCGCTCGATCCCGGTGCGGAAAAAGTCCTTCCAATCTGTACCCGGAGTTACCTTGTCACTAATTCCAGAAAAGTATTCCTTGTACACGCTGTTGGACATGACCAACCGATCCTCGGCATCGAACAGCGCGAAACCGTCGCTGATTGACTCGATGGCTTCGAAGAGTTGCGTGCGGGCGCCTTCCGCCTCGGCATGTGCCACTTGCAGGGCGTCGGTTGCCTGCCACCGGTCTATGGCCAAACCTAGATGGGTGGCGAACTGAACGGCGACCTTCACATCCTCGTCGCTGAAACATTCGGCTCGCGTGGCGCTGAACGACAATGCGCCGAGCACCCGGCCGTAGGCCTCCAACGGGACCGCGAGTAACGAACCGAGCTCTCCACTGGCGAGAGCAGGGTCGACAATATTCGATATCTCGCCCATCGAATTTGCCAGGTCGTTGAAAAACCGCAATTGACCAGTACGCATAACTTCGCCGGGAAGACCGTCGGCCAGCGGCACTGTCTGCAATTTCACTTTTTCGCCGCCGCGGCGCGTGTCCAGCAAGGTCTCGAGATGATAGGTGTCATCCTCGCCATCGCGCAGCGCCAATGTGCAACGGTCGAAGTCGAAGACCCATTTGATCTTATTGACCGATTGCGCCAGCAGATCGTCGAGACTCTTCGAACTCGCGATCAGCAATACGATATCGAACAGCAGGGCAAATCGCGCTGCTTGGGCCTGCCAGGTCTCTTGCCCCGCCCGATCAGTCTGTGCGGGATCGACTGTCATGTTGAACTCAGGCTGCTAGTCCTTGCTTGATCATGTCGTCAACGTCGATCTTCAACGCATCGGCGACAATATTCAAGTAGACCCCCAACCCGGCCAGCGCAACGATTTCGACTATTTCGGAATCGCTAATTCCCATATCGCGTAATTTATCGTAGTCGGCTTGCGTCAAGTCGTTTGTCGACATTGCCGCCTTTATGCCAAAGCTGACTATAGCCTGCACCCGCTCGGGGGTGACCGAGCCAAGGTCATTGCCGACCGCGGCCAGCATCGCCTCGTCGACCCCGACCATGCGACAGGTCAGGCGGTGGAATGAGCCGCAGTACTGGCAACTCCTGGCCAGAGAGATCGAATAGAGCAGCATCGCGATCACCGGCTGCGGCAGGCTCGACCCCATATAAAGCTCGCCCAGCAGAGCGGTTGTCGCCTTTAGGGCCGGCGGCGAATGTGCCAGCACCTTGTCGATATTCGGCACCTCAGGCACCTGCAAGGCTTTTTTAATTCCCTCATATATTTCGGCAACCTCACCGGTCGCCTGATCCTCTTCGATGAAGTCGACCGGACATGAAATGCGCTGCGTCGCTTCCAGCGTTTGCCACGCTGCATCCGTGCCATCGGCGGGTGCCGCGCCACCAGCGTCGCTGTTGGATTCGGCAGCTGCCGGCGTTTCGTTTGTGTTACGGCCCAATAGGTTATCGAGAATACCCATTTTCGCCCCCCTCAGTGTTCAATGATCACGCCGCAGAAAATGGTTGTGCGACCGTCATAATGGATAGAAATCGTGGTTAACACAATGATACCGCAATTCAGACTTTAGGATCAGTATTCACGAACATTTGTTGCCGCGAACAAAGTCCGCCCTTCATAACGACCGGAACGGGTTGTTACCAGCCGTAGCGACCTATTGTGATCTGCGACCGGTTGCGGACATAGAAGGCACAACCTGCGCGATTGGCCTCCCTCACCGCCGATCAGTGATTATCGCGCGGCACATTGTCGGTGAGCGAGCCTGCCGGGTCGCCGCCGCGGGCGACCTTTTGGAATTTGACCGCCGGCTTTAACACCATGCCCTGGTCGAACTGGTCGACGACCGAGCGTTGGATCGCCTGCCACGGGGTCTGATCGGCCGGGTATTGGTAGCCGCCATTGTCGGCCAGCGTCTTGCGCCGCGCGTCCAATTCGTCGTCGGAAATTAGGATATTGGCCTCCGCCTTGTTCAAGTCGATGCGCACCCGGTCGCCGGTTTGTAGCAGCGCCAGGCCGCCGCCGACGGCGGCTTCCGGCGCGGCGTTGAGGATCGAGGGCGAACCCGACGTGCCCGATTGGCGGCCGTCGCCGATGCAGGGCAGCGAGTGGATGCCGGCCTTCAACAGCGCGTCCGGTGGCTGCATGTTCACCACCTCGGCGCCGCCGGGATAGCCGACCGGCCCGGCGCCGCGCATGAACAACAGGCAGGTCTCGTCGATGTCGAGGGCCGGATCGTTAATGCGGGCGTGATAATCCTCCGGCCCCTCGAAGACGATGGCGCGGCCCTCGAAGGCGTTGGGGTCGTCGGGGTTGGATAAATAGCGGTCGCGAAATTCGTCAGAGATCACGCTGGTTTTCATGATCGCGGAATCGAACAAATTGCCCTTGAGGTTGATGAACCCGGCGGCCGGGGTCAGCGGATCGGCGATGGTGCGGATCACCCGTTGGTCTTTGATGTCCACGCCGGCGCAATTCTCGCCGATGGATTTTCCGTTGACCGTCAGCGCGTCCGTATGGGGCAGGCGGCCGGTTGCGATCAGCTCGCCGATGACCGCCGGCACACCGCCGGCGCGGTGATAATCCTCGCCGAGATATTCGCCGGCCGGCTGCAAATTGACCAGCAGCGGCGTGTCGTGGCCGATCGTCTGCCAGTCGTCATTGTCCAGTTCCACGCCGATATGCCGGGCGATGGCGTTTAAGTGGATCGGCGCGTTGGTCGAGCCGCCGATCGCGGCGTTGACGACGATAGCGTTCTCGAACGCCTGGCGGGTCAAGATGTCCGACGGTTTCAAGTCCTCGCGCACCATCTCCACCGCGCGCCGGCCGGTGGCATAAGCCATCTGGCCGCGTTCGCGGTAGGGCGCCGGGATCGAGGCCGAGCCGGGCAATTGCATGCCGAGCGCCTCGGCCAGCGAGTTCATGGTGGTGGCGGTGCCCATGGTGTTGCAGTAGCCCACCGAGGGCGCCGCCGAGGCGATCAGATCGGTGAATTCCTCGTCGTTGATTTCGCCGGTCGCCCACAGCTCGCGGGCCTTCCACTGAATTGTGCCCGAGCCCGTGCGCTGGCCTTGGAACCAGCCGTTCAGCATCGGCCCCACCGACAAGGCGATGGCCGGCAGATCCAGCGTCGCCGCCGCCATCAGGCAGGCCGGCGTGGTCTTGTCGCAGCCGATGGTCAGCACCACCCCGTCGAGCGGGTAGCCGTGCAATACTTCGACCAAGCCGAGATAGGCCAGGTTACGGTCGAGCGCCGGGGTCGGCCGCTTGCCGGTTTCCTGGATCGGGTGGACGGGAAATTCGAAACAGATGCCGCCGGCCGCGACGATGCCGTCGCGCACCCGTTTGGCCAGTTCGATGTGATGGCGGTTGCATGGCGACAGGTCGGAACCGGTCTGGGCGATGCCGATGATCGGCTTGCCCGATTGCAGCTCCTCGCGGGTGATGCCGTAATTGAGATAACGCTCGATATAGGATGCCGTCATCTTGCGGTTGCCGGGATTGTCGAACCACATCTGCGAGCGCAGCTTGGGGGCCTGATTGTCGGTCATAATTCGGTTTCCTCACCTGAACAGGGCTAACGCCGGTTAAGGTTATTCTCGCATTAAAAGGGCCGATCGGCGACCGCCCGGTGCTAATCGCTTGATTTGGCGGCGGTTAGGGCGATGTTAGGGCTAACCACGGCATTATCGGCCCAATGCCGGGTGCCGTTCACATGTGTTAAACGCAACCCTCCGACCCGCCGGCGGGGATTGCGCTGGTTCAAAGGCTTGGGCTAGTTTGGCGGCAATCGAAGAGGAAAAACGATGACACGTGAAGGGCTTGCAGAATTCAACGAGCAGAATTTCGACGCCGACGTGTTGCAGCATGACGGGCTGACGGTCGTCGATTTTTGGGCCGACCGTTGTGTACCGTGCCGTCAGTTGGCGAAGGTGCTGACGCAGATGGCGCCGGAAGTGCCGGACAATGTGCAGATCGGCACCGTCAAAGCGGAAGACAATATCGCGTTGCTGGATCGTTATGGTATCCGCTCGACCCCCACGCTATTATTCATCAAGGATGGCGAGTTGGTCGAAACGCGCACCGGCGTCGACCGCCGGCAGGTTTTAATGAAAGTCGTTGAGACGCACGCTTAAGGTCCCGGATTTCTAACCGGGCCACGGGCTACATATAGAGGAGTTAACGCATGGCACCGAATATCACCATGCTCGATATCGATGAGCTGAAGAAGACCAAGCTCAAACCGTATATCGAGCAGAGCCTGGAGCACCGGGCGCCCGACCCCGGCTTCCACGCCATGATGGGCCACAATATCGATTTGGCGGAAGCCATGTATATTGCCTGGACCACCGCCTTCAACAAAGGTGAGCTGAGCCACAAACTCAAAGAGATTATCCGGGTCTCGCTGTCGCGCCAGGCCCACTGTAGTTATTGAGGCAATGTTCGATCTGCTTCGGCGAAGCGGGAAGGACTAAACGAAACACTCATCGACGACGGCATCGATAATTATGCCAACAGCGCCGATTTGTCCGACAAGGACAAGGCAATCTTGCGCCATGTCGACCTCATTGTAACGGACCCCGATGCGATTGATGCCGACTATTACAAAGAATTGCGCCAGCATTTGACCGACGATGAAATCGTCGAGTTGGGCAACTTCTTGCTGTTCAATCTGGGCTACCACACCTTCTTCGGTACCCTGAAGTTCTATCCGATGTTCTCGCCCGACGGCCGCTTGGTCAGTCAGGAGGAGTCGCAACGGCTCTATGGCGCGTCGCCGGAGTCGTTGCAGGCACAGGCGGCGGAATAATGTCGTTTATAGAACCGATGGAACTCGACCAGATCGAGGATGCGGAACTGCGCGACCTTGTGCTGCGGTCCGAGGAACTCGGCGTACCCGGCGGCCAGTTTGCGCGCATCATCGCGCGCAAGCCGGAGCAGGCTAAAGCGACGCTGAGTGTGATGTTGATGAAGTTCACCGAGGGTAATATCGACCACCGGCTGAAAGAGATCATCCGCATCCAATTGGCCCGCTTCGCCGAGGATTCCCATTCCGCGGCGCTGCGCTCGAACAAGGCGAAAGATATGGGCGTGACGGAAGCCGAAATCGACGCCGGGTCGGGCGACTATGAGGATTCCGAACACTTCACCGAAGCCGAGAAGGTCGCGCTGCGCTACGCCGATCAAATGTTCTTGGATTCGGCCAAGGTCGACGCGGCGTTTTACGACGAATTGAAGAAGCACTATAGCGAGCCCGAGATCATGGAACTCGGGGCGTTTATCGCGGTGTTTCATGCCGCCCACATGGTGATGCGCTCGTTCGGCGCCCCGGCGCCGACCGCCCACTAGCTCCAACCGGCCGAACGTTTTCCCGACACATTGTTTGTACCTTGCCTCAAAGGGTTGGGTCCTGATGGATGGGCAACTCACCCTCTCCCGGCGGGAGAGGGTGGCGAGCGAAGGCGAGCCGGGTGAGGGGTTAGGGACGGTGCCGGGTTTCCTCGATATACCGTAACCCCTCACCCCAACCCCTCTCCCTCAAGGAGAGGGGCTTAGCGCAGATCGTTCGTTAGGGTCGACCACCCACCTGCGTCTGTGGCGGGGATGCAATCAGACGAAGGGAACCGAGTAAATGAAGGCCGCGCAAATTACCGCTTATGGCGGACCGGAAGTCATAGAAATCGTCGATCTGCCTACACCGGAACCCGGCGCGGGCGAAGTCTTGGTGCGCGCCGCGGCGATCGGCGTCGGCAAACCCGATTTCCTTCTGCGCTCTGGAATTTACCGGTGGAAGCCGCCTCTGCCGACCATCCTCGGCAATGAAATGAGCGGCCATATCGAAGCGCTCGGCCCCGGCGTCAGCGGTTTGCAGGAAGGCCAGCCGGTGATGGTGTTCGGCACCGGCGGCGGGCGCTATGCGGAATATAACGCGGTACCCACATCGCTGGTGACGCCGTTACCCGACAGCGTCGATCTCGACGCGGCGGTCGCCATCCCCAACTACATCATCGCCTGGGCTCTGCTGTTCGAGGCGGCCCGGGGCATTGACGCCAAGACCGTCTATGTGAACGGCGCGGCCGGTGGCATGGGAACCGCGATTATCGATCTGTGCCGATCCCGGGGTATCGACATCATCGGCGGCGCCAGTACGGCCGAAAAATGCGCTTTTATCGCCGACTATGGCGCGACCCAGGTGATCAACTATACGGATCAGGATTTGGTGGCGCGCGCGACGGAACTCACCGGCGGGCGCGGCGTCGATCTGGCCTTCGACCAGCTTATCGGGCCGCGTTTTGTCGACACGCTCGACATGCTGGCGCCGCTCGGCATGGCGGTGTCGTACAACGCGCTGGCGGGCCTGCCCGAGGATGAGCTGTTCGCCGGCATGCGGGCGCGGGCGGGTAAGAGCCTCGCCGTGCGCTGTTTCTCCTGGCACGCCTTCGACGATGCCCCGGAAAAAGCGCGACGGATCACCGACGCCGTCGTCGGAGAGTTCGCGGCGGGTAAGTTCAAACCGGCGATCCACGACCGGCTGCCCCTATCGGACGTCCGCCGCGCCCATGAGATGCTCGATGCCCGCGAGATCATGGGCAAGCTGGTGCTCAAACCTTAGAGGTGCGGTCGCCGGCGATCGATGGCACCATGTCCGCCATGATAGCCCCACCGGATATATCAGGTATCGTGTGCGGCCCCATGGGCGCGCGCGAGCACGATGCGGTGCGCGATTTGATCGCCAATACATTTAGCCGCTACGAACCGATGGCTGTCGCGGTGGGCCAGAGTTTCGCGGAGTTCCAGGCCGTGTTGGATCTTTTTGTGGCTGACGACACGTTTCAGGACCTCACGGTTCGAGCCCGCTTAGCGGCAACCGGCGAAATCGTCGGCGTCATGCTGACAACCGATTTCACCATGCCTCTGCCTGTTGGTATGGTGGGTCTATCACCGAATTTCGCGCCCATCGGCGGCGTCATCCATGAACTCGAGGCGTGGTATATCGACGCGAAATCGCCGCCGCCGGGCGAATGTCTCGACCTCGCCATGCTCGCGGTCGACCGCGCCCATGGCGGCCAGGGGATTGCGCAGCGGCTGGTGAGCGACTGCCTGAAACGCGGCGCCGCGAAGGGCTATCGCCGCGCGATCACCATGGCGACCAATCAGACCTCGCAAAAAGTGTTCCAAAATCTCGGCTTCAAGGAGCTATTTTCGGTTTCCTACAAGGACTATACTTTCGACGGGAACAGGGTGTTTGCCGCGATTGAACCCGATGACCGGACCGCTCTGATGGAGCGTATGCTCTGATCCCACGCAATCGAGCCTAAACCGCCAGAATTTAGGAGAAATACGCCATGGACGGTCCTAACGAGATAGCGCCCGACGCCAGCCAAGCCAAATCGGTGTTCGAGCAACGCGCGCGCTACGACAGCCCGGCGAATATTTTCACCATCAAACGCCCTTCGGTACCCAAGCATGTGTTTGTGGACGAGATCGCCGAAGCGATGGCGCCCGACACGGCGACCGGTTGGATCGCGCTGGATGTCGGTGCGCGGATGGGCTTCGATTATCCCGCCACCACGCCGATGATGCTGGGCCGCTATGCGCGGGTGCGCGCCGGCGAGAGCCTATCGGGCCAGTTCCGCGCGTCGGGCGAAATCTATTATGGCATCGCCGGGTCGGGCAGCGCCGCGAAAGCCGGCGAGACCATCGCGTGGAATGCCGGCGATGTGTTCGCCTTGCCGGGTGGTGGCGAGACCGAGCTGGTCGGCGGTCCGGACGGCGCGGTGCTATTCCAAGTAACCAACGAGCCTGAACTAACCTTTCATAAGCTCGACGCGCCGAGCCCGGAAAACGCGCCGACCCAGGCGGCGCTCTATCCCGATGCGGAAATCCGCCATCAGATGGCGCTGGTCCATGACGAGCAGAAGGCCGACCCCAACGTCACTGGCCTGGCCCTGCACTTCAGCAGCGAGCGGCGCGAGCAGATGCGCGATATCCACCCCTCGATCGCCCTGGCGATGAACTCGCTCGACGCCCACGAGGTGCAGCGCCCCCACCGGCACAATTCGGTGGCGATGACCCTGCCGATCCAGTGCGACAATGTCTATTCGGTGATCGAGGGCGACCGGGTCGATTGGCACAAATACGCCATCATGATCACGCCGCCGGCCGATCTCCACGAGCACCACAATGAGGGCGACGGGCAGATGCTTAGCATCGTGGTGCAGGATGGCGGGCTGTACTACCACCTGCGCACTATCGGGTTCAGCTTCGACTGAGGTGGAACCCGTTTCAGAGTATGGCCGCCGCATGCTTCGAGACGCCGGCGGTGCCGGCTCCTCAGCATGAGGTGTTTTGGGGGGAGAGAATTCTAAGCGCCTCCCTCATCCTGAGGAGGGCCATAGGTCCGTCTCGAAGGGTGAGTTCGACGCGTTGGGGGAAGCAACATGGTTTGGGCATTGGTTTTTGTGTTGGTCACAACCAGCGTGGCCGAGACCTGGGATACGGGCATGCGGTTTAACACCCTTGAGGAATGCCGGCGCGCCGCCGGTGCGCTTGCCGATAATATTCAAAGCAGTCAGTTACAGGGTCTCGAACAACGTCAAACTGGCGAAATAAAATTGACCGACTGGGAGTGGTCTTGCCTGCCGCACAAGGCTTAGACCGGTTAGCGCACCAGGGTGGCGGACCACACCACGATCATCACCAGGATCCAGATGATCATCACCAGGCGCAGGCGCCAGTCGCCATTATGGGCAACGCCGAGAAACGCCGAAACATTGACCAGGATCATCAGTGGCCAGGTCGAGGTGCGCAGGGCGTCGATGTCGGGCGCGGTCCAGGCCTGATACATGGTTGGGATGAATGTCAGGGGGCCGACCAGGACGATGGCCAGGAATAATTTCCCCGGCCACATTTGTACAAACCACAATGTTTTTTGCGCGGTCCAGTCGCTGAACACATCCACCGCGTCCGGTATGAGTTTAATCACCAATTATCCCCCTTGAAGCGCCCAGCCCGGCGCGTCGGTTATTATTGGGCTAGCGCCTCTTCCACATAGTCGAGGCGGTCTTGGCCGAAATACATCTCGTCGCCGACGAAGAAGGTCGGCGCGCCGAACACGCCGCGCGCTACCGCGCCATCGGTAATGGCTTTGAGCTTTTTCTTGATTGCCGGATCGCTGGCGCGGGTGAGCAAGTCCGCCGCGTCGAAGCCGGCGGCCGACAGGATTTCGCCGGCCACGTCGGGGTCGCCCATGTTAGCGCCATCGGCCCAAATCGCCTGAAAGCAAGCGTCGATGAAGCGCCGGAAGGTATCTTCACCCGCTTGGTCGAGGATCGCCACCGCGGCGCGCTGCAGGGCCAACGTATTGACCGGAAAATAGACATTCAGGGTGAACGGAATGTCATAGCGCGTGGCGCAACGCACCATGTCGCGGTCCATATACTGGCCCTTGGCCGGCACCGTGCCTGGCGGGCTGTTGCCGGTGGCCTGCATGATGCCGCCCAGGAAAATTGGCGTCCAGGCGATGGCCGCCCCGGTGCGCTCGGCGATCTCGGGCAGGCGCTTATAGGCCAGATAAGCGGTTGGGCTGACCACGTCGAACAGAAATTCTACTGTTTTTGCCATGGGTGATTCCTATCTTCGCCGTGCTACCAGTTCTCGATCCAGGGCCGCATATCCATCTCGAAGGTCCAGGCGCTGCGCGGCTGGTTGTGCAGCATGAGATAGGCTTCGGCGATATGTTCGGGATTGAGGATGCCGTCCTGGTCTTTGAGGGCGTAGCGCTCGGGAAACATCTCGGCGATGAACTGAGTATCGATGGCGCCGTCGATCACCACATGGGCGACGTGAATACCTTTCGGCGCCAGTTCGCGGGCCATCGATTGCGCCAGCGCGCGTAGCGCGTGCTTGCCGCTGGCGAAAGCGGCGAAGCCGCTGCCGCCGCGCAACGAGGCAGTCGCGCCGGTGAACAGGATGGTGCCGCGTTTGCGCTCCTGCATGCGTTTGGCGACCTCGCGGCCCATCAGAAAGCCGCCCAGGGCGCACATCTCCCAGACCTTGAAATAGACCCGCATGGTGGTCTCGGCGATGGGAAAGCGCACGTTGCCGCCGACATTGTAGACCGCGACCTCGATGGGCCCGATCTCGGTCTCGATTTCCTCGATCAGGGCCTCCACCTGTTCTTCGCGCCTTGCGTCGGAGCCGAAGGCATGGACCGTGCCGCCCGCGGCCTCGATAGCCGCGACTAGCCCGGCGAGCTTCTCGACAGTGCGCCGGGTGACGCAGACCGTATAGCCCTCGGCGGCGAAACGCCGGGCGATCGCACCGCCGGTGGCGTCGCCGCCGCCGACAATCAGGGCAACTTTGGGGTCGCTCATGTGAACCTGCCTATACGTGATCCCCGCCTTTAGTGATCTGGGGTAATGGCGTTAGAATAATCGTTCCGACGGCTTTGTCACAGCGATCGGCGGATAAATCGCGATAAGACGAGAACGGGGGATGAAATGGCCGTGGATGGCAGGTTTGACTACATCATCGTCGGCGCCGGCAGCGCCGGCTGCGTTCTGGCCAACCGGCTGACCGAGTCGGGCCGCCACCGGGTGCTTTTGCTCGAGGCCGGCGGTGAGGACCGCAATCCGTGGATCCATATTCCGCTGGGTTACGCCAAGCACTTCTCCAATAAAAAAATCAACTGGCTGTACCAGACCACGCCGGGCGAGGAATGGGTTAAGCGGCCGGTCGCGCAGCCCCGCGGCAAGGTTCTGGGGGGCACCAGCGCGATCAACGGCATGGTCTATATTCGCGGCCAGGCCGAGGACTATGATCATTGGCGTCAATTGGGGAACGCCGGCTGGAGCTACGACGACGTTCTGCCTTATTTTCGAAAAGCCGAGGATCAGCAGCGCGGCGCCGACGACTATCACGGGGTCGGCGGGCCGCTGGCGGTGTCCGACGTCTATGAGACGCATCCTCTGGCCGAAGCCTATATTGCGGCCGCCGAACAGGCGGGTTATCCGCGCAACCCGGATTTCAACGGCGCGACCCAGGAAGGATTCGGACCGTCCCAATGGACCACCCGTAAGGGCCGCCGCAGCAGCACCGGAGTGGAATATCTCAAGCCCGCGCGCAAACGCGACAATCTGGCGGTCGCCACCAATGCCCACGCCACGCGATTGTTGTTCGAGGGCACCCGCGCCACCGGCATCGAGTACAGCCAGGGCGGACAATTGCGTACCGCCCATGCGGATGGCGAGGTGATCGTCTCCGGCGGGGCGTATAATTCGCCGCAACTTCTACAGCTCTCCGGCCTGGGGCCGGCCGATCTGCTGCGCCAGTTCGGCATCGACGTGGTCGCTGACATGCCGGGCGTTGGCGATAACCTGCAGGATCATTTCAACGGGCCGCTGATCTACAAGGTCAGCCAGCCCTTCACCGCCAACGATATGGCCAACAGCCTGCCCCGCCGCATCACGACGGGGCTGCGTTACGCGCTGACGCGCAAGGGGTTTCTGGCGATGGGCGCCTCCGTTGCCGGCGGATTTATTCGCGCCGACCCGGCCGCCGCCTCGCCCGACATTCAAGCCCAGATTATGTTGTTTAGCTGGGAAACGCCCGTCGAGGGCGCCCATCCGTTTTCCGGCTGCACCATCGTGAACGCGCTGTTGCGCCCCGAAAGCCGCGGCCATTTGCGCATCACATCCGCCGACCCCTTCGCCGCGCCGGATATTCAACCCAACTATCTGGCCGCGCAGAAAGACCGCGATGTGCTGGTCGCCGGCATGAAGGCGATACGCCGCGTTATGGCGCAGCCGGCGATGCAGCCCTTTATCGTTGAGGAATACCAGCCGGGCCCCGACTGCGTCAGCGACGACGATATTCTCACCTATATCCGCGAGAATGGCCGCACCAGTTTTCACCCCACCACCACCTGCCGCATGGGTAGCGACACCACCGCGGTGGTCGACGAGCGCTTGCGGGTGCGCGGCATTCAGGGGTTGCGGGTGATCGACGCCTCGATCATGCCCTCGCTGGTGTCCGGCAACACCAACGCGCCGACCATCATGATCGGCGAAAAAGGCGCCGATATGATTCTCGAAGACGCGGCGGAGTAAGCCCCTCTCCTTGGGGAGTGGGGTTGGGGTGAGGGGACATTCCCGCCGCTGAAGCCAGAAAAGTTTATTTCCCCTCACCCGGCTCGCAATGCTCGCCACCCTCTCCCGGTGTGAGAGGGTTTTTGTTATGAACACCGCCCCTCAGTGCGTGTCGATATCCACCTCGAAGGTCTGCAGGAAGCGCGACGCCATCATGTAATAGCCGACCAGCAACGTGGTCTCGATCAGCTCTTCGGGGGAATAATACCCGGCCAGTGCAGTGAACGAGGCCTCGCTCGCCTTGCCGTCGCGCACCACCTCGTCGACAAAGCGTAACAGTGCTGTCTCGAAGGCATCGAAGACATCGGAACCAGGGCCGTCGTCCAGGGTGGCGCGAATTTTATCGTCGGCCATGCCCATTTCGGCGGCGATGATTTCGTGATGGTAGATCTCGTAGGCGGCGCCCGACAAAGAGCCGGTCCGCAGGATCACCAGCTCGCGGGCGATGTCGTCCAGCACGCCGTCGAAACGCAGCGCGCTGCCGAGCTTGAGCATGCCGGCGGCCGCGCTGCCGCCATTGCCCAGCATGCGGTAGATATTCGCCTCGAACCGCTTGGCCAGTTCCACAGCCATGTCCGGCCGAATGTTGGTCATGTCGTTATAGGGAATTCGCGCCATTATATTTCTCTCCTGTTACGTTGCGCTGCGAAAGCCCTCCTCCTTGGGGAGAGGGGTTGGGGTGAGGGGACGACCCTATTCGTTGAAACTAGAAAAGATTATTTCCCCTCACCCGCTCGCAATGCTCGCCACCCTCTCCCGGCGGGAGAGGGTTCCGCTGTGCGGATATTCCCGTCAGGCTGATAGCCCATCCAGATCCATGTCGAAGGTCTGCAAAAACCGCGATGTCAGCATGTAAAAGCCCGTCAGCAGCGTGGTCTCGATCAGCTCTTCGTTGCTGTAAAATCCGGCCAGTTCGGCGAACGCCGCCTCGCTGGCCTTGCCGTCGACGACCACTTCCTCGACAAAGCGCAGCAGCGCGGTTTCGAATTCGTCGAATACCGGACTTGTGGCCCCTACATCGACGGCGGCGCGAATCTTATCGTCGGAAATGCCCATATCGGCGGCCATGGACTGGTGATGGTCGAGCTCGTAGGCGGCCTCGCACAGCGAGCCGGTGCGCAGTATCAGCAACTCGCGCGCCACCGGATCGAGCAGGGCGTCAAAGCGTAACGCGCTGCCCATACGCAGATAGCCCAGCGCCGCGCTGCCGCCATTGGCCAGCATGCGGTAGAGATTAAAGTTGGGCCGCTTGGCAAGCTCTTCGGCCAGATCCGGCGGCAGGTTGGTCATGTCGTTATAGGCAATGCGTGCCATTTATTAGTCCTCCTCTAATCGCGCCGCGCGCCTTATACTTCGGCCAATTCATCCCCGCAAAGGAGACCGGCAATGGCCGAGCCCGTAATTTTGGAAGTGTTCAGCGACTACGTCTGACCCTGGTGTTATCTCAGTACCGTGCGTATTGAAAAGCTCAAACAAAAATTCGACATCGAGGTCAAGCTGGTGCATTTCCCGCTGCACCCGGACACGCCCAATGAGGGCCGTTCCATGGCCGAACTGTTCGCCGGGCGCGACTACGACCCCGAGGCGTCTTATAACCGCATGAAGGGGTTGATGGATCAGGAAGGCCTGCCCTATTCCAAGCGCACCCACACCTATAACAGCCGGTTGGCGCAGGAATTGGGCGCGTGGGCGGAAACCCAACCGGGCGGCGAGGCCATCCACGACGCGCTCTACACCGCTTATTTCGTCGACGGCAAGAATGTCGGGGATACGGATGTTCTGCTGGGGATCGTTGAAGCGGTCGGCCTGCCGGTGGACGAGGCGAAGGTCGTTTTGGAAGAACGCAGCTTCGAGAAGACTGTCGATGCGGATTGGGCCAAGTCGCGCGACTATGGCGTCACCGGCGTGCCCACTTTTGTCGCTGGCGGCTATGGCGTTGTCGGTGCGCAACCCTATGAAGCGCTCGAGCAACTGATGAACGAGATCGGTGCGCCGGAGCGGTCCTAAGCGCTACTGCTAGCGGAACCGGCAACAAAGGAGGTTTTTCGATGTTTGATTTGGAAGAGTTCCTCGCCGATTGCCGTGATGCTGTCGAACAGGACCCAAGCCATCGGGCCGCCCGCGAGGTGGCGGCGCGCGCCGTCGCCGATCCCGCGGCGGTGCTCAAAGGGTTGGGCGAGCCCGAGCGGGCCGGCGTGACACCCCTCTATCAGTCGGAAACGCTGACGGTGCTCAACGTGGTTTGGGGGCCACTGATGAATGTGCCGGCCCATAACCATGAAATGTGGGCGGTCATCTCGGTCTATACCGGGCGCGAGGACAATATCTTTTGGCGGCGCATCAAGGATGAAGACGGCGAAACCATCGAAGCCGCCGGGGCCAAATCGCTGGCGGCGAAATGCGCCGAACCGCTGGGGCGGGACATCATCCATTCGGTTGTTAATCCGATCAATCGCCTCACCGGCGCTATTCATCTTTACGGCGGCGACTTTTTCGAAGTGGAGCGCCATGAATGGGATCCGGAGACCCATATCGCACGCCCCTTCGATATCGAAAACACCCGGCGCTATTTCGAACGCTCGAACGCATTGCTCGACGCTACCTAATTGAGAAAGGGCCGATGCATTTTTCGATTTTGATCCATGACGAACCCGACTCCGCCGCCCTGCGCGACGAGCACCGCACCGCCCATCTCGATTATCTCAAAGGTTTTGACGACCAGACACTCTTCGCCGGCCCCTTCACCAGCGACGATGAAGGCGCCGATCTGGGCAGTTTTCGGCTGATCGACTTTCCCGACCGGGCGGCGGCCGAACAACATATCGCCGACGAGCCCTATGTTATCGGCGGTGTGCAGAAGCGCTGGCAGATCCACCGCTGGCGCGGCTCGGTGCCCCATACCTGGCGCGACTGCCCGCGTACGGAAGGTAATATTCAGGCGCTGTTCCACGGGGTCGATCATCCCGCCAGCATGGCGACCCGCACCGAATTGCGCGATGCCCACGAGGCCTATTTGGACGACCATGGCGGCCAGGTCATGGCGCGCGGCCCACTGCTCAACGACGAGGGTAGTGAATCGGTCGGCAGCATCTGGCTGCTCGATGTGCCGGATTTGGATGCCGGCCGCGCCTTGCTGGAGGGCGACCCGTTCTACAAATCGGGCATCTACAAGGACGTCCTATTCCACCGCTGGCGCTTCGGCCGGGTGTTCGACCGGTTCAAGGTTTAGCGGGTCGGGTCCTAAAACCCGAACAGGCGCTGAGGATTATCCACCAAAATCTTCTGGATTGTTGCGTCGTCGGTCCAGTCGAGTAGCTGGTCGAGCAGATAGGCGTCGTTGGGCATACCGCGATAATGGATCGGGTGAGGCCAGTCGGTGCCCCAGATGATGCGGTCGGGGTTGGCGTCGATCAGCGCCTGGGCGACCGGAACAACGTCGGGATAGGGTGGATTATCGGCGCCGGTGATGCGGTAGGTCCCGGTCAGCTTCACCCACCAATGGCCGCCGCGCACCAGTTCAAGAAACGCTTGGAAACCCGCATGCTCGATGGTGTGGGGCGATTTCATATAGCCCAGATGACCGACCACGATATCGACCGGGAAGTCGGCGAAGGTCTCAGCCAAGTCGGGAAATTCATCGACATGGAGCAGCACTTCCAGATGCCAACCCAGCGGCGCCAGGCGTTCGCAGAACCGCCGCACTTCGTCCATGCTGTCGAACGGGTTGCCGCCCTTATCGGCGATATTCACCCGCACGCCGCGCGCGCCCTTGGCGTTGAGCTCCGCTAACTCAGCATCGGTGACGCTGCCGTCGACCGCGACCACGCCGAGCAGCCGCCCCGGGTGAAGCGCCATGGCGTCCAACATCGCCGAATTATCGGTGCCGTAAACGCTGGGCTGGGTGAGCACCGCGCGCGCGATGCCGAGCACGTCAAGCAGCGCCAGATAAATCTCCAGCGGCGCATCGGGCGGGGTGTAGCCGCGCGCCGGCGAATAGGCATATTTGGCCTCCGGCCCGAACACATGGGCATGACAGTCGATCGCGCCGGGCGGCGCGACAAGTTTCGGCGGCGCCGGGTTGGGGTCGGGCGGCGGGCAGGCGGGGATTTCAGGGTCTGTCATCGCGACCCGGCTGTGTCCCCTATTCAGCCGCTTTGGCTTGGCGTTCGGCGGCGGCCACTTCGGTGAAGCGCGCGGCGTAGGCGTCGCTTTCCTCGACCGACAGACCGTCGACCGCGTTCCATTGCTTGCGGTTGTAGTCTTTCGATTCCAGCTCGGTCCAGAACGAGTCGTTCAGCCGGTTGATCATGTTGAACATGGCGCAGGCCATCGACACTTCGACGATTTCGGTGTCGGTGAGATGGGCCTTCATGGCCTCCCAGGTTTCGCGCTCGCGCGCTGCGGTGTTGTTGGTCATCGCTTCGGACCAGGCGATGACGGCGCGATCGCGTTCGTCGAACAGGTCGCTGGTCTTGTAGGCGTCGGTCGCCATCACCGCCAATTCCTCGTCGGAAATGCCCAGGCCTTGGCCGAAGATCGATGTGTGCTCGGTGCAATAGGTGCAGGCGTTGACCATCGAGGTCTTGATGCAGGCCAGCCCGCGCAGACGCGCCTCGGTGGTCGCGCCCAGGCCGGGCTGGCGCACGGCGGTGATGAAGCCGAGAAACCAGCGCGCGATATCGGGGCTATGCGCGCCTAAAATGCGCAGCAAATTGGACGACCGTCCGAGAAAGCGTTCCGACGCCTCGAAAGCCATCTTGGCGGTGCCGGTGGCTTCCTCGTCGCTGAGGCCGGGTAGACGCTGTGACATGGGAATTGCCCTCCATAAACGAATTGGGAGCCGCCTGGGCGGCGGCGGATAGGCAGGTGTTATCGATTCCGCCGCTGGCCTGCAAGCTTTGGTGCTGGGCTCATGTCTTGCTGACACGAGAACGGCGACCCGAGGGCCGCCGTTTTTAACCGTTTTGGCTGTGTCGATATCGCCCTAGGGCGCTGTGTTGTTCACATCCGTGCAGAGGAGAATGTTTACGATTAGATTCAGATTGTTCGTGAGATTTCCAATCGCTGTATTGCCAATAACGGTGGACGGGCAATCCCCGGAAATTCCATACACGGCTTGACCCAAGGCGGGATCACCATTGTCTTTTGTTACATTGTTGATAATCACGCTTCCCTCCTTGAACAGAATTCCACTCGCGCCGTTGCCCGACGAAATACTGTCTTTGACGAGCCCGCCAAGACCAACGATGATTCCGTTAAAATCGTTATCGATCGCCCGTATGTTCTCGACCGAAATGCCATTAGAGAAGCCGGATCCGATACCATTATCCCAACCGGTGACCGTGCCGTTGCGGACGGTGACACCTTGCGCGTTTATTGCGACACCGCTGCCGTTTGGGACGTTGCCGATAAAGCCGGGGCCACCGATCGTGAAGCCGTTAAGATTGAGAGTTACGAAAGCTGCGTCGATGATAATACAGTCCCCCGCGGCGGCGGAGCCGTTGATGTTTCTGGTGAGTATGTAGGAACCGGTAGACGATATTGTTTGGCAAGAGTTAACACGTGTCGGCGCAGCTTGTGCGGAATGCGATGACAAACCCGCGGTAATCAGCATGACCGCTAAAAAGATACTTAGCCCCTTCAACATAATTCTATCCCCATAGTTGTGTGTTAGATCTGCGTGCTTAAGACGTATCCGATTTCAAACCTGCCCCGCTTGAATTGGCTAATGGTTTCAAAACCCTAGCGCTCGCGAAGACAATGTTCAGGCCTTTTGGAAATCGCGAACCGAATACAAATGTGAGAGTGCCGCATATCCGCTGCCAAAGAAAGGACCATAAGCGGTGCCGCCGGCCGCTCGACGGTGGCAATTAGTCGACGGTTTCCAAAGTGCCGAAAGTCGACCGTTCCTAGTCGCCGGTGGCGGCATAATCGACCGGCCGGGTGATCGGCTTGCCGTTATGCTCGATCGAGACGATGGGGTCGAGCCGCGCGGCCAGGGTGGCGTGCAGGTAGCAGGTATTGGCGGCGATGGTCATCAGGCGCTCGTGGGCCTCGTCGTCCTCGCCGCCGTTGAGGAACAGATGAGTGTCGACCGGTTCGATATTGCCGGTCCAACTGCCGTCACCCGGGTCGCCCTCCATGGCGAAGGGGGTGCGTTGCACGATTCGCACGCCATGGATGTCGAATTTCTGATGGATGATGTAGCGCGACAGCTGGGTCATGTAGCAGAACACGATACCGGCGGCGATCAGCGCCAGCCCGCTCGGTCCCACTTCTTCGTTCGCGTTTTCGACCATCCGGTCGTCGGACTTGAACGCGAAATGGCTCAGCCCCGGCATCTCCAGCCAGGTATTGGTATCGGTGATGCCGGCGGGATCGAGCAACCGGCTGGCGCCGCTCACCGTACGCACGACGCGCCGGATCGTGCCGTCGCTCACATCGACGATATCGCCGGTTTGCACCTTGCCGGTCTTGCGGATCAGATCGGACAGATCGTTGGCGCCGTCGAGCGGCGCGGGCGGCTCGCTGTAGGTGAGGAACGGATCGGCTGCATCTGGCCCGGTCGAATTCTTTAACGTGGTCGCCTTGCGGCGGCGGCCGTTGACATAAATCGCGAATGTGTTGGTGACTGCCGAGCGCATAGTCGCCAAGGCCGGCGAAGCGCGTACCGCGTCATAGACCAGGGCGGCGATCTGGTCGGACGGCGCTTGGGCCTGGATCTTGACTTCGATTTTGGCTGGTTCGGCGCCGCCGATCCCGTCGCCGCGCACAAAAGAGCCGTCGAGAAAGTAGAAATTCTGGAGTTTGATCTCGACTTGCGGCGCCGCCATGCTGCGCGCCCGGGCGATGACCAGGATGCGCCGCAATAGATCGGCATGCAGGCCGGCATTGTAAAAACCCAGCGGGAAGGGCGCGAGGTCGGTGCCTTTGATGTGTTTGCCTTCGTCGGTTGTCATGCGCCAAGCGCTGCCACGGCTACCTTCGGAAACCACCGCCTCTTTTTGGTAGCCCGAGAGGGTGCGCGCTTCGGCGATGAAGACGTCGCGGCCGAAATCCGAGGTCAGCAGCGGTGAGCGGACGCCGCCTTGGCGTACCTTGAAGGCGAGGGGATAGCCTGAACCGTCGATGGTCTCGGAAGTGGACATGGAAATAATTTCTCCGAATAAAAATGTGGCCGTGCCGAGCTACACGCCGACGAAGGTTTTCGCCTTCTTATACATGGCATAGTCGACCAGTTTTCCGTCCAGCGAAATCGCCGCCGACCCGTCGGCTTCGGCGGCTTCGAACGCGCCAATCAGCCGCTGATAATAGTCGAGCTCGTCGGCGCTGGCAGCATAAGTTTCGCGGGCGACCGGCACCTGTTGGGGATGGACCAGGGTGCGGCCGTCATAGCCCAGCCGCTTGGAGAGCTGGCAATCGGTGCGCAGCGCGTCGTCGTTCTTGATGTCGCTATAGGCGCCGTCCAGCACATAGGGCAGGCGCGCGGCGCGGGCGTCGAGCAGTACCTTCGAGCGGGCATAGAGCAATTCTGTGCCCTCGAGTGACCAGGCGCATTGCAGATCACCCTGCAGATCGCCGTCCTCGGCGCTGCCAAAGGAGACGCTCTCGACCCGCGCTGCCGCTGTCGCCAGCTCAAAGCAACGCACCACGCCCAGGGCGGTTTCCATCATCGGGATCAGCTTGACCGTGTTGGTTTCGAGGCCGGCCTCGCGCTCGGCCGCAGCCATGATGGCGTCGACTTGCTGGATTTGCTCTGGGCTTTCGGCCTTGGGTAGAAACAGCGCATAGACATGGGCGTTGGTCATCGCCTTCAAATCGGCTTCGAGGAAATCTGGCTCGTTGTTGACCCGAATCAGCGCCGGTAGCGCGACGCTGGGCAGAATATCGGCGATATCCTGACGCACTTGGTTCTTGCGGTCGGTCGGCACCGTGTCCTCGAGATCGATGATGACCGCGTCGGGCGAACAACGCCCGGCCTTCTCGATCAGCTCTGGCCTCGTGCCGGGCACGTAGAGGGTAATCAATGGGTAGTTCATGTCTCTCTCCTACCGGGGCACAACGTTAGCCTCATGCTGAGCTTGTCGAAGTATGAGGCGGGCGACACCTCGATCCTTCGACAGGCTCAGGATGAGGTGTTGCGGCATCTACGCGCCGCTGTTTGCCTGGTTTTCTGTTGCATCGTCAAATAACGCCGTCGTTTTTAAGGGCTGTAATCTCTTCGTCGGACAGGCCGAGGCGTTGCGCGAAGATTTCCGCGTTATCGGCGCCCATATACCGCCCGGCATGGTTCACCGCGCCGGGCGTGCCGGTCATTTTGGGAAACACGCCTTCCATCTTCAGCGGCGGACCGTCGCCGTCGGGCCCTTCGACCACCATATCGCGGGCTTGGGCGTGTGGGTTGGCCATGATGTCGGCCACATCGAGGACCGGTCCAACGGGCACGGACGTTTCGCGCAATAGGGTTGTGACCTCTTCCAGCGTATGACCGCCGATCCACTCGCCCAAGATAGCGTCGAGGGCGTCGACGTTCCGCAGCCGGGCCGGATTAGTGGCGAAGCGCGGGTCCTCAACGAGTTCGGGCATGCCGATGGCGTGGAACAGGCGCAGCGCCGTCGCCGGGGTCGAGCCGGCCAGGGCCACCCAGCGCTGGTCGCTCGTTTGATAGATATTGCGCGGCGCCGAGGTCGGCGCGCGATTGCCGATGCGCATCGGCGGTTGGCCGGTCATCTCGTTGACCAGCACATTGGGGCCGAGCATGGAAAACAGGCTCTCCCACAGGCTGACATCGATCATCTGGCCCTTGCCGGTGCCGATCACGTCGCGGTGGTAGATGGCGAACATGGCGGCCATGGTGGCGTAACAGCCGGCAAAACTGTCGCCCAGGGCGAATTGCGGCAGGGTCGGCGGCCCGTCGGCTTCGCCGGTCAAATGCGCAAAGCCGCTCATCGCCTCGATTAATGTGCCGAACCCGGGCTGGCTGCTATAGGGGCCAGACTGGCCGAAGCCGCTGACCCGGATCATGATCAGGCGCGGATTGATTGCGGCTAAGTCTTCGTAATGGATGCCCCAATCCTCGAGACGGCCGGGACGGAAATTTTCGACAAAGATGTCGGCGTCTTCGAGCAGGCGGAACAAGATCTCGCGGCCTTGCGGCTTGGAGATATTCAACGTCACCATCTTTTTGTTGCGGGCGTAGTATTTCCACCACGGATTGACGCCGTCTTTGGTGAACCCGAAATGGCGCAAATCGTCGCCTTTTTCCGGATGTTCCACATGGATGACTTCGGCGCCGAAGTCGGCCAGTAGCCGGCCGCACAGGGGCGCGGCAATGACCGTGGCGCATTCGACGACTTTGAGCCCTTGCAGGGCCTGTTCGGGCGTAGACATGGCTATCTCAATACCAGGGAATTTGTGGCCGCGCAGCAAAGTTTGCGGATAGGACGCGATCGATTTTTTAGCGGTTCCGGTATGGCGTTTCCGCCGTAAAGAGTATGGTTGAACAGGTGCATGAGGGAAACCGAGAGATGAAAAACCAATCCGATGGCGGTGAAGCCATTCTCCAGGCGTTTCGCAGTCTGGGTATCGATTATATTATGGCCTCTCCGGGGTCGGAATGGGGCGCGGTCTGGGAGGCCTTGGGCAGCCAGAAACTGACCAATACGCCGGGACCGACCTATTTTAGCTGCGCCCATGAAACTCTCGCGGTCAATCTCGCCACCGGCTACACCATGATCACCGGGCGCATGCAGGCGGTGATGCTGCACACCGGCGTGGGTCTGCTGCAGGGCTCGATGGGGATCGACGGCGCCCTGCGTCAGGGCGTTCCCATGCTGGTGGTTTCCGGCGAATCGCTCAGCTTCGGCGACGATCCCGAATTTAATCCCGGCGCCCAGTGGCAGTCGCTGTTGAGCGTTGTCGGCGGGCCGCACCGTCTGGTTGAACCCATCGTCAAATGGGCGAACCAGGCTGGCAGCGTCTCGACCATGTATCAGCAGGTGATGAGCGCCGGCGAGATGGCCCAACGCAACCCCGCCGGTCCGGTCTATATGAGCGTGCCGATCGAGACCATGGGGGAGGACTGGGAGCCGCCGTCGGAGTTCCGCGACGCGCCGCCGGCGCCGAAAACAACCGCCGCGGCGGCCGATATAGAAGCCGTCGCCAAGCTGCTGGTGGCCAGCAAACAGCCGGCAATCGTCGCTGAAATGGCCGGCCGCGACCCGGCGGCGCACGCCGCGTTAGTTGAGTTAGCCGAGCTGTTGGCGATTCCGGTGGTCGAAGGCCTTTGGTCGATGTTCGCCAATTTTCCGAAGGACCATCCGCTCCATCAAGGCTTCCACCGCCCGGCCTTGATCGATGACGCCGACTTGGTGCTGACGCTGTGCTGCGCCGCGCCCTGGTATCCGCCCAGCGCCGGCCCGAAAAAGGCCCGACTGGTCGCCATCGACGAGACGCCGTTCCGTCCGGCCATGGTCTATCAGCCAAACCTGGCGGAAATATTCCTCGAAGGCGACACGGCGTCGACATTGCAACTGCTTGTCGAGGCGGTGCGCGCGGCCGGTATCAACGAGGGCGCGGTCGCCGAGCGCCAAAGCCATTGGGCCGCGGCCCATGAGGAGCGCGTCGCCTCGCTTCGCGCAAAGGAGGCAGAGGATGCGGCCAAAGACACAATCTCGCCGATTGCCCTCTGTGCGGCGCTGAGCGATGCGGCCCCCGCCGACACCATATTCATGGACGAAACCATCACCCATCGCGGGGCGGTGCTCCACCATCTGCGGTCCGGCGGACCACAGAGTTATTTCCGCGCCCATGGCGGTCTCGGTCAGGGCCTGGGCATGGCGCTCGGCGCCAAGCTCGCCGCGCCCGCGCGAACCGTCATCTCGACCATGGGTGATGGCACTTTCATGTACAATCCGGTTGTGCAGAGCCTGGCGTTGTCCCAGCATGAGAACCTGCCAATCCTCATCGTGGTGTTCAATAATAGCGGTTACGCCGCCATGCGCGGCAACCACCGGGACTACTATCCCGATGGGGTCGGGGCGAAAAACGATATTTATCCCGGCCACCCAGTGACCGATCTCGACTATGCCGCGCTGGTGCAACCTTTCGGTGGTTTTGGCCGGCGGGTCGAGGCGATGGCCGACCTACCGGGCGCGATTAATGATGCGCTGGAAGCCGTATCGGCGGGCCGAACGGCTATCCTCAACGTGCTGGTCGACGTCTGACCTCCCTCTCCCACTGGGAGAGGGTTAGGGTGAGGGGAGATTAATTATTCCTCAAACCTCATCCTGAGCTTGTCGGAAGATCGAGGTGGTGCCGGCCTCATACTTCGACAAGCGAGCCATGAGGACTTGTTTTCCCCTCACCCGGCTCGCTGACGCTCGCCACCCTCTCCCGTTGGGAGAGGGTTACTATTCCGGTTCGACGATGTCGTCGATGCCCGCCGCGCGTTTGTAGATTTCGTAGAGCGACGCGGTGTCCATGCCGGAATAGCCCTGCGCCATGGCGGCGAAGTGCTGCTGCAGCGCGGCGTTGAATACCGGCGCCGGCGATTCTATTTCCTGCGCGATGGCGCCGATGATCTTGGCGTCTTTGCGCGAGATATTGTAGGTGCCGCGCGACGTGGTGTAGTCGCCATCGACCATCATCTTGGCGCGCAACTCCCAGATGCGCGAGCGCGCGACGCTGGTATTGACCAGGTCGTAGACCTGATGCGGGTCGAGCCCCATTTTGGTGGCGTAGGCCAACGCTTCGGCCGAGGCCGCGTTGTTGATGCACACCAGATAGTTCAGCACATATTTGATGCGGCTGGCATTGCCGAACTCACCCATCCAGTGGAGCGGATTGGCGAACGCGGCGAACACATCTGACGCCCGTTCGTAGGCGGCTTTGTCGCCGCTGGCGAACGTTGCCAGATCGCCGGCCAGGCAGGTGGCGCGGCTGCCGCTGACCGTGCAATCGAGCAACGTAATGCCGCTATCGTCGAGGCGGCGCGCGCCTTCCGCCTTATCGTCGACCGCCAAGGTGCAGGTGTCGATCACCGTGATACCCGGCCGCCCCGCCGCGGCGATGCCGGTCTGCCCGGTGGTGACCTCGTGGAACGCCTCGGCCGACGGCAGCGAGGTCAGGATAAAATCGGCTTCCTCGGCCATGGCGCGCGGTGTCGCCGCCCGCCGTCCGCCATGTTCTTCCAGCTCGGCCATATTGTGCTCGAACAGGTCGATGCCGATGACGTCGAACCCGGCCTGGCACAGGCGAATGGCGATCGCCGACCCCATGGCGCCGAGACCGACCACCCCAACAATTGTACTCATTTGCTTTCCCCGTGGCGTGGCCGCGTTATTCGAACTTCTGGGTGTCGTCGAGGGCTTCGAGGCCGGCTTTGGCGACCACGTGATCTTCCGCGCCGGTGCCCGATCCCACGCCGATGCCGCCGATCACATGGCCGTCGACGATGATCGGCAGTCCGCCGGGCAGGTTGATGCGCTTGCCGTCGGTGGCGATGGCGAGGCGAATATCGGGACCTTCGGGCATCAGGCCGGTCGGGTTGCCGTAGGAGGCCGAGGTCATGGCCTTGCGCAGGGAGGAATCGATCGATTGCACGAACGCGCCGTCCATCTTGGTGAAGCAGATCAAATGACCGCCCGGGTCGACCACCGAGATACATTCGGGAATGCCGATTTCGTGCGCCTTGGCGACGGCGGCCGCCAAAATCTTGTGGGCGCCTTCGTTGGTGAGTTTGAGGAACGGAGCTGTATCGGTCATGGATTCCCTGCCATTTTTTGAAGTTGAAAATTGCCGCTAACATTGCACCACAGACGCGGTGAGACAACGATTTAGGGTCAGTTTTTGACCGAAGAGTCGGCCGGCGGATCGCGGTAGCGGCGCACCAGATCGTCGGCATCGAGGCTGTCCACCTGGCGCAGTTTGGGAAATAGCCAGGCGAAGCTTATGGCGACGGCGACCGTCGCCGCGCCGCCAACGACAACGGCGGGGACCGTGCCCCACCAGTGGGCGGTGACGCCGGATTCGAACTCGCCCAATTCGTTCGATGCGTTGGTAAACACCGAGGAGACAGCGCTCACCCGGCCGCGCATGTCGTCCGGCGTGATGATTTGCACCAGGTTTTGCCGCACGAAGACGCTCACCGAATCGCCCAGGCCCATGACCACCAGCGCGGCGAGCGAGAGCCAGAAGATGTCGGATAATCCGAAGACGATAACCCCGGCGCCGAACACGCCAACCGCGGTGAGCAGTTTAACGCCGGCGTGTTTTCGGATCGGCACCTGCGCGAGATAAAGCCCGCCGCACAGCGCGCCGACGGCGAAGGCCGAGCGCAGCAGCCCGAACCCTTCCGAACCGACATCCAGTATTTCTTCCGCATAGACCGGCAGCAATGCCAACGCACCGCCGAACAGAACCGCGAACAGGTCGAGGGAGATGGCGCCCAAGATCACCTTGCGTGAGAGAATGAAGCGCAATCCGGCGAGCAAATTAGTGATGTTCACCGGGTCGCGGTTGACGATTTGCGCCGGGCTGCGAACGTACCAGGCGAACATTGTGGCGATAATGAAAACCGCGGTAGCGAAGCCGTAGGCGAGTGTCTCGTCTGTATTGAGGCGTTCGCCAAGCACAATGAGACCACCGGCGGCGGTCGGTCCGAGGATGCGCGCAAGTTGGAAGCCTGACGCCGACCAGGCGATGGCGTTGGGAAAGTCTTCTTTGGAGACCAGGTTTGGCACCACGGCCTGCTGGGCCGGGCCGTGGAACGCGCGCGAGGTGCCGAACAGCACAAGTATCAAAAGAATGAGAATAAAGTTCTCATTGCCCGCCGTGGTGAACCAAAACAGGCCAATGGCGCAGATTGCCTGCACCGAGATTGTCACCCGGATGATGTACATGCGGGGCACCCGGTCGACCACGATCCCGGCGACCAGAAACAACATCAGGAACGGCGCAAACTGCGCCAGGCCGACCAGCCCTAAGTCGAATTCGCGCCCGGTGAGGCGGAACACCTGCCAAAACACCGTGGTGATCATCATTTCGATAGCGAAAAAGCTGAATACCCGCGCACCCCAGAAGAACCGAAAATCGCGGTTTCGGAACACGCGCATGCCATAGCGCCGCCGGTCGGCTGAGGGGGTTGGTGGGGTGGTCACGAGGCTGAGCGCAAGGCCAATTACAGGGGTTTGACGAACGATAGCGGGCATGACCCAGCGAATTGCCAGCCGTCAGCGCCCTATGCCTGGGTGTGACACGAGGCCGATACGAATACTAGGGAAAACCCGGTTGGGCGGGCTACACCAGAAAAGCCGCTGCGGCTTAACGGATTAGAGGCGGTCTTTGGCGGCTGGTTTGGACTGCGTGACCTTGACCGCGCGCTTATCGAGCCATTCTTGAGTTTGGTCTTCCGACGCGCGGATTTCCTCTTGGGTCAGCCGCCCGGCGACGATGGCGAGCAATGGTACGGCGCGCTCGTCGCCTCGGCGTGCGGCGAGCCGCAGCCAGAAATAGGCTGTCGGGAAATCGATGTTGGTGCCGCGCCCCTCAAGGTACAGGGCGCCCAGATGGAATTGGGCGCTGCGGCTGCCAGAGTTGGCGAGGGGCGCCCAGATTTCAAAGGCGCGGCGATAGTCGGCGGCCTTGTAGGCCGCGGCGCCGCCGCTGATCGAATTGGCGTAGTCCTGGCTCGGCATGGCGGGCGGTGTCACCGCCGCGGTCTGGGGTTCCTCGGCGATCGGTTTGAATTCAGCTTCGTCCCGCACGACCTGGTGTGGTGTCTGAGTGACGACGACCGGCGCTTCGGGAGTCGCCACGGCGTCGGCCTCCGCGGGTTCGGTGGGCGCCGAGGCGGTGGCGATTTGGATGTCGGGTGCGCGATTTACGCGAAGTGGGGCAACTGCCGCCGGTTCGAGCGCGGCGCTGTCCGCCGGCTGACCCGGGCGCGGCTCGATGCCGGAATGACCGCTGCCCACGGGGAGCGGGTCGGTGAGGAGGATGTCGGCCTGCGGGTCGGCGCGCGCTTGGTCGAACTGCGCGGGAATTCCCTCGAAGAGCAACGCGGTCTCTTGTGAAAGGTCCAATGGGTATGCGTCATTTCGTATATCCGGTTCTGCGGCCGCGACGGTGACGTTGGTCGGTTCGCCGATCAACTCGGCCATGGCCTGGTAGGTCGCCGCAAGATCGCGGCTCAGTTCGGTGATCTCGCTTTGCAGCGCTTGGCGTTCAGCTTCGCGGCGGCGGCGCTCGTTTTGAATGCGGGCGATCTCGTTATCGAGTTCCTGGGTTTTGGCGTAAGCCGGCTGGGTTTTCGCCAAAACCTTCTCGATGCTGTTGGGCTTCCGGCGCAGGGGCTGCAGCGGTTCGAAAGCAGGTGCGCGCATGGCCGTGCCGGGCGCGAGATCGCCAGCAAGGGCATCGAGCGCCTGTTGAGCGGTGGCCAGACGATCGGCCAGGCGCTTAATTTCGCCGCGAAATACGGCGAGCTTGGCTTCCTTGCTGTTCTTCTCAGCTTCGGCGCGAAGCGTCTCGGCCTCGAGAAGCTCGCGCAGGGACGCGTCACGCGATTGCACCGTGGTCAGCTCTTCCTTCAGGGTGGTCACTTCACCCTGCAACGCATCGAGTTCGGCTTGGGATTTTTTCTGCGCCGCTTCGGTTTGCGCTTTCTTGGCGCTGAGCTGTTGGCGCAGTGCCGAATCTTGCGCTTTGACGCTCGATAGCTGGCTCTCCAGCTTTTGGACTTTTGCCTGTAGGGCGGCCTGCTCGATCTGGTAGCGGTCGCGTTCGGCGTTGGTTTTGCGCAATTCGGCTTCGAGACGCTGACGCGCCCCGTCATCGACCGGTTTGCTCACGGCGACGGGCGCGACCGGCGCGGGTGTAACAGTGGGAGCCGTGGCTGGTGTCACTGGAGCCGGGTTGCTCGGCGCGCTGGCGACTTGCGGCGCCTGGGGCTGTATGCGCGTCACCTGTTGGACGTGTTGCTGGGCTGGCGACGGGCCTTGAATGATGGTGTTTATGCGTTGGCGCAGGGCCGCATCGGTTTTCGCCGCATTGGAAATGGCGCGGTATTGGTCGGTCGAAAAAACCGAATTTTCGACGACCGAGTGCATGTGTTGGCGCATTTCCTCGAACAGCAGATCAGCTTTTTCTTCCGCGCCGGCGATCTTGGCGGCTTGGATGCGCGGGTAATAAGTGCTGCGCAGGGCCAATACGGTGGTGGCCACGGTTGCGAACGAGCGCAGGGTCTGATCGTCGTAGGCGCCTTGGGCGTTCAGGCTGCTCACCTGACTGGCCGGTATGTTGCCGGACTGGGCGCTGGCTGATGACGCTGTGAAAACACCAGCCGATATCAGCGTCGCGCTCGCCAGGGTTATGGCCAGACGATTGAGAGATGGGGCGATATGGGTCTTGGAAACTAGCCGGAGTTGCACCGTGCCCTCGCGAATGTTCGTGTGCCGAAACCTCGGCGATCGCCGGCCTGTAACCTCTAATCGGTCTACACGCTGGCGGGCCGCCCAACATGGATTGCGCTCAGACTGCTAGGGAAACGTAATGGGATTTAGAATTCGTTAAGACCTGCTGTTTGCGGGTATGATTAATAGAACGATAATATGCGCTGAACGCGCGTGATACGGCCCGGCCGTTAAGAATCCGGGTTCGAAAATCAGGGGAGGAACGCCGTGCTGGTCGTCGATTCACAGGTTCATATTTGGGAAAACGTAATGCTGCCGGCGTGGCACCGGCAGATCGAAACCTATTCGAAGGACGATCTACTGGCCGAAATGGCGACGGCCGGCGTCGATGCGGTTCTGCTCCATCCGCCCGGCGCGGTCGAAGGCGGCAATGAATTGGCTTTGGCCGCCGCGGCGGCGCACCCGGACAAGTTCGCCGTGCTGGGCCATGTGCCGCCGGACACGCCCGATGAAAGCCGCGAACTGCTCGAGGCCCGGCTCACGCAGCCCGGCTATCTCGGCCTGCGGTATATCTTCGCGCTACCGGGTCGTGAGAACTGGCCGCACGACGGCACGATGGACTGGATCTACCAGACTTGTGAAGAAAAGGGCCTGCCGCTGGGTCTGCTGGCCTTTTCCTTTCTGCCGAAAGTCGCTGAAGTCGCCGAGCGCCATCCCGGCCTGCGCCTGTTGATCGATCATCTGGGTGTCCAGCCGTCGGCGAAGGACGATGCCGCCTTCGAGACCCTGCCAGATTTGCTGGCGCTGGCGAAGTATCCCAATGTGGCGGTGAAGCTGTCGGACGCGCCGGTGCATTCCAGCGCGGAATATCCCTACCGGAATATCCACGATCACATCCATCGTATCTTCGACGCGTTCGGGCCGGAGCGCTGCTTCTGGGGCACCGATTTGAGCCGCGAACCATGCAGTTACCGCCAGTGCGTCACCATGTTCACCGAAGAGCTGCCCTGGCTGACCGGTAATGATCTGGAACTGGTGATGGGCCGGGCGCTGTGTAATTGGATCGGCTGGGATCTGCCGGCGTGACGCCACCAACCAACGCCAACTTAACCGACGATCGGCCGACCTTTACCAGCCATCTGGAATGCTCGGCGACCGGTGAACCTTATCCGGCCGACCGCCTGCATGGTCTGTCGACGGAAGGCAAGCCTCTCCTGGTGCGCTACGATCTGGCGGCGCTGGGCGCGGCGCTGAGCAAAGAGACGCTCGCCGCCCGGCCCGCCGATATGTGGCGCTATCGCGAGTTTCTGCCGGTGCGTCAGACAGAAAACGTGATCTCCCTGGGCGAACCCATGACGCCTCTGGTGCCGTTGCCCAACTGCGCGCGCGAATTGGGGGTCGGCGAGATTTTGGTCAAGGATGAGAGCCGCTTGCCGACCGGCTCGTTCAAGGCGCGCGGCCTATGCGTCGCGGTCAGCATGGCCAGGGAGCTTGGCATCAGCCGCATGGCCATGCCGACCAATGGCAATGCCGGCGCCGCGCTGGCCGCCTATGCCAGCCGTTGCGGCATCGAGAGCTTTGTCTTTTGTCCGGAAGATACGCCGGACGTGAATGTGCGCGAGATCGCGCTGCAGGGCGCCAAGGTGTGGAAAGTCAACGGGCTGATCAACGATTGCGGCAGGATCGTCGGCGACGGCAAGGAGGCGATGGGCTGGTTCGACACCTCGACCCTGAAAGAGCCCTACCGGATCGAAGGTAAGAAAACGATGGGCCTGGAGCTGGCCGAACAATTGGGGTGGACCGTGCCGGACGCGATCTTCTATCCCACCGGCGGCGGCACCGGGCTGATCGGCATGTGGAAGGCTTTTGCTGAGCTGGCCGAGATCGGTTGGCTCGATGAAAAACGACCGCAGATGGTCTGTGTGCAAGCAACCGGCTGTGCGCCCATGGTCAAGGCCTGGGAAGAGGGCGCCGACCATGCCGAACTGTGGACCGACGCCCACACTATCGCCGCTGGCATCCGCGTGCCGGTCGCCATCGGTGATTTTCTCATCCTGCGCGCGGTGCGCGAAAGCGGTGGCTACGCCATCGCCGCGCCCGACGAAGAGATCATCGCGGCGCAGCAAGAGGTCGCCGCCCGCGACGGGCTCTTAATGGGTCCGGAAGGCGCGACCACCTATGCGGCGTTGCGCCGGGCGGTTAGTGAAGGGCGGGTCGGAAAGGGTGATCAAGTGATGCTATTTAACTGCGGCACTTCGTTGAAATACCCCATGCCGGCGGTCGCGCGCGTCATCGACCGCCACCAGCCAATCGATTATGCCGCCATCGCGGCGGGATAGGAGCGAGGCACATGAAGTTCGTTTTATCGGCAATGGTTATTGCGGGCGGCCTGTTGTTCGCCACATCGGCCAGCGCACACAGTTTCGACACGATCTTTGTGGTGCCGGTGTCGGGATCGCAAGCGCAGGCCGGCACGCAGGCCCGCGACGGCTTTATGTTCGCCACGCGTGAGCGCGACGCACACCCTAATGAGACCGCCGACGGCCATCTCGGCGGCCTCGACGTTTATCTACGACTTGTCGATGGCAACGCCGCCGCGGCCGATGTGGTCGCGAAAGCCCGTGAGCTGGCAGGGCGGGCCGCCGACGATGCGCCGCGGATCGTGGCGCCGGCAGCGATACTGGAAGCGCTTAACGGCCAGACGGAGGGTGCTGAGTTGATTGTGATCGACCTAACCGCGCCGGCTCCGGCGAATATGAGCACCATGGATGGACGGCCCTTTGGCGCGGCGTTCGAAGCCGCCTTCGGCTACGCGCCGACCCCGGCGGTGTTTGCCGGCTACGCCGCCGCCCGGCAAATCGACACGGTGGTTCGGGCGAACAATTAGGAAAGCTCTTTGTTTAAAGCGTCACCCCCACCCCAACCCTCCCCCATCAAGGGGGCTGAGACTGGACCGTCACGCCAGTGGCGTGGCGTAAGCCAGTCGAATATCTTTTCTGCGATCCGACTTGCGTCGTGCCACCGGCACGACGGTTCGTCCCGCAGCCCCCCTTGTGGGGGAGGATTTAGGTGGGGGGTCAGGAGCGAAGTTCCTAAAATTTTGATTAGACCGGCTGCACGGGCAATAGGATGTCGATTTGCAGGCCGCCGAGATCGGCGGACTCGTCGAGCGTCACCGAGCCTTCGTACAGCTCGGCGATGTCGCGCACGATCGACAGACCGAATCCGGTGCCCGGTGGCGCTTCGTCGAGGCGCTTGCCCCAGTTGAAGGCCGCTGACCGCTCGGCTTCGGAAATGCCCGGTCCGTCATCTTCGACCGTCAGCCGCAATCCATCGCTGACCATGCGCGCCGAGACACGGACCCGCGCATCGGCAAATTTATGGGCGTTAGACACCAAGTTGCTCAGCATGGCCTCGATGTCGTGCTTGGGGATCGGCACCAGCAGCCCGGGCTCGCAGGAATGGTCGATTTCCAGCGGCGTGCGCCGGTACAGAATGGCGAATCCGTCGACCACGTCTTTCAGCAGTGGTTCGATTTCGGTCTTGCGCGCCGGTTGACCGTCGGGGCCGATGGCCCGCGCCAGGCTGGAATAGCGGTCGACCAGGCCGGTCATGCGCTCCACCTGGCGGTTCATCAGATCGGTGTCGATGTCGCCGGTCAGCCCGTTTTTCATCACCGACAAGGGGTGATTGATGTCGTGGGCGATCTTGCTGACGTAATTCCGGGTACGCTCGACCAGGCGCATATTCTGGCGCAGCATACCGTTCATACGGTCGACCAGCCGCTGAATTTCGTCGGGGAAACGGCCTTCGATGCCGTCGGTCTCGGCGTTTTCGTAGCGCTGCATGGCGCTGCCCAGCCCACTGAGCTGATGACGCAGCGCCAAAATAATGAAGCCCAGCATACCGAGCAGGGCGAGCGAGACCGGGATTGCCGCCAGCAAGGCGAGTTGGCGCAGGCGCGCCGCCAGTTCCTCGACCCGCGCATCGTAGCGCGCCAGGCTGATTCCGGCGAAATATTGCACCTGTTGCGTTTGATCGGCCGCGGTGTCACCGCTAAAGGGCGGAACTTCGCCGATGGTCCGTCCGGCGATACGTAGGCGGCCCAAATCGGTGTCGAACTCGGCGATTTGGAAACTGGGCCCTTCGACCGCGGCTTCCGCCGGCAGTTCGGCCTCGGCGATTTCAAGCAATTCGGAGCGTTCGGTAATTTGCCCGTTGACCGAAATCTGCCACACCCAGTCGGCGTCGGCGCCGCCGATCACCAGCCGGGGCGGCCGCTCGACCAGCCCCTCTGGCGGATCGCTCTCGCGGCCGCGAAAGGCCTCCGCGCTGGCCCGGTAGCCGCGCACCTGATTGGCCAGCTCGAGAATGCGGGAGTCGACCACCTGTACCGAGATTCGTTCCACCGCGACCGAGAAAAACAGCCAGAATAGCGGCACGCTGACGGCCACGAGAACCAGGGCCCATAGCAGAAGTCGGGCAACCAGCGTGTTTGGCCAACCGGGCACGGCTACTCCTCGACAGGCTCGCCAAGGGTGAGGCGATAGCCGTAGCCGAAGACCGTTTCGATGGATTGTTTGCCAAGCTTGGTGCGCAGGCGTGAAATAAAGACCGGCACTTCGTTGGCGGTCTTGATCGCGTCGCCGTCGAAATTGTGATTGACCATCTCTTCCGCCGAGACCGGCCGGCCGGCATGCACGGCAAGGTAATGCAAAATGCGGTATTCGGTGGGGGTCAGCTTGACCGGGCCGCCGTCCATCCAGACCCGCAAAGATTGGGTGTCGATGCGCAAGGCGCCGATTTCGAGCACCGGCTGGCGCACATTGGGGCCGGCGGAATTGAGGACACCGCGCAGCCAGTCGAGCAACAATTCCAGATCGACCGGCTTGGTGAGGTAATTTGTCGCGCCGGCGCGCACCGCCTCTTTCATGTCGGTGACTTCCTTGCGCGATCCGGTCAGCACGATGACCGGCATATTGCGGTCGTTTTCGCGCCACCGGCGCAGCACCGAAAACCCATCCATCGTTGGCAGGCCGGGGTCGAGAATAACCGCGTCATAGTCGTTTTCCAGGCCGTAGGCCAAACCCTCTTCGCCATCGTCGATAATATCGACGGCGTGGTTCTCGTCGCGCAGCATGGCGGCGATTTGCTCGGCCAGTTCCGGATCGTCTTCGAGGATTAAAACGCGCATGGCGGCACTACTCCACTGGCTTATCGATTGCCGCGACCGCGTCCTGAATTACCGTTGCCACCGCCGCGACTCTCGGAATCGCCGACGACACCGCCGGTCGCCGGGTCGATATAGACGACAATAACACGGTCATCGCGGCGCAGTATTTGTACTTCATAGAGCGCGCCGCGCTCGGTGCGGCGGATTTGCGTGCCGATAATCTGGCCCTGATAGCGCGGATTTCCCTGCAATCGGTCCAAAGCGCCCGATAAATCGCCGCCACGCGACTGCGCCGCGGCAGGCTGCACGGGGATCGCCACCAGGCTGGTGGCCAAAAATATGATTAATAAAGCCAGTAATTTACGCATCGTGCCTGAATGTAGTGCCGATCACCCTAAAATTAAAACGTTCCCTTCGTTAGCTTTTGTTCGAACGTCTTAAAATTTCCTAACAACCGCCGCATGCAATCGAAAACGGCGAACCTCCATATTTCTCCCATCGAAGTGTTCATCAACCCGATTTGGGAGAAATAAGATGCGTAAATTAGCAATAGCCACCACCGCAGCAGCGTTGATCTTAGGTGCCGGCACCGCGTCGGCCGATCAGAACCGTGGCTGGCGGGCGCACTCGAACCACCAGACGGCTCACCATCAGGTGGATCGCCGTGCCGCCGTGCCGCGTCATGCCCGCAATGTCGAGGTCGTTCGCGTGGGCGTGCATCGCCGCTACTTCGATGAGACCATTCCGCTGCGTCGTCTGCTCAACCTCGATCGCGACTATCGCGGTTACCGCATTCAGTCGGTGATCGTAAAAGTGCGGCCCCACAAATCGCGTGGTCGTTTGGCGCTGGTTGCCAACGGCCATGTGGTCGACCGGGCGCGTTCGGGACGGACCCGTCGTATCGAGTTGACCCCGGACGACGACCGCACTTTGGGTCGTGATCTGAGACGGTTGCAGCTCGACGTTCGTGGCCGCGCCTTTATCGACTCGATCCAGGTGAAACTGCGGGCACCGCGTCACCAGCGTCGCGACCGGGTCGTTCACCGCACCAAGCACGACCATCGTGACCGGAACCCCGAGCTGGCCGAACAGATCGTGCGGATCATCTTGGGACAGATCGAAGTCTCTGACGGGCGCTACTAAGCGCCCGTCTCCCCCCTTTGATTCCAATGATTGCGAACCAACGGCTTTCGAATAGGAGAGTTAACATGTCGAATTCAACCAAACGAATGAGCGTTCTGGCCGCCGCCTTGGCTGCCGCGCTGGCCACCATGTCCTTTACGGCGCCGGCCGCGGTCGCCGATCCGCCTCGCTGGGCGCCGGCTTATGGCTATGGCCACCATCATGGCCATCACAAGTTCAAGCGCAAGATCCGTCATCATCGCAAGCACCATCAGCACCGCCATGCGCGGCGTCATGACCGGCGTCGGGTGGTCTATGTGACGCGAACCTATGACGATCACTACCGCCATGGACACCGTCACGGGCACGGCAACCGTCGCGGCAGCGATCTTAGCGTATCGCCGACCGTCGGCGGCGCCATCGTCGGCGCGGTGCTCGGCGGTCTCGGTGGTAGTGCGATCGGCAGCGGCAGTGGTCGTACGGCAGCCATTATCGGGGGCGTTGCCGCCGGCGCCGTCATCGGCGGCTCGATCGGCCGCGGTATGGAGCCAGCCGATCAGGCGCGGGTTCAGCACACGCTGGAAACCGGTCGCACCGGCCAAACGGTGATTTGGAATAATCCGGACACCGGCAACCGCTACGAAGTGACGCCGACACGCACCTACCGCACGGCCGACCGTCGCGATTGCCGCGAATACACCTCCTGGGTCTTCCTGGGCGGTTACGAAGAGCAAGTCACTGGAACCGCTTGCCGGATGCCTGACGGCAGCTGGCAGCGCCAGACCGGCTAACGGTTGCGGCGCGGGGAGGTTACTATGATGGCATTCGAGCGATTGCGGGCGCGCGCGATAAAGGCGCTGGGCCTGATGTGGATCGTCGCTTCGGCTCTCGCTTGGGTGTCGATGGGGCAAGCATCCGCGGCCGTGTCGGATCGCGCCGTCGACGCCCTAGCTAGCGAGATTTCGCGGGGGCTCGACGCTGTCGATCTCAATGCGTTTCCCGCCGGTAGCGGCTACACCCAGCCGACCATCGCCATCAAAGCCTTTGGCGAAGCGATAGGGCCGGTCGATGCGGCGGACGCCAACTATGTGAACGACCGGCTGCTGATCGCGTTGCAACGTACCCTGCGGGGCCGGTTTCGGTTTGTCGCCCGTGACGCGGTCGGGGATCTGATCGCCGACATCGACGCGACCACCGAACCCAGCGCCGCGCGCGACGAGCGGCTGCGCGATCTGCAGGCCAATCTGCGCGCCGATATTCTGATCCGCGGCACCTTGCGGCAGACCGCGCGGGGGGCGGTGCTGACCTATCAGGCTGTGGCCTCGGAAACCGGCGCGCTGTTTGTGACCACGACGCCGGTGGTGATGTCGGGTCCCGCGCGCGTTTCGTCGCCACCACCGAGCGTTCGTAATGTGCCACAGCGCCCGGCCACGGCGATTAACCCGGCGCCGACCAAGGGACATCCGACGGTGCTGGAAGCCGAAGAGCTGCTGTTCGATCTCGGCTACGAGCCCGGTGCGGTCGACGGCATTCTGACCGACGAGACCCGCGCCGCGTTGCGTGATTATCAGCGCGATTCGGCCTTGCCGGTGAACGGCCGCATGACCTGGGCTGTCATCGAAAACATGCGCCGGGACACCAGGTGAGGGGAGTGAAATGCGAAATCCGATGACACCGCATGGCGGCGAAGATGGCGCGATGACCGAAGTCGCGTTGGCGCTGGCCATGGGTTTCTTTTCGATCATGGTGCTCACCCTGGTCTCCATGGGCGGCGGCGCCGCCGAGGTGCGGCCCTATGAAGCAATCCGTCTGGTGCAGACTTCACCCGGCCGGCCGGCCACGGTGCTGCCGGCAAGCGAGGATCGCATCATCATCTACGACGGCGCGCGCTACTTCGATACCGATCTAAACCCGGTCGATCCCGCCGCGGTGCATGATGTCGGCGAAAGCCGGGTGGTCCTGGCGGTCGATCCTTCGGTGCGGCTCGCCGATGTCATGGCTGCGCGTAACCGGATCTCGGCGATCAATCTGGTGATTGCCAACCTCGACGACCGCTGGCGGAGCGCCATCGAAGCGGCGAAGGCGGCGGGAAATGAATAATCGCCGGCAAACGCTCATCGCCTTGACCGCCGCGGCATTGGCCAGCGGCTGTGCCTCGGCGACGCCGGCCTCGTTCACGCAAGTGGCTGCGCGCCCGACCGGCCGCAGTGAAATCATGCTGATGGTGGTACGCGAGGCAAACGCTCTCAATGTCTCGCCGTCCTTAGCGCTTGCCGTGGCCCATGCGGAATCGAATTTTAACCCGCGCGCGCTCAGCCCCGTGGGGGCGCGCGGCGTCTTGCAAATCATGCCGGCCACCGCGCGCGGCGAGTATGGCATCGCAGCGGACCGGTTATGGGATCCGCGCACCAATATTCGCCTGGGCCTGCATTTCCTCAAACGTTTGCACCATCGCTATGGCGGCCGCACCGATCTAGCGCTGTCCCACTATAACGGCGGGTCGGCGGTCGGCCGTCCGCCCAATGCCCGGGTCATTCCCGCGACCCGATCCTATGTCGCGAAGGTTCAGCGACTTCAACAGATGTACCGCCGCCGCATTTTGAACGGCGATCTCGCAATTCATCACCAAAGGAGACGAGTATGACCCTATCCATCCCATCGGCCCCTTCATCGGCCTCGGCGGCGAACGGTTTGCGCCGGTTCGCCACCCTGTCGGGCGTGGCGCTGTTGCTCGGCGCGTGTTCCACGCTGACCGGCAACGACGATCCGTTGAACGATGTGTCGTTTCGCGAATCGCGGTTCGAGCAAATTCAAAGCATCAATGCCTTCGAGGCCTGCCGCGACGAGGGTTTGACCCTGGATGGTCAGGCGCGTAACCGCGCGTCGGCCGGCGCGTTTCTGAATTCGGCGTGGGTGCTCGACGGGTGCGGCGACAATCTAGGTTCCGCCGCATCGGCGGTGCCAATCGCTGAACGTATGCGTGTCCACGCGCTGGCTACCCTCAACTATTTCAAGGGCGGCGATGTGGAACAGGCGCGACGCACCTTCGAAGGTTTTAAGGGCACCTATCCCGATAACGATCTCTATTTCGGCGATGGCTCGTCGTTCATCGAGACCACCGAAGTGCTGTTGGGGCGCACCGATTCGATCAGCTTCGGCCAATTCGCCGCGCTCAACGTCAATGACAGCGTGAAGAGCGAAATGCGCCGTCTCAACCATTGGAAAGACAAGTAGGCCCGGCCCCCGCGGCCTCGAGCTAGGAGCGTTGCTATGAAAATTATGCGTAAACGACATACCAATCTGGCCGGCGAGTGGCTCGCCGTCGCCGCTATGGCCCTCGCCATAACGGTGGCGGCGCCTTCTGGCGAAGCGGCCGCTGCCGAAAAGTGGGCGCCGGTGGCCAGCGAAAAGCTGATGCAGTTACCCGGCGATTTTCTGCGCAAGGCGGTCGATAACGATTTCGCCCGTTCCGGGCTGGCCGAGGAATTGGTGAGCTTGGATGAGCAGGTGACCTTTAAGCGCTCGACCCTGGCCGATTTGCAGGGCGCTATCGAACGTACCGACGATGCCGATATCCGCCTCGACTTGCAGCACCAATTCCTGAACGAGAAGCGCAACTATATCGAGCTGATGCGCGAGAATCAGGATATTCGCCGCAAGCGCGCGGCGACCAAGGTGCGGCTCTACGAGCGGCTGTTGGAAAACCTCAATCGCCAGCGGCGCGCCACGACACCGCAAAAGGCTGCCTTTATTGCCAAGCAGACGGCGGCGCGGGAGCGTTTCGAGGCCTCGGCGAGCCAGATCGACGAGCGGTTGCTGACATCGACCATGGCGTCGGAAAGCCGCTACGCGCGCGAATACGCCAAGAACCTGAGCGCCGTTCAGGAACTGGTCGCATCGATCAATGCTCATCCCATGAACGCCGCGCCGGCGATCGATGGGCGGCCGGTGACCCGGGCGGAGTATTTGCGCCAGTTGATTGCTGAAAATCAGGGCGATCTGGCCGTCATCGAGCAGGAGCGCTCGATCCTCGGCCACATGGCGAAGCTGGTTTCGCTGGATGCCCTGGCCCTGTCGGAAGGCCTCGATAACGAGGCCTATGCCGAAATCGATATCGACGATGACGAGGACGGACCCAACCGGGTCACCTCGGCGGTCGAATTTTTCACCACACGATAATGGAGGGAAACATGACAAACCTAAAGCAAACCTTGGCCGGAATGGCCACCGCGGCCGCATTAATCGCGATTAGCGTACCGGCAAGCGCCGGTACCTTGGAGAATATGGAGCGCGAACGGGCGGTCATGATCGAGACCATGCTGTCCGGCGATCTCGACAACACTGCGCGCCAGGGGCGGATGGAAATCACCCGCACCCGGTTGGTCGATCTCGAGCGCCAAGTGCTGCGCGATAAGTCTTTGATCGGCAAGAACCGGCCATTGGTGCGCGCCGCGTTCAATAATTACGATTTGACCTTCGTGGTGCACGCCTCGGTGGAAAAAAATCGGTCGGTCGCCGACCATTGGCTGAGCGAGATTGGCCTATCGACCCAATCGGTGATGAACGCGCGCTCCGGGCGGCGCTAGCATGCGGGTCCTCACCGACATCTTTGCGACCGGATCCCAGGCCGCGAGTTACGTCATGGGCGCCATCGTCCTCGGCGCAGCGGGGCTTGCCGCCCTGTGGTCCTTGAGAATCGATGACATTGCCGGCTGGGCGTTCGATGTTCTCGGCGCCGGCTTCGTCGGTCTGCTGACCCTGCTGGTGTTGGGCACCGTCTATTGCCTGGTGCAATTGCGTCGCGTGCGCGGCGACGACGAAGCCGCCGACTTCTGGTTCCTGACCGGGATGCAACTGGCCAGCGGGGTCGCCACCCTGGCGCTGACCTACACACTGTTCGGCATCAGCCTGGGCATCGGCAGTTTGGCCGGCCAGGCGCTCACGCCAGAGACGGTGCAGGCCATCATCCGCGAACTGACGGCGAGTTTCAGCCTTGCCTTCATGACCACGGTGATCGGCCTGCCGCTATCCGCGGCGCTGCGCACCGTCCTGGTTGTCGTGCATGGCAAACAACGATTGCAGACACGGCCGCTGACCGTGTCGGGAAAGGTATGAAATCATGAAATTTCTCGTCTTCAACCTGGTTGTGGCCGCCGCCTTGATCTACTTGGTCGCGGACCAGGATAACGGTCTCGACGTGTCGCTGCCGAGTATCGGCGATGTCACCGCGGCGGCGGAGAAAACCCTCGACCGGGTGACGCCGCCGGCGCCGCCAGTCCCGGCCCAGGTCGACGCACCGGTTATCGCCGATGAAGATTTGCAAACGCGCATGGCGTTGGCGAAACCCCAGCCCAAACCCGAAGTCGCGGAAGCCCCGCCGGTGCCGCCGGCTGATGCGCCGCTCGCGCCAACCCCGGTGGTCGAAGTCGCTACCCGCGAAGCCCATGTCATTACCGCGCCGCCGCCAGACGGCGATCCAGCGATCGCGCGCCGGCGCGCCGAAGTTCTCGGTGAAGGGCCGGTGGGCGATCTCGATTTGGCGCAACCCACCACCGACCGCCGCCGGCAGCTCCTCGATCTTGCCGAGGAGATGGAGTTTCTGGCGGCGGAATTCGCCGTCCAGTGAGGCAGAGTAATCGCATATGGTGGGCGCAGGAATTCCTCTCCTTCGAGACGCTCGCTGCGCGAGCCCTCAGGATGAGGAATTCTGTTAGATATTCACAAAGCCTCATCCTGAGAAGCCGCCCGAAGGGCGGCGTCTCGAAGGGTGAGGTCGTCGTATGCGATTGCCTCGTCCAGTGAAGGGGCGGCGCACCGGCGCGGCGGCCAGCGTGGTATCGCTGGGCTTGTCGCTGGCTCTCGCCGTTGTGCTGCTGGCGATGACCCTGTCGGCCGATCCCGCACCGCCGCTGGCACCGCGGTTGGTTGAGCCGGCGGAACCGCTGGCGGACCCCTCGCAAGCGCCCGATCTGGCGGCTGTTTTTCTGCCGCCGCCGCCCCATGTCGCACCACAGTCCGCGCCCGTATCCGTAGCCCCGCCACCGGTAGAGCCGCCACTTGTGCTGGAACCGCCGACGCCGAAAGAGCCTCCCGCCGAAGTCGTTCAGGCGCCACCCCCCGAGCCGCCGCCCCTCAAGCCGCCGATTCCCGAGCCGGTTATCGAGGAAGCGGCGGCTCCCGTTGACCTCCGCCCCGCGCCGAAGCGCGAACCGAGGCCGGCACAGAAGTCAGCGCCAAAGCCAGTCGAGATCACCCAAGAAGCGGTCCGCGAAGGCCGCGCCCTGTTGCGCCTGCTCGAACGCGGCGAGGGGCCGGATATCGAGATCGCCTGGCCCGCCGCGGCGGCAGACCGGTCGACCCTCTATCACCTGTTCGCGAACTGTCTCGGCATGCGCACCGTGGTGATGAGCGATGATGGCGAGATGTTCGATACCCATAGTGACGGTTTCGACGCCGACCGCTATAGCGGCTTCGTGCGCCAGCCGGCCGGGCGCTTAAGCGCGGCGGAGCGTCGCCAGGTCGAGGCGATTCGCAGCCGCCACGGGATACGGCGCGGCCGGGTGCTGCGGCTGTTCCCGCGCCGCGTCGATGCGATCTTGCTTGGCGCGCTGCATAGCATCGCCGGCGCCGACTTTGACCAGGGAATTCGCATTCGCGCGCGCTACAGCGCCATCGGTAACGGGGTTAAAGTCGCCGACATTCAGGTCGATGGCCGGGCCACACCGGAGATCATCGTGCTGCCCTTTACCGCTCAACGCGCTTGCCGCACTGCCGCAGCCCGCTAAGCTATCCCTACCGGTACATCGATACCGGAATTAGGGAGAAACTCAGATGCTTGCAGGCAAAAAGATCATTGTTACCGGTGGGGCGAGCGGTATTGGCCGAGCGACCGCAATATTAGCGGCGCGCGAAGGCGCCGACGTGGCGGTCGCCGATATCGACCGGGCGGCGGCCGAAGAGACTGCTGGGCTGGTGCGGGCCGAGGGCCGTGAGGCCATCGTCATCGAAATGGATACGTCCAAGGCGGCCGACGCCCAGCGCATGGCCGACGAGACCGTCGCCGCGTTCGGCGCCATCGACGGCATCGTCTGTGGCGCCATCAAGTTGCAGCCCTCCAGCCTGGAAGATTTGACCGAGGAAGCCTGGGACGCGGTGATCGATGTCGGCTTGAAGGGCTATTTTCTGTGCGCGCAAGCGGCCGGCCGGGTGATGCTCGAACAGGGCCGTGGCTCGATCGTGTTTCTATCCTCGGTCGGCGGGGTGCAGGCCTATAACGGGGCCGGTGCGTATTCCATCGCCAAGGCCGGCAATGTGATGTTGGGCAATCTGTTCGGCGTCGAGTGGGGCGGCCGCGGGGTGCGCGCCAACACGGTGATCCCCGGCCAGACTCTGACGCCGATGACCCAGGCAATGTTCGATGATCCCGAAGTGGCGGCGGGCCGCGCCGCGGTGGTGCCCATGGGACGGGTCGGACAGCCCGAGGAGATCGCTGAAGCGTGCGTGTTCCTGCTGTCCGACCGGGCCAGCTATGTGAATGCCGCGACCCTACGGGCCGATGGCGGTCTTGCGGAAAGCAAGATGATGCACATCCCAGGCCGCAACTGGGGCGGCAAGAAGATGGAGTATTCGGCGGGTTAGTACCGACCATGACAACAGGGCCTAGGCTCTACCTAGTTCGTACAGACGGGCGATGTTGCAGAGCCTATTGACCAGCGTGTCGGGCGCTGAGAGCTGCGGCGCGTGGTCGGTATTTAGCGTGAATAGGTGCGCGCACGGTGTCTCGGTGTACATTCGCTGCTGCAGCTCGTGGAATACCGATGCGTCCTGCAGGGTCTCGATATAGACCCGCGGGACCCGGCCGAAATTACTCTCGCTCAATTTGAGTTTCGACCGTCGGCCGCCCTCGGGCTGCGGCGTAAGCAGCCTGACCGCGATCTTGGACGCTTCTGGATCGGCCAGCGCATAGAACACGACCCTGGCCGAGTCCGGGTCGATCATCGACAGCAGGCCGTCCTCGGAATAGGTGACCCGGGCATGGGCGCCGGTCATGGTGTCGTCCCAGGCGCGGGCATAGAAATCGAGAACCGATTCGCCATCGGGCAGCAGAAACGCGCAGAGATAGACCGCCACGGTGATTCTGTCGGGCCGGAGTTCGCTGACTTGGGCGGCGACCGTGCCGCCCATGCTGTGGCCGACCACGATGACCGGTCCTTCAACCTCATCGATCAGAGCCGCGACATGCTCGGCATAGACCATGGTGGTGACATCGCCGGGCGGCATGCGGTTATGACCGTTTCCCGGAAGGTCGACCGCGATAGCGCGGTGGCCGCGCGGTTCCAGCAGGTGCACCACGCGCCGCCAGGCCCAAGCGCCCTGCCAGGCGCCATGGATCAGCACGAAAGTTGCGCCGGTAATGGGGTCGCTCATACCGCCGTCTGCTTTAAGACGGGGCGGGGTCGAGCCGGGTCGATGTGTATTTCTCGACCCGGTAGGGGCCGGAGAGGACCGGCGGATATTTCGGCGGGTTATCGTCGCTGGTGCAGGTGGGCAGGCAGGCGATTTCGGCGTCGTAGTTGGGGTGGTGGAAAAACACCACCGACAAGCGGTCGGTTTGCGGGTCGGCGTCGTCGGGCGGTACTGCCACCCGGTGGGGATTGGAGACGAAGCGGTCGCTGGTCCAGCGCATCATCAGATCGCCGATATTGATGACGAACGAATCTTCCGGCGTCGACACGTCGAGCCACTGGCCGGCGCGGGTTTGCACTTGCAAGCCGCCCGGCCGGTTCTCGCTCAGTAGCACGGTGAAGGTGCCGTAATCGGTATGGGCGCCGGCGCGCAGTTGGCCGGGCAGGGGCGCGGTGCGGGCCGGCGGATAATGGATGATGCGCAGCGCGGCAATTTGCTTGTCGGTATAGGGACGGAAGAATTCGGCCGGCAGATCGAGGGCCAGCGCAAAGATCTCTTCGATGCGGCGGCATAGTTCTTCCAGACGGCGGTAATAGCGGATGGTGGTTTCGCGAAACAGCGGCGGCTCATCGGGGTAGACGTTTTCGATGAAATGGGCGCCCGCGCCATCGCAGGTATGATAGACGTCGGCGGGAAAATCGGGTGGTCCCAAGTGAAAGACTTCTTTCAGATCGGGCGGGGTTTCTTCGCCGGCGCCATAGGCCAGACCCTCATCGCCAATGGCGCGGTAGCCCCGGGGCACGCCGCCGGCCGGCGGGCGAACCTGGTTTTTGATCGGGTCCGGTAGCGCGAAAAACGACCGCGCGGTGGTCCGCAACGCATCGATCAGCTCGGGTTCGACGCCGTGGCCGACGATGGTGAAAAATCCGATACCTTCGCATGCCGCGCGAACCTCGCCGACAACTTGGGTGCGCCCGGCGTCGCCGCCCTCGAGAAACGGCGCGATATCGATGATGGGAACCCGGTCTTCGCTCATGAGTTTCGGCCGATGGTGGCGGTTACGTCCGAAACTCTATCACTTAATCTGGTCGTCGGGCACGTCGTCGAACGAGGCATAGTTCAGCGCGTAGAGCCGGGCGTAGAGCCCGTCCTGGGCGACCAGCGCGTTGTGGGGTCCGGTTTCCACCACCCGGCCGCTTTGCAGGACGATGATCCGGTCGGCGCCGCGTACGGTGGCCAGCCGGTGGGCGATGACGATACCGGTGCGCCCTTCGAGCAGGCGTTTCAGCGCCTCTTGGATTTGCCGCTCGGTGTGGCTGTCGATATTCGCCGTCGCCTCGTCAAGGATCAGAATCTTCGCGTCGGCGACCAACGCCCGGGCGAAACTGAGCAACTGGCGCTGGCCCAGGGACAGGTTACGGCCTTGCTCCTCCAAGGTCGTGTCGTAGCCCTCGGGGAGTTGGCTGATGAAGTCGTGGGCGCCGACCACGCGCGCGGCCCGTTCCACGTCTTCGCGGCTCGCCTCGACGGTGCGATAGCGAATGTTCTCGAAGATCGAACCGGTGAACAGGAACGGATCTTGTAAGACCATGGCGATGTGCCGGCCCAGTGCCGCCTTGGCGTAGTCGCGCACGTCGCGTCCGTCGATCAGCACCGCGCCGGTGTCGATCTCGTAGAAGCGGTGCAGCAGCGAAGTGATACTGGTCTTACCCGAGCCGGTCGGGCCGACTAGGGCCACGGTCTCGCCGGGCGCCACGCTAAAGCTCACATTCTGCAAGACCGGCTGATCTTCGACATAGCTGAACGTGACGTCGCGAAATTCGACCGACCCGTCGATCGTGCCGGGATTAAGGGCGTCGGGCGCATCGTCGATGGCGAGCGGCACGTCGAGGACTTCAAAGATGCGTTTGCCCGACGCCATCGCCCGCTGCATGACGCTGTACTGGATGGTGAGCGAGCGGATCGGGTCGAAAAAGCGCTGCACGTAGAACAGGAAGGCGACCATCACGCCGACGTCCAGTGCATTGTCGAGGACCTGGAAGCCGCCGACCACGATGACGATCCCCATCGCCGCGCCGGTCAGCGTGTCGACGATCGGCACCATCACCTGGGCCATTTTCGCCGATTTCAAATGGGCGCCGAGATTTTCCTGCACCTTTTCGTCGTAGAGATTGAAATTGACGGCCTCGCGCCGCATGCCCTGCACGGTACGCACCGCGCGGATGCCCTCGGCTAGGGCGCCATTGGCGGTGGAGTTGGTCTCTCTTGCATGGCGGAACGCGACGCGGGCGCGCGGTAGCCAGACCATGCGGACGATGAACAGGGTCGGCACTACCGAGAGGGTGAGGATGCCCAACCCGAAATCGAGCGACAGCATGATGACGACAATGCCGAACAACAGCACCAAATCGCCGAACGCGGTGACCGAATTCTCCAAGAACTCCTGCAGCGAATTCACGTCACCGGTCAGCCGCGACATCATGCGCCCGGTCTCGGTTTTATCCATGAACGACAGGGACACGTTCTGCAAATGGGCATACATGGCTTGCCGCAGATCGAAAATGACATGTTCGCCGGTGATGCCAATCAAGCGATCCTGCAGCCAGTTGGCGCCGTAATTGATCGCGATGACGGCGGCGAACACCGCTACCACCAACGTCAAACTGGTTGTGTTGCCGCCGTCGGCCAAAAGGACATTGTCGATGCCGTGGCGAATGATCAGCGGAATCGCCAATTGGGCGCCGGTAACCACCAGCACCGCCGCGATGGCCAATAAAACCTGACGCCGGTAAGGGCCCACATAGACCATAAACCGGCGCACCACGCCGCCATCGAACAGCGCGCCGAACATTTCCTCGTCGCGGCTGATCTGCGAGCCCACATAGGCGCGCGGCGGCCGGCCGCGTTCAGGTGGGATTTGCGCGCCGTCGGTGGTCGCGGTCATTGCGCGGCTCCCTGAATGTCGGCGGTGTCCATGTTGGCGGCATCGCCGTCCAGATCGTCGGCGAACTGATTCTGCAGGGCATGCAGCTCGGCATAGCGGCCGCCCTGGGCGACCAGGCTCTCATGGGTGCCGCGCTCGACGATGCGTCCGCCCTCGAGAAAAATGATTTCGTCGGCATGAAGCAGGGTGCCCAGCCGGTGCGAAATGAAGATCGTGGCGCAGGATTGCATCGGCGCCTTTAAGAGCTCGCGGATCTGCTGCTCGGTGCCGACGTCGATCGCCGCCGTCGAATCGTCGAGGATCAGCACCGCCGGTTCCAGCATCGCCGTGCGGGCGATGGCGATGCGTTGTTTCTGGCCGCCGGATAGCGACACGCCGCGTTCGCCGACCAGGGTGCTGTAACCCTCGGGCAGGGTGCCAATGAAGGTATCGATCTGCGCCAGCGACGCCGCATTGGCGATCGATTCGTCCTCGGCCCAGGGATCGCCATAGGCGATGTTGTTCTCCAGCGAGGTGGTGAACAGGAACGGGTCCTGGGGCACCGTCAATACCTGCCGGCGCAGCGATTCCAAAGTGACCTGGCGCACATCCTGGCCGTCGATGGAAATCTTGCCGTCCGACACGTCGTAGAACCGGGTTAGCAGATGGGCGATGGTCGACTTGCCGCTGCCCGGCGGCCCAACGATGCCCAAGGATTTGCCGCGGGCTACTTCGAACGAGACCCCGTGCAGGGCCGGCGGCGCATCGCCGCCGCCATAGCCGAACGAGACGTTCTCATAAACCACGTGAGAATTTTTGATTTCCAACGGTTTCGCATCCGCCTCGTCGGCGATTGTCGGTTCCAGATCGAGCACCGCGAACAGCCGGCGCCCGGTGGTCGAGGCGCGGGCGAACGAGTTCACCAGCAGGCCAAGCTGGCGCACCGGCAATTGCAGGATGGTCATGAAGGCGAGGAATTCGGTCAAATCGCCAACCGTCAATCGGCCCTCGAGCACGCGCAATCCACCGACCCACAGGACCAGGCCCATGGCGATGAAATAGGCGAACGTCATCACCGTGGTCGATGCCACTCTGGTCTTGATCCGCCGGTCGGCGAGTTCCATCGCCTCGTCGGCGGCCACGCCATATTTGCGAAGCTCATAGTCTTCCGCGCCGAAAGCCCGCACCACCCGGATGCCGGTCAGGTTTTCATCCATGATCCGGCCGATTACGCCCATGCGCTCCTGCAAAGCCAGCCAGAGGGCGCGTAACCGCAGCCGCGCCACCGCTGAACGCCAGGCCACGAACGGCACGAAACTCAGGCTCAGCGCCCCGAGCAGTAGGTCGGTCGAGAGCAGCAAATAGGCGCCGACGCCGATCAGAACCGTCAGCAGGACCAGGCGCACCAGACCGGTGCTGACGAACATGCGCACGCCTTCCAAATCAAGCATGCCGCGGGTGATCAATTCGCCGGTATGGACCCGGTCGTGGAACGAGAAGCTCAGACTTTGCAGCTTGTCGTAGAAGGCGAGCCGGAGGTCGTAGGCCATCATATGGCCGACCGCTTCACCGGTATAGTTGTGGATCAGGGTGAACACGCCGCGCAGGATCGAGGCGCCGAGCAGCAGTGCGGCGGTCTGGAACAGGGCGGTGCGGGCCGCGCCCGCCGTGGCGCCCTCGGTGTTGAGCAGGTCGAGCGCCACATCGATGGCGTTGCCCAATAGGGGCGGCACGGCGAGCTGGAACAGCGAGGCGATAAGCGTGGCGCCGACGGCGATGGCGACCCGGCCGCGATAGCGCAGGCACAGCCGCACGATGCGCCACAAAATCTGGGCGTCGTTGCCGATGCGGCGATCGAGATTGGCAGACGAAAACGTCAACGATTTAGTCCAGTTTTAGAGCCGCGTGCGAAATTCTTGGTGCGCCGCCGGCGCCGAAATAGGGCTGCCGATTGGCGTTTTATTCTGTCGCAGCGGTCGGTTTATACGCCGATTATACAATAGCCCGTGACTCGCGCCGGCGAGATTGATTTAGTCTCTTTTTCGCGATTTTCCCAGCTAAAGATTTTGCGGGCTGGTCGCGCAGCCTTGACTTGGCGGCCGGCCATCCGTGCGTCACGATGGGGGTGTAGTTCGCCCCGAAAATGCCAGGGAGCCGAGACATGTCGAAAAATTTCGATCCGGACGGAAAACGCCTGCCGATTAAGCTGGATTCCACCTCGAACGGCGAATTTGTGCCGATCCCCCTCGATGCGACCCAACGCCGGGCCAACCGGCTGGCGCAGGAATGGGCCGGCGAAAACGCCCGCCGGCAGGGTGTCGCGCGGCGCAATTTCATGATCTCGGCGTGCGGGGCGGCGAGCACGTTATTGGCCTTTAATGCCGCGAACGCCGCGGCCGGGCGGACCGGCGGCACTTTCGAGCTCGACCAGATCGCCGCCGTTGATCCCGACGTGGCGGTCGACCGGTTGGGCGGGCGTGAATTTATTTTCGATGTGCAAGGCCATTTTGTCGGCCAAAACGGGCTGAACCGGACCGGGCTGGGCGATTCCGACACCTTCATCAAGGATGTTTTCTTGGATTCCGACACCGATATGATGGTGCTGTCGTTCATCCCCTCACGGCGCGAGAACGAACTTCTGACCATCCAAGAGGCCGACGCCACCCGGCGCATTGTCGATGCGATGGAGGGCACTCACCGCTTGCTGCTCCATGGGCGCGCCAATCCCAACCAAGACGGCGATCTGGCGGGCATGGACGAACTCGCCGAGAGGTGGGGCGTGTCGGCTTGGAAGTGCTACACCCAATGGGGGCCCGACGGGCGCGGCTTCTTTTTAAGCGACGATACCGGTCTGCGTCTGATCGAAAAGGCGCGGGCGCTGGGCGTGAAAAACATCTGCGTCCATAAAGGCCTGCCGTTCGGCCGGCGGTCCTACAAGCACAGCCTGGCCAGCGATATCGGCGTTGTCGCCAAGATGTACCCCGATGTGAATTTTTTGATCTACCATTCGGGCTTCATCGCCGGACAGGCGGAAGGTCCCTATAACCCGAAGCGCGGCGAGGGGGTCGATGAGCTGATCCGCTCGGTCGAGGAAAACGGCGTGGGCCGCAATGCGAACGTCTATGCCGAGCTAGGCAGCACATGGCGTCAGTCGATGCGCGATCCCGATAGCGCGGCCCATATCATCGGCAAGTTGGTCAAGCATATTGGCGAGGAGAACGTGCTCTACGGTTCCGACAGTATCTGGTTCGGCTCGCCGCAGGACCAAATTCAGGCCTTCCGCACCTTCCAAATATCCGACGCATTGCAGGAAAAACACGGCTACGCCAAGCTGACACCGAAACTGCGCGCGCAAATCCTCGGGCTCAACGCGGCCAAACCCTACAGCATCGACGTCGACGAAGTCCTGAAACGCGCCAGCCGCGATGTGATCGAAAATCGCCGGGCCAATTATCGGGAAAACCCCAACCCCCATTTCCTCACAAATGGGCCTAAGACCCGGCGCGAATTTCTCGCCAACCGACGCGCCCGCGGCGGCTCGCCGATTTAGAGCTTCGCTAATATTCTATGGCCCCCCCTCCCTAACCCTCCCCCTCGCTGGGGGGATTGAGTCTGGACCGTCACGCCAGTGGCGTGGCGTAAGCCAGCCGAAATAATTTTTTCTGTGAAGCGACTTTCGCCGCGCTGTTGCGCGACGGCTCGCTCCACAGCCCCCCTAGAGGCAGGACAATCGCATATGGCGGCGCTGGAATTCCTCGTCCTTCGAGACACTCGCTGCGCGAGCCCTCAGGATGAGGAATTCTGTAATATATTCACAAAGCCTCATCCTGAGAGTCTGACTCAAAATGAATTGTGTGTTTTCAAGCACTTGTGTTTACTCCGGTCACGAATTTGGTCGCGTAAGGCGTGTGAAAGTCGTGGTATTGGCTTGAAGCGGCCCGCCGAGCCACAACTGTTTGCAAGCGATTCCAGCGCGTTGTGCACGATCGGAGCATTTTTGATCGACCTGACACTAACATGCTGAAAACATTCAATTCATTTCCGGCCAGGCTCTGAGGAGCCGCCCGAAGGGTGGCGTCTCGAAGGACGAGGCTGTCACAGCAGATTGCCCTGCCCCTTGAGGGGGAGGGCCGGGGTGGGGGGTACCTTAAAAAGAGTAAGACTAATCCCTAGAACTTCAGCGCGCCGGGGTGGCGGACCACCAGGTCTTGCGGCTCGCGGCAGTCATGGGCCCCCACTTGGCGTAGCGCCTCGGCGATTTCGTCGAAGAAGAATTGGGCCACATGGCCGGGTCCTTCGTCGCCCAAGGCGGCCAGCCCGTACATGAAGGCGCGGCCCGACAGGGTCGATTTCGCCCCCAGCGCCAGCGCCCGCACCACGTCCTCGCCGCCGCGGATGCCACTGTCGAACAGCACGGTCGCACGGTCGCCGACGGCGGCGGCGACGGCGGGTAGAACATCGATTGACGCGGGCGCGCTTTCCAATTGGCGCCCGCCATGGTTGGAGACCACCACCCCATCGACCCCCAGCTCAACGGCGCGTTCGGCGTCTTGCGGGTGCACCATGCCTTTGACTACTAGCGGCCCGTTCCAGGCCTCGCGGAACCGGGCGACCTCGTCCCAGGCGAAGGTGCCGCCGGATTGCTGGCGCACAAACTTCACCACCTCGCGGTTGGGCAATTTCTCGCCGGCATAATCCTTGTAGTTGGCGAAGGCGTTCTGACCATGTTTACGCAACGCCATCAGCCAGCCCGGATGGGGCAACACATCCATCACGGTATGCAAGCCGGGCCGGTATGGAATGATCAGCCGGTTGCGCAGCTCGCGCGGGCGTTTGGTGCGCGCCGGCACGTCCAGGGTCAGGACCAGTACATGGACACCCGCCGCCGCGGCGCGGCGCACCAAGTCGAAATTGATCGCGAGATCGTTGCGCGGCATGCGGTAGAGCTGGAACCAGGTGCAGTCGGGGGCCAGTTCGGCGATCCGTTCGACCGTGGCGCCGGACGAGCTGCCCAGAGTGAAGGGGATGCGGGCGGCTTGGGCGGCGCGGGCGAAGGCCTCTTCGCCACCGGGCCACACCATGCCGGGCAGGCCCATGGGGGCGATGGCGACCGGCGCGGCGAAGCGCCGGCCGAACAGTTCGACCTCCATATCGGCCTTGAAATTCTCGATGCCGTAGCGCGGCACTAGTTCGACGGCATCCAGCGCCGCTGCGTTGCGCGCCTTGCCGGTCTCGCCGGCGCCGGCCGCGCCGTCCACATAGTCGAAGGCGAACCGGGGTACTCGGCGGCGCGCGCGTTTGCGCAGATCGTCGATGGTCGGATAGCGCAGGGTCAATTCGCCGGGCGGCGCCTTGAAGAGCGGTGGCCCGTCATCGGTTTTCGCCGCGTCGCCCGCGGTCTTTTCGTTGCTCGCCATGTGCTCCCCCAAATACTTTCGCGCTGCCGTTCAAACCATGCTTCGAGACGGCGCTGCGCGCCTCCTCAGCATGAGGCTCGTTTTATAGAGTAGCACCTCATCCTCATCCTGAGGAGCGATCGAAGATCGCGTCTCGAAGGATTGGTGCACCTTCCCCGGCCCTGCTTGGCGCGTCGCGACAGGGTTCCTATAATCGCGCCCGGCAACGCCGCCGGTTCGCGGCGAATAAATAATAATCGGGGAGCAACGGCAATGGCCAAACCACAATTGCGCGGCGATCAAAGCTGGATTTTCGACAATTTTCTGATGCTGTCGGACAATGAGGACGTTCTGCATCCCGGCATCATGGGCGCGCGGCTCGAGCGTGGCTACAAGATGCAGGATTTGCAGGCGGTCTACAGCAGGGTCACCGGCCGGCGGTCGTTTCCCAAGGCGTGGGCCAAGCGGGCGGCGGTGCTTGAGGGCATGGCGCAATCGGCGGAGGATAACGGCCGCACGGTCACTGCGCGTCAGCTCTACCACCGGGCCGCTCTGTGTTTTGGCCGCGCCCAGCACCTAATCCCGGTTCACGGCGATGCCAAAAAGGTCGAATGGTTCGCCGGGCTGTACCGGTGTTTCGCCAAGGTGATCGACTATGCCGACGGCGCCATGGAGAAAAAATCGCTGGAATTCGCGCCCGGCCAGCAGACCCACTGCATTCTGCATCGCGCGCCCGGCGACGGGCCAAAGCCGACTATTCTGTTTCTGCCCGGCATGGACCAGGTCAAAGAGGATGTGCCCAACCCCTACAATAACGACTACACAATCCGTGGCATGAACATCTGTTCGATGGACGGGCCGGGGCAGGGCGAGTGCAACGCCAACGCGGTGTGGCAGACCGAAAGTAACTACCAACAGGCCGCGTCGGCGGTGATCGACTGGCTGGTGACCCAACCCGATGTCGATCCGGAGCGCATCGGCCTCTTGGGCTTCAGCATGGGCTCGCGCTGGGGGGTGCAGGTCGGCGCCCACGACCCGCGCATAAAGGCAGTGTGCGGCCAGATGGCCAATGTGGGCACCTTCGATATGATCTTCGAGCAGGCCCAGCCCAATTTCAAACGCATCTTCATGTATATGGCGGGCTATTCCGACGAGGCCGAGTTCGACGCCTTCATCGACCGCATGGACCACCTGCCCGACGTGGCTAAAGATCTAAAAGTTCCGCATCTACTGGTCGCCGGCGACATGGACGAGCTCTGCTCGCCGGCCGATATCGCCACCTTCCGCGAGAATTTGGCCGGCCCCAGCGAACTCTGGCTGTATGAGGGCGTGTTCCATCCCATGGGCGAGGTCTCGGCGGAGATCTACCCGGGCATCGCTGATTGGCTGCTGACCTCTCTGAACGAAGGCCGGCCGAGCGGTTATGAACGCACGGTCTATGTCGATGACGGCACCACCCTGGCCGACCACGCGCACGGGTAAAATAACAACTCCTCATGCTGAGCTTGTCGAAGTATGAGGCCAACAACACCTCGATCCTTCGACAGGCTCAGGATGAGGTGTTGTGGTTGGGTTATGACTCGCGCCCCTCTCGGGAGAGGAACCTAAAGCGGCAAGTCCACCGCTTCGCCGCGCTCGGCTGACAGGTCGGCGGCCATCGTCACGTCCATCACCAGGCGGGCCTCGCGGGCGGTGACCAGCACCGGGCGGTCGAAGGCGATGGCGTCGAGGAAATGCAAGGTTTCGTCGACCATGGCGCCGGCGAATACATGGTCGACCTGCTCGCCGGGCATCGAGGATAGGGGGTAGCGGATGCCGTGTTCGGTGGTGTTAACCCGCACCTCGCGGTGAGTGTCGTCGACGGTGAGCGCGCCATCGGTGCCGACCACCTCGATCCAGCTTTGCGAATATTGCGGGTAGCCCAGGGGCAGCACCCAGCCCGAGCCGGCGGTGATGGTGGTGCCGTCATCCATGGTCACCATGATCCATTGATGGTCCGGCGTGTCGCTGACTTGGCTGAAAAGCTTGCCCGCCTGCTGCGAATAGACCCGCACCGGCAGACGCGGCTGCAGGCACCACAGCAGGAAATCGATCGAATGGGTGCCGCCCATCGCCGCCGGCGACATCTTGCTGCGGCCTTTGATCTTGGCGCCGATCTCGCGGGTGATGTTGCGGCTGACCAGGCAGGTCACCGGCTCGCCGATCCGGCCTTCCTTGATGGCCTGGTTGATATAGGCGTATTTGGGATCGAAGCGCCGCGTATAGCCGACGGTGAATTTGAGGTTGCCGGCATCGGCCAGCGCGATCGCCTCGTCAGCCTCGGCCGGAGTTGGCGCGATGGGTTTCTCGATCATCACATGTTTGCCGGCCGCGAGAACGGCGCGGACGATCGGAAAGCGCTGCGATTCCGGGGTCGAGGCGATGATGATGGCGTCGATTGAGTCGTCGTCGAGGAAAGCCCGCCAATCGTCGGTAACCGACGCCGCGTCGGTTTCGGCGGTGATCTCGGCCGCGCGCACCGGGTTGGTCTCGGCGATATGCAGCCGGTCCACCAGCGGGCTGCGGGCACACGCATTGGCGCGAATACCACCGACCCAGCCGGCGCCGATGACGGCGACGTTTATCTGTCTGAAAGGCACGGCGGGTTCCCGGTTACTGTTTATGCCGACAGCGCGTCGCGCATATCGTGGCCGGTGAGAGCGTAGAGCTCAAGGATGCGATCCAGCGTGATGCCGTGCTGCTGCTCTTGCGAGAGCGGATGATCGGTCGGCTCGAGTTCAATGAGCGGGCGTTGGCCGTTGTCTTGCGGGTAGACTTGGCACTTTAGGCTAAACGTATCGGGGTAGCCGGGCAGGGTGTTGGAGAACCAGCCGAACCAGGCCCCCAGATCGCTTTGCGCGCCTTGGTCGAACGTATCGACGTAAATATCGAAGTTGGCCTTGGACAGCGACGACCAGGCGCCCCAGCCGAAATAGGTCTCCGGCGCGCCGACCACCGGCAGCTGCAAGACGCAGCGGGCAAAGTAATGCTCGCCATCGACGACGCAAAAGTCGCCGGTCAGAATATTGTCCGAGCCGTCTAAGGCAGAATTGGGCTGCAGCGGTTGATCGGCGTCGCAACTGCCCGGCCGCTCCATGGCGATATCGAACAGCCCGCCATGGCTCTCGCCGCAACAGGGGCAGGTCCAGCTAGCGTCATGCAACCGCCGCCAGCGCGAATCGTCGTTGAGGTCGAGAGTCATTCGGTGGGAGCTCCGGTGGGCTTGCCGCAGATTTCCTCTAAGAGCTGGTATGTTCCTTCGCGGGCGTGCCGATTGCGACGGTTAGCGAACATTAAGGTCAACAAATCAACGGAAATCACCAAAATTGTCATCGCTAAGAAGTAAGGACCAAGAAAGAGTAGGGCAAGCAGTAACCACCCGATTGCTGGTGCGTCAGTTGTCCATTCAATAACGAAGGCTGAAACCGCGCCAAGCAGGAAAAAAATAACGCCGAATAGAAAAAAGTGAATGTTTCCCAGGTATCTCCGACTCTTGTTATGCAAGAGCCGGTATTGCGCATAAACATAGTCGAAATCTCCCCCTTTCACGAAGACGCCATGGAGGTAATGGACCAATCGTTTTGGCGAATTCGGCAGCTTTAGCGCGAACTCGTCTCCATGGCAGAATCCAAGAATTTCGACCGTCTTTCGTTTTCTATAGCGCTTAAAGAATTCCTCCTTCGAGACGACAGTTACGCGATCTCCAAACCGATTTTGAAATTCTTCAACCGTTCCGTCGACCGGGATCCGCCATTCCGGTTCTCGCAACAAATAAACGCGTTCCCATCGCTCGAAGCGCTGCCAAGTGAGTTTCACGGCATTAATTTTGTCAACGAACCACGACATCGGAAGTCGCCCACCATAGGTTGGGATGCTAAGCTTGCAGTCTACCCCAGCGCCGCGTCTGCCAAAATCATGTCGGCGGCTTTTTCCGCGATCATGATGGTCGGCGCGTTGGTGTTGCCCGACACGATGGCCGGCATGATCGAGGCGTCGACCACGCGCAGCCCGTCGATGCCGCGCACGGCTAAGCGCGCGTCGACCACCGCGGCCTCGTCGGCGCCCATGCGGCAGGTGCTGACCGGGTGGAAACTGGTCGCGCCACTATTGCGCAGAAATTCGAGCATGTCGGCATCGCTGGCGACGTTCGGGCCGGGCGCGTATTCGCTCTCGACATAGTCGGCCAAGGGCTCTGTATTCATGATCTGGCGCATCAACTGACAGCCTTTGACCAAGGTCTCGCCGTCGCGCGGCCGGTGCAGGAAATTCGGCTGGATCGCCGGCGGCTCGAACGGGTCGGCGGATTTGATCATGACGGTGCCGCGGCTCTCCGGGCGTAGCAGGCGCACGATAGAGGAAAAGCCTGAAAACGGGTGCAGCTTCTCGCCGATTTTGTCGGCGCTGAACAAGGTGATGCTGGCTTGAATATCCGGCGTGGCGACCGCCGGGTCGGTGCGCAGAAACCCCGCGGCGACCGAGGCGCCCATGGCGAGATAGCCGTCGCGCCGGAACGCATAGCGCGCCAGTTCCAGCGCGCCGCGCAGCGGATTGTTGAGCGCATCGTTCAGCGTCAGCGGTTTGCGGCAGCGATAGACTAAGCGAATGTTGAAATGATCCTGCAGATTATCGCCGACGCCGGGATGGTCGGCGACAACGTCGATGCCGTGCTGGCGCAAATGTTGCGCCGGGCCGACACCCGAAAGCTGCAGTAGCTGCGGTGAATTGATCGCGCCGCCGGACAGGATCACTTCGCCGCTGGCCCGCGCCGTAACCGTCTTGCCGTTTTGGACATATTCGACGCCGGTGGCGCGGCGGCCATCGAATAGGATTCGCGTCGCGTGGGCATTGGTAACCACATGTAGGTTTTTGCGTTTACGCGCCGGCCGCAGGAAGGCAACGGCGGTGCTCGATCGCCGGCCGTTGCGCGACGTGAGCTGCAGGTAACCGAAGCCCTCATGGTTGGGCCCGTTGAAGTCGTCGGTGCGGGGATAGCCAAGCGCCGCGGCGGACTCGATAAACGCGTCGCACAATTCGTGCGGCGTTTTTCGGTCGGAGACGCCCAGCGGGCCGCCGGCGCCGTGATACTCGTCGGCGCCGCGCTCCTGATCTTCGGATTTGCGGAAATAGGGCAGCACATCGTCGAAGCTCCAACCCTCATTGCCGAGCTGGCGCCAATGGTCGTAATCCTCGCGCTGGCCGCGGATATAGACCAGCCCGTTGATCGAGCTGGAGCCGCCGAGCACCTTGCCGCGCGGCTGCGGGATGCGGCGATTGGCCACCGCCGCATCGGGTTCATTGGAATACAGCCAGTTCACCTTTGGATTAGTGAAATGCTTGCCATAACCCAGCGGGATATGGATCCATGGGCTGCGGTCGGCGCCGCCGGCCTCGAGCAGCAGCACCCGGTGGCGGCCGTTTTCGGTGAGGCGATTGGCCAGCACGCACCCGGCGCTGCCCGCGCCGACGATGATGTAGTCGTAGGGTTCCATTTACTATGCCGACAAAGTCACAGGTTGGCCGGACCTGGCCGCTTCTTCGATGGCCAGCGTTACCTCTAGGGTCCGGCGGGCTTCGGTCGGGGTAGCATGGGGTATGTCTTGCCCGGTCATCAAATGGTCGAACCAGGAGCGCGATTCGTTGGCCAACGCGCCCCAGAAATCGCCGACGGCGAAGTCGGCGGCCGAGGTGGTTTGCATGAACATCAGATTGATATTGTGGTCGGGCACATAGGTGTGGGGCGCGCCGTTGTCGGTGTAGAGCAGACTGTCTTTATTGTCGGCGTCGAGCAGGATGACCCCTTCGTCGCCGAGAATTTCAAAACGCGAACTTTGCCCGACGCTGGGATATTTCGCCGGCAGCGCGTAACAGATGCCGAGATTGACCACGGCGCCGTTTTCAAACGTGATGATCGCCCAGGTCACATCGTCGGCGTCGTAGCCCATGCCGGCGAACACTTTGGCGTGGGAGCGCGCGACCACCTCGACCGGGCGGATGCCGTCGAGATACCAGCACGCCATATCGACATAGTAGGTCAGCACGTCGAGCACCGGGGTCGCGGTGGGCGAGCGTTCGAGGATTTGCAGCATCTGGGCGCGGGTGTTGTAGACCCGCGACTGGATGCCGAGCACTTCGCCGAGGCGGCCCTGCAGCAATTGTTCCTTGGCCAGCATCCAGCGCCTCTCGTGGCGGCGCGAATAGCCGACCCGGAATTCGGTGCCGGTGCTGTTCGCCACTTCGATGATGGCGTCGGCATCTTCCAGGGACAGCGCGATGGGTTTTTCGATGAGCACCGGCTTGCCCGCCTCGAGCGCCTGGGTGATGGCCTCGCGGTGGTCGTGTTCGGGGGTCGAGACGATGACGGTGTTGACCTGCGGGTGATTGATCGCCGCCAGATTGTCGTCGGTGCTGAGATCGGCGCCGGTGCGTTGCGCCAGAATGTCGGCGCGGTGCTGTTCGGCGTCGGACACGGCGAGGAAGTTCACTCCCGGATAGCGCGCCGCCAGGCTGGCCCGCAAGGTGCCGATGCGCCCGCAGCCGATCACCGCCACGCCCAAATGTTCTCTTTGCATTTCGTGCCTCTCCCGCCGTATGACCACGCCAACGACTAGCTTATCATAGTGGTCATCGGTGATTGTAGCGTACAGGGGGAGTTCGAGAATGAGTGAGGCGATACAGATCAGGATGGGCGGCTACGGCCCGCCGACGACCACTCACAGCCGGGCGCTAAAATTTATCGGCGACCGCCTGGAAGCTCAGTTCGGCGACCGGGTCGATGTCAAATATATATGGAATATCATGGACTTCGGCTATCGCGCCGACGAGATCATGTGGCTCACCGAATGCGGCATTTTGACAATGTCCTACCAGTCGACCAGTTATCTGACCCACCGGGTGCCGGAGCTGGGCTTCGTCGATCTGCCGTTTTTATTTCCCGATTTGGACGCTGCCCGCGCCGCTTTCGACGGCGCGCTGGGCCAGCACCTGATCGGCTGCGTCGAGGATCAGTATAATTTCCGCGTGCTGGGGTTTTTCGAGAACGGGTTTCGCCATATCTCGAACCGGCTGCGGCCGATCCATCTGCCGGAAGATATCGCCGGCATGAAGATCCGTATGCTGCCCAGCGACATTCACGAACGCACCTTCAAGCTGTTCGGCGCCGAACCCATGCAGATGGATTTGACCGAGGCGATTGAGATGGTGGTCGCCGGCACCCTGGACGCCCAGGAAAACCCGCTGGCCAATACCGCGACCTATGGCGTCCACAAATATCACCCCTATCACACGCTCAGCAGCCACTTTTACCTGTCGCGCGGGGTCTGGGCGAACCGGGACGCGGTCGACGGTTGGCCGGACGATCTGCGCACCGCCATGGCGGCGATCATTCCCGAGGCGGTGGCCTATCAGCGCGGTCTGGCGGTCGAGGAGGAGAACGTGTCGCGTCAGGTGATCGAGGCCGAAGGCTGCGAGATCGTCGAGCTGACAGCAGAAGAACACGCCGCTTTTGTCGCCAAAGTGGCGCCCTTGCACGAGGAAGCGCGCGGCATCTTCGGCGACGCCATGTTCGAGATGCTGTAGCCGGCGCAGGTCCGGAACTAATGAGGCGGAGCTTGATGGCACTGCTTTCACCCTTCGAGACGCCCTTTCGCCTCATCCTGAGGAGGGCCCCTAGGCCCGTCTCGAAGGGTGAGGCGAAAGGGCTCCTCAGGATGAGGTAAAATCATGGCTATCGTTAAATCCAACATGTGCTTGGGGAGAAAAATAATGAGCGACAAACTCGCCGCGGAACGCATCGTCGACTGTCTGGTCGAGGCGGAGATCGGCCATATGTTCGGCCTGCCCGGCGGCGCGACCATGGAAATCTACAAGGCCCTGTACGGCCGCGAGAGCGAGATCCGAACCATCGTGTCGCGCGACGAGCAGACCGCCTCGTGCATGGCCGATATGTACGGCAAGCTGACCGGCAAGCCAGGCGTATTCGCCGGGCAGGGCGGTTTCGCCGGCTCGACCGGCATGTTCGGCGTCATCGAGGCGTTCCTGGCGAGCTCGCCGATGGTGGTGCTGACCGAATTGTCGGACGCTGACGGCTTTGTCATGCACGGGCCGATCCAGTCCGGCGCCGGTCAGTATGGTTCGTTCGATCTGGCGAATATGTTCCGGAGCACGACCAAATACACCACGGTCGCGCACTATCCCCGCGAAGCGGTGCTCGGCGTGCAATTGGCGCTGAAGCACGCGACCACCGGTCGGCCCGGCCCGACAGCCTGCTTGTTCCGCGCCAATACTCTGCGCGAAACGGTCGCGGAGAACGGTTTGCCGGAAATCCACGACACCAAGCGCTTACTCAATGCGGAGAAGATCCGTCCGCCGGAAGGCGCGCTCGACGCGGTGGCGGAGATTCTGTTGGCCGCCGAGCGCCCAGTCATCATTGCCGGCAATGGGGTGCGCATTTCCGGCGCGTTCGATGAGTTGCGGGCGATGGCCGAACTGCTCGGCGCGCCGGTGGTCACCAGCATTCTGGGCAAGAGCGCCATCGCCGAGACCCACGCGATGGCCGCCGGATCGATCGGCTATACCGGTCTGCCCATGGCCAACGATACGCTGGGCATGGCCGATACGGTGCTGGTGGTCGGCTGCCGGTTGAAGCCGCAGGAGACCTGCTTCGAGCACCCCAAGCTGCTCGACCCGAACCGCCAGCGCATCGTCCAGGTCGATGTGGAGCCGCGCAACGCCTCATGGTCGATGCCTGCGGAAGTGGCGCTGGTTGGCGACGCCGATCTGACTCTCGGCTTGTTGCGCGAGCGTTTGGTCGGTCGAGTTGATGATGTCGCTGTCGCCGTGCGGCGCAAGGGATTTGCTGAAATGAAGGCGGCGCGAAATTTTTTCGCCGATCCCATGCGGGCCTCGCAAAACGTGCCGATCGCGCCGCAGCGGGTGGTCGCGGAAGTACAGAGAGCAGTGCCCGATGAGGCCATCATCTGTTCCGACGCCGGCAGTAATCGCCATTGGATGAACCATTTTTTCCGGACTAAGCGGGCCAACAATTATTACGGGTCCGGCGGTCTGGGTGGCGTCAGTTGGTCGCTGCCGGCGACCCTGGCCGCCAAGATTATCGACCCGGACCGTCCGGCGATCGGCGTGTGCGGCGATGGCGGTTTCGCCATGCAGATGCATGTGCTGCTCACGGCGGTGCAGTACGGGGCCGCGCCGGTCTATGTGGTGATGAATAATTCGGGCCTGGGCATGACGGCGGAGGGCATGGGCAACCAGGCCATCGGCAATGAATTTCCCGATACCAATTACGCCACCATCGCCGGTGCGCTCGGCGCCTGGTCGGAACAGGTGACCCAGCCGGGCGACATCGCCGAGGCGGTGCGCGCGGCGTTGGCGCAAGATCGGCCCGCGGTGATCGACTGCGTCATCGATCCGGCGGAGAGCATGCGTCAGGCGATCTATTCGCCGCTGGCCCTGGAGGCCGCTCGCGGCGTTCGACCGGAAGGCGTGTGACGAGCGGCTTAACGCAGGATCGCGTTGATTGTCTTTAGCATGAGCCCGTGATCGAGGGGTTTCTCAAGCAACGCCAAAGTGCCGCAGCCGGATAGCTGGGATTGGATCGTTGGGTCGCCGGGCCGGGTTGTGAGAACAACCGGTATATCGGCGCCACGTTCCTTAAGGAAGGCGGTGGGCTGCCAAGCGCCCATATCCTGTAAATTGAGATCGAGAATCAGGCAGGCTCTCTCCCGGTCCCGGAAATTTTCCGTAAAGCCCCGGCAGGACGTATAGGCTTCTACGTCGTAACCGGCGGTTTGGAACATCGATTTCAAGGAGGTTTGCACCGTGTTGTCGTCGTCGACGATAAATATTGTTGGCGTGTAGCTCATGGATCTCGCTTTGCCGTCGCTTCTTTGACTAAACATTTCGCAATAATCACAGGATTTCGAGGATTGTCGGCAGCTAAGGAAAGCTACCGGGGGTTGATCTTCGAAGGCCTTGAACACTACCAAAAGAGTCGTTGAGACGAGATACGGTTGTCTACTTATAAATGTATTATCGTATTTTTACTCAGTTTTAGGTCGAACTAAAAAATCACGATTCGTCGATTTCCGGCAGTAATTCTGCCTGCAAGGCCATTCGAACCAGGTGGGAGAAGCTCTCGGCCTCCATTTTCTTCATGACACGACCGCGATGAATTTCGACCGTGCGGGGGCTAATCCCCAGCTCGGCGGCGGTGAGTTTATTCGATCGGCCCTGTACCAGATGTTCGAACACATCGCGTTCGCGTGGTGTTAGAGAGGCAATGCGTGCCTCGAGGCTGTTATCCGACGACATGGATTTGCCATGCCTTCATCATCCGAGCCATTTCTGCCCGGACGAAAATTGTTTTGCTGTGCTTGTTCATTGGTCCTGTTGCGCTATTGGCGTCTTGTGGTTGAAACATCGCGTCGGGAACGCGAGCCTTCGAGGAATCATAGACATAGGTGATTATGTTGTCTGTATTTGATCCCTAGAAGGCGAAGGACAATAACAAAGGCTTCGGCCAGCCGAGATAAGGTTCTTTACTTACAAATGCCCGACGATTTTGCACGACAAACAGCGAAGCAGGTGAGCTCTATACGGGGACCGAGGTTATCCGGGGGAAAACAAACGGGTTGTGTTTAGCGCTATACACTAAAGTGCCTTGTGCAGGAATTCGCCTCTAGGACGACGGGACATTGTGGTCCACACCAAGCGCGCCGGCGACGTGACTTTAGGCCGGTGTTCGATCATCCGAGGGTGGGTGAGCCGAGCTTTTGCAAGACCCATTTGGCGACAGCAAGCAGGCGGTCGTCGTCGCGGTAGCGGCCGACCAGTTGGATGCCGACCGGCATGCCGTTGGGGCCGGTATGGGTCGGCAGGCTGATCGCCGGCAGGCGGATCGCCGTCCACAGCCCCGGCAAGCGTGGATTGCCGGAATAGGCCAGACCCTCGGGCGCTTCGCCGTCGACGCACGGCGTGAGCAGCGCGTCGATACCGTCGAATAGGGCGTCAGCCTGGACCCGACAATCCTCGGTCTGGCGCATCGCCGCGATGTAGTGATCATAATCCATGTCTAACCCGGTCTGCATGACGGTCTGGAACATGTCGCTCAGGGCGTCGCGATGCTCGCGCCATTCGTACTGCATATGCCGGCTGCGCTCGTAACAATTGATGGCGATGCGCGCGTCTTCCAAATCGTCGAACGAGGGCGGCGCGGTGACGTCGCGCAGGACAGCTCCGGCTTGCGTGAGGCGCGCTGCGGCGTCTTCCACCGCCGCCTGGGTCTCCGGCAGCGCTATATCCCACAACGGCGTGCGGCAGACGCCGATGGCCGGCGCGCTGGCAGGTGCCTCCAATGGCGTCAGGGGCCGGTTGACCAGCATCGAAGTGAACAGCGGGATATCGTCCATGTCGCGCACATGCAGGCCCAGCGTGTCGAGGCTTTGGGACGCGGCCTTGATGCCGGCGATATTGTAGGTGCCGAAGGTCGGCTTGTAGCCGATCACGCCGCAATAGGAAGACGGCCTGAGGATCGAGCTGCCGGTTTGCGTGCCGAAGGCGGTGGGTACCATATAGTCGGCCACCGCCGCCGCCGAGCCACTCGAAGAGCCGCCGGGGCTGCGCGTGGCATCATAGGGATTGGTGGTCGGACCGGGGAAACTGCCGGCGAATTCGGTGGTCACCGTTTTGCCCAGGACAATCGCCCCGGCGGCGCGCGCCAGGGCGACACAGGCGGCGTCGGTCGCCGGGCGGCGGTCGGCATAGATCGGTGAGCCCATCGCGGTCGGCATGTCAGCGGTGTCGATAATGTCTTTGACGCCGATCGGCACCCCGTGCAGCGGGCCGTCGGTATCCAACCGGTCGCTGGCGTAAGCTTGTTCTAAGGCAAGGTCGGGATCGATGAAAGCCCAAGCCTTAAGGACATTCTCGCGCGCCTCGATCCGCGTCAGACACGCTTCGACCACGGCAACGGCGGTGGCCTCGCCGGCGGCAATTTTTTGTGCGATGGCGCTCGCAGACAGGTGATTTAGATCGGTGGCGGACATGGTTCCCCTAGACCGCCCAATGTTAGCCACTGCGCGGCGGGTCGTCACCCGCGCGATCAACCGGCTAACACTTGCCAGAGTCGACCAGATGCTGGGTGACTTCGCGGGCGTACTTCACGCCCTCGTCGAAACAGTCGTTGCCGTGTTTTTTGCATACCTCTAAATAGGTCTTGTAGGCTGGCACCGTTTCACAGTCGATGGCGCGAAAAAGCGCGCTGGCGTAGCTGTACCAATAATTATGGTTGGTCGGCTCGAGTTCGGTCGCGCGTTTGAAGTCAGCCGCGGCCCGTTTAAAGTTTTTCAACCGGTATAGATACAAACGGCCCCGCGCATCCCAAATGTCGTCATCCAGCGAGCCGTAAAGCATCGCATCGTCCAAAACGCGAACGGCCGCTTTGAATTTTCCATCGCCCCAAAGAGTGTTGGCTTTTAGTAACAACAAATCGGGATCTCTTGGATTGAGCGCTAAAGCCTGGTCCGCGTCCGTCAGCGCCTTATCATAGGCCTTCAACGATCTATAGGCCTGGGCGCGCCGTTCCAGCACATGGGTATTATCAGGCCAAATCTCGAGCGATCGCGTATAGCTGGCGATTGCATCGTTATAGCGCTTCATGCGCGAGAGGTTCTGGCCCTCATTACTATGAAAAAACCAGTACTCGCCATGGGTCATGGCGCGCTTGAAGAAATTGGCCGCTTCAAGTTCGCGCCCATCGCGTCGGAGGATAATAGCGACAGCATAGTCGGTGAATCCCCGCAACGGTGCCAGATGGGGCGAGCTGTTCGGACTATTATTGATGAACTGGCCGAACCGAAGCATCGCCTCGGGAATTTCGATGGGGTATCCAAGCGCTGCGGTATCGGGCAGCGGTTCGTCGATCCCAAATACCCTTGGGTCCTGTCGATAGCCACCCCACCATGGCAGCATTGCGTTCCAAATGGCGCGCCGGACTGTGAACGAGTTCGGGTCGGCATCCACGCCCTTGCGGAATAGCCTATTTATCGTCTCCCGGTCGCCCGCCGCCATATTCATGTTGATCAGGCTGGCGTATGCCACGCCGGTATCGGGTTTGAGTTGCAAGGCTCGTTCCAGGCTTGCTTCGGCAATCGCAAAGTTTTTACGCATCAATTCGATACGCTGATCGGATGTTTCATTGAAAAAGCGGCCACCGCGATCCAGCCAACCTAGATTGCTGTGGAATAAGCCATGCGCGATGAAGGGGCGGTGGGACTCCGGCTTTGCGTTGATCCAGGCGTCCAGCAGGGCCTCGAACGCCGGGTTCGCGACGGCGAAGCTGGTATAGCCGCGATGTATGATGAGGTCGGAGACTTCACCGTCGGAATAAGCCTGTTCCAGATCGGCAAAACGTTGTTCGAGCGCATCGAAATCGCTGTCGCGAAGCAGAGTCTGCATATCGCGCAGGCTGACAGTGGGTTCAGCCGCGCCCGCACTGAATGTGGTGGCGAAAAATATGAGGCAAAGGGCGCCGAATATCCGCCGCAGCCGGGTCCAATCGATAAGGCCCTTGTCAGAAGTATGATCCATGGCAGCCCCCTATCTACCAGGGCAATCGCAAGTGACCGCCTCGCCCTTCGAGACGCCGCCCGTGGGGCGGCTCCTCAGGGTGAGGCTTTGTAACCATCTAACAGAATTCCTCATCCTGAGGGCTCGCGCAGCGAGTGTCTCGAAGGAAGAGGAATTCCAGCGCCGCAATATGCGATTACCCTGCCCTATCTATGGTTAATGACCCAAGCGGGTACGGCTACCCGCAAGGCTAAACGCGGGGATTGGCTTTGTCACGCTATTCGGGTGTAGCGTTCGTGTTGAGTGCGAAAGGCAGTCGGCGGAGGACTAAATGATAAGATCAGTGTGGTCCTCGATTTGGGGTGTTGTCGTACTCCTGATGATTGTTTCGCAAGCGTTTGCGGCGTCATTCCTCGACGATTGGCGATTCCCCGACGAAAGCGACGTCACTGGCGACTGGAAAATCTTCCGACAGGCGGGCAGCGAATTTTATACGGTCGCAGATGATTTTAACGGCGACGGAGAACAGGACGAAGCTTGGATTCTCATCAAGAAGGACAATAGCGAGTGGGGCCTATTCGTCTTAATGAGCGCCAACAGCAATGAGCGAAAAATCATCGAACTGGGTCGAACTGAAATGGCGCATGATCGTCCTCAGAGCATGGGGATTGGGTCTGTGCCGCCGGGGCATTACCTCTCGGCTTGCGCCAAGGGATACGGTTCGGGGTGCGAACCGGGTGAACGCCGGTTCGTCGATCTAGAATACCCGGCCATCGATTTTTTTATCTTCGAAAGCGCAAGCTCGCACTTCTTCTGGAATGAGGAGATCAACGGTTTCGAGCGAATTTGGATCAGCGACTGATGAGTGAAGATATTGGCTTTATTTAGCTGGTTAAAATCGCGAACGGAAACGAATTACGCCCTGTATTGGAAACAGGGTGCAATTTGGGTCGTGGGATTATTGATCACGGTTCCGGGCAGTGGCGCGTTCGCGCGATGGAGTACCGCTAATCCACAGATCATCAATCCTGAGCTAACGCCGTTCATTGCGCCGGCGATTCTGATGGCCCCCTTCATTGTCGTGGGTGCCTATGGGCTGCGTCATGAATATTGCGCCGGCTTGTGGATGGGCATTATCTATCGAGGCGGGTTGGCTCGTGCCTTCAACCTTTTCTTCATTGCCGTTTATTTTCCTGGAGTTTGGGGAATAGCCACAAACGATTTTGCATCTCTTTAAGGACTAAGGTCTAAGCCCCACCCTCACAACAGACGCGGGACGCCAACCTCGTCGGCGGCGGCGTTGAGGCGGTCGAGCAGCGGCGCGGTGATCGGGATGCCGTTGGCTTTGCGGTCCTGGTGAACCCGCCAGCTATTGGTGCCGGGCATGCGAATTTCGTCGACCCCGGGCAGCTTGGCCGAGCCGGTCATCTCGCGCGAGATGCGGTCCACATTGGCCTTGAACAGGGCCGGGTCCATGAAGTGCGCGATGTCGATGGCCATGATGAACTGGCCGGTATTGGTCTCGCTGTTGGGGTCCTCGCCGATATGGATAACGTCGGAGCCGAAAGCCGCCCCGTTCAGCGTGCCGGCGAGGAAGCCGATCACCATCGACAGGCCAAATCCCTTGGCGCCGCCGATATGGGTGAGGATGCCGTCATCGGCCAGCGCTGAATCGGTGATCGCCTGACCGGCGGCGTCGATCACCCAGCCCTCCGGCATGGCCTCGCCGTGCATCGCCTTGACCATGATCTTGCCGAGCGAGGAATTGGTGGTCGCCATGTCGATCACCACCGGCGGTTCTTCCAGCGCTGGGATGGCGACGGCGATCGGGTTGGTGCCGACCAAGATGTCGCTGCCGCCATAGGGCGCGGCGTGGTTGGCGCTGCCGACGCAGGCGATGATGCCGATCTGGTCGCGCTCCAGCGCCATCGACGCGTAGACCGCCGCCGCGCCGGCATGGTTGGAATGCTGCAGGCCGATCCAGGCGATGCCGCTCTTCGCCGCCATGTCCATGGCCAGTTCCATGGCATAGCGCGCCACCAGATGGCCCATGCCATTGTCGCCGTTGACGATGGCCATGGCCGGAGTTTGCTTCTCGACGTGGATATTGGGGGTCTTGTTGATGGCGCCGCCTTTGATGCGGCCGACATACATCGGCACCCGGATGCAGCCATGGCTGTCCTTGCCCAGCAGATCGCCGTCGGCCATGGCGCGGGCCAGTCCTTCCGCGTCGCTGTCGGGTAGCCCGGTTGCCTGGAAAACCTGGGTCATGAAGTCTTTCAGCTTGGCGTAGGGCACGCGGATGGCGTTTTCGTCGATGGGAAATTCCGATGAGACGGCGTGAGTGTCGGGCATGGTTGAACTCCTCCGGATAAGGTGATTCTTTTGTTTGAGCCTAGCCGTTCAATGAGACTACGGCCAGCATATCGGAGGGGCGAAAATAACCCTCTCCCATAGGGAGAGGGTGGCGAGCGTATGCGAGCGGGTGAGGGGGTAGGGACAGTGCCGGGTTTCTTGGATAAACCGTAACCCCTCACCCCAACCCCTCTCCCAAAAGGAGAGGGGCTTAGCGTCATCCAATGTTTTCGATTAACCTAGGCGCGGCCATAAAATCAAAAAGGTGCGCGCAATGCCCTACGACCCCGCTGTCCCGCTATCACCCGGTTTTGTCGAACAAGTGCCGGCGTTTCTGGCCGGCGACGACACGCCGCGCGATTTGCTCGAGCGCTGCATCGCCGTGATCGAAACCCGCGAGAGCGACGTTCAGGCCTTCGTGACCCTGAACCTCGAGGGTGCGCGCGCCGCCGCCGATGCGGCCGGTGCACGGTATAAGGCGCGCGCGCCGCGCTCGCTGGTCGACGGCCTGCCGATCGGCCTGAAAGACATTATCGAGACCGCCGACATGCCGACCCAATGCGGCAGCCCGATATATGAGGGCAACGAGACCGGCCGGGACGCCCCGCTGACCGCCGCCTTGCGCCGCGGCGGGGCGGTGATTGTCGGCAAGACCGCGAGCACCGAATTCGCCTATGGCAACGTCATGGCGACGTGTAATCCCTTCGATCCGAACCGCACCCCGGGTACCTCGTCGAGCGGGTCGGCGGCGGCGGTCGGCGCCGGCATGCTGCCGGTCGCCATCGGCACCCAGCTGATGTCGTCGGTGATGCGCCCGGCGAGCTATTGCGGCCAGGTTGGGGTGAAGCCAACCTATGGCGCGATCCGCCAGGCCGGCATCCATCCGTTTTCGCCCTCGGGCGAACATGTCGGCGCCCACACCGCCAAGCTCGCGGATGCGTGGGCGGTGCTGCGCTTTTTGTCGAACGAGGCCGGGCCGGTGCCTGGTTCCCATGGCATCGCCGGGCCGGAGACCTTGCCGCCGGCGGAAAAGCCGGCCCGGCTCATGCGTATGTATACGCCCGGCTGGGACATCGCCGACGGATCGGTGCGCGCCGCCTTCGAGGCCGGTCTCGACCGCCTGTCCAACGCAGGCGTCGAGATCATCGAGCCGGCAGGCGTGCCCGAACTACAGGCGCTGGAGGACGATTTCGCCCGCGCCGACTGGTGCATCGCCGAGATCGCCGCGTTTGAAATGCGCTGGCCGTTCTTCGAATATGAGGCGGCGGGCCACACCCACCATCCGCGCATCGCCAAGGCGCTGGCCCGTGCTCATGAAATCACCCTGGCCGACTACCACACGGCGCTGGATTTCAAGGCCGCGTTCGGCGCGCGCGTGCGCGCCGCCAGCGAGACTATCGACGGCGTCGTCGGGCTCACCGCGCCCGAGGTCGCGCCGGTCGGCCTGGAGAATATCGGCAACCCGGTCACCTGCTCACCGGCGACGTGCGCCGGCGCCCCGTCGCTCACCCTGCCGCTGTTGGCCGCCGACGACATGCCTCTGGGTCTGCAACTGATCGGCTTTCATGGTGAGGATGCGCGCTTATTCGGCCAAGCGGCATGGGTGGAAGAGGTGTTTGGGTGAAGAATCAGCTATTGGCGGGGAGTGAGGAGTGCCGCAATTGACTAGATTATTGCTGCTGTCGGTACTCGCTATCGTGTTGTTCGTGCCGTTTTTTCTCATATTCGATTTCGTCTTGCGATCTGAGAGTTTGATATTGCGGTTTGCTTTGGCCGGATTCGCGGCGCCGGCCGCGGCGAGTAGCCTGTTGTCGGCAATTATTTATCTTTCCGGCAAAGAGGCGACATGGGGTCGCTATAGATGGTCGGCGAACTTTGATATCGAGTTGCCATGGGAGGATGCGTTTACGCTTTGCTGCGACTCCCTAAATGTACTCGTGCGGAACCATAAAATCGAACCGATTTCCAAGGGCGCAACGGAAATAGTTGCGCGGGCGCCATGGCACTGGCGGCATGGTGGGCCGCAAGAAGTTCGGTTCAAGTTCTGGAGCTTAGGAAACTCGGTAGTTCGGATTGAATTGTTGCTGGGTGCGAGTGTTGGCGAAAATCTCATCGACGGTGGAAAATTCAAGCGTGAAGTTGAAGCAATCCTTGCTTTCCTTAAAGCCGACGTCGGGCCTGCTAAAATGGTACGTAGCACGCCTGTTTACTCTGAGGATTGAGTGTTGCCGTCATGGAGTCCGCGTGAGATCACCGGCTCGGCAAATTTGTAGAGGCTAGAACACAGTGATGTCGCTGACTTGTTCCCGGTGCGGTCAAAAGGGCATACCTGCACATCGAAAATTTTCGGTTGGGGGATTCGGCAAGCTTTCCTGTCGATTATGCGGCGTTAGGTTCCGCTTCAGCAAATATTTGCTGCGCTATTGGGCCGCTCTTTTGTTGTTGCTCTTAATGATAGTTCCAGTGGCGATTTTATTCGGACCGACATGGGCTCGCAGATACTTTGCGGCGATGTGCGCTCTCTATGCGAGCAGCATCGTCATGGCCCTGTTTGTGCCGCTAGTCGAAGACCCCGATCAACCACACCCGCTGCCGCCGACGCCTCCCGCTTCACCGCCCCTGACTTGATCTAAATTGATGTGGGAGAAATCATCATGAAGACTAACCGGACCGCTGAATTGTCGCGCCGGGCCATATTCGGCGCAGCCGCCGCAACAGCCGCCGCGCTAACGCAGTTTCGGATACGCGACGCGACCGCGCAGAGCACGATCGAGCAGCCGGCCCGCGATGCGCCCGAGGCCTATATCGAACGCGCGTTTGAGCTACGCCGTCAGGCGGTTGACAGCGGCGATCAGGCCTACGGCGCCACTGTGGTCAAAGACGGCCGGATCATCGGCCAGTCGCAGAGCCTCGTCGTGATCAACGACGACGCGACCGCGCACGCCGAGATGTCGGCGATCCGCGACGCCGCGCGCCGGGTGGGCCGCGCCGGTCTGCGCGGCGCGACGCTCTATTCCTCCTCGCGGCCCTGTCCGATGTGCGAGGCGGCGGCATTCTGGGCCGGTCTAGATGGGTTTCATTTCGGGCGCGGTATTGAGGCCGGCGGCGCACCCCGCCTGTGCGGGTGATTGCTACCATGCGGCCCCCTCATCCTTCGACAAGCTCAGGATGAGAGGTTGGGGTGAGCGCTGGATATTGGATAGGCCTCATGCTGAGCCTGTCGAAGTATGAGGGCGGGCCTCATCCTCCCTTCGCCGCGTCGAGCGAGATGCCCTTGTCGGCCTTGCCGCGGAACTCGTTGTAGAGCTTCATGACGGCCTGCTCGACCCGGTCGGGCTTCATCCAGTCGGCGTAGACGCCGAGCTTTATTTCTTTCGCCGCGCGTTTGGCCGGAGTGCCGGCTTTGAACTGTTTTCGCGCGCCGCGCTGCACCAGGCTCAGATAGTCGGCCATGTCCTCCAGCACCCGGCGGTCGCTGACCGGGCCGTGGCCCGGCACTACGGTCTTCAATGGGAAAGTCTTCAAGACCAGCCGGGCCTGCTTGATCCAGTTGCCGATATGGGCGTCGAAGGTCGCCGGGGTGACGAAGTTGAAGCAGAAATCGCCGGAATAGAGGATTTTCTCCTTCGGCAGATAGACCATGGTGTCGCCCTTGGAATGGGTGTGGCCGAGATTGTGCAGCTCGACCCGCCGCTTGCCGAGATACAGCACCATGGCGCCGTCATAGGTTTGTGTCGGCAAATGCTGCTTCAGGCCGCGCAGATGCCGGGCATGTTCGGGATTGACGCGGCGGTAGTGGGCCAGATCGAGGCCGGTCTCGATCATGCGTTCGCGCATATAGCGGTGGGCGATGATCGGGATGTGGCGCGGGAAATAGTTGAGCCCCAGCGTGTGGTCGGCATGGTGATGGGTGCACACGATTTGGCCGACCGGCTTCTTGGTGACCTTGGCGATCGAGCGTTGAAACGCCTGGGTCATCGGTTTGACGTAGAGGGTGTCGATCACCAGGCACGAGTCCGGCCCGACAATCAGCCCGGCGTTGGACACATTGAGCCCCCCCGACTGGATATAGGCGTAGCAATCGTGGCCGATATCGATCAGGCCGGTATCCCAGGACTTCTTGACCGCGCGCGCCATCGCCGCCCCCAATTTTTGATATTTAAACCGAGCTTAGGTGCAATGACCGGTAAGAGAAAGTGTTCTGCGCTCCACAGATGGTTTTCTCTTTGTTGAGGTTACCCCCACCCCGACCCTCCCCCATCAAGGGGGAGGGAGTTACAACGGTGGCCGGCAGCAAGAATAAAGTCCTCCCCCTTGATGGGGGAGGACTTAGGTGGGGGTGACTCAGGAGGGGAGTTTACTCACTTCCGGTCGAAGCGGCGCACTTCCAGTAGATAGGTTCGCCCGGCGGTGCGCACGGCGAAACGGTCGTTGCCATCGTTGCGCCAAGCCTTCAGGCGCGGGCCCAACTCGTCGTCGTAATATTTGAGATAGGTGCCGGTCGAGGTTTGGACTTCGCTGTTGGGCGCGGCGATAGCGGCGGCGATGTCCTGGAATAGACCAACTTTGAAATATTCTTGCGGAATATCAAAGATGCGAACATCGGCTGGCGCCGTATTAAGCGCGGTGGCGACGAGGCGCGGGCTCTTCGGCAAAAAGCCGAGCTCTTCCATCTCGTCATAGGCGCGTAATGAGGCTGCGCCGTCGTTGAGGCCTTCAGCGCTGAATCTTGTCTTTAGCTCCTCGTGCACCCGGCTAAATTCGCGCGAGCGCTCGATCCGTTCGCGGCCCGCCCGTTCGGCGATCTGCTTCGGCGGTACGCCGTCGGGATAGAGCTGGTTGAAATCGCCGTTCTTTAACAAGACCCGGTAGCTGCCATCGGCCTCGACTGCCAGTACCGCGGCGGGAAAGGCTTCCCGGCCGGGTACGGTCAATACCTCGATGCCGTTCTGGAGGATTTCGTTGGGCGGGGCGAAACCGCCACTGGATTTATTGGCCCATTGGGCATTCGACGGCTGACCGGGCTGCCAGATGCCGGCCAGGGCCCATTGCTCGGAACTCGGCACCCGGGGAATGTTCATCCGGACCCGAATCTCGACGCCTTGATCGGTTGGCGTGAGGCGCGTCGACATGGTGTTGAAGATGCGGCCGCGGTAATGCCGGGTCGTGCGGCCGGTCACCGGCGTGTCGGCGAAACGTTCGAGAACTTCGCGTTTGCCGCTGACGACATTCAGCCGTTCGAGGGTCAGCCGGTCGCTGAACACATAGGAATTGGCCGGTGGTGAGAAAAACTCCCACCCGAGGCCCCAAATCACCCCCGTCGTATCACGTTCCACAAAATAGATATGCTCGCCGTCGGCGGCCCAGACTGGCGCGAAATACCCGTTGTGCCGCTCGATGGCGAGAATGCCGATCCACTGCGCGAACGCCAGCACCACCACCAGCGTACCGACGATGAGGAGGCCGGTCACCAGCTTCCAACGCGCCTGTAGGTTTCGGCCAATCGTTCGCAGAAAATTCAACATCGCCCGCATATGTGAGGTCTGCTAGCGGCGGCCGCTAGTCTTTTATTCGTCGCCGCAGGGGTATTTTTGTGTGGTTTATGGTTAATTCACGTGAACCAACAAGGGGGAAAACATGGTCGATTTTGAACTCACGCCGCGCCAGGAAGAGCTGCGCGCCATTGCCAAAAAATTCGCCATCGAGGTGATGATCCCGTCGGCGGAAAAGGCCGACCGGGTGGTCGACCCGGCGCAGGCCTTCGATTGGGACGTGGTGCGCGAAGGCTCGCGCCTGGGGTTGCGTACCCTGACGGTGCCCACCGAATTCGGCGGCGAGGGGGCCGATGTGGCGACCGCGGCGATGATCGGCGAGCAACTGGCCTATGGCGATCTCGGCATGGCGGTGGCGTTCGATCAGACCTGGAAAATTCTCACCGCCGTGTGCCGCGTCGCCAGCGATTCCCAGCGCGAACGCTGGCTACCGCGCATCGTCGAAGACGATACCTGTCTGATGGGTATCTGCTCGACCGAACCGACCGCCGGCAGCGAAAATATTCTGCCCTATCAAGAGCCCGGTAAGGCGATGCAGATGAGCGCCGTCAAAAAGGGCGATACCTGGGTCCTCAACGGCACCAAGCGCTATATCTCCAATGGCGGGCTGGCTAAAATCTACATGGTGCGTACCCGCAACGACCCCGACGGGCCGCTGCGCACCAGTCTCACCTCGTTCCTGGTGGCGGCGGATACGCCGGGCTTCGAGGTGACGGAAGTGTGGGACAAGCTCGGCCAGCGTTGCGTGCAAAACGGCACGCTACGGTTCACCAATGTGGAAGTCCCCGACGAGGACCGTATCGGCGAGGTCGGTAATGCGGCGCAGATCGGCACCGAATTTCTGCTTGGCTATGGCTCGAACATCCAGGCTGGCGCCACCGTGCTGGGGGTCGCCCAGCGGGCCTATGATTTATCGGTGCAGTACGCCTTCGAGCGTGAACAGGCCGGCGGCCCGATTATCCACCACCAGATCCAGCGTACCCGGCTGGCCCGCATGGCCATGCAAATCGCCGCCGCGCGGGCCTATATTTGGCAATCGGCCTGGTCGGCCGGCCGCCCGGATCAGGACCCCATGCATGCCAGCCTGTGCAAGGTGTTCGCCTCGGAAGCCGCGGTGCATGTCTGCCAGCAGGCGCTCGAATTGTGGGCGGCGGCGGGCTATATGCGCAAAAATCCCCTGGAAAAGCTTATCCGCGACGCCCAAAGCTTCCTCCATTCCGACGGCACCAACGATGTCTTGGCGCTTAAGGCGGGCAATTACCTCATGAAGCCCGACCCGTCCGATATCACCTACAGCCAGCGCGCCGCCGAAGCCGCGGCGGGGCGGTAAGGCGGAGACTCTTGAAGAGCTAGGATCAACATAGCCTCATGCTGAGCTTGTCGAAGTATGAGGCGGGCAACACCTCAATCCTTCGACAAGCTCAGCATGAGGTGTTGCTGTGAAATCTTCGGGTCTTAGAATGCCTTACCCGACAACATTTTGCGGTCGACCAGATCGCGCGGACGGCCTCGTCGAGGGCACCGGCGGCGTCACTCATGTGAGCAGATCCCGGGCGACCAGCATGCGCTGGATCTGGTTGGTGCCTTCGAAGATTTGCGTCACCTTGGCGTCGCGCATCATGCGCTCGACCGAATGTTCCTTCATATAGCCGGCGCCGCCCAAGATCTGCACCGCGTCGGTGGTGACCTTCATGGCCGCATCGCTGGCCAGGCATTTCACGCTGGCGGCCAGCCCGCCATAGCCGTCCATCTCGCCGGCGTCGTAGCGCGCGGCGACTTCGTAGAGCAGGGCGCGGGTGGCTTCGATCTGCATGGCCATGTCGGCCATCATGAATTGCAGGCCTTGGAACTCGGCGATTGCCTTGCCGAATTGCCGGCGCTCCTTGGCGAAGGCGACCGCGGCTTCCAGCGCGCCCTGGGCGATGCCGATGGCCGAGGCCGCCATGGCCGGCCGATTGAATTCCATGCATTTCATGGCCACGGCAAAGCCCTCGCCGTCGCCGCCGACCATGGCCTCGGCCGGCACCCGCACTTGGTCGAAGAAGAAATCGCAGTTCGGCGTGGCGCCGTTGTACCCCATCTTTCTGTTCTTCGACCCGCGGGCGACGCCGGGCAGGGTGGTGTCGACGATGAAGGCGGAGATGCCCTTGGCGCGGGGCGCGTCGTTGGTGCGCGCGAACACCAGCACATAGTCGGCGACCGGCCCGCATGTCACGTAGGTCTTGTTGCCGGTGATCAGCCAGTCGTCGCCGTCGCGCACCGCCCGGGTGCTGAGCGACGCCGCGTCCGACCCGGCGTCGGGTTCCGACAGGGCGAAGGCGACCAGGGTCTTACCCTCGGCCAGCAGCGGAAAATATTTGTCCTTCTGCGCCTGGCTGCCGGCGAACAGCAGGGGCAGAGCCAAGCCGTTGCCGTTCTCGCCGACCATCACCGACAGCGACAGCGAGTAGCGGGCGATTTCCTCGCGCGCGATGCACAGCATGGTCAGCGAACCCTCGGGCCCGCCATAGGCCGCCGGCACGCTCCACTGGATCAGGCCGAGTTCGCCGAATTTGGGAATGATCTCTTCCGGGAAGCGGTCGTTATGGTCGATCTCGTCGGCGATCGGGGCGATCTCACGCTCGGCGAACCGGTGCATTTGGTCACGGAATATGCGCTGTTCTTGCGTGAAATTCAGCGGCGTGAAGGCCATCGATTAAGCGCCCTCGGACATTCTGCGATAAAGCGCGAACAGCCGCTCCCAGTGGCGCTCGGCGGCCGGCTGGTCGTAGCACCAGCGTCCGGGGAAGGCGAAGCCGTGATGGACGTTCGCGTGGATCTCCAGCTCGCCGGCGGCGCCCGAAGCCTTAAACAGGCGGTCCAGTTCCGCGACCATATCCGGCGGCGCCAGATCGTCATGCTCGGCGCATGAGATATAGAGCTCGCCCTTGGCTTGGCCCAAAGTCAGGTGCGGGCTCTCTTCGGCGTCGCTGACGATCCAGGTGCCGTAAAAAGACGCCGCCGCGCCGATCCGGTCGGGATAGCGCGCGGCGGCGGCCAGCGCGTAGGGCCCGCTCATGCAGTAACCATGGCACCCCACCAAGCCGGGCGTTACCTCATCATGGGCGTCGACGAAGGCCAGCATGGCGGCGATATCTTCCATTACCGGCGGGATCGTCATCTTAGTGCGGATGGCGCGCATGGCGGTGTGGTCGGCGCTGCCCTCGGTCAATACGTCGGGTCCGTAAAACGTGTCGCGCCCGGCCCGGTAATAGAGATTGGGCAGCAGCACGAAATAGCCTGCCGACGCCAGCCGCCGCGCCATGTCGCGCAGCTCTTCGCGGATGCCCGGCGCGTCCATCAGAAAGAAGACGGAAGGGTAGGGACCACCCCGCTCCGGCCGGCAGATAAACGTCTCCATCTCGCCATCGTTGGTGGCGATATCCAAAGTCTCTTCGATCAAGGCGGTGCCCCTCCCCGTTATGCCTCTTGCGTGATCTTATCACGGCGAATGGCCGGGGGCACGACGGGCGCGGCCGGCGGAAACCGGCGGTGGTCAGGCGAAAAAGGTCGGGATTATTGCTGGCGAGGTTTGCCGAATATGCCGCGGGTGCGCTCGGTCAGCCGGCTAATCCAAGGCTTTGGGGCGTCCGGCGGGGGCGCTGCTTGTTGCACTACCGGCGCTGACACCAATTGTTGCGGTAGCGGTGGCGTCTCCGGTTTAGGCGCCGGGCGCGCGTCGGCGAAGACTCCGCGCGGTGCAGGTTCGGCGGCAAGGGCGGCGAGATGATCCAGAGACTTGTAGGTTGCGCTTTTAGCTGCGGGCGCTAAAGACGCCATAGATGTTTTGTTGCCGGCGCTGTGTTGGGGGAGCGCCGGCGCAGTTTCGACCGCAGCCTGCAGCGTGTCCGACGAACGGGCGGTATCTAATCCCGCGGTCGTCGCCTCGCCGGATTCCAGATCGACATACCAGTCCGCGTCGGGCGTCTCCGTAACCTCCAGCGCGATCAGTACTTCGCCGTCGGGGTCGCAAATTTCTTTTTCGCTGGCGGCGCGCAGCAGCGCGCAATCTTCACCGACCACCGCCGAAATCGCGTGGTCCGTCGTGCTCTTGCCGGTGGTCGCAAAACTGACGCCGTTAGCCGCGAGAGACGCGACCGCAACGGCTGGCGGCACCGCGCAACCTGATAGAAACAGCATTGCCAAAAGCGCCGGGACCGGGAATTGCATGGCCGAACTCCTGTTTACGGAGAATGACAGCCATTATGGCCTCGGGAAATTAATGATGGGTTAAGCAATAAGTATATAATAGTAATTATTTGGATATAAATCTGTGTATATTTCAACGTTATAGAGATAGTCACATGGAAAATTCCAAATACTATAGTTTTATAAAACAATCATTTAAAATTTACGCGCATATGAAATTACAGCCCGCGCGTAAACCGTCTCCAACCCTTGGGTAAACTAGCGCTGGTGATATTCAATAGTACGTGCGCGCGAACGTCTGGTTCGAAAAATGACGCCGGAGTTCACCTACCAGTGATCGACGATGTTCATATAGAGACGATCCAATCGCGCATGCTTTATCTCGGTGTAATAAGCGTCTGACAAACTACCGCCGATCTTGTTTTCGAGTGCGATTAGTAGCTGCACGACAAAATCATAGGAGCGGTATACGTCGTGCAATATGCAGGCGGCGACCGCTAATTCCTCGGGCGATAGTTTTTCCGGCGCTTCGAGAATTTCTCGTTTCAAGAAGAGCGCATCGGCCCAGAGAACTTGGGAGTACGACTTGCCACCCGACCGATTGAAGCGCATGGGCCCGATCGCCCGTCCTTCGACGTCCATCATCTTGTGAAATTGAAAACCCTGTTCTCTTAAAAATATATCCATGTCGCTGAACAGCGGCTGATTTTTATAAATCTGCACGAATTCGACTTCGCTTTCGATGATAAGCACGGACTGGAGCGTGCGGGTTGAACCCCGCAATACATCAAGTTCGGCGCCTTGCACGTCGAGTTTTAAAAAATGGGGCGATGCGACGTCGCAGACATCGTCTAGCCGCGCGGTTGGTACCGAGACCTGGTCTTCGAGCTTGTAAGGACCAACACCTTCTTCTTGCCACCAACTGAGTTGTCGAAACCGCCGAACCACCGTCGGGTCGGGCTGATAGAGCGAGGATAATTGGCGCGCTCGGGTCAGTTGAAGTGTCTGCTGGTTTCCATCGGCCAGAATGTCCGACCGGCAGGTCAATTCGACGTTTTCGCGCTGATATATCTCGGGCTGCGCGCGCGCCTCGGGATCGTATTTTTCAATTCTCAGATTGTAGTGCTCTGCCAAACCGGCGTAGCGGTCCGGCGTGTTATAGACCGCACCGCCGACATCGATGACCTTGATCAGTTGCGGGTTAATCGGAACGATCTCGCCGAGGTTTTTCATATCCTGGTCCAAGTAAAGGCATGGCAATATTGGCGAACTTTTTGTGCCCAGGGGCAGGGGACCGAAATCGCCATTGTCAGCTTCCGTCGGCCTGATAGTTAAATTTTAGCGGCTGGCCGAGATAGCGGTTATGGCTGTGGTGGACCTCAAGGAAACTGGCGTTGCGCGCCGCCGGTTTATAGAGGTGGAACGACTTCATAAGGCCGAGCGTGGCGGCGCTTTCCAGCGGGCCGCCAAAGGCGGTGTCGTAATCGAGGAAATGGGGGGCATCGCACCAAGCCCGCATTTGTCCTTCGTTGAGAAAATAGCATCCGGAATGGGGATTGTTGGTTTTCTCGAAGCGGATTTCATGGCCCATGACCTTGCCGCGGATACGGTGCCGGTGGTCGATGTTTTGCCACCGGCTGGCGATCGCCGGTGAAATACCGCCGTCGATGTATAGCTTGTTATGTTCTTCGCCAACGGCCAGCTCGAAGCGGTTGGGGAGTAGGACGGCATCGGCGGGCGCATGGGACGCGAACCAGGATAATTTGGTGAAAAAATCCGCATCTTGCAGGATGAGATCGTCCTCCAAGTAGCAATAGAAGTCGAAATCGCCGAGACGGTCCCGCAACAGTTTCTGGCATTCGAAGCCGAGGTGCATTCCCTCCGCATCGGTCGGCGCGTGTTCATAATAGTCTGTTGATAGGCCGAGTTCGCCCAACAGATGCTGGTCGCCGGTGGTCGCGACCATAACCTGAACATTGTTTGTCTTGTCGACATTGACCGGTTCGAGAACCGTTCGGCCGGTCTGAATGAGCTTTGCCTGGTTGTCGCCAAAATGCTGATGTAGGGCGGTGATGGTGTTGCGTAAGCTCTGTAAGCGGGCCTGCGCATTGGGACCGGTCGATCCGTAAAACGCGCCTCCGCCGGGATCGAAGAAATGAGCAATGGTAAATAGCAGGTTCATGTTTGAAATTCCGGATGACATATTTTATCGCGCGCCAGTCGGACCAAAATAGCCTTCGCCGCACCGTCATGGGTGACGGTATCTGTCGTCTTCTCGACCATCTCTAGGATTTACCTCATTGCGTGAACCGCTTGATTTTAGCATGGCAATCGGCGGGCGACAGGGTTGCCTCGACACCGTCAATGTTCAGGTTCGATGGACTTTCCACCAAATCGCACATAGCATTTCGATGCGATGAAGCATTTGGACCGTCTGTGGCATGGCGAGCTGGCGCTCCAAGATGCGTTTTGGAATTGGGCCGTTATTGGTGGCCTTGCCATCAACCTGGCGTCCAGCGCGGCGTTTCTTTTCCTGATCATGTTTGAACAGACGATTGCGGCGGTCATCGTCGGTTACGGCTTTTCCCTGCCGTACAATTTCGCCGTTTCGGTGGGCGTGTGGCGGTCCGCCGAGCGCTTTGAGGGGGAGCGTCGGTGGGCGGAATATGCGCAGATGGGCACCGTTATTGGCATGATCCTACTCAGCATCACGTGACGATCCGGTCGCTTTGCTTGAGACCGGTTTCGTTTTTAGTCCAGTTTTATCTAATTAGCCTGACTGGCGTTAATTGATTCGCAAGGCCGTTGGAGCGAGCATGTCACGATAATCGTGACCGCTTTCGCGATCCACCTCTCGGGCGCGCCATGAAACTGCTAAGCCAGTCCCACTTTTTCGAGCTACACGGCGACAAGTTCGTCTACCGCCCCACGCCGTTTAGTATGGGCTTCTCGGTTTCGGCCGAGGAGAAAGACCGATTGCACGGCCAATTGGAGCGTCTTGGGCGGCGGGTTTTGACCGAGGCGATTGTCGCGATGGCGGCGGTTGTGGTGGCGTTTTTCATCGAGACCTCAATCGGATCGTCGCCAACGCCGTGGTTCCTGGTCGCCGCCATCCTCGCTGTGGCGCTGCTTTCGCTAACCGCTTTTCATCGGCAACGTCGTATCGTCGGAGCAACGTTCGGCGATAGACGTCCCGACGTTGGCCGTTTGCCTCTACGCCAAGCATTAACCCGCCCACGGCCGGTTTTCGCCAAGCGTTACACTCTCCGCATTTTGCATGGCGTGATCGGTATGCTTTTACTGGTGATTGTTGCGGTCGATGCCCTGGCGCTCTTCCCCATAATGGCCGCGTTTCGCTCGCGCCGATACGCCGACGGGCTGGCCGATCATGAAGCCATTGCAGAGATGCTGTCCTTGACCCTCTACAACCCTCAATATTGGGCGATCGTGGCGGGAATGAACGTCATCTTGCTGTTGTTTGTCGGCCTTATGGTGATGGAGAATCGGCGTTTGCGCGCGCTGCCCGATTTGGACGCGCCCGCTTCCCGGAGAACAAGCGATTAAACAAACGCGTCCGAATGCAAAACGGCGGTTCCTGGGAACCGCCGTTTGCGTTTGGATTTTGCCCACCAGCGTGGTGCCGGTGTGTTGATCCGAAATTATGATTTGGGCGGAATCGTGGCTCTGGCGGCGACTGCGCCGGTGTCGCCATTGGCGATCAGGTAGACGTTGCCGTCCTTGACCACGATATAGCAATGCTCGTTGCCGTCGTGGATCTTGGTCCAGGTGGCGCAATAGCCGTTGGCGTTCACCTTGTAGACGCCGGTGTCAGTGAAACCGCCGTTATTGACATCGATTGACGATTTACCGTCGGCGCCATAGGCGATGACCATGATATTGCCGTCGGGTGAGATCGCCCGCACGGTTTGCCCGACCAGGTCTTTCATGGCGGTATCGGCAGACGCCTGACCGGCAAGAAATACGAACCCAAGCGTGGCGATGGCTGCGGTAATTTTTTTCATTGAACTCCCCCTGTTAATTTTTATCAAACGCCCGGTCGCCGGGGCAATTTGGATAGATTTTGGGACCTTATTGCGACCCCCGTTGAGGGCAACCCGTAGTTGCTGTCAAAACCGTGCCAGAACCGTTCGACACTGGCAACGATCTAATGTGGTTAACGGGTCACGTGAATTTGACAAATCCCGTCCGGCCCGCTTCATTACCGGCCATGTCAGGAAGCTCGATTGCCACCCTCGCCGACGGCGCCTTGTACGCCTTGCAGAACAGCTACGAACTAAACGGTTGGATCAGCTCGCATCCCCATAGCGCGCGCGGCTATACCGCCTCGAGCTGTTATCTGCTGAAGCAGGACGATGGCGCGGTGCTGCTCGATACCGGCTATGCGGTCCATGAGGGCGTGATACTGGAACAGCTCGGTGAGCTGCTCGACCCCCAAACGCCGCTACATCTGTTCCCCCTGCGGATCAATGAATTCATGTCGGTGTGCAATGCCATGCCGATCGCCGAGCGCTTCAACGTGGTCGCCTGTTATGCGCCGATACCCGACATCGCCTGCTGGCTCGATTTCAACTGGGACGGGCGCGACGGCAACAATGCCGCGCCCTTGAATATCGAAACCGCCTTGCTCGACCCCAAGGGCCAACTGCAGGTCGGCCAAAGTGGCGCCCGCCCGATCGAGGCGTTCAGCGCGCCGATCCGCCTGATCAACACCAGCTGGATCTATGACGGCGCCACCCGCACCCTGTTTACCTCGGACATGTTCACCCATATCTGGCACGACACGCCCGAGGGGCCCTGGAGCATCACCGCCGCTGACGATACGACGACGGTCGAGCAGGTGCGCTCGTTTCTGCTCAACACCCGCTACTGGTGGCTGGAGGGTGCGGCGATCGACCCGCTGCGCCAAGAGGTGGCCGCGGTGTTCGAGCGCTACGATATCGAGACGATTGCACCCGGCTATGGCTGTATCCTGCAGGGCAGCGATCTGGTCGAGCGGCAATTCTCGGTGCTCGACGACGCGCTGCGCAGCCTCGATAAATCGCAAGCCGCGTCGCAATATGTCGCCCGCGGGATGGAGAGATAGACTATGGCAGCGAAAAACACATTGCCGCGCGAGCTGGCCCCCGGCGTCTTCTGGTTGGGCGACTGCTTGGAGCAGCCGTTCCGCGGCAAGGTCTACCATTCCTATAACGCGGCGTTCCTGATCGTCGGTTCGGAGGCGTCGATGCTGATCGAGACCGGCCACCCGAAGGATTTTCCGGTCATCGAGGCGCAGATGGATAAAGTGCTGACCGCCGACGTGGCGCCGCTCAAACACTTGTTCATTACCCACCAGGAGACGCCCCATTCCGGCGGTTTGGGCCGGGTGCTGCGCCGCTGGCCCGAGATCACCATCCACGGCGATATTAGCGATTACCATCTGGCGTTCCCCGAACATGTGCATCTGTTGCGGCCGATGGAAGTGGGCGACGCGATCGATCTTGGCGGCCGCCAGTTCGTTGCTACCGAGCCGATCATTCGCGACATGCGTACGTCCATGTGGGGCTTCGATACTGGCCAGCGGGTGCTGTTCCCCGGCGACGGCTTCGCCTATAGCCATTATCACTGGGACGGCCATTGCGGGCAGGTGGCGGAAGAGGCGGAATCGCTCGATCTGGTGGACGTCTCGGCGGTGTTCGCCGAGCGGGCGCTCTATTGGACCATGTTCGCCGACATGCAGATTTACGTCGACCGGCTAGAGAAGTTGCTGGTGGATCTCGACGTTGCGGTGATCGCACCGACCCACGGCCTGCCGGTGACCGATCTGGCGCTGACCGTGCCCAAGGCGATGGAGGGGTTGCTCGCCGGCAAGGATCTGGTGCTGTCCCAAGAAGCGACCGCGACTATGTTCAATCAACCAGAACCTGTTCATTGATGCGCACTATGCCGCAATACCTCATCCTGAGCCTGTCGAAGGATCGAGGTGTTGCGCCGCTCATGCTTCGACACGCTGAGCATGAGGTTCTATCTTTTCGATGCTGAGGCACCGATATTAGTTGGCCGGATGACCGGCATTAAAGGGGAGAGAGAAGATGCCGATTGCCAAGGTGCGGGGTCTCAATATCAATTACGAAGTCATCGGCGATGACGGGCCCTGGGCGACATTGATCACCGGCGGGCGGCGCGGCTATGCCGAATTCGTACCCCTGGCGCAGAAGATCGCCGCCGAGGGGTTTCGGGTTCTCATGCATGACCGGCGCAACACCGGCGCGTCGGATATCTCCTTCGATGGGCAGGATGTGGAAGAGGCGACCTGGGCCGACGATTTGCACGAGCTTTTGTCCCAGCTCGACGCCCTGCCGGCCTTCATTGGCGGCGCGTCGTCAGGCGCGCGCACGGCGATCATGTTCGGTCTGCGCCACCCCGAAGCGGCTAGCGGGCTGTTGTTGTTCCGGGTCACCGGCGGCGCCTTTGCCGCTGAACGCCTGCCGGAGAATTATTACAACCAGTTCATCCGCATGGCCGAGGCTGGCGGCATGGAAGCCATTTGCGCCAACGAGGAATATGGCGCGCGGATCGCCGCCAACCCGGCCAACGGCGACAAATTGTCGAACATGGACCCGGCCGATTTCATCGCCGCCATGTCCCATTGGCGCGATCTGTTTGTCGCCGGCAAAGACCTGCCGGTGTTCGGGGTCAGTGAAGCCGAGCTTAACTCGATGAAAATGCCGGTCGTCATTATCCCCGGGAACGACAAAGTCCACGATTCGACCGCCGGGCGCATCGTCCATGAAATGATTCCCGGCAGCGAAATTCACCGCTTGCCAATCGAGGATCAGGACCAGCCGCTCGTGCCGTTCGAAGAGTGGGCGCCGCACGAGCCGGAGATCACCAGCGTTTTCACCGGCTTCATGAACCGCCACACCGGGTAAGTGGCTTACGCCGCGTCGGCCTTGCGCGCGTGAGCGGCGTCTTTCTTGGCCCAATAGTCCGGCGATTGCTTGGTCTTTTCGTGGGCTTCGGCGGTCTCCGATCCTGGGCGCAGCGACGCATCGGTGCCGGCCAGCACTTGGTGGTGGTCGATGTTCAGGGTGCGCAGCCAGCGCTGCTGGCCCATGGTGATGGCGACGAAGAACCCCATCTCGACGATCTCGGGCTCGCTGTAATGGGCGTTTAGCGCGTCCCACAGGGCGTCGTCGGTTTCCAGATCCCACACGATGGCCTCGGTGTAACGTAGGGCCGCTTTCTGGCGGTCGTCATAGCGGGTCGAGGACTCGAAGTTCAACAGATCGAAATAATCGTCTTCGACCAGGCCCTTTTGGGCCGATTGGATCGAGCGCTGATTGCCGCAAAATTCGCATTTCACCGAGTGGGACACATAGACCCGGCACAACTCCTTGATGGTGTGGTCGCACACCCCATTGTGGAAGACGTCGCGCCAGGTGTTGGCGAACGACCAGAAAGTGGCCGGCACATGGGCGCGGATCGCCTGGCTTTCCGGGCGCGGCGTGCCGACGGTGCGGCAGCGCTCGAATTCGGCCAGCATGTCCGGGTCGTCGACGGAGGCGGGGTCGACGTAGCTAATGCGTTGCTTTTGCATGGCGCAATCGCTCCTTTGTCATGGGGTGGGGTTGGCTGGTATCTTCAAGCCCCGCATCGGACCCGTCAAGTAACGAGCCGGTGCGGTAACGAACGAGAGCAAAATGGCGAATAAGAACAAGAATGAAAATGGTGCCAACTCAACAAGTCTAACAGAGTTCGATGCGGTCATCGTCGGCGCGGGTTTTGCCGGCATGTACACATTGCACCGGCTGCGCGGCATGGGACTTTCGGTGCGGGTTATCGAGGCCGGCAGCGATGTCGGCGGCACCTGGTATTGGAACCGCTATCCCGGCGCGCGCTGCGACGTGGAGAGCATGCAATATTCCTACCAATTCTCCGAGGAACTACAGCAGGAATGGGAGTGGAGCGAACGCTACGCCACCCAACCGGAGATCCTGCGTTATGTGGACCATGTCGCCGAGAGGTTCGATCTCCGCCGCGACATCCAGTTCGACACGCGGGTCACCGCAGCCACCTTCGACGATCGGACCAGTCGCTGGCGCATCGAAACTGACGATGGCGGGCAGTTTTCAACGGCCTATTGCGTCATGGCGACGGGCTGTTTGTCGTCGGCCAACCGGCCCCAATTCGACGGCCAGGATAGCTTTACGGGGCCGATCTATCATACCGGCCATTGGCCCCATGAAGGTGTCGACTTCACCGGCCAGCGGGTCGCCGTCATCGGCACCGGGTCGTCGGCCATCCAGTCGATCCCGGTCATCGCCGAACAGGCTGCGCAGCTGATCGTTTTCCAGCGCACGCCGAACTATACGGTGCCGGCCCATAACGGTCCGCTCGACCCGGCGGCGGTGGCCGAGGTCAAGGCCGACTATGCCGGCTTCCGGGCGCGGGCAAAACGGACGCCGACGGGTAATTTATTTGAAGTGGGCGGTCGGTCGGCCCTGGCGGTGTCGGCGGAAGAGCGCGAACGCGAATATGAAGCGCGCTGGCGGGCGGGCGGACTGCCGTTCTTGGCGGCTTATGCCGATATCATGTTCAACCCGGTGGCCAATCGCACCGTGGCGGATTTTGTCCGCAATAAAATTCGCGCCATTGTAGATGACCCCACCGTCGCCGATATGCTGGCGCCGCGAAATATCATTGGCTGCAAACGTATCTGCGTCGATAGCGGCTATTACCAGGCCTTCAACCGCGACAATGTTAGCCTGGTCGATATCAGCGAAACCCCGATCGAGATGATCACGCCGGAAGGCGTCAGCGTCGCTGGCCAGGTCTACGAATTCGACGCCATCGTGTCGGCCACTGGGTTCGACGCGATGACCGGCGCGCTGCTCAATATCGATATTCGCGGCAGTGGCGGCCTGGCTTTGCGCGATAAATGGCAGGACGGCCCGGTTGCCTATCTCGGCCTGGCGCTGGCCGGCTTTCCCAACCTGTTCACCATCACCGGGCCGGGAAGCCCCTCGGTGATTTCCAACATGCTGCCGGCGATCGAGCAGCATGTGAACTGGATCACCGATTGTATTGGGTATATGCGCGATAAAGGTCTAGCGCGCATCGAGGCCCAGCCGGACGCCGAGGCGGCGTGGGTCTCTCATGTCGGCGAGGTCGCTGATATGTCCCTGCGCTCGTCCTGCAGCTCGTGGTATGTCGGCGCCAACGTGCCCGGCAAACCGCGGGTCTATATGCCCTATATCGGCGGTGTCCCGGTCTATGCGCAAAAATGCGAACAGGTCGCCGCCGCCGGCTATGAGGGCTTCGCGCTGTCCTAAAACACGGGGGTGTCCCCGCATGCTTCGACAAGCTCAGCATGAGGCGTTTTTAGGGTCGCAATGTTTCACCCAGAGCCCTCACCCTGAGCCTGTCGAAGGGCGAGGGCTTCGCGCTGTCTTAGTCGTCGAGCTCTTCGTAATAGCGAAAGATGCCGTGCGTGTTGAACGGGATGCGCTGCTCGGATTCTGTATAAGCGCGAATCCGCGGTCGTTCGGCGACACGTGCGTGTAGCGCCAGGGTCAGTGGGTAATTGGGCTCGACCCGCGTCATGGTGTTGGGGAACGCATAGCGCAGCCCTTCGATGATCTGAAACAGCGACAAATCGACATAAGTTAGTCGCCCGCCGACCAGGTGTTTGCGGCTCGACGGGTTTTGGCTCAGCACCCGCTCCATATAGCCCAGGAATTTCGGCAAGCGCTCCGATTTAAAGTTCTCGGTGCGGCGCAGCGCCTCGTCGCGTTGGTCCTCATAGTAGAAACTTTTTGCCAGCGGGTGGTGGACGTCGTGGGCCTCGACCAGGAAATCGTCGGTGGTGAGCTGCAGTTGATGGGTCCATTCGCGGCCATTGTCGCCGGTGGGCGCCAGTTTGTGGCGGGCGCCGAGGAACATCAGAATAACGGATGTTTGGGCGATCACCCGCTTGCCGGCTTTCAGGATCGGCGGCGCGAAGGGCGGATGTTCGATATCGTCGCCGGTGAGAAAGTCGAACATCGCCGACACGCCGCCGCCTTCGCTCTCCGGCTGGCGCACAACATCGATATAGTCGGCGGCTGCCTCTTCCAGCGCCAGACGGATGAATTCGCCGCGGCCTTGAATGGTCGGCCAATAGTAAAGTTCGTATCGCACGGGTCGCTCTCCGGGTCGCTTCATTTCGGCAAAATGATATACGCCCGCCGACGGGTTGGAAATCACCGACGATCCACGTAAGAAGATCACTGCAATGACATGGCCCTCAGGGTTGCGCCACGCGGCACGAGACCGAAGGCGATTTGGGAGGATTGAATGAAACTTTTATATTTCGATGATTTTAGGTTGGGCATCCTGCGTGGCGACGAGGTGGTGGACGTCTCGGCGGAGGTGCAAGACATCCCGCATATCGGGCCCCATGATTTGATGAACGGCTTGATCGAGCGCTTTGACGACTATCGCGGACGTCTCGAAGCGGCCGCCGCCGCGGGGCCGGGTATCCCGGTTGCCGATGTGCGCATTCGCCCGCCGCTGCCCCGGCCGGGCAATATCGACGCCATGGCGGTCAATTATATGGAAGACGGCACGCTGCCCGAACCGGCGCCGATCAACGCATTTCATAAAGCTTCGAATACAGTCATCGGCGACGGCGATTCCATGATCATGACCGATATTCCGGCGGCTATTTTCGAGGGCGAGGCCGAGCTTGGCCTGGTGATCGGCAAGCACGCCAGCCATGTGGATGCCGCCGACGCCATGGACTACATCTTCGGTTATGTGAATTTCATCGACGGTTCGGCACGGGGCATGCCGCCGGACACCAACGTGTTTTTCCAGGCCAAGTCGCGCGCGACCTTTTCGCCGATTGGCCCCTATCTGGTGACCGCCGACGAAATTGATGATCCGCAAAAGCTGCAGATCCAGCTTTCGGTGAACGGCATCGTGAAGCAGAATTTCAACACCGACGATATGGCCCACAAAATCCCGCGTCTGGTCGAATGGAACAGCTCGATCCATGACCTCGAGCCCGGCGATATCATCGCCAGCGGCACCAACCATCGCGGCCTGAATGCGTTCCAGGACGGCGACAAGGTAGAGCTGGAAATCGAGGGATTAGGCCGGCTGCACATAAATATTCAAGACGATTTGAAACGCACATGGTCCAGAGATACCCGCTCGGAGCATGTGGAGAAAGGTCTCGAAGGACGGTTCACGCCGCAACTGACCGGAAAATACGCGTCGGGGAGTTGAGCCGGCGGAAGGCCGATGACATCGTCGGGGCCAGCGGGCTCGAACCCGGTTCGCGGCATTTTGAGCATGATCGCCGGTGGCGGCGCGCTAACCGTCAGCGATGCCGCTACCAAGTGGCTCACGGCCTCGCTGCCGATTGGCGAGATTTTGTTCATACGCGCGCTGGTCGTCGTAATCATACTTTTGCTGGTTGTCTGGCGCAGCGGTTCAATGGACGGCTTGCGCATCGGCCGTTGGCGCAATGTCGGCACCCGCGCGGTTCTGGCGGTGGGGTCGACCTTCCTCATCGTCACCTCGTTGTCACTGTTGCCGCTCAATGAGGTGATCGCGATCCTCTTCGTGGGGCCGCTATTCGTCGTTTTGCTGTCGAACCCCTTATTGGGTGAGCGGGTCAGCATTCACCGCTGGCTGGCGGTGCTGACCGGGTTTGCCGGCATGTTGATTATGGTGCGGCCAGGGTCGGCGGCCTTTCAGCTTGCCGCGCTGTTGCCGGTCGCGGCCGCCATGGTCGCCGCCACCCGCGATATCGTGACCCGGCGGATCAGCAAGGAAGAAACCTCGAAAGCGATCCTGTTCTATTCCATGGTCGCGCTCACCCTGGCGGGGCTCGCCACTGCGCCGTTCGGCTGGACTCCGGTCGACGCCGAGCAACTGGCGATTGCTATCTTTACCGGCCTGATGTTCGGCCTCGGTCATTATCTCATTATCGAAGGCTATCGCTATGCCGAGGCCAGCATTGTCTCGCCCTTTCGCTACGCCAACCTGATCTGGGCAGTGCTATTGGGCTATCTGCTGTGGCGTGAAATTCCCAGCCAATGGGTGCTGTTGGGGACGCCGTTGGTGGTCGGTAGCGGGCTTTATATCTTGCTGTACGAGCGGTCGCGCCAGTCCCGGGCCGGCTAGGCGGTTTCCAGCATAGGGTGGGCGGCTTTGGCGTCTGCTGTGACGTCGCGCCACATCAGCATGACCGCCGGTTGGCCTTGCCAGACGAACGGCGCGCCGGAGCCCTCGCAGTAAAAATAGGTGCCGTCGAAGCGCCGTCGGCGCACCTTGATGGACGGGGCGGCGCCCTCCATGTCGTCGGTCATTGTGGCCCGATTGTTCTCGACCAAATGCAGGTCGTCGGGGTGAACCAAACCCAAAGTCGATTCGTAAAGCAGATCGGCTTCGCTCTCTGCGCCAAACATCTTTATGGCGGCGGGGTTGGCGTAGACAATCCGGTCTTCGATCCGAATTACGATAGCGACCGGCGATAGGTCGGCGATGCGCCGGTAACGCCGCTCGCTCTCGCGCAGGCGCTCATCGGCCTCAACCTGGTCGGAAATGTCGCGGCGCATAGACATGACCGCAGCCTGGCCTTGCCACATATGATTGGTGCCCGAGCCGTCGGTCATGACGTAAGTGCCGTCGACGCGACGCATGCGCGCGCGCACCAATGGTAGGGGCTCATTGGGTTCCCGTTGCAGCTTGGTCCGGTTACCCTTGACCGCAGTATGATCACCAGGGTGATACAGCGATAACATCGACTGTCCGACGATGTCCGCCGCGCTTTCAGCGCGCAGCAAAGTCACGGCGGCGGGGTTGGCAAAGACGATTTCATCTTCGATGCGCACGAAGATGGCAATCGGCGAATTTTCGGCGATTGACCGGTATCCCGCCTCGGTTTCCTGCAAAGCTTTTTCCGCGTTTACAGCGTCGGTGAGATCGACGTGCGAGACCACCAGATGGCCGTTTTTACTGAGGCGACTGCGCCGCTGAATCCATAGCCCGCCTTCAAATTCAATGACGCTGGTCTCGTCTCGGTTGCGATTTTTGGGTTCAGTGCGTTGCTGTAACCATTGCTCGAACGTGACTTTGCCTTCCGCGACATCAACCGCCTGCCGGCTGTGGCTAATCACTTCTACGCGCGGCATACCGCGGCGCAGCACCTTTTCAGGAACTTGCATGAGTTCAACGAAGCGTTTGTTCCAGGCAACCAATCGGTTTTCCTTGTCGAACACGACGTAAGATTCCGTGGTATCGGACAACTTCAGCCAATCGCCGCGCGCTGCCTCGAATTCGTCGAAAAGCCGTTTATGCTCACGCTCTGCCTTGAGGACCGATAGCAGCTGACTATGGGCAACCCGCGCGGAGTTTAGCATGACGCCGAGCAGCAGCACCCCCAGGAGACCAAGCGTGATATAGGCGCCGTCGCTGCTCGCCAGCCAAAATCCGATAAAAGGGGTGAAGCTCAAAATAATGAAGCTATAAATCGCTGTCGGAACTGCCGACATGGTACTGATGCCGCCGACGGCGACAGCAGCGACGGCGATCGCGGTGAAAAATTCGAGTGATTGCGGCAAGTACAAGTTGCTGAATATCGCAAGAACACCCCACAGCGCGCCGGCGACGGCCTTATAGATGATCGCCTGAGCCAGCGGGGTACGTGTGTTCTCCGCCGAATCGTCGATATCCCAATATCGCTTTAGTCGCCCCATGGAAACGACGGCAACGGTTATTTGCGCCGCCGCCCAGGGGAGTAAATATGATTTGGGGACGTGGTTCCAAATCACGGCGGTGACGGCGAATGTGACCACAAATGTTGCCATCGCGCCGACATTCTGATGCGACGCGAAATGCCGCAATAAGGCGGCATCGAACATCCTAAGTGCGGGCGATTTCCCGGAATTCTGTATTTTGTTGGTCAAACCCAGAGCTGCCGATTGTCGATGCTAATTCGTCGCTGCGCACCTTAAGGCGGTAGGGTTAAGGGAATATTGAGAGGTCTTAACGGTGCCTTACAGATCGTAAGTATTCGACAAGGTGCCGATACCGTCGATGATGACATCGATGGTCGCGCCCGGCTTCATCGGCAACGCGCCGGGGCCGGTCCCGCAGGCGATAAGGTCGCCCGGGTGCAGCGTCATCGCTTGCGAAAGCTGGCTGACGATCTCCGCCGGCTGCATGAACAGATCGCTGACCGGGTAATTTTGCCGTTCGCGCCCATTCAGCTCGGCGCGGATTGTGGCGCCGGAAATGTCGGTCTCGGTGGCGATCGTCGGTCCGAAGGCGCCGAACGTGTCGAAACCCTTGGCGCGCGACCATTGGGCAAAGCTGGGGTCGGCATCGAGAAGCTGCAGCGCGGTGACATCGTTGACGCAGGTATAGCCGAAGATCGCGCCGGCCGCCGCGGTGACATCGGCGTCCTTGCATTCGGTGCCGATAACGATGCCAAGCTCGGCCTCGTAGATCACCCGCCCGTCATAGGCGGCTGGTTTGCCGATAACCCCGCCGGCCGGCAGATAGGTGTTCGGCGGCTTGATGAAAAACAGCGGATATTCCGGTTGCGCGAGGCCCTGTTTTTCGGCCGCCGAGCGCGAATTGTTCCATAACGCAATCAGCTTGCTTGGCGTGCACGGCGTTAGCAGCGTGGCGTCGCCCAGAGCGATCGTGTCACCGGTCGGTGTCGCGCCGGCGAACATATCGCCGTCGCAGACCGTGATCGTCTCGCCGTCCAGCGTGCCGAAACCGGCTGCGCCGTCCCGTTCGAACCGTATCCAATGCGCCATGTCGTCCCCCGTTTATCCTAGCGCCAGAGAATTAAACCGTTCGACCCCACTGTTCAAACCATAAGCCCCGGTCTGCTCTTCCAAATGCGTTAAAAATGGGCGAGTAAAGAGCATGCGGAATTTTGAAATGCCCGGCCGGTCGGCGGCCTACGGAGCCAACGGCATGGCCGCCACATCCCATCCCCGCGCCACCTTGGCCGCGCTCGATACCTTGCGCGCCGGCGGTAACGCCGTCGACGCCGCGGTGGCCGCGATTGCCGTGCATTCGGTGGTCGAGCCGGCGATGACCGGTATCGGCGGCGACTGTTTCGCTCTGTACGCGCCGGCGGGGGGCGACATCGTCGCCTATAACGGCTCGGGCCGCGCGGCGGGCGCGGCAACCACCCAATGGTATCTCGAGAACGGCATTACCGAGATTAGGGCCGACAGCCCCCACGCGGTGACCATTCCCGGCGCCGTCGAGGCCTGGTCGCGCCTGGTGGGTGATCACGGCACCAAGGAGCTCGGCGAATTGTTGACCCCCGCCATCGACCTGGCGGAGACCGGCTATCCCATCCAGCCCCGGGTGGCCTACGACTGGGCCCGGTTCGAGGTTAAACTCAACGCCAACGAAGCGATCCAGCGCAGGTTTTTAAACGAGGGGCGTCTCTACAAAGCCGGTGACATTTTCAAGCAGCCCGAATTGGCGGCGACCTTGCGCGAAATTGCCGCCAAGGGCGCGGATGGCTTTTACAAAGGCCGGGTCGCCGAGGCCATGGTGGCAACGCTAAATGGGCTGGGCGGTTTGCAGACGGTCGATGATTTCGCCAATGCGCGCGGCGACTATTGCGATCCCATCTCCACCACCTACCGCGATCATCAAGTGCTCGAATGTCCGCCCAACGGGCAGGGCTTTATCGCGCTGATCATGCTCAACATTCTCCAAGGCTTCGATCTGGCCGGGCTCGACCCGGACAGCGCGCGGCGACTGCATTTGGAAATCGAGGCTGGCAGGCTCGGTTTTAGGGAACGCGACCGCTATTTCGGCGATCTCAACCAATCCGCCGCCCTCTTGGATTCGTGCCTGACCCAGGACTATGCCGGCCATCAACGCGCGTTGATCAGGACCGACCGGGCCATGAGCCGGGCTGAGGCGGCCACCTTGCCGGCGCAATCCGACACGGTCTATCTGACCGTCGTCGACCGCGACGCCAACGCGGTCAGCTTCATCAACTCGCTGTTCCGGCCCTTCGGCAGTGGGCTGTTGTGCGATGAAACCGGCGTCATGTTCCACGACCGCGGCAGCCTGTTCGTGGTTGATGAGACGAGCGGCAACACCATCGAGCCCGGCAAGCGGCCGTACCACACCATCCTACCGGGCATGCTGGTCCGCGATGGCCGCGCCGACATGCCGTTCGGCGTCATGGGCGGCCAATACCAGCCTTTCGGCCACGTCCATTTGCTGACCAACATCTTGGACTACGGCATGGATGTGCAGCAGGCGCTGGAACATCCGCGGCTGTTCTACCAAAATCAACAGGTGGAGGCCGAAGGCGGCATATCACCCGACGCGGTAGCCGGATTGGAAGCGCTGGGACACACGGTCGTGCCGACGGTGGCGCCCCATGGCGGCGGCCAGGCGATCTGGATCGATTGGGATCGCGGTGTATTCGTTGGTGGGTCCGATCCGCGAAAAGACGGCTGCGCGCTGGGGTATTAGAGGGAAATCGCAGCTGGCGGCCTCGTCCTTCGAGACACCCGCCGCTGGCGGGCTCCTCAGGATGAGGCCGAAGGCTCGGTAGGAGGAATTCCTCATCCTGAGGGCGAGCGTAGCGAGTGTCTCGAAGGACGAGGAATTCCGATTCCAGCCCTGTGGTATCAATGAGCTAAGGGTCATAATAGGCGCGTAACGAAACGGGGGGCAGAAATGGCATTCGATCTAATCGTGCGTAAGGCGCGTATCGCCGGCGCGGCGCCCGATGCGCCAGCCAGCAATATTGGCGTTCAAGACGGCCGCATCGTGGCGATCGAGACCGGCCTCGCCGGCGATGGCGAGGAACTCGATGCCGGCGGTTGCCTGGTCTCCGCCGGGTTGATCGAGACCCATATCCACCTCGATAAGTCGCGCATTCTCGACCGCTCTTCGCCGTCGCCCGACCGCGGGATGGACCATATGAAGCGGGTCGCGGCGGTCAAACCCAGTTTCACGGTCGAAGATGTCTATGCGCGCGCCGCGGCGTCGTTGGAATCCCTGCTGATCAACGGCGTCACCCACATGCGCACACATGTGGAACTCGATCCCAATGTCGGCATGCGGAGTTTCGAGGCATTGCAGCAACTGGCCAAGGATTATGCCTGGGCTATCGACCTTGATTTATGCGTGTTTATTCAAGAGGGGTGGAGCGGCGTGCCCGAAGCAGACGTCAATCTGGTCAGCGGGCTGGATCAGGGCGCGCGGGCGATCGGCGGTGCCCCCAGCTACGACACGGATGGGCCGGCGCAGATCGACAGAATCTTCGAGCTGGCGCGCGACTATGATGTGGATGTCGATATCCATCTCGATATCGGTCCCAGTTTCGAGCATCTCGATATCTACCAGGTCTGTAAGCTCACCGATAAAATCGGCTGGGGCGGACGGGTCGCCGTCGGCCATGGCTCGAAATACGCGTCCATGCCGCCGGCCGAACTGGCCGATCTGGGCAAGCTGTTGGCCGATACCGGCGTCACCGTGACCGTGCTGCCGGCGACCGATCTATTCACCCAAGGCCGCCATCTCGACCATAGCGTGATCCGCGGCGTCGCCGACGCCAACGCGCTGGTCGAGCACGGCGTGAATTGCTGCCTGTCGACCAACAATATCCTCAACCCGTTCACCCCCTTCGGCGACGGTTCGCTGGTGCGTATCGCCAATATGTACGCCAATGTGGCGCAACGCGGCACCAGCGACGAACAGGCCGAGATATTCGAAATGGTCAGCGGGCGGCCGGGCCGGCTGCTGCGCCGCGACGATTACGGGATCGCGGTCGGTAATCGCGCCGACATGGTGATCTGGGACGCGCCGTCGACCGCCGATGTCATCGCCACCAACGCGCAGCCGCTGTTCGGTTTCAAGGGCGGCCGGCGGACCTTCTCCCGGACCCGGGCCGAGCTCCATCGGCCCTAATGGCGCGGCGGCCCCTAAGATGATCGCCGAATGATCGCGGCCAAGGGGCTGACCGGCCTCCTCAGCGATCCCGCTTACTTGCGGGTCTGGCTGGTGGGCGTGTTCAGCGGCGTGGCGCGCTGGCTCGAACTGCTGGTGGTTGGCGTCTACGCCTTCGATACCACCGGGTCGCCATTTCTGGTGGCGCTATTGGTGATATTGCGTATGCTGCCGCTCGCCGTGCTGGGCTCGGTGGTCGGCACCTTCGCCGACCGGGCGCCACCGCGGCTGTTGTTGCTGATCACCATGGCCGCCGCCCTGATGGTGTCGACGGCGGTGTTTCTGATCTTTCTCGTCGGCCTCGACCAATATTGGATCGTCGCCACGTCGAGTTTCATTTCCGGCGTGGTATGGACCACCGATATGCCTTTGCGGCGGCGGTTGTTGGGCGACATCGCCGGTATGGAACGGATTGCGCCGGCCATGAGCCTGGATAGCGCGACCAATAATGCGACGCGCATGTTGGGCCCGTTATTTGGTGGCGTGCTGTTCCAATGGCTCGGGCCGGCGGGCGCCTTCGCGCTCAGCGCTACCATGTACGCGCTGTGCGTGGTCTTGCTACTGGGCTTGCCGGCGATCACCGCGGGTGATGCGGTCAAGCGCGAAGCCACCCGCGCGTTGCGCGATTTCCAGGAGGTATTCGCGTTCATCGCGCGTGACCGCGATGTCATGCGCATTCTGCTGGTCACCATCGTTTTCAATGTGTGGGGCTTTCCGTTCATCTCGATGATCCCCGTGGTCGGCCGCGAAGTGCTGGAGATCAGCGCCGGGTGGATCGGCGTTCTGGCCGGTCTGGAAGGCGGCGGGGCGTTCACCGGCGCCTTGATCATCGCCTTGGGGTTTCGCGGCGGCGGTTTCCGCAAGCTCTATTATTTCGGCATGCTGGGCTATCTGATCTTCGCCTTCCTCGCCGGCTGGATGGGATCTGCCGCGCCCATGGGTGTGGTGCTATTTTTCGTCGGCCTGATGGCGGCGGGTTTCTCGACCATGCAGAGCACGCTGATCTACAGTGTGGCGCCGCCGGAAATGCGGGGCCGCTTGTTCGGCGTATTGGTCATCTGCATCGGCACCGGGCTCATCGGTTTCGCCAATATCGGCCTCATGGGTGAATGGTTCGGCGGGTCGGCGGCGATCCGCATCGTCGCGGCGGAAGGCTTGATCCCGCTTATCCTCATCGGTGTCGGCTGGCGGCAACTGTGGGATCGCGGTAGCGGATGACGGCGAAGATGGCCTAGGATACCGATCGCGGTTCGGAACAGGTTAGGGACCGTTGACGGGGCAAGGGGTGATGGTGAACGCAGAGCACGATATCCAAGTCACGCCGTTGGGCGAACATCTGGGCGGCGAAATCGCCGATCTCGATGCCAAATCGATCGGCGCCGAACTTTCCCTCGACGCCGTGAAATCGTTGCTCTTCGAAAATCAGTTGCTCTGCTTCCGCGACCAGAACCTGACCCTGCAGGAATTGCTCGACTTCACCCGCCTGTTCGGCGATCCCGACCCCCATGTCTTGCAGCAATTCGCGCTGCCCGGTTATCCGGACATCGTCGTGCTTTCCAATATCGTCGAAGACGGACGCCCCTTGGGCAACCGCAAGGAGGGGTTTGGCTGGCACACCGACCTCACCTATATGGCGCGGCCGGCGGCTTACACGATCCTCTATAGCCTGGAAGTACCGCCGGAAGGCGGCGATACCCTGTTCGCCAGCCTGTACAAGGCCTATGACACGCTCGGCGATGAGGAAAAGGTTCGGCTGCGTCCCTTGAGGGGGCGCTACAGCTATTTGAAGCTGTACGAAAGCCGCAACAATAAGACCCCGCTCACCGCCGAACAGCGCGCCCGCACGCCCGATGTCGCCCATCCCCTGGTGCGTATCCATCCGGAGACCGGCCGCGAGGGCATGTATCTGAACTTAGACGATTGCCTGGGCGTCGAGGGCGACGAGGCGGCCGACGGCAAAGCGCTGGTGTCGCGGCTATTCGACTACACGACAGAGAATTTCCAATACCGCCATCGCTGGCGCGCGCGTGATCTACTGATTTGGGATAATCGCGGCGCGCTGCATACCGCGACGCCTTACGACATGGACCGGCACCGGCGCCTAGTCTACCGCACCAGCGTGCGCGGCGAAGTACCGATCGGTTCGACCTAAGAGCTTAAAGCCGCACCAGCGCCAAGCCCCTCTCTTTTGGGGGGAGGGGTTGGGGTGCTGAGGGCGGACCGTCGCGCCAGTGGCGCGGCGTAAGCCGACCGAAGAAAAAACAATCTAAACTACAACCTTTGGGGCGACTTTCGCCGCGCTTTTGCGCGACGGTTCACCCCAAAGCCCCTCACCCGGCTCGCCGACGCTCGCCACCCTCTCCCGTTGGGAGAGGGTTTAATACCCGGCGCCCTTTCCTAACTAAGTGGACCCCAGGCTAGAGCCGCACCAGCGCTTCGGGCATGGTGCCGCCGGCGTGGAAACCGCCCTCGACGATCTCCGCCGTTTCCAAACTGATTTTCGGAATGTCACCGTTCGCCAGGGCGATGTGGAAGTGGCGATTATCTTGGGTGAACAGGACATGGAACGGTTCTGACGGCAGCGCGACCACCCGCCGGCGGGTGAGATCGGCGGTGTCGAGAATTTCCGCGAAGCCCTGATCGGCCGGCTCGTCATAGGTCGTCACCACCACATAGGCGCCGTCGCCGGAGACGAACGGCCAGCCCGGCACCCCGGTCAATGGCACGGTCTCGATAACCTTGCGGGCCGCGCAATCGATCACGTGGAGCAGGGGGCGGTGGAAATCTCCGACATAGAGCAACGCGCCGTCGGTCGAGACCCGGATGCCCTGCGCGCCGACCGGCAGCGGAATGCGCGCGGTGATTTCCCGCGCCGCCATGTCGATCTCGGTGATCACCGGATATTCCTTGGCCGAGACATAGAGAGTGGCGCCATCGGGTGCGGCGGCGAAGAAATGGCCGGGCACTTCCAGCCAGATCGTGTGCTCGATCTCCCAACTGTCGGGATCGATCACCAGAACGCAGCGGTTGGGATCGACCGTCGCCCAGATCTTGCCGTCGGCGCCGGTGACCAGCGCGTGCGGGCCTTTGTAGAGATTGAGGTCGATATGGCCGAGCAGGTTCATCGCCGCCAGATCGACCACGGCGATTTTGTTGGCCGGCACATTGGGCCCATAATCGGCGTCGCCGTAGAGCGAGACGAAGGCGCGGCCGCCGTCGGCCGATAGGGTCAGCTCGTGGGGCTTGGCGATGCCGCGCTCGCCGACTTCGACCGCCGCGATGATCTCGCCGGTGTCGCCGTCGAGCGCGGTCAGGCTGACATTTTCCTTGACCGTCGCCAGCAGTGTCGCGCGCGCATTGGTGTCAGACATATTTCCTAGGCCTCTGTCGCTTGCGCAATGCGTTGCTCGATCCATCGACCCATGGCGAGCAGGCGTTCGTCGTCGTCGCGGCGCCCGACGATCTGCAGGCCGACCGGCAGTCCCGACGGCCCGGTGAACGCCGGCAGGGACAGGCACGGCAGGTACATCAATGTCCAGATGCGGTTGAACAGTGACGGTTCCATGTTGGCGCGGTCGCGCGGCGCCTCGCCCCGGGTGGCCGGCGTGATCAGCACGTCGAAATCTTCCATAGTTTTGGTCATGGCCGCGCGGGCGACCTCAGCAACGGCATTAGCGTTCTCGTACTGCGCTGGGCTGACATCCTTGGCCTCACGGACGCTTTTTTGCGACCATTCGTTGAGTTGATCGAGATGGTCGCGCGCTTCCATGGCGATCGCGCGAGAATCTTCAGTTACCAAAATATTCGAAAATTCGGCCATCGCCTGGGAAACCTCGGCCGGTGGTTCGATGTCGCTGACCGTCGCGCCGGCCGCCGCTAGGATTTCCGCCGCGCTCGCCAGGGTCGAGACCGATTCCGGCAGAGCCTCGGGCCAATATTCGGTGCGGCACACGCCGACCCGCAGGCCGGCGCCGGCCGGCAAATCGAGCGCGGCCGGGCTTTGCCCCAGCGAGGCCGCCCGCATCAGCGCCACATCGTCGAGTGTACGCGCGAACAGGCCCGGCGTGTCGATCGACGGTTTGGCGTGGCGCACGCCGCCGGTTGGCAGACCGTCGAAGCTGGGCTTGTAGCCGTATAACCCGCAATGGGCGGCGGGCAGGATGACCGAGCCGCCGGTCTGCGACCCGGTCGCCAGGGGCGTCATATAGTCGGCTACGGCGGCCACCGAGCCGCTCGACGACGCGCCCGGCGCGCAGTCGAGGTCGTGGGGGTTGCGCGTTGTCGTGGGGACTGGGTTGGCGAATTCCGTTGTGCGGGTCTTGCCGAGGATCACCGCGCCGGCGTCGCGCAGGGCGGCGACCCAGGTGGAATCGGCGCTCGGGCGGTGGCCCGGATAGATCGTCGTGCCGTATTCGGTCGGCATGTCGGCGGTGTCGTAGATATCCTTGATGCCCACCGGGATGCCATGCAGCAGGCCGCGCGAGATTTCATTGTCGCGCGCGCGGGCCTGCTCCAGCGCCAAGTCCGGGTCGACAAAGGCCCAGGCGTCGAGGTCCGGCTCGCGGGCCGCGATGCGGGTCAGGCAGTCGCGCACCAGCGCTTGGGACGTGATCTCTCCCCGGTCGAGCTTTGCCCGGGCCTCGATCGCGCTCAGCAGGTTCAGCCCGCCGGGGCCGGCTTCGCGTAGGTCCGTCATGACTGACGTTCCCCTCCTTGTTCCGTCCGATCAATCACCGACCTCATCCTGAGGAGCCCTTTCACCTCTCCCTTCGAGACGGGCCTGGCGGCCCTCCTCAGGATGAGGTGAAAGGGCGTCTCGAAGGGTGAAGTTGTTTACGCTCTATCTCGGAATGTAACGCCTATTCGTTGAGGCCGGCCATCAATTCGGCCGGGTCGATGGGCAGTTTGACTTCCGCGCCGCGTTTGGCCGACAGATCCATCGCCATGGTCAGCACCAAATTGCGGTGGCCCTCGGCGGCGGTGGCGTGGGGCGTTTTCTTGCCGTTATAGATGCGATTGAACCAGGAATTAGTTTCCTCGCGCATCGGGCCCCACAATTCGCCGTCGTGAATGTCGCCGGGCGGGAAGCTGGTGAGGAAATCGACGTTACGTTCCACCTCGATGGTCAGGCCGTCGGGATTATAGGCCGGGCCTTGCGCGTTCTCCGTGGCCAGAATGACGTCGCGGTGAGTGTCCTCGATATCGATCACCCCCTCGGTGCCGACGATACCGATCTCCAGCCCATAGACCGCGCCGGGCCACTCCTTGGGCAGCGCCCAGCAGATGTTCATCGAAAACATCGAGCCGTTTTCCATGGTGAAGACGCCGAAGGTGGCGTCCTTGGTGCCGAGCTCCTTCATCACGTTTTCCGTCGAGCGGGCGTAGATCGATACCGGCTTGCCGGCGTCGCCCATCAGCCAAAAGGCCATGTCCAGGCTGTGGGTGCCCGAGACCACCATCGGCGTTAGATGCCGGCGGTCCTGGCTGAGGCGCACTTCGCCGGTCGGCGCCATGCGGTTCATGAAGGCGCGCACCACGGCGCAGTTAAACTCGCCGATCTGGCCGGTTTGGATGCGCTCCTTGACCACCAGAAAGCGCCGGCGGAAGCGTTGGGTATAGCCGACCACCGCGTCGATGCCGGCGGCCTCGATGGCGGCAAGTATTTCGGCGGACTGCTCGGCGTCGGTCGCCAGGGGTTTTTCGATGAACAGCATATGGCCCTGTTCGACGGCGGCCAGGGTGGGCTCCATATGGGCCCAGGTCGAGGTCGCGACGATCACCGCGTCGACCTCGGGCCGGGCGATCAATTCGCGGAAATCGTTGGTGAAGAAGTCGGCGTCGATATCTTCTTTCAGCTTGTGGCCGACCGGCTCGTTCATGTCCGACAGGCCGATCCAGCCGATGCCGGGGAAATCCTTCGCCAGCGTCGCGCGCATGCGCCCGACCACGCCGCAGCCGACCACCGCCAGCCCAAGTTCCTTTTTATCCGCCATTTTCCGCCCCTTATTGCGCTTGTTATGTTGTCGCGTTGCTTCTTTATAGCGGGTTGTTTCGTCTGTGTGGATGCATGGCGTCTGTGAACCCGGCATACCAGCCTTTCGGCGGCGCCTCTTGCGCCCGTTTGGCCCAGTGTAGTAAGCCGCGCTGCGCGCTTAGCGCCCCTCTTCGGATCGTTGCCGGTCTTAGTTAGAAAGAAAACATTATGCGTCTCGCCACTTTTTCCCATGACGGCCAGTTGCGGCTGGGGGTGATCGACCCCGCCGCCGGTACCCTGACCGATCTTTCGGTCGCCGCGCCGGACCTGCCGGGCGACATGAACGCGTTTATCGCGCTGGGCGCTGACGGTTTGGCGGCGGCGCAGAAAGCTGTCGATAGCGCCGGCGACGAGGCGCGGTTGGCGCTCGACGCGGTGACTTTGCACGCGCCCAACTGGCCGCCCCTGCGCGACCCGTTCGCGGTCGGCCGCAACTATCATGAGCACGCGCAAGAGTTCCACGATTCCGGCTTCGACGCGACCTCGGGCGCCACCGCCGTGCCTGACCATCCGATCATCTTCACCAAGGCGACGACGTCGGTGAGCGGGCCGTTCGACCCGATCCCGGCGCATTTGGACCAGACCAACACCACCGATTACGAGGGCGAGCTGGCGGTGATCATCGGGCCCGGCGGGCGCGGCATTTCCAAGGATAATGCCTTCGACCATGTCTACGGCTATACGGTGTCGAACGACGTCACCGCGCGCACCCTGCAGCACCAGCACAAGCAATGGACCATCGGCAAGGGTCTCGACGGCTATTGCCCCATGGGTCCGGCGATCCTGACCGCTGATGAAGCCGGCGATGCGCGCGAAATGCGCCTGCGCACCTGGGTTAATGGCGAGGAGCGACAGGACGCAAAAGTTGCTGATCTGATCTTCGATATCCCGACCCTGATCGAGACCCTATCGGAGGGGATCACCCTGCTGCCCGGCGATGTCATCCTCACCGGCACCCCGGTCGGGGTCGGTATCGGCTTCGAGCCGCCGGTATTCTTGAAATCCGGCGATGTGGTCAAGGTCACCATCGATCCCATCGGCACCATCGAAAATAAAGTCGAATAGCGGTCGCGCGGAAAACGTACTGTATTTATGAGGATGAATTGAGCGACCGCCATCCTTCGAGACGCCTTTTCGCTTCATGCTTCGAGACGCTCGCGCACGCTCGCTCCTCAGCATGAGGATGGTTTATAAACTGGATTCTTCCTCACCCTGAGGAGGCGCGCAGCGCCGTCTCGAAGGGCGAGAAGGGCGAGGCGAAAGGGCTCCTCAGGATGAGGAGTTATGTTCGAATGTAATTTTGCCGACGATTGGGCGGCACAAAAATAGGGGGAAGAGATTATGGCGTTACGTGTCGGTATCGTCGGCATGGGCCTGATGGGTCAGGCCTTCATTCACAATATGCGCAAGTCGCAATTCATCATCCAAGGCTTCGACGTCGATGCCGCGCGGATGGACCAGCTGCGCGAACAGGGTGGTCATCCCGTCGATACGCCAGCCGAAGCGGCGAAGGACGTGGACTGCGTCATCGCCTCGCTGCCAACCAGCGATATTGCCCGCCAGGTCCTGCTGGGGCCCGACGGGGTCGCCGAAGGCGCGGCCGACGGTATGTATATCTGCGACACCACCACCGCGCGCCCGGAAGATTCCGAGACCCTGTTCGCCGACCTGGCCGAACGCGGCATCCGCTATATGGATTCCTGCGTCAGTGGCACTAGCACCATGGCCGAGGCGGGCGATCTGGTGGTCATCGCCGGCGGCCGCGAGGAAGATTTCGAAGCCTGCAAAGACTATTTCGCCGGCTTCAGCCGCGCCGCCTATTTCATGGGCCCAGCGGGTTCCGGCGCGCGCACCAAGCTGGTGATCAACCTCATCCTCGCCGGCAATCGCCTAGCCCTGGCCGAAGGCATGGTGCTCGGCGAGAAGGCCGGCCTGGAGGCCAACAACCTGCTGAAAGTCCTGCAGGACGGCGCTTGTAGCTCGAAGACCATGATCGACAAAGGCCCCAAGATGATCGACGCTGATTATGCCAAACAGGGTCAGGTCAAGATTTCGCTGAAAGATTCGCGGCTCATGCTTGAGCAGGGTCAGCGCCTGGGCGCGCCGATGCTGATGACCAGCACCTGGTCGCAAGTTCTCCAAATGGCCTATGAGAAGGGTTATGGCGAGAAGGACACGGTGGCCTTCTTCGAGATATTGCGCGGCATGGCGGGCTTGGAAGAGCGCCACGGTATCGACGATGTGCCCTTCGGCAAGCCTGAGTAGGGTAGGGAATTAACGATGGCCGATGCGCCGCTAAATTCGTCGAAGACGGTCTATTACATCAACCGGGTCGCCCATCCAGTGTTTCTGGAAACGGTGGGCGCGGAGCCCGATATCGAACTCCACGGCTTTACCAGCGATAGTCCGGAGGGTGAAATCGGCCCGGTGATGGCGGCGGCGCACGCCTACCAGATCGATTCCACCCGCGCCAATATCCCGGAGAAATATTGGGGCAGCGAGGCGCTATTGACGCGCAGCCCGAACCTGCTGCTGCTGTCGACCAACGGCGCGGGCTACGACACTATCGACGTCGACGCGTGCACCCGCGCCGGGGTTCTGGTGGTCAACCAGTCGGGCGCCAACCGCGAGGCGGTCGCCGAACATGCGCTCGGCCTGATCCTGACCGCGTCGAAACGAATCACCGAGACCGACCGGGTGATGCGCCGGGGCGAAAAGGTCAACCGCGAGGGCTTTATCGGCGACGAAGTGGCCGGCAAGACATTGGGCGTGATCGGCATTGGCAATACCGGCAGCACCTTGACCAAGATGGCCGTCGCCGCGCTGTCCATGCCGGTGCTGGCCTACGACCCCTTCGTCGACGCCGAGACCATCGCCTCTTACGGCGCCACCAAGGTCGAGTTCGACGAATTGCTGTCGCGTGCCGATTACGTTTCGGTTCACTGTCCGCGCACCGAGCTGTCGGCCAACATGTTCGACGCGGCCGCTTTCGCCAAGATGAAAGCGGGCGCCTATTTTATCTCCACCGCGCGCGGTGGCATCCATGACGAGGCGGCGCTCTACGAAGCGCTGGTCGGCGGCCAGATCAAGGCGGCCGGCCTCGATGTCTGGGACCCGGAGCCGCCCGAGCCCGACCATCCGCTGCTCTCGCTCGACAATGTCATCGCCAGCCCGCACACCGCCGGCCTGACCTTCACCGCGCGCGAACGCCTCGGCCAATGGGCGGCTGAACAGATGATCGACGTGCTCAACGGCAAACGCCCGCCGCGGCTGATCAACCCCGACGCCTGGGCGCTGTTCGAAGAACGCTACGAGAAGCTGCTGGGGCCGGGTGTTGACGCCGCGGAATGACGCGCCTGGTTACGGCTGCACCGCAGATAACTCTCATGCACACGTAAAAAAGGACCCCGCTGTTTCCAGCGGGGTCTTTCTTTTGATTTTTGCTTTGTCAATTAGGGGTTAAACAATGGAAAACCGATATTACCCAAATCGCAGGTAATGAGGTTGCTCGTTCCGCCCGTATTGGTAAACGAGGCCCCCACGAAAATTCGAGAATAGGAAAAACAGCCCAAATCGGTCTGTCCCACTGTTGTTCCATTCCCCGCCATCGAATTATTTACAACATTGCGTTGAATGGTCAGCGCGCCATTTATTATGAGCACGCCTTGGCGCGTGTTTCCGTCGATCACGTTGTCGCTTTTCAGACTTACGGAACCCGTATTTGTGATGAGGATTCCGCGAAGACTATTGCCGGAAAAACTCGAACCCTGGATCGTTACATTACCCCCGAGGGTGGCAAACAGACCATCTCCAGGCCCATTCGAAAATGACGAGCCGATGATATTCGCGAAAGCCGACTCTGTTACGTTAAGACCGCGAGAACCGGTTATCGAGGCCATATTGCTGATCGTAGCCGAGCCGCCGCTACCGACAGTGATTCCAATACCTGCACCGCCTTCGACGCTCGCCCAATCCTTTATGACCACATGATCCGCGGTGATAGCCATCGCTGTGCTCAGGCCATCGCCGATCAGGCTGGCGGTACCACTGCCGTCGAGGACCACGTTATCGTTGGAAATCGACACGTTTTCGTTGCAGGTGCCGGTGACGGTAATGTCGGTGGCCCCGATATCCAGCGCGTCTTGAACGAGCTCTCCGGCGGCGCAATCCACCGTGACCGGTCCCGGTTCGGATGGTTGGTTGATCAGTAACTGCTCTAAATCCCAGATGCGCTGTTCGAGCGCGAGGATACCGCCACGCGCTACTTCGTCATGTCCCATCTCATGATCTGCCAAGGCCGGTCCGGAGATCGCTATCGAGAGCAAAGCGACCACCGGTGCAATAAAGATCCACTTGAAGTGATTTTTCATAACATTGTCCCCCTGGATTTGTGATTTGATCGATTTATAGATTCAGGGTGCGGGCATAAATGCCGGAAATCAATGTAATTCATCGTGAGGCTTGGGCGCCGCGGGTATGGTCTTGTCGGCGGGCGATTTGACACAGCACGTTCGACGCCGCACTAAGCCAGCGAAACAACCAATACAAAAAAGGAAAAAACATGGGCGAGCAGCTGGGAATGATTGGCCTGGGCAAGATGGGGCTGGCGCTGTCGCGGCAGATGCTGGCCGACGGCCATGCGGTGTGCGGCTATGACACCGACCCGGTCCGCATGGCGATGCTGGCCGACGAGGGCGGCACGCCGTTGGCCAACGCCCGCGAGGTTGCCGAGAACAGCGACATCACCTTCTCGATTCTGCTCAAGCCTGCTCATATCGAGGATAATCTGTTCGGCGTCGACGGCATCGACAAGGCGGACAAATCGGGGCTGGTCCATGTGGAGATGAGCACCATGCCGCCGGCGTTCAGCGTCGAGCTGGCGGACAAACTTGCAAAATCCGGCATCGACATGCTCGACGCGCCGATCTCCGGTTCCCACGGGGCGGTCGATGCGCGCACCATCACCTTTATGGTCGGCGGCAGCGAAGCGGGTTTCCAGCGGCTCCAACCGATTCTCGAAAAACTGTCGGCCGACGCCACCCATACCGGGGCCTCGGGCAGCGGCGGCATCATGAAGGTGGTCACCAATTTGTTCGTCAATTCCAGCACGGCGTTGATCGCCGAGATGGTCCTCACCGGCGAGCGCGCCGGCCTGTCCCACGACGCCATGATGCACTGCCTGTCGAAAGGCTCGGTGCGCGGCGCTATGCTGGACCAGCTCGCGCCGCGCCTGTTCGAACGTGACTTCGCGCCGCAGGGCGCGGTCGAGATCTTCGTCAAGGATATGGGCCTGGCGATCGATTTGGCGAAAGAACATGACGTTGAGCTGCAAGTCGTTCCCGCCGCCCGCGCCATGTTCCAGCGCGCTGAGGCCGCCGGCTGGGGCAAGGACGATGCCGGCCGGGTCATCGAAGTCTATGAGGGCAAGGCCTAGGCAAGCGCCTCGTCACCAGCGTTGTGCGCTCTCCCCGGGCGCGCTAATTTGTCGGAAATAAAAACTAATAAATAGGGAGAGACTTCCGTTATGGCGAAGATGACAGGCGCCCGTTTTCTGGCCGAGACCCTGCACGGGTACGGCGCCACCCATGTGTTTTTCATGCCGGTGTTCGGCATCCGCGCGCTGCAGGAGATCGAGGCGCTGGGCATGACCCGCGTCATGGTCCATAGCGAGAAGCCGGCGGCTTATATGGCCGATGGCTATGCGCGCATCGCCGGGCGCGCCGGTGTTTGCATGGCGCAGGCGGTCGGCGCGGCCAATCTGGCGGCCGGTCTGCAAGACCCGTTCCTGGCCGGCTCGCCGGTGATCGCCATGACCGGGCGGCGCGGCCAGGCCCACCAGCAGCGCCATTCCTACCAAGAGGTCGACCATCGCGGGCCGTTCGAGGCGGTGACCAAATATAGCAACGCGATCACCACCGTCGAGCAGTTGCCCAACGCGCTGCGCCAGGCGCTGCGCGAGACGGTCAGCGGCCAGCCGGCGCCGGTCCATCTCGATTTCGACGGCATCATCGGCCAAGACGTGCTAGAGGCGGAGGCCGATTTGGAAGTCATCGTCGAAGAGCAGTTTACCCAAGTGCCGCCGTTCCGCCCGGAACCGGACGCGGCGAGCGTCGCCGCGGTGGCCCAAGCCATCGCCGGGGCCGGGCGGCCGATCATCGTCGCCGGCGGCGGGGTCGCCCATAGCGGCGCCGGAACCGAATTGGTGGCGTTGGCTGAGAAGCTTTCCATCCCCGTCGCCACCTCGCTGAACGGCAAGGGCACCATCCCCGACTTTCATCCGCTGTGCGTCGGCGTGGTCGGCGGCTATTCGCGCTGGAGCGCCAACCGCGCGGTCTGCGAGGCCGATTTGGTGATCTATGTGGGCAGCAGCGCCGGCGGCATGGTGACCAACGAATGGACGGTGCCGCCGGAGGGCACGCGGACCGTGCAGATCGATATCGACCCGCGCGAGCTGGGCCGCAGCTATCCGGTGATCGCCGCCATGCAAGGCGACGCGAAGGCCTCACTGGTGAAGTTGCTGGAAGCCAGCGAAGCCAACAATGGGCGTAGCGACTGGGTCGCCCACGCGCAGGATCTAGTGGCGTCATGGCGAGCCGAAGTCGAGCCCTTGATGATCGCTGACAGCGAACCGGTGCGCACCGAGCGTCTGTGCGCCGAGCTCAGCGAACATCTACCCGGCGATGCGATCCTGGTCTCCGATACCGGCCATTCCGGCATCTGGACCGGCACCATGATCGATCTCAAGCATCCGAGCCAAAGCTATATCCGCTGCGCCGGCTCGTTGGGTTGGGCGTTCCCCGCCGCGATGGGGGCGAAATGCGCCGCGCCCGACCGGCCGGTGATCTGTTTCGGCGGCGATGGCGCCATGTGGTACCATCTGCTGGAGATGGAAACGGCGGTGCGTTGCGGCATCAACACCGTCACCGTGGTCAACAACAACCATTCCTTGAACCAAGAACAGGGCATCAACGAGGGCATTTATGGCGGGCGCTCGAAGGGGTCTGATGATTTGTGGATTTTCCCCGAAGCCAACTTCGCCAAGATCGCCGATTCTATGGGTGGATTGGGCCTCACGGTCGAGCGGCCGGGGGACTTCGCCGGCGCGTTGGAGAAAGCTATCGAGAGCGGCCGGCCTGCCTTGATCGACGTCAAGACCGATATCGAAAGTATTACGCCGGCGCCGTGGCAGCCGCCGGGGTCTCGCGCCACCCACTAGTCCGAGATACTAAACCGCTGCGGCTTCGAGTTTCCGGTGAGAGATGACGCGCGATGCGACGATAAGCTTCTTGCGCAATTCATCAGGCGAGAAGGGCTTTTTGATGTAGCCGTTGATACCGTGGGCTTTCGCCTCGACGATCGACGAACGATCGGCCTGCCCGGTGATCATATAGAACAGCAAATCCGGATCGCAGGTGCGGATTTGGCGCAGCAGTTCCATGCCGCTCATGACCGGCATATTCCAGTCGCACAGCACGAGATCGATGAAATCATCGCCATCGAAGGAGCCGATGAGCGAAAGGGCTTCGGCGCCGTTCTTGGCGGTAAAAATTTGCGTACTGCCCAAATCGTGCAGCATGCGCTTGACCAAATTCAGCGATTGGGGACTGTCGTCGACCAACAATACCCGTAGGGGTTCGGGATTCTTATTAGGCGTAGTCATAGCTCTTAACCTTCGTGGGTTCGTCCAGGTTTTCGGGGAGGGGGTTGTCGAGTTCTTGCCGCAGGGTTTGGGCAAGGTGGGCCGGTTTGACCGGCTTCTGCAGGAATTGGCAATTGTCGGGCAGGTTCTCGTTACTGATGCCGGCGCGGTTGGGGTAGCCGGACATGAACACGATTTTGATGTCCGGGCGCGCCTCGCGAATCATCTCCGCAGCCTCGAAACCACCCATATTCGGCATGACCACGTCGGAGAGCAAAAGGTCGATCTCGCCATCGTATTCGGCCTCGACCTCCAGCGCGTCGAAACCGTCGGTGGCGGTGAGAATGTTGTATCCCAGCGTGTCGAGCATTTCGCGCACGATCTCCAATAGCGATGGATCGTCCTCGCAAAGCAGAATTGTCTCACCTTGGCCGAGATGATCTTGCTCGACCTCGGCGACGATGGTTTGAGGATCACGATCGACTGCTGGCAGGTAAATCTTGAACGTAGCGCCGGCGCCCAGGGTGCTTTCGACGTCAATAGTTCCATTTGAACTTTGTGCGAAACCATAGACCATCGCCAGGCCCAGCCCGGTTCCCTTGCCCTGGTCCTTGGTGGTGAAGAAGGGTTCGAAAATATGCGCCGCGGTATCTTCGTCTATGCCGGTGCCCTCATCCTTTACGGAAATCTCAACAAAACGGCCGGCCGATAGTTTGGGATTTGACGCGACGGTTTGTTCATCCCAATCGACAATCCGCGAGGCAATTTCGATGCGTCCGCCATTGGCCATGGCGTCACGGGCGTTGATCACCAGGTTGACCAGTGCTTGATGAAATTCCGACGCATCGGTCTCGACGCAAGCGCCGTCGGTGTGGTCTTCAATCTCGACATGGTAGCGCTCGCCGGTCGATTGCTGAATCAGGCCGTCGATTTCCTCGATCGCCTCGCCGATTCGGAAAACCCTCTTTTCCATGATCTGCCGGCGGCTGAACGCGAGAAGTTGCTTGGTCAACTGTGCGGCTCGGTCGGTGCCGGTGAGAACTTCCTCGAGCGCCGCCTTAACGGCCTTGGGGTCGTCGATGTCCTTCAGTGCCCGCCTCGTATAGCCGTCGGTCACCATCAGAATATTGTTGAAATCGTGGGCAATACCGCCGGTCAACTGGCCGATGGCATCCATTTTCTGCGCTTGGTTGAGTTGGCGCGCGATTTCCGTGCGTTGCGAGATATCTTGCACGATGCAGAAAAATCCAATGGCGGCACCCGCGTCATCGAAATGGGGAATATAGGATATCGTAACGTGCCGGGTGACGCCGTCGGGATAAGTGTGCGTGGTGTCGAAGGATTGGGCTTCGCCGCCCAGGGTTGTACGGATGCGGGCACGGTAGCCATCCATGTCGAAATTGGAAATCTTCCCGTCGATCGGTTTGCCGATCAGATCTTCGCGTTTGCAGGCAAACCAGTCGAGCCCCAACTGGTTGTAGAATCGGGTATTCATATCGGCGTCGAAATAGGCGATGACGACCGGCATATTATCGGTCACCATGCGCGCGAACTCTTCGCTTTCGTGAAGTTTCTTCGCCGCTTGCGCCCGTTGTACCGCGTGCCCGAACAAGATGGCGATCTGTCCCATCACCGCGAGCATTTTCTCGGTGGGAACGATCGGCTCGGGCGCGTAGAATTCGAGAATGGCGACGACCGTTCGGTCCGCTATCAGGGGCAGGAAGAACGCGCCTTTAATCGGCAACCGACCGCTGGAAAAAGCCCGTGGGTACTGCGGCTCACGATTAATATCGGCGATCCATCTGGGTTTACCGTCGGCGAGCACGTCGCCGATCACATCTTCACCGGTGGCGAATTTTGTTGCTTCGGTCTCGCGAACAAAGTTTTCGAGCCCGACCGTCGTCGTCGCGTGCCAGACACCGGTAGAAACGAAGGTATTGGGATCGTCTTCTGTTGGGCAGAATGCATGGCTCACCGGCCAACCGGTAAATTCACCAACTTCTTCAAGGCAAATACGGATCGCTTCGTTGACCGTTTTCGCCGCGTCGCCGGCGATGGTAAGCTTATGGATCAACTGCAGGGCGGCGTTCTGTTCCTGCAGCAGGCGGTCAGCGGCTTCGCGCTCGGCGACCTCTTGCACCAACACCCGATTCACCTCGGAAAGCTCCGTGGTACGCTGGATAACCGTTTGTCCAATGACGCGGGTCCGGTTCTGTGTGGTGCGCAGGAAGATGACGAAGAAAATCGACAGTAGCAGTCCCGTCGCTGCCACCACCCAGGGGGTTGCGCTCGCGGGCAGCCTAAATTCTGTCGGCGGTACGAATATCAACAACCAGTCGCGATCGCCAAGTGGGAGCACGGTCTTGTCGTATCCACCCAGCAGTAAATCGTCTTCCGACAAAATCCTACGGTCTTGTCCGGCGGCGCCACGATAATGCAGCACCGCTTCGCCGCCCGGCGCGGCGGCATCGAGGACGTAGAGATCTAATACGGTCTGCGCCGGGGATTGCGCCGTTGCGGATTGAAGAATGTCGCTGATGCGAAATGCACCGAGCGCGAAACCGATAAGCGTTGCCCGACGCGCTGCGACAGTATCTGGTACGGTGCCTGTACTGTAGATGGGGACAAAGGTCAGGAAGCCGAACTGATCTGTGGTTTCTTGCACCAACTTTATTTTCTGGGTCGTCACGATCTTGCCGGTGTCACGAGCGCGGTTAAGCGCGTCGAGGCGGGCTGGGTCCGATCCAAGATCGAAGCCCAATGCCGCCTCGTTGCCGCTCAGAGGTTCGAGAAAAAAGACCGGGAAGTATTCGGGTCGCGCCGCCGCGGGTACCATTTCGCCGGTTGAATTTCGTTCGGTGATCCGGAATTCCGCTAAACCGTCCCGGCGCGCCGCCGCCTCGTAGGTCGTGCGATCCGCAGCGGCGACCCGCGGCACCCACTCGACGGCCTGTAGTTCGTTATTGCGTTCGAGAAGTTGTTCGACATAGGCGCGGAACTCGGCGCGTTCAACCGAATTCGAAGCCGCATAGAGGCCGCTAATCGACGCGACAGAGTCCAAGGCGGTTTCGATCGTCCGTCCCAAAGCGGCGGACAGGGGCAAGGCTTCTTCCTGATAGGCCTTGTCCAGTTCCTCATGTTGCGCGTGGCGCGTGAAGACCGCGAAGAGGGCAACCGAAAGGGCCAAACCCACCAAGAAAACGGCCAAAGGAGGCGTCAGAGCGGACCGTTTGGGCGCAGCCTCGCTGGTGCCGGTGGCCGGCGGGGAAGGGAGAGTTTGCGGGGACATAACAGCGACACTAATTCAGGAATGGCGATGCGGCGCTGTTGAAATGGGGCGCTGGTACGAGGGGCTTTTGGAGGCCTCCAAACGGTCTCGATTCTGCCTGACAAGCCTTCTGTGAAACAACAAAAACATGTTCGGTACGCCCTTCAACGCAAGTAAATTGTTCTATTGGATCGGCAACTATCGTCTTATGGGTAACATTCAGTAGTTAAAATAGTGTTCTTAAAATTGTGAAAATACTACGTATACACCTGTATAGGTAGCAGTACCTATGTGCCGGATTTTGGCGGTATATTGCCGTTTTAAGCGGTTTCGAAACGTGTTGATGGAACCGTATCGCCACCAAGGAAAATCTTCGACTTGTGGCTTTTGGAAAAGCGCTCGTATAAGGGTGGCGATGCCCGTCAGGCGATTCGCGCCGGAGCGGGAAATTAGAAAAAGTGTTTGATGCCGACCGCCGAACCCCACCGCGCTGAATCCGACCGCAACGCAAAACGACAGATCCTGAAACAGGTCTTCGGCTTCGATGATTTTCGCCCCGGTCAAGAGCAGGCAATGGATGCGCTGCTGGCCGGACGAAGCGTGCTCACCGTGATGCCGACAGGCTCGGGTAAATCGCTATGTTTTCAGGTGCCCGCGTTGATCCGCGAAGGGCTCACCATCGTCGTTTCGCCGCTTGTCGCGCTGATGCAGGACCAAGTGGCTGCCCTACATTTGGCCGGGGTGGCGGCGGATGCCATCAATTCGTCGCGCGACCGCGCCGACAATGTCGCGGCCTGGCAACGCGCCGCGTCGGGTGAAACGCGGCTGCTTTATATGGCGCCGGAACGCCTCATGACCGAGCGGATGTTGACTGCTCTCGGCCGCCTTAATGTTAACCTGATCGCGATAGACGAGGCCCACTGCATCTCTCAATGGGGACCGTCGTTTCGACCTGAGTATCAGGACCTATCGCGCCTGCACGAGATTTTTCCTGGCGTTCCTATCGCCGCATTGACGGCTACCGCCGACGAAGTCACCCGGCAGGATATCTCCGCGCAACTCTTCGCCGGCAGCGCCGAGACCATCGTCTTGGGTTTTGATCGGCCGAACATTAAATTGACAGTCGAGATGAAGGCGAGTTGGAAGCCGCAACTTCTTGCCTTCATCGAGCGCCATCGCGGCGCCAGCGGCATCGTCTATTGCCTGTCGCGCAAAAAGACCGAGGAGGTGGCTGCGTTCCTGGCTGATAACGGCGTCATGGCGCGCGCCTATCACGCCGGCATGGATAAGTCGGTGCGCGACGCCAACCAAAATCTCTTCATGACCGAACCGGGTGTGGTGATCGTGGCGACCATCGCCTTTGGTATGGGGATCGATAAATCCGATGTGCGCTTCGTCTTTCACGCCGACCTGCCCGGCAGTCCGGAGGCCTATTACCAGGAGATCGGCCGCGCCGGTCGTGATGGTCAGCCGGCCGAGGCGCATATGCTCTACGGCCTGGGCGATATTCGCATGCGGCGCGTGTTTATCGAACAAGAGGCGGCGGGTGACGAGCGCAAGCGGCGCGAACATCAGCGACTCGATGCTTTGCTCGGATATTGCGAGTCGCCGGCCTGCCGGCGCGGGGTCCTGTTAGACTATTTTGGCGAGCACAGCGAACCGTGTGGAAATTGCGATATTTGCCTGGATCCGGTGGACATGACCGATGGCACCGGGGAAGGCCAAAAAGTGCTCTCGGCGATCCACCAAACCGGAAATCGTTTCGGTGCGGTTCAGATCATCGATGTGTTGCGCGGCCAAATGACAGCGAAAGTCACCGAAGCCGGGCACGACCGGCTGGCGGTATTCGCTACCGGCGCCGAGCACAAAAAAGAACAATGGCGCTCGATTATCCGCCAGCTCGTGGCCGCCGGTTTCCTCCATCTTGACGTGAAAGGCTATGGCGGCTTAGAGATGACCGCGAAAGGCCAGGCGCTGCTGCGCGGCGAGGAAGATTTTCAATATCGCCAAGACACCATGCGCCGCGCCGCGCCAAGCGGCCGCAAGGGCCGCCAGAAAGCCTTAGTCGCGGAGCTGTCCACTACCGAGGCGGCGCTCCTCGATCATCTGAAGGCGTTGCGCCTGCGTCTCGCCAAGGAACGCGGCGTTCCGGCATTTGTGGTGTTTTCCGATAAATCCCTGGCCGATATGGCGCAACGCCAGCCGCAGACCGACGCCGAGTTCGCCGAGGTCAACGGGGTCGGCGACGCCAAACTAAAGGAGTTCGCCGCGCCGTTCCTCGCGGCCATCGCCGCACAGTCCGCTCCGGCCGGCGACGACTAACGCCCTCGTCACGGCGAATCCCTCGAGCAATTGACGATCTGACTTTAAGGCTTTCGCCGCCGGCCGCGGCGCGGCACACTTTGGCGATGATCGAGTGGACCCTATGGCGGCGCGTTTGCGGCGGTGCGTTAGCCTTGATGGTGGGGCTGGCGGCAGCGGTAGCACATGCCCAGACGCCGTCCTTCGCGCCGGCGGCCGCGCTCGACCATCGCTATGACGGCGATTTTCCCTTCATCGTCGGTGGTGGGGTCGCGGCCTTCGATTGCGACGGCGACAGGTTGCCGGAACTGGTATTCGCCGGCGGGGCGGCGTCCGCCACCCTGTACCGTAATGTCAGCGCGCCCGGTGGCGCCCTGGAATTCAGGCGCGAAACACGCGCGGCGTTAGCGTTGACCGGCGTCACCAGCGCCTACCCGATCGATATTGACGGTGACGGGGTGAGCGATCTGGCGCTGCTTCGCGTCGGCGAGAATGTGCTGCTGCGCGGGCTTGGCGATTGCCGTTTCGAGCGCGCCAACGAAGCTTGGAACTTCGCCGGCGGGGCGGCATGGTCGACCGGCTTCAGCGCGACGTGGGAGCGCGGAGCAACCTGGCCGACCCTGGCGGTCGCCAACTATATCGACCGGGTTTCCCCCGACAGTTCGCAAGGACCCTGCCACGATAACGTCCTCATGCGGCCGGCTGCCACCAGCCGAAGTTTTGCCGCACCGTATACCCTCAGCCCGGGCCATTGCGCTTTATCGATCTTGTTTTCCGATTGGAATGCTTCCGGCGCGGCTGATCTGCGGATCAGTAACGACCGGCAATATTACCGCGACGGCGAAGAGCAGCTTTGGCGCATGTCGCCGGGCGCCGTGCCACAAGCCTACCGCCGCGCCGAGGGCTGGCGGCGGCTCAATATCTGGGGCATGGGGATCGCCAGCCGCGACATCACCGGTGACGGGCGGCCGGAATATTTCCTTACCAGCATGGCCGATAATAAATTGCGCACCCTGGCGGCGGATGCCGGCGCCGCGCCAACCTATAGGGATATCGCCCTGGCGCGCGGCGCCACCGCGCACCGGCCGACATCGGGTTCCGACCAGGCGCGGCCATCGACCGGCTGGCACACCGCCTTTGCCGACGTCAATAACGACGGGCGCGACGATATCTTCATCGTGAAGGGCAATGTCGGGGTGATGGCCGAATTCGCCCAGCATGACCCCAATGTTCTGCTGCTGGCGCGCGCGGACGGTCGTTTCGCCGATGTTGCCATGGCCGCCAGGGTGGCCAGCCCCCATCGCGGTCGCGGCGGCGCGGTGGTCGATCTCAATGGTGACGGCCATCTCGATATTGTTGTCGTCAACCACTCTAGTCCTGTCGAGATGTGGCGCAATATTGGCAAGTCGGGCAACTGGCTGGCGGTTGAACTGCGCCAAACTGGCGGCAACCGCGACGCCATCGGTGCTTGGATCGAAGTCACGGCCGGCCCCCACCGCCAGTTGCGCGAGGTAACGATCGGCGGCGGTCACGCCAGCGGCGTCTTGGTGCCGCAGCATTTCGGCTTGGGCGAAAACAGTGAGGTCCGCGTTCGGGTGCGATGGCCCGGCGCCGACATCTGGCAGGATTGGCAGGCCGCCGACGTCAATACAGTTGTGACAGTCGTACGGCCGTAAGTACTGACGCAGAGTTGCCCGGTTCTGTTCACAAGCGCGGCACCAGACGATGTGATGATTTACAAACCGCCAATAGCGTCGTTAGCTCTGTTCGCGATCGAAATTTATGAACAAGAAAAGCACTTAGGGAGAAATTGAGATGAAACTAAGCCATGGAATAGTCGCCGGTGCCGGCGCTCTATTGCTTGCATTCACCGCCTCGACGGCGTTTGCGAAGGATCTGACCATCGGGGTGAGCTGGTCCAACTTCCAAGAAGAACGTTGGAAGACCGATGAAGCGGCCATGAAGGCGGCGATTGAAGCCAATGGGGATAAATACATCAGCGCCGATGCCCAGAGTTCGAGCGAGAAACAGCTCGCCGATGTGGAGAGCCTGATTGCGCGCGGCGCCGATGCGCTGATCGTTTTAGCGCAGGATGCGGCGACCATCGTTCCCGCCATCAGCCGGGCCAAGGCCGAGGGTATTCCGGTGGTCGGTTATGACCGGCTGATCGAAGTGCCCGGCGTTTTTTATCTGACCTTCGATAATAAGGAAGTCGGCCGCATCCAGGCCCGTGAGGTGTTCAAGAAGCAGCCGAAGGGCCGCTACGTGTTCATCAAAGGTTCGGCGGCGGACCCCAATGCTGATTTCTTGCATGAAGGCCAGCTCGAAGTGCTCGACGCGGCGATCAAGAGCGGTGACATCAAGGTCGTCGGCGAGCAGTACACCGATGGCTGGCTGCCGGAGAACGCCCAGAAGAATATGGAGCAAATTCTCACCGCCAACGACAATAAGGTCGATGCTGTCGTTGCCTCCAATGACGGCACCGCCGGTGGCGTTGTCGCCGCGTTGACCGCCCAGGGTCTGGAAGGCCTGCCGGTCAGCGGCCAGGACGGTGACCATGCCGCCTTGAACCGGGTGGCCAAGGGTCTGCAGACGGTGAGCGTGTGGAAAGATGCGCGCGAGTTGGGTAAGTCTGCCGGCAATATCGCCAGCGCGCTGGCCTCGGGCACGGCGCTCGACAAGGTCGACGGCGCGGTGAAATGGTCCGGCGGCCCCAAGGGCGAGACCATGGACGCCATTTTCCTGAAACCCGTCCCGATTACCATGGGCAATCTCAATGTGGTGATCGACGCCGGCTGGATCGCCAAAGACCGGGCGTGCCAGGGAGTTGGCGCCGACGGCGCAGCGGCCTGTCGTTAGACAACGTCTGATAAACCCCGCGCTGGCTTGAAGGCGGCGCGGGGCTCAGACGCGCTGAGCTGCGCGCCAAACGACGGCCTGGTTATCCAAAGGGGGCGAGTGATGACCACAACATCCGGCGTGACACCGCCACGCGAAAGCGCGGCCGATCGGTTTTTCCGCACCGCCGAACTCGACACTCGCATGTTGGCGATGGTGATCGCGGTGATCGTCATCTGGGTGGTCTTCGATCTGATGACCGGTGGTATTTTCCTCACCGCGCGCAATCTCTTCAATTTGGCCGTGCAGACCAGCGTGGTCGGCATCATGGCGACCGGCATGGTCTTGGTGATCGTCGCCCGCCATATTGATCTCTCGGTCGGCTCGGTGCTCGGTTTCACTGGCATGGTGATCGCCTTTTTGCAGGTCGAGGTGTTCGCCATTAACACCGCCTGGGGCTGGCCGTTGGCGATCCTGGCCGGCGTCGCCGTGGGGGCTATAGTCGGCGCCTGGCAGGGGGCCTGGGTCGCCTATGGCGGGGTGCCGGCCTTCGTCGTCACCCTGGGCGGTTTGCTGATGTTTCGCGGCGCGACCTGGCTGGTCACCCAGGGCCGCACCGTGGCGCCGTTGGATCCCAACTATCAGCTTCTCGGCGGCGGCATCGACGGGTCGATCGGCGCGACCTGGAGTTGGATTCTCGGTCTGCTGGCGATTGCCTTGATGGTCTGGTGGTCGCTCGCCGCGCGGCGTAAGCGGGCGCGCTACGGATTTACCGTTAAACCGATCTGGATCGAGGTTGCGTTGCTGATCGTTTTGGCCGCGGCGATCGTCGGCTTCGTCTCGGTGATGAATTCCTACAACAAGCCGCGCACCGAAATCCCCCGCGGTATTCCGGTGCCGGTGTTGATTCTGATCGCCACGGTGCTGGTGATGACCTTTGTCACGCGGGCAACCAAGTTCGGCCGTTATGTCTTCGCCATGGGGGGCAACCCGGAAGCGGCGGAGCTGTCGGGCATCAACGTCAAACGCACGACGGTGATGATTTTCGTCGTCATGGGCATTCTGGCGGCCGTCGCGGCGGTGGTGCAAACCGCGCGCCTCAACGCGGGCACCAACTCGCTGGGCAATCTGGCAGAACTCAGCGTCATCGCCGCGGCGGTGATCGGCGGTACCTCGCTGGCCGGCGGGGTCGGCACCATCGTCGGCGCCATCCTGGGCGCGGTGATCATGCAAAGCCTCGACAACGGCATGGTGCTAATGAGTGTCTCCAGCGCCATGCGCCAGGTGATCATCGGTCTGGTGTTGATCGGCGCGGTCGGGCTCGACGTCTATTACAACCGCCGCCGGCGCTAGGGGAGGGATCGCGATGTCGGATAAACCTCTGGTCGAGATGCGCAATATCTACAAGCGCTTCGGCGGCGTGCATGCCTGCGAAGACGTGTCGATCGATCTCATGGCCGGCGAAGTGGTTGGCCTGCTCGGCCATAACGGCGCCGGCAAATCGACCTTGATGAAAATGCTGTCGGGCGCCTATCCGGCCGATGGCGGCGAAATCTACGTCGATGGCGAGCGCGCCCATATCGCCACGCCGCGCGATGCTCAGGATTTGGGCATCGAGACCATCTATCAGACCCTGGCCTTGGCCGATAATCTCGACGCGCCGGCCAATATGTTCCTCGGCCGCGAGATCATGACGCCGTTCGGCACTCTCAACGACGACGCCATGGAACGTGATGCGCGCCAGGTGATAGCGCGCCTCAACCCCAACTTCACCAACATCACCGACCCGGTGCGCACCATGTCGGGCGGTCAGCGCCAGTCGGTGGCGATCGCCCGGGCGATCCTGTTCAATGCGCGCATTCTGATTATGGACGAGCCGACGGCGGCCCTCGGTCCCCACGAAACCGCCATGGTCGCTGACTTGATCAAGCAATTGAAGGCTGAAGGCATCGGGATTTTCCTGATCAGTCACGATCTGCACGATGTCTTCGATCTGTCCGACCGGGTGTGCGTCATGAAGAATGGCGGGGTGGTGGCGACGCGGCGCACCAGCGAGGTCACCCAGGACGACGTGCTGGGCATGATCATCATGGGCAAGCTGCCGGAAGAAAACCGTGGCGAAACGGCGCCGACCTGATCCAATCGGCCGCCGTCAGGCGGTGATCACGGCCTTAATCGCTGGCGGGCTCTATGGGTAGCGCGAATATTTCTTCTTCCTCGCTCACGCCCCGCAATGTGTGCTGACCCAGCGATCTAAGCTCGCCCGGGACACATTGCGCGAAGACCGAAGAGGTCAGCACGGTTTCGCCGAGTGATTTGCACAAGCCTTCGATGCGCGACGCTTCATTGACGGCTGACCCAATGACCGTGAAATCCAGGCGCTTGGCCGTTCCAACATTGCCGTAGGTGATGTTGCCGCAATGCAAACCAGTACCAAATCCCAGCGGCGGTTTATCTTGCGCCCTGCGTTCTCGGTTGACGGAGTCAATACGCGCCTGGGCATCGCGAGCCGCCGATAGTGCTCGGGTGCACGCTACGGCGATGGGACTATCCACCTCATCGATCGCAAAGATGGCCAGCACGGCGTCGCCGATGAACTTCAGTACCTCGCCGCCATGCTCGACCACCGCGCCCGCCACGGCATCGAAATACTGATTGAGCGTGACCAGATACTCGTCGCGCGATAAGGATTCGGCCAGCGACGTGGAATTGCGCAGATCGGAAAACCAAATGACCGCGTGTAACTCTTCGCCGTCGCCCCGTTTTACCAAGCCGCTCATGACCCGTTCACCGGCATTCCTGCCGAGATAAGTCCGCAGCAGGGTCAGCGATGACACGCGTTGCGCATGGGCTTCGAACTGTATTCCCAAACTGGGCAGAACCTCGTAGAGCAGGCCCAAATCGTCGGTCGAAAACCCGCCGGGCGCACCTGAAACAAGGTTGATGATATTGATCAAGCCGTCCGAAAACCGCAGCGGCATGGCGATGTAGTCGGTCGCGCCCTCTTTGTGTAGTTCCTCGAGGATCGGGAAATCCAGCTGCGGGTCGGGTCCTTCGAGGCTGCGGCGAACACCACCCTGGCCGTTAATTATGAGCGCGAAGGGACTGTTGAGATACTGTTGGCTTTGCAGTCCTTCATGCGATATTTGCGTTTCCGTAAGGTCGTCGATATCGCGCTGCCAGGTGTACGTCATGCCAAACAGCTGTGGGTTTAGGGTTCGAATCACAAGCCGCAGCCGCCATAGGGGAAAACCGTTTTCGACCAACGCATCGGCGAGTTGCTGCGTGGCATCCGGTAGTGATTTGGCCTGCCAAGCCCGCTGTACCAGCCAGTCGACAAAGGGGTTCGTTCTCGCCGGCGTGTGGTCGAGCGGTTGCTCGATGATTTGTTGGTCATCGACCATCCAGGCATCGATATCCCCCCAATTGAAAGCCAGATATTCTTTGACATCCAACGCTTCGTCGTAGGGGTCTTCATAGCTCCACGCGGCGTTTTCCGCCGATGTATCGCCCCCATCGAGCGTCCAATAGGACGCATCGCCCTTGAAAGGACAATGGGTCCGGTGCTCGGTTTTGGCGAGCAACGCCATCGAGACATCTTCACGCGGAAAGTAGAAGATTGGCGGCAGGCGCGTTTCGCGCATCACCAATACATTCGAACTATCGGCCAGGATCTGGCCCTGGAATATGGCGCGGATTCGATTACCGGCAGGCTTGAGCACAACTCGGTACCCGGAACGCAATTCGGTTTCCGATTGCGCAGTATCTGTCCCTACTAATTGTGCCACCCGTCGCCCCTTGAGCAGGTTTGAATCAGTCCTTGATATAGGCGGATTAATTACTTTATCGAGGCCGTGGCGAACAATGACCGCTGTCGGGCGGTCGTCAGTTCCAGAGGCGCTCGCTGGCGATTGCCGCGCCTTCCGCCATGGACCGCAGTTTGGCGTTGACGACGCTGGGGAAAACGCCCTTGCGGCCGGCATAGGTGCCGAAGCCGCAATCGCTACCGGCCAGAACCCGCTCGCGCCCGACGATGTCGGCATACTGGCAAATACGCTGGGCCACCAGAACCGGATGCTCGACGAAGTTGCTCGTCGAATCGATCACGCCGGGCACCAGCACCTTGTCGTCGGGGATCTTCGCCGCCTTCCAGTCTTCCCATTCGTGTTCGTGGCGCGGATTGGCGCCTTCGAACAGCAGCGCCGCCGGCCGCGCCTTGTTCAACAAATCGAACAGGCTCTTTATCGGCAGGTCGTGGGTGTGGGGGCCGGCATAGTTGAGCCAGCAAATATGCATGCGCATGGCCTCCGGCGGGATGTCCGAGGTCGCCGCGTTGAGCGCCTCGATGCTCTTTTCGGCGTCGGCCAGGAACTCCGCCTCGCTCATCGCCTGATAGTCGGTGTGTCGGGCGCCGGCGAGATCGGGGCAGTCGAGTTGCAGCACGAACCCGGCTTCGTGGATGGCGTTATATTCTGGGCGCATGGCCTCGATCAGCTCTTCGCGGTACGCGTCGCGGTCGGGGTAGTAGGTGTTGGGGACGTAGGTCGACAGGCAGCCCGGCGATACCGAGTTCATGAAAATATCGACCGGTTTGGCATCCGCCGTCGCCGCTTTAAGGTTGGCGATGTCACGGTCGAGGGGACCATGATCGGCATAAGCGACCGGCCCGTTGCACACCGTCGCCTTCATCAATTCCGTTCCGCCGCGCATGGCTTCGGTCGCTAGTCCGGGAAAGTCCGCCATGTCGCGCGGCGCGGGGCGTCCGGGCACGCCGCTGCCGTCGGTGCTGGCCAGCCCGGCCAGCCTGTGGCGGGCATAGACGTGGTAGGAAATCTTGCTCATCTCCCCGTCGCAGACCACATCGACGCCGGCCGCGACCTGGTCGGCCACCGCTTGTTTGACCGCCTCGGTCGCGCGCGCCTGCAGCGCGCTCTCGTCGACCGCTTCGCCGCGGTCTTCCTTGCGCAATAACTCAAGCAGGTCTTCAGGCCGTGGCAGGCTGCCGACATGGGTGGTGAGAATACGATCGGTGCTGAGCTTCATGATGTGACCTGCGAGTAGGGGTTTCGAATTAGGAGGCGCAACCTTAGAGAAGGCGCCGCTCTGCCGCAAAGGCTCTCGACCGGTCGCGGTGCGGCCGGATACCGGATATATATCCCTTTCCGCCAGAGGTTCTTTGACAATGCCAAGTACGAGCCATTTATGACGCACGACGAACATACGGATTCCGACGTTTCCGGACCGGTTGCCGAGAGCGGCAAGGACCAGCCCCTTATCGAGGACATTCGCCTGCTGGGGCGGCTGTTGGGCGATTGCGTGCGCGAGCAGGAAGGCCAGGCGATTTTCGATATCATCGAAAATATTCGCCAAACCGCGATCCGCTTTTATCGCGACGATGACGGCGCGGCGAAGGATGAGCTTGAGGGGTCACCTCAACCGATCGATGCAACACAAGCGTTAAATCGTTCTGCTGG